>Ga0310811_10001985_pt1 | contig 25394 bp, 23 predicted proteins | sample YCmetagenome_FD_207642 | JGI IMG/M metagenome (GOLD analysis project Ga0310811, IMG submission 207642) | Soil microbial communities from experimental microcosm in Duke University, North Carolina, United States - YC | ecosystem: Engineered > Artificial ecosystem > Soil microcosm > Unclassified ... | reverse complement strand
TGATCGTTCGCATCTTTCACCATGTCGAGCACCATCGGCGCGTCGGGCACGTGGGAGTCCTTCTGGCGCGCGAGTTGCGCCAGCACGTTGACCTTGCTGTCGAACAGCCAGTGCGGATTGGATGCCATCAGCGTCGCGTAAGAGACGCCGCACAGCCCGTCGACCTCGCCGCGCTCGACCGCGAGGCTTGCCCCCGCCGTGTCGTAGCCGGTGATGACCTTGAACTTGGTGCCGAGCACCTCGTTGAGGATCTTCGGCACCGTGGTCCGGCTGCCAGCGGCGCCCGTCGACGACACCGTCGTCACCTGCCGGCGCGCATCGTCGATGGTCTTGATGGCGCTGGTCGTCCAGGTGACGCACAGCGCGTTCTGCTTGCCCATGCTGCCGAGCCAGTTGAGCTTGAGCGGATCGAACTGGACGCCCTGGGTGGTGAACAGCGGCTGAAGCGTCATCGTCGCGTAGGTGTTGCCGATCACCGAACCATCCTTCGGCGCGACCGAATACATGTAATTGGTGGCCTTGAGCCCGTCGGCGCCGGGCATGTTCTGGGCGACGACGTTGGGGGTGCCGGGAAGGTGGGCACCGATGTGGCGGGCCAGCGCGCGGCCGTAGACGTCGTAGCCGCCGCCCGCCCCTGCGGCGATGACGAACTTGAGGCCGTTCGACTTGTAGAACGCATCGAGCGACTGGGCGGCGCCGGGGGTGGCCTGAGCGGTCAGCGCGAGCCCGAGGCCCACGCACGCAACCCTCGCCACGACGGACACTTGCCCCATGGTCGCCTCGCCCTGTGTCTTATTTTCTCACCGAGCTGCGTTTTGCGCCCGTTTTCCGCATCCTATATAGTCCTCCGACAAAGAGGCAATGGGAGGCGGGCAATGAGCGTAGGTCTGAGCACGCGCGGCCGTATGGCCGATCCGACGGCCGGCGGCGAACTGGTCGATTTCTCAAAGACCCCGGCAGCCGAAGTCTTCAAGCTCCGCATTCAGCTCCTCGACGAGGGCAGCCGGAGCGACATGCTGACCGACACCGGCAACATGAAGATCAAGATCCGCTGCTACGCGGCGGGCGGCGGCGAGAACGCGATGCACGCCCACCACAATCAGGATCACAGCTTCATCGTGCTGCAGGGGCAGGCGCGCTTCTACGGGCCGCAGGGCGAGGTCCGCGATCTCAGCCGCAACGACGGCATCATGCTGCCGTCGGGCTGCTACTATTGCTTCGAGAACTCGGGCTCGGAGCCGCTCGTCGTCCTGCGCATCGAATCGATCACCGAGGAGGGCGTGAAAGCCGGCGGCGATCCCAACGTCCGCCTTGGCATGCACGGCCAGCAGATCGAGCCACACGCGGTCGAGAACAACCGCGAGAAGACGCTCCGCCCGCGGCCCGGCGCATTCTACGAGTGATGTGACGGCGTGACGCGACGCCGGGGCGCCTCAGCGGTCGGCGTCGCTCTTGGAGTCAATCGCGCGCACCAGCGCCCAAGCGTTGTCGGTGTCGATCTCGGGATAGCGCAGCCGCAGCTGACTCACCGCGACCTCGAGGCAGCCCTCGCGGCACAGGCCGCTCATCCCGGCGCTCTCGAGCTGCTCGCGAATGAACTCCCCGACCTCGTCGGACGGCGGCTGTGAGGTTGGCGTGCTCATGGCTTCTCCCGGATGCGTCATTCTAGCGTTTTTGCCTCCGATTCGGCGATCCGATATAGTCGGCGCCATAACAAATGACACGGGGAGTCCGGTATGAGCGGCGCGATCAAGATGAAGGGCGGCGACCACCACAATTGGCACTCGGACACGTATGTCGACGAGTGGGTGAACAAGGATCGCAACCGCGACGAGAAGCGCCGCCCCCTGCTCGCCAAGATGGTGAGCTTCATCCCCTTCCCCGCCGACCAGGCGATCCGCGTGCTCGATGTCGGCGGCGGCTACGGCGCGATCTCGACTGCCGTGCTCGATGCGTTCCCGAACGCCAAGGTGACGTTGCAGGACTACTCCGACGTCATGCTCGAGCGGGCACGCCGCCACTTCGCCGGCCGCACGGGGCCGGTCGCCTACGTCTGCTCCGATCTCACCGATACCGCATGGCCGAAGACGGCCGGCGGCCCCTACGACCTCGTGGTCTCGGGCATCGCCATCCACAACCTCGGCGACGGCGACGTGATGCGCGAGGTCTACAAGGGCGTCCACGGCCTGCTCGTTCCGGGTGGCGCGTTCGTCGACTGCGACCATTTCGATCACGCCGGCGGCGTGCCGCTTCAGATGAAGCTGTTCGCCGACGCCGGGTTCGAAGGGGCCGAATGCCTGCACATGGTGGGCAAGACCGGCATCATCCGCGCCCGACGCCCCGCCTGATCCGCACCGACATCAATTCCCAGGAGTCGATTGTGACCCACGCTGCCGCCACGCGTCTTGCCGCCGTTTCCCTGCTCGCCCTCATCGCCACGCCCGTGGCCGCCCAGAGCGATCCGGCGTCGTTTTACAAGGGTCGCAACGTGGATCTCATCATCGGCGCGGCGCCGGGCGGTGGCCACGACATCTACGCGCGCTCCATCGCCCACTACATCGGCAAGCACATCCCCGGCAACCCGAACATCGTGCCGAAGAACATGCCGGGCGCCGGCAGCAACAAGGCGGCGGCCTTCATCTACAACGTCGCTCCCAAGGACGGTTCGGTCTTCGGCGCGATCTTTCCCGGCGCCATCATGGACCCGCTGACCGGCGACAAGACGCAGGTCCAGCACGATCCGCAGAAGTTCAACTACCTCGGCACCGCCAACAAGGAAGTGCGCGTGTGCGCGGTGTGGCACACCGCGCCGGCCCAGACCTTCAAGGAGGTCTTTACCAAGGAGACGATCCTGGCGGCGAGCGCCGAAGGCGGCGCCACCGCCGATTACGCCGCCGTTCTCGACGCGGTGCTCGGCACCAAGTTCAAGGTGGTGAAGGGCTATCCGGGCACCCGCGATATGACGCTCGCGATCGAACGCGGCGAGGCCCACGGCCTGTGCGGCTATGCCTGGACCAGCCTCAAGACCCAGAACGCCGAATGGGTCCGCGACAAGAAGATCAAGGTCATCCTGCAGACGGCGTTCGAGGGCGATCCCGAGCTCAACCAGATGGGCGTGCCGCTGGTGTGGGACTTCGTCAAGAACGACGACGACAAGAAGGTGATCGAGCTGTTGCTTGCCCAGCAGGTGTTCGGCCGTCCGTACGTGGCACCCCCGGGTGTGCCGGAACCGATCGTGAAGACGCTGCGCACCGCCTTCACCGCGACGATGAAGGACCCCGACTACATGGCCGAGGCGAAGAAGCTCGGCCTCGACACCGACGCCGGCACCGGCGAAGAGGTTCAGGAACTGGTGAAGAAGGTCTACGCGACGCCGCCTGCGGTCGTGCAGCGCCTCGTCAAGGCGACCTCGACGAAGTAACGGAGGACGATGTGACGCGGGCTGCCCTCACGCGCCTGCTCCTCCTCGCATCGGCGGTCGCGCTGGTGCTGGCGGTTTCGGCGCCATTGCTCTCCCAAGAGGCGCGTGCCGCCGATCCCGTCCTCGTCGCCGCCGCGAAAAAGGAGGGCGAGGTCGTCTGGTACACGACGCTGATCGTCGACATGGCGGTACGGCCGGTCTCGGCGGCGTTCGAGAAGACCTACGGCATCAAGGTCCGCTTCACCCGGGCCAATTCCACCGAGACGGCGATCAAGGTCATCAACGAGGCCAAGGCCGGCCGCGTGTCGGTCGACGTGCTCGACGGCACCAACACCTCGGAGGTGCTGCGCCGCGAGGGGCTCGTGCTTCCGTACCTTCCCGAATCCGCGCGCGGCTATCCGAAGGACCTCGTCGACCCGAACGGCTACTGGATCGCGACCAACGTCTACGTCATCACGCCCGCGTTCAACACCGAGCTGGTGAAGCCCGGAATGGAGCCGCGCACCTTCGACGACCTGCTCGATCCGAAGTGGCGCGGCAAGATGGTGTGGAACGGCTCGGTCTCGACCTCGGGCGGGCCGGGATTCATCGGCAACGTGCTGGCGGCGATGGGCGACGACAAGGGCATGGCGTATCTGCGCAAGCTCGCGGGTCAGCGCGTCGCCAATCTCAACGTCTCGGCGCGCCAGGTGCTCGATCAGGTCATCGCCGGCGAGTACGAGATCGGGCTGCAGATGTTCCACAACCAGGCGGCGCTCAGCGCCGCGAAGGGCGCACCGGCGGCGTGGATTCCGATGGAGCCGACGATGGGCATCCTGCAGGTGGCGTCGATCGCCAGGGACGCGCCGCATCCGAACGCCGCCAAGCTGTTCCTCGACTTCCTGATGTCGAAGGAGGGCCAGACGCTGATCGGCCAGGGCGGCTCGCTGCCCGCGAACCCCGACGTACCGTGGTTCGACCAGAACCTGAGGCCCGAGGTCGCGGGCTTCCGCGTCGCCTACTTCTCCCCGACCGAGATCGAGGAGAAGATGCCAGCGTGGAAGACCGTGTTCGACGATCTGTTCCGCTGAGGGCTACTTGCCCTCGCCGCGGCCGGTGATGGTGGTCGCGCGCTTCACGCGATCGATTACCGTCTGCGACGTCGCGTACATGCCGTTGATCGTCGCCTCGACCTCCTCGCCGGGGCGCGGCGACAGCACCTGGTGACGCTTCTCGGCGTCGGCGATGTAGGCGCGGTCGCGCATGGTGTCCTCGAACGCCTGGCGATAGACCTTCAACACCTCGTCGGGGGTCTCCGGAGGCAGGAAAAGCGGGTCCTGGATCTCGTCCGGCGCCTGGAAGAACGTCAGCGCCTGCCGCTCCTCCTCCGTCTTCACCAGATCGACGGCCTTGGGCACGTCGGGGAAGTCGACGTCGCGGATGTTGGATACGGCGATCAGGCCGCGGACGAGATGCTCCTTGATCCAGCGCGGCTGACCGACACGCACCGAGCTCAGCGTCGTGCAGCGGCCGTCGACCTCGCCACGCTCGACCGCGAGCATCGAGGTCCCGCCGTCGTAGCCGGAGATCGGCTTGAACTTGGTGCCGAGCAGGTCATTGAGCAGATACGGCCCGAGCGTCGAGTTGGACCCGGCGCCGGTCGCCGACAGCGTCACTTCGTGCTTCTTGGCATCGTCGAGGTTCTGGATCTTGGAGGTGTGCCAGACCAAGCACATGGTGTCCTCTTTGGCCAGGCTGCCGATCCAGCGAAATTTGCGCAGGTCGTAGTTGACCTGGCCTGAGCCCATCAGCGGCTCCTTGATCGGCCCAGCGGGCGTCGTCGCGAACGCGGTGCCATCGCGCGCCGACAGGTTGTAGAGGCGCTGCACACCCTGGACGCCGCCCGCGCCCGGCATGTTCTGGACGACCATGGTCGGCTCGCCCGGAAGGTGCTTCGACAGATGCGGTAGCAGCGTGCGGGTATAGAGGTCGACACCGCCGCCGACACCGCCCGACACGATCACGTTCACGGTCTTGCCCTGCAGTGTGAACTGCGCCGACGCCGGCGCGCTCGCGGCGCAGGCGGCCAGCGCGACGCCGCCGGCGATGAAGGTGATGCTCTTCATGTCTCGTTCTCCCTGGATTCTTTTGTGTCGGCCGAGCGCCGTCAGCCGACGCGCCGGAAGCCCCACGGGGCATGATGCAGGCGCTCGACGCCGTCGCCGGTGATGCGCACCAGCTCACCGCACTGGACTCCGGCCTTGCCGTCGTTGGTCATGACCGACGGCTGCACGACGACGGTCATGTTCTCGCGCAGCGTGAGGTCTGGCACCGGGCCCGACGGTCGCTCGCGGGTGCCGAGGACCGGCGGCAGGTAGCCGCCGACGTAGCCGTGCACGAGATCGTCGCAGATCGTAAACCCGGCGCGGGCGATGCGCGAGGCGGCGTCGAGGACGTCGTCGGGGCGCGCGCCGTCGCGCAGCACCTTGAGGATGGCAGCGAACGTCTCCTCGGCGACGGCGTGGAGGTCGCGGTAGAGCGGCGTCGGCTCGGCGGCGACCGCGATCGTGCGCTGCAACTGGCCGGGATACGACCAGAACGATGCTGCGATCTCGGTGAACACCACGTCGCCGGCATGGACCGTGCGGTTGCGCGCGAGCTGCGACGGCACGCAGCACGACGGATCCGCCATCGAGGTGACGCCGGTGTAGTGGATTTGCGTCATCCCGCCCCACGGCACGTAGGCGCGCTCGATAATGTCGGCGAGTTGATGCTCGGTGAGGCCGGGCTCGAGCTCACGCTCGAGCGCCTCGACGGCGAGATCGGTGAGCGCGCAGCCGACGCGCACCCACTCGAGTTCCTCCTCCGACTTCATCAGCCGCAGCCTGGTGTAGGCGCGGTTGAAGTCAACCGGCCTCACGCCGGCCGCCGCCATCTTCTCGTGTAGGCCGTGGCCGTAGGAACCGACGACGCCGACGGTCTGCCCCTTCGCGCCGCGACGCAGGAGCTCGTTGATCATCAGCGTCTGGCTGCCCTCGGCTGACCAGCCGACGACGGCCTCCGGCGCCATGATGCGGGCGAGCGCCGCGTTGTTCGGGTTCTTCACATAGAGCGAATCGGCCTCACCCGGCGTGAACACCACGAAGTGGCCGCCGCCCGGCGGCCAGCCGGTGAGCCACTGGATCGCGGAGCCCTTGCGGTCGCCGCCCGAGAGCACGACGTGACGCACCCCCGCCTCGGCCATCGCCGCGGCGAGCGCATCGCGGCGGCGCGACATCTCGGGCTTGCTGAAGACGGGGAACTCGGCCTCGAGTAGCGGGCGCAGGCGCTCGGTAAGGCGTGGAGCGGGAACCGTCGGCGACGGCAAATCCATGACGAAGAGCCTCTATGTCTGACCTGTTTCTGCCAAACATAAGAGGGCAGCGGGCGGGATTTGGCAATATGCCCGGGCCTTCGCGCCCGTCGGCAGCGGGCTCAGATCGCCTCGCGCACCGCCATTTTCGGCACCGCCGCCGACAGCGACATGCGGCCGACGACGCGGTCCGGCGGCAGGCGCACGGTGACCGTGGTGCCCTTGCCGATGACGCTGCTGAGCGTCAGCGTGCCGCCATGGCGCTCGACCAGCATCTTGCTGACAGCGAGGCCCAATCCGGCGCCCCCGAGCTTGCGGCTGAGCGTCGCGTCCGCGCTCTGGAACGGCTCCAGCACGCGGTCGAGGTCCTCGGCGTTGATGCCGACCCCGGTATCCATCACGCGGATCAGGAGCGCGGCGTCCGGCGCGAGCGAGGCGGTCACCGTGATCGTGCCGCCCTCCTCCGTGAAGTTCACGGCGTTGCTCAGGAGGTTGAGCGTCACCTGGAGCAGCGCCCGACGGTCGGCCATGACCATCGGCATCTCGGGCTCGAGCAGCTTCAACAGCGTGACGCCCTTCTTGCGCGCGGGCAGGCTGACGTAAGTGATGGCATCGTCGAAAATCGACGAAACCTCCATCAACTCCTCGTGCAGCTCGAACTGGCCGGCCTCGATTTTCGACATATCGAGGACGGTGTTGATGAGCCCGAGGAGATGGCGTCCCGACGTACGGATGTCGCGGATGTATTCCGACTGCTTGTCGTTGAGCGGCCCGAAATGTCGACTCTCGAGCATCTCGGTGAAGCCGATGATGGCGTTGAGCGGCGTGCGCAGTTCATGGCTCATGTTGGCGAGGAAGTCGCTCTTCGCCTTGTTCGCCGCCTCGGCGCTCTGGCGTGCGTGCTCCGCCCGCGCCCGTTCCGCGAGCGACGTGGTGACGCGACCATGGAGATCGATCTGTCGTGCGAGCAGGAACCCAAGCGAGACGATCAGCGCCACCGCCGCCGCGGTGATGCCGACGATGCCGGCGGCGAGCTTCTTCCACGCGCCGAGGATCGACTGCTCGGACCTGGTCACGTTGACGACGAGCGGGAAGCCGGAGACGGCGTGGGGCGCCATCACGCGCGGTTCATGCTCGAAGGCGCTCGAGCGGGTGCGGAAGACTCCGGAGTCTTGCTTCGCGATCAGGTCCGTAAACAACGGCCGATCGCCGACGTAGACTCCGAGATCGGCTCCGGTGCGTGGATAACGCGCGAGCAGGTAGCCGTCGTTGCGCAGCAGCGCCACCGACCCGCTTCCCTCCGGAGTGACGGAACGGTAGAAGTCCTCGAAGTAGTCGACCTGCATCGCCGCCGAGATGACGCCGAGCAGCTCGCCATTGGGACCGGAGATGCGGCGCGAGACGTTGATGGTCCATTCGCCGGTGATGCGGCTGCGCACCGGCACGCCGAAATAGATGTTGAGGCTCGGGCGGTCGCGGTGGGCGATGAAGTAGTCGCGATCGCTGACGTCGAGCGGCGTGATCGGCCAGCTTCGCGAGAAGCCGACGATGCGACCCTGGGAATCGATCACCGAAATCGCGTCGATCTGTGGCGCGTCGCGCACGCGGTCGCGGAGGAACTGATAGAACTCCTGGGTCGTCGCGTAGCGGACCAGATCCTCGGGAGTCGTCACCCGTGCTACGTCGAGCCGCGCTTGTACGTCGGTCACCATCAGGCCGACCGTCTGCATCGTGCGCGCGGTCTCCTCGGTGAGCGTCAGGCTGAGCTGGGTCAGTTCGCGGCTGGCGCTGCCGATCTGCTGGTTGCGTGCCTGCAGGATGGTGAGCGCCGCCGCGCCGAGGAGTGCCGCGACCAGAAGCGTGCCGATTCCGACCATCGTCAGACGTGGCGGCAGTCGCGTCAGACGCGACGACCACGTGCCGTCGTTGGGGACCGCCTTGGCGGCGACATCGGTCAGCATGGCTTCGGGCGCTCTCGGCAGCCGCGCACGGCGGAACGCGACGGCGGGTCCGTCGAGGCGTCATTTTCTCCAGTTGCTGTGAACACGTTATTCACAGTTTTTAACTTTACCGTGATGAGACAACAGAACTCAGTCCGCTAGTCGACCAGAGCGAGGTTAACAAATTGTCATTGCTAGACAATTTCTCCTCTGGGCAGCGCGGCGGGCTCCCTCTCCCCTCCGGGAACCGCCCGTCGCCACGGGACGTTGTCCGCGCGAATAGGCGATTTCCCCGTAAAAACAGCCGCCCGGGTGCGTTTTGGCCTCGTGGGCGGCCCAAAGACAAGGAGGGTCCAACCATGGCCAAGTGCGTTTCCCACATCGGCAAGCCGGTTCTCTGGGCGGTGGCGATCGCCGCTGCCGGAACCCTTGCCGCCTGTGCTTCCCCCGGCCCGCGCCAGGTGAAGGTCGACAACCCGAGCGTCACCTACACCTATCGCACCGACAATGACCTGCTCAAGGCGAGCCAGCAGGCGTCCGCTTACTGCTCGCAGTACGGCAGCGTCGAGCGCACCTCGCGCATCACCAACAACGGCGACGGCAGCAACACGGTCATCTTCGACTGCGTGAAGACCAGCACCAGCGCCGCCGTGGTTCCGGTGCCGACGCCGATTCCTGCGCCGGTCGCGACGCCGATGAGCTACACCTACCGGACCGATCAGGAGCTGCTCGATGCGTCGCGTAGCGCCGAGGCCACCTGCGCGCGCTATGGCGGGCCGATGACTTCGAACATCGTGACGAACGCGAACGGCACGAAGACCGTCACGTTCTCCTGCGGCATCCGCTAACGCGGTCCGCACGCCACACGGCGAACGGGCGAGTGCCATACGCGTGAATGCCAATTCACCGAGACGGCCCTCGCGTCGTTCGCCGAAGGCGCTCCCAGCGCAGACGTCACGAAGGCCGACCCGACCTCGGTCATCGGATTTTTGAAATGCCGCGGTACCGACTTCCTCTTAATCGCGCGCCCCCGCGCCGATGCGCTATGCTGCGCCCATAGGCGGGAACCGCCGCAGTGGGTAGGCAGCGAGGACTTCATGGATCAGGGTCTTAAGGAAAAACCGGGGACGTCGGTCGCGTCGCCCATCGACTGGGTTGCGCGCGCCCGCGCGATCGCCCCGGAGATCGAGTCCGCCGGCAGCCGCACCGAGAGCGAGCGCGCCGTTCCCCTCGACATCATGGACCGCATCCATGAAGCGGGCCTATTCCGCATGCTTCTGCCGCGCTCGATCGGCGGCGGCGAGGGTACCCCTCTCGACTTCATGGAGGTTATGGAGGTCGTCGCCTCGGCCGACGCCAGCACCGCGTGGTGCCTCGGCCAGGGTCTCGGCTGCTCGCTGGTCGCGGGCTTCCTCGATCCTGCCATCACCCGCGAGATCTTCGGCGACGCCAAGGCGGTGATGGCCTGGGGCCCGACCAACAGCACCGCGAAGGCGACGAAGGTCGACGGCGGCTACAAGGTCAGTGGTAAATGGCGCTTCGCCAGCGGCAGCCGCCGCGCGACGTGGATCGGCGGCCACTGCCTCGTCGTCCAGCCCGACGGGTCGCCCGTCCTCAACAAGGCCGGCAAGCCGATCAGCCGCACCATGCTGTTCCCGATCGGCAAGGCGAAGATGACCGACGTGTGGGACGTCATCGGCCTGCGCGGCACCGGCAGCGACGACTACGAAGTCCAGGACCTGTTCGTGCCCGAGGCCTACACGTCGTGGCGCGACTCCGAGCCCGACCGGCGCGAGCGCGGCCCGCTCTACAGCATCCCTCTGCTCACCGCCTACGGCATGGGCTTCGCCGGCATCGCGCTCGGCATCGGGCGCGCCATGCTCGAACACTTCAAGGTGGTCGCCGAGAAGAAGGTCGCGGGCGGTGCCAATGCGCCCTTACGCGAAAACGCCGTCATCCAGTCGGGCGTCGGCCAGTGTGAGGGCAAGCTGCGGTCGTCGCGCGCCTTCCTCGTCGAGATGATCGGCAAGACGTGGGAAAGCGCCTGCCGCGGCGAGCCGTACCCGATGGAGCAGCGCGCCCTGCTGCGCATCGCCATCACGGGCGCGATGAACCAGGCGCGCGAAGTGGCGGACTGGGCCTATCAGGCCGCGGGCACCAACGCGATCTTCGAGAAGGGCCCGTTCGAGCGGCGGTTCCGCGACATGCACACCGTCGCCCAGCAAGGCCAGGCGCATCTCTCCAACTTCGAGTTCGCCGGCAAGGCGCTGCTCGGTATCGATCCGGGCCACCGGGTCTAGACTCACACGTGTGCGGAGAGCCGTCCGGCTCTCCGCGAGTTTCCTATGGAACGCATTCCCGCTACTGGCTTCGCCGTCGCCCTGGGCGCGATCTCGCTGATCGGCCCACTGTCGATCCACCTGTTCTTCCCTGTCATGCCGACGGTGAAGACCTCGTTCGGCATGTCGAGCGCGCTGACCGAGTTCACGTTCAGCATCACGCTCGCGACGATGGCGTTCACGACCCTGGTTTACGGCAACATCTCCGACCGCTACGGGCGGCGGCCCGTGCTGCTGGCAGGCCTCACCCTGTTCGTCATCGGCAGCGCCGCCACGGCGTTCGCCGATTCGGCGGCGACGCTGATCGCGGGTCGCCTCGTCCAGGCGCTCGGCGCCGGCTGCGGAGTGACGCTCGCCCGGGCCATCGCGCGCGACGCCTACGGACCCGAGCGGCTGGTCAAAGCGATCGCCTATCTCACCATGGCCTACACATTGGGGCCGATGGTCGCGCCACCGTTCGGCGGATTCCTGCTCGACACCTTCCACTGGCGCGCCGCGTTCGTGTTCGCGACCGTGTCGGGGATCGCGATCCTCGTGACCTCGTATTTCATCATCTACGAGACCCACAAGGCACGCTCGACCGCGGCAATGATGAGCCCGTTCGCGAGCTACTGGGCACTGTTGCGCCAGCCACGCTTCCTCGCCTTCGTGTTCCAGTCGGGCTTCCAGTCGGGCGCGTTCTTCGCCTATGCCTCGGCCTCGCCGTTCCTGATGCGCGAGTACCTCGGCCGCTCGGCGACCGAGTTCGGCCTCTACTTCCTGTTCTGCCCGGCCGGCTACTGTCTCGGCAACTGGATCTCAAGCCGGCTCAGCGGCAAGGCGACCATCGAGGCCATGGTCCTCGCAGGCTCGCTGATGTTCGTCACCACCGTCGCCGGTCAGGCGGTCCTGATGCTCTCGGGCATCGTCACGCCGCTCGTCATCTTCGTTCCGGGATTCCTCATCAGCGTCGCCCAGGGCCTTTCGCTGCCGAACGCCCAGGCGGGCGCGATCCGCGTCGCCCCGGCGCTGGCCGGCACCGCGGCCGGCATCGGCGTTTTCTTGCAAATGTTCTGCGGTGCCGTGTTCTCGCAGATCTACGGACTGGTCGCCGACGGCACGCCCGATCCGATGGTGTGGACGGTTTCGGCGAGCACGCTGCTCGCCCTCATCGCGGGCGTCTACACCTGGCAAACTCGCCCGCGGGCATACGGCATTCAACGACAATAAACGGAGGCTCTCATGCTGCTGATCAACAACGCCGACGTCGCCAAGGTGCTCGACATGAAGATGTGCATGTCGGCCCTCGACGGTATCTTCCAGGAGATGGCGCGCGGCGAGGCGGTCGGCATGGGGCGCGTCGACGTCTACGTGCCCTCGGGCGAGGAGAAGGCGCCGTACTACCGCTGGGCGGTGATGACCGGCGGCAGCAAGAAGGACGGCTACGTCTGCGCCCGCATGCTGTCGGACATGGTGGCGTGGCCGCGCGAGTACGGCCGCATCCGCGAAAACAAGTACGCGAAGCAGCCGGGGACGTTCTGCGGCCTGCTGTTCCTGTTCAGCGCCAAGGACGGTGCGCCGGTCGCGATGATCAACGACGGCATCCTCCAGCACACGCGCGTCGGAGGCGGCGCGGGCTTGGGCGTCAAGTACCTGTCGCGCCCTGACAGCAAGACCGTCGGCATGATCGGCTCGGGCGGCATGGCGCGGACCTACCTCGACGCCTTCCTGCAGTCGCGCAAGATCACCAAGGTGAAGGTATTCAGCCCCAATGCCGACAACGTGCGCAAATACGCGAAGGAGATGAGCGAGCTCCATGACATCGAGGTGGAGCCCGCGGCGTCGGCGCGCGAGGCGGTGCGCGGTGTCGATATCGTGTCCTGCTGCACCTCGACCAACGAGCCGGTGTTCTTCAACGAGTGGCTCGAGCCCGGCATGCACGTCACCAACCTGACGTCGAGCGAAACGGAGCCGAGCCTGCCGCGCACCGTAGACGTGGCGATGCGCGCCGGCGAGGCCACTCCGCGCCTCGAGAAGATGCCGGCCGAGGCTAACTACTTCCGGGCGGGGTTCCTCGGCTACGTCGCGGGAACGCCGGAGGAGCGCGCGACCGTGCCGCGCCTCGAGCTGCCGCCCGAGATCATCAACATGCCGCGGCTCGTCGACCTGATCGGCGGCAAGGCCAAGGGCAGGACCAGCGCCGAGCAGACCAGCTTCTTCCTCAACGTGGGCGCGATCGGCGCCCAGTTCGAGGGCGTCGCGGCCGCGGTCTACAATGCGGTCCGCGAGCGGGGTCTCGGCACGGAGATTCCGACCGACTGGTTCCTGCAGGACGTCCGCGACTGATCACGGTTGGAGAGGCTGCGACGATGCGCGCTCTTTGGTGCGATCACTGGTGCGACTACGACGAACTGACGGTCCAGGACGTGCCGGAGCCCGCGCTGCGGCCGGGCACCGTGCGCGTCCGCGTCGAGGCGGCGGGCGTCAGCTTCTCGACCCAGATCGTCGTCGCTGGCAAGTACCAGCGCAGGCCGCCGCTCCCCTTCGCGCCCGGCACGGATATCGCCGGCACCGTCATCGAAGTGGCGCCCGACGTCCACGATCTGAAACCCGGATCGCGGGTGTTCGCGCCGGTCGACTGGGGCGGCTCGGCGCAGCAGGCGATCGTCGACGCGATCCACGCCATGCCGCTTCCCGAGCCGCTCGACCTCGACGCGTCGATCTCGCTCGCGGTCAGCTATCCGACCGCCGCGGCGTCGCTGATCTGGCGCGCACGGCTCACCGCCGGACAGTGGGTGCTGGTTCATGGCGCCGGCGGCGGCGTCGGCCTGGCCGCCGTCGAGATCGCCAAGGCGCTCGGCGCCCGGGTCATCGGCCGCGCGGCCGTGGACAAGCACGACGTCATCAAGGCACATGGCGCCGACGTCGTGATCGACAGCGCCCAGCCATTCCGCGACGAGGTGCTGAAGATCTCGGGCGGAGGCGTGCATGCTGTGCTCGATCCGCTCGGCGGTCAAATTTTCGACGAGAGTCTGCGCTGCCTCACCGACGGGGGCACGCTGGTGACGATCGGCTACGTCACCGGTACGATTCCGCAAGTCGGCGCCAACATCCTGATGCTGAAGAACATCGCCGTCGCCGGCCTCAACTGGGGGACCTACATCGGCTGGTCGCCGGGCGACAACCGGCAGCTCTATGCGCCGCGCGTCCGCGCGCTGTGGGGACAGCTCGTGCGCTGGTGGCAGGACGGCAAGATCAACCCGACCGTGCACGCACGCTTCCCGCTCGACCAGTTCCGCGAGGCGATGGCCGAGGTCCGCAGCCGCAAGGCGATCGGCCGGGTCGTTCTCAAGCCTTATCGGTAGACCGGGCCGGCCGCGCAGCGATCAGTGATCGGTCGCGGTGAGGTCCGCCTCGGCCAACGCGTGGGCCTTCGCCTCCTCCAGCACGCGCCCAGCCATCGGCGCGGTGGTCAGTCCGAGCGTCGGCACGTCGAGCGCGAACAGGCGAAAGCGGTAGGTGTGCGGGGGCCCGCCCAGTCTGAGATCGGGGCCATCGTAGTGGGCGTGGCCGAAGTCGTTGATGCCGTGCGGCAGCGCCTCGGTCCCTGCCTTCGAGCTTCGCCCGTCGGGCAGGTGCCTATGCTTCGGCGGAATGTCGTACACCGCCCACATCCGCAACGCGCGCTCCGGCGCCGAGATGTCCTCGAGGATCAGCGCGAAGCTCTTCGTGCCCGCGGGAGGTTCGGTCCATTCGAGGAATGGCGACAGGTTCTCATGGCTGCGCGCATTCTCGTGCGGGATCGGCTTGCCGGGCTGGAAGCGGGCACTCGACAGGCGGAAGGAGACGTCGGCGGCAACGTTGGCCATGCCATCCTCCTCGGAGGGCGGTTTACCTAGGGCAAACCGCCCGCGCGGGGATTTGTTCCGTCACCTCGTGGCGCAGCGGCCCGTCGCCGTCACTCGCGGTACGCCATCGCGTCCTTGGCACGCGCGATCACGTCGGACGGCGCCTTGAGCGACCGCGCGACGATCGCCTGCAACTCTTCGCCGGCGACCGGCGCGACCTTGTAGTTGGCCTTCGCCGCCTCGGCGCGGAACTCGGGATCGGCCATCGTCGCCTGGAACGCGGAGCGCACCGTCGCGACGCGGCCGGCCGGTACGCCCGGACCGAAGAACAACGGCCGTCCGATCGAGGTCGGCGCCGACAGGAGCTCGAGCACCGCGCGGGTCTCGGGATCGCCCGCGAGTTCGCTCATCAGCGGCACGTCCCGCAGGTCGGCCACGCGCTCGAGCCCGATCTGGACGACGACGTTGAGCTTCTTCTCCGCGACCCAGTTCGGCTTGGTCAGCTTCCAGCCGTCCCACGACTGGCCGGCGCGGCCCTCGACCTCGCCCCGTTCCATCGCGAGGTCGATGTCGCCGCCCTTGTAGCCGGTCACCAGCCGGAACTTCGCCCCGAGCAGGTTGTTCGCGAGCGCCACCTGGACGCCGCTCTCGGCGTCCAGGTGGTTGAGCCCATCGGCACGCTGAACCGCTTCGCATCGGCGATGGTCTTCACCTTCGACGCGTTCCAGGTGACGATGACGTCGACCGACGTTGTCGGATTGCCGATCCACTGCAGCTTGCCGGCATCGAACTTGGCGTTCTCGTCGCCGAAGATCTGGCGCTGGGCGATCGACTGCAGCGCGGCGCCGATCACCGAGCCGTCCTGCGGTGCGGCGTTGTAGACGTAATTAGTGGCGATCAGCCCGCTCGCGCCCGGCATGTTCTGCGGCAGGATCTGCGGCTGGCCCGGGATGTGGCGGCCGATGTGGCGCGCAACCAGGCGCGCGCTCAGGTCGTAGCTCGTTCCGACGTTGTTGCCAATGACGAGCCGGACCTGACGTTTGTCGTAGAACGAATCCTGCGCCGCGGCGGCAGTCGACCACAGGACGGTCGACAGGATGACCGCGAGCGCGTACGCCGGGACGGAGGAGCGGCTCATGCTGACCTCCGCCCCGGCGCCACCCCTCACCCCTCCGCGCGGGCCACCCCGCCCAAGGGCTTGCCGGTGTACTTCTTGTAGACGTCGTCGATGTAGCCCGCGTCGTCGATCTCGCGCAGCAGGTGGAAGTCCCACAGCGCCAGCGGATGGATCTTCTCCGCCTCGGCGCTCTGGCGCTTGGCTTCCTCGTAGACGTTGAACACCGCCTCGAGCGACGGATAGAGCTTCGGCTCGAACTGCGGCGCGAGGTCGTCATAAAGCTTCTCCGCCATGGCGCGGTCGAGCTTGCCCTCGGTGTCATGCTTGTCGAGCAGGATCTGAATCGTCTTCTCCCGCTGCGTCTTGAAGAACGCGACGCCGTCGATCAGGCCCATCAGCACCCGCTTCACGACGTCGGGGTGCTTCTGCACGAATGGCAGGCTCGACGACACCGTGGTGTAGAACACCATCGGCTGCGGCGCGATGTCGATGACCTTGAGGCCCTCGCGCTTGGCGAACTCCGACTTCGGCATCGACATGAACGCGGCGTCGACCTCCTTGGTCTTCAGCGCCTCGATCAGGTCCATCTTCTGGCGGCGGGCGTCGTTCGAGAAGCTGCCGAAGCGGATCATGTCGAATTCTTCACGGTCCTCGTCGAGGCCGCTCTGCTTGAGATACAGCCAGTCGTTGAGGCCGGGGTGACGGCCCTTGGTGCCGAACTTCTTGCCCTTGATGTCCGCGACCTTGTCGATGCCGGCGTCGTCGCGCGTCACCAGCGCCATGCGGTTGCTGCTGATCGACTGGCCGAGATAGACCCAGTTGTCGCCGCGCACGCGCGCCGCGTAGGTCGAGACGTGGTTGCCGCTGGTGAACTCGACCTGTCCGGTCGGAACCAGCTTGTGGGCGTCGCCGCGGCTGATCTCCTTCGCGTAATCGACGCTGAGGCGCTGGCGATCCCACGCGCCGCACTCGTTGACGACGTGCATCAACGCGAGGTGGCTCGACGAGCGATAGGGGAATTGAATGTGATCCACGCTGCTTCTCCTTCTTCCTTGCTCTCTGGTTTTATCTCTCGGGTTTATCCGTTGGCGGCGTCGCGGCCGTTCGGCCGGTCGCGCAGAAACCTGAGCTTCCCCTTCCATTTCTCGCGCACGCGGTCGGCGTAATCGCGGCTCACCGTGTTGACCTTGGGGAACTGGTCCTTCCAGTGGTAGGGCCGCGTCGCGTAGACGATCATGCGGCTGTTGGTCATCTCGTTCCTGGCGCGCTTCTCGGGCGGAATCGTTGGATCGAGATAGCCGCTCCAGCAGCCGTCGATGATGTCGGTCGCGGTCTTCGGATCCCACCGCGTCGCCATCGCCCACATCACCTCGGCGGGATCTGTGATGTCGATGTCGTCGTCGACGACGATGGTGAGCCGCCCCATGAAGCCCGCGGGGCCGCAGCCCGTGGCGACCAGCCCCGCCATCTTGGCGTGGCCGGGGTGGTGCTGGTTGATGGCGACGACGTTAATAAAGCGCGTGCCGCCCGCGGGCAGCTTCCACACGCCTTCGATACCGGGCACGCCCGCGTTCTCGAGCGCGTCCCAGATTGCGGCGGAGCCGGCGATGTGGGTGTGGCGGCCGGGATAGGTCGGCCGCACCGGGGGTTGGCCGATGATGATCGGATCGTTGCGATGGTAGATCGCCTGAACCCGCAGCACGGGCTCCGGGCGGCGGCCCGAGGTGTAGTAGCCGGGCCACTCGCCGAACGGGCCCTCCTCGCGCGTCTCCTCCGACGGCGGCGGCACCACGCCCTCGAACGCGACTTCGGCATCGGCCGGGATCGGCAGGCCGGCGAGCTTCGAGCGGACGACGCGGACCGGGCGGCCGATCTGCGCGCCGGCGATCGAGAGCTCGGAGACGCCCGGCGGATAGGCGACGCGGGCGACGCCGCCGAGCACCGGCGCCTGGCCGAAGCACACCACCATCGGGCAGGCCTGGCCGCGCTCCCAGTACTTGTGGCGGATGACGTTGCCGTGCTTGCCCGGCTCCATGAACACGGTGACGGTCGTCTTGTCGTGCATCTCGGTGCGATAGGTGCCGACGTTGACCCAGTCCGAATCTGGGTCCTTGGTCAGCACGATGCATTCGGTGCCGAGATAGGGGCCGCCATCGTCCTCGTGCCATACCGGCGCCGGGAACTTGAACACGTCGACCTTGTCGCCGGTCAGCACGTTCTCGTAGATCGGGCCGTCGTCGACCCACTCCGGCGGGATCGGCGCCTTGGGCGCGCCCTTCTTCTGACGCTGACGCATCTGCTGCACCGCGGCGAGATCGAGATCCCCGACCATGAAGTGCGAGCCGCGCACGTTCATGACGATCCGCGCCGACGGATCGCAGTTCTTCATGTTGCGGAACAGCAGGACGGGCGGGAACAGCTTCTTCAGGCTGAGCTCGAAGATCGCGCCCATCTCGAGATTGGGGTCGGCGCCGTCGATGACCTGCAGTTCGCCCTCGGCCTCCGCCGCGCGAATGAACTCGCGCAGGTCGCCGATGGTCGCGGCGCGCCGATCGTTGGACGGCTCCGTCATTGAGGACGCCCCTGCTCTCCCCTCCTGCCCCATTTTTTATGTGTCAGGGGCACGCTACCGGTCGTTATCCGACGGTGCGAATCACGTAATCACAATACAGGAATCGACAAAAAGCGAAACGCCTTTTACTTTTCGGGAAAAGGCTTCGGGCGCAACCCGAGCCGCGGACAGGGACTTCCGCCGGCGCCGACCGCGCACGGCGTCTCCGGGGGGCGAGACCATGAATCATATTGCGCGTGGGGCATGGCGTCGCCGAGCCCAGCGGGTCTTGTTGGTCACAGCCCTGACCGCGACGGCATGTCTCCCCGCCTTCGCCGACGACGTCACGTTCAAGGACAAGACCATCACCATGATCATCGGCTCGGCGCCCGGCGGCGGCACAGACGCGACCGGCCGCGTACTGCAGCCGTTCCTGGCGAAGCACCTGCCCGGCCAGCCGCAGATCGTCGTCCGCAACATGCCGGGTGCCGACGGCGTCACGGCGCTGAACTACGTGACCAAGGTGACCAAGCCCGACGGGCTGACGCTGATGGTGGGTTCGAGCACCAACGTCGATCCCCTCAACTATCGCAAGCCACAGGCGCAGTTCGACCCGGTGACGTTCCGGTTCATCGGCGGCGTCGGGCGCGGCGGCACGATGATGCTGATCCGCCGCGACGCCGAGGCCCGGCTCCACGACAAAACCAGGGAGCCGGTGGTCATGGGCTCGGTCGGCGGCGTGCCGCGCTCGGGCATGCAGCTCACCGCGTGGGGCATCAAGTTCCTCGGCTGGAACGCGCGCTGGGTGGTCGGCTACCGCGGCACCAACGACCTCGCCATCGCGCTCGACCGCGGCGAGATCGAGATGACCTCGACCGGCAACATGTTCCAGATACGCCAGTTCGTCGAAGGCAAGACCGTGAGGGTGCTGTTCCAGTCGGGCACCTTCGAGAGCGGCCAACTCGTCGCGCGGCCCGAGTTCGCCGACGCGCCGATCTTCTCCGACTACATGAAGGGCAAGATCAGCGATCCCACCGCCCGGAAGGCGTTCGATTACTGGTTCAACTCGAACGCGATGGACAAGTGGGTGGCGGTCGTCCACGAGACGCCGCAACCGATCGTCGACGCCTACCGCAAGGCGTTCGAGGACATCCACAAGGATCTCGAGTTCGGCGACACGGGCAAAAAAATCAGCGAGGACTTCACCCTCCTCTCCTACAAGGACACCGAATATCTGGTGAAGGCGCTCGGCGACACGCCGACACCGGCGCTCAACTACATGGCCGACGTGTTGCGCAGCCAGGGACTCCACGTCGAGCAGGAATAAGCCGCAGATAACATTCGAGACAGTGAGGAGCGTCATGATTCGTCGCATTACCGCCTGTGCCATCTCTTTGATTGCCGTCGCCGCCACGCCGGTGCTTGCCGACGAGCCTTACTTCAAGGACAAGGCCGTGACGGTGCTGATCGGCTCCGCCGCCGGCGGCGGCACCGACGCGACGGGGCGACTGCTGGCGCCGTTCTTCACCAACCATCTGCCGGGCAACCCGCAGATGGTCGTACGCAACATGCCGGGCGCGAGCGGCACGGCGGCGCTCAACTTCGCCGTCGCCCAGACCAAGCCCGACGGGCTCACGCTGATCGTCGGCTCCAGCAGCAACGTCGACCCGCTCAACTACCGCACGCCGCAGGCCAAGTACGATCCCAAGGACTTTACCTACATCGGCGGCGCCGGACGCGGTGGCACCATGCTGGTGATCCGCACCGAGGCCGAGAAGCGCCTGCTCGACAAGTCGCAGCCGCCCGTCGTCATGGGCTCGATCGGCGGCGTGCCGCGCTCCGGCATGCAGATCACCGCGTGGGGCATCGGCTTCCTCGGCTGGAACGCGAAGTGGGTGGTCGGCTACCGCGGCACCAACGACCTCGCCATCGCGCTCGAGCGCGGCGAGATCGAGATGACCTCGACCGCCAACATGTTCCAGCTCGACAAGTTCGAGGGCGGCAAGGCGTTCAAGGTGATCTACCAGTCGGGCGCGTTCGAGAACGGCAAGCGCGTGCCGCGCCCCGAGTTCCCCGACGTGCCGCTGTTCTCCGAGGTATTCGCCGGCAAGATTACCGACCCGATCGCCCAGAAGGCGTTCGACTACTGGTTCAACATCAACGCCATCGACAAGTGGGTCGCGGTGCTCAAGGGCACACCGCAGCCGATCGTCGACGAATACCGCAAGGCGCTCGCGGCGACCGCCAAGGACCCCGAGTTCGAAGCCGTCGCCAAGCGCATCAGCGAGGACCTGACGCTGCAAGGGCACGCGGATGTCGAGCAGCTCGTCACGGCGCTCGCCGAGACTCCCGACGCGGCGCTCACCTACATGAACGACCTGCTGGCCAGCCAGGGCCTCCACGGCCGCAACTGAGGACGGCCGATGGCTGAAGCGCGCTAGTCGCGCTTCAGCGGTCCCTCGGTCTCGCCGAACGGAAAGGCGCGGCGGTTCGCCTTCTGCTTCTCGCCGGTCTCGTAGTGGCGGCCCTGGACGGCGAGCTCGGCTTCGCGCTCCTCCTCCTCGGTCCAGTAGCCGAGCGAGTAGCCCCACCACGGGTTCTTCAGGTTGAGCGCGGGCAACTGCAGCTCCTGCCACAGCGACACCGCGCGATCCATGAACTCCTTCTTCGGCAGCGACAGCGGCGGGTAGGGCCACGGCATGGTCGCGTCGATCAGGATCGCGGTGCAGCGCGGTGGCTTGCCGTCGACCAGACCGCGCGCGGTGCCCGGCGGCGCGTTCGACGGATCGAGCGCGAACAGCGGCGCGTCGACGATCTCGACGTCGCGGTAGGGCTGCGAGCGATACGAGATCGCCCACATCACGTTCTCCATGTCGAGGATGTCGATGTCCTCGTCGACCGCGACGATGAACTTGCCGATGAAGCGCTCGCCCAGGAGCCGCAGCGCCTTCTTGGCGTCGTCGGGCTGGCGCTTCTTGATCTTGACCGCGACCACCGCGTTGGCGCCGCCGCATTCGAGGTATTTGACGTCGCTGACGTTGTCGAATCCGGCGTCGACGAGGAACTTGCGCGCCGCCTCCGAGCGGCCGATGTGGCGCATCTTGCTGCTCTCGCTCGGCGGGAGCTGGCTCAGGATCGTCAGATAGATCGGCTTCTTCCGCATGGTGATGGCGGTGACGTCCATGAACCAGCTGTAATCGCGCTGCGCCATGTATCCGGGGAACTCGCCGAACGCGCCCTCCATCTCGAGCATTGTCGTCGGGATCGTGCCCTCGACGACGATCTCGGCGTCGGCCGGGACCATCAGGTCCTGGGTCAGACACTTCACCACCTCGACCGGCTTGCCCGCGAGCGCGCCCGCCACGTCGTACTCGCACATGTCGTTGGGGATGCGCGTCACCGCGGTGTAGGTCACGTGCGGCGGCGCGCCGATGACGATGGCGGCCGGCATCCGCTCGATCTTCTTCTTGCGCCAGGCGTCGAGGTGGTTGCGCATGCCGACACCGAGCATCGCCGGCAGCGAGCCGATGCGGTTCTCGGCCTTCACCATGCCGCGGTAGTTGCCGAGGTTGTGGACGCCGGTGTCGGGGTCCTTGCTGACCCAGTGCGAGGCCGTGGTGTAGGGCGCGTTGTCGAAGCCGGGGGTCGAAATCGGGATCGGCAGGCGGCCCAAGCCCTTCCCTTCCTGCTCGAGCTCGGCGCCCTGGATGACGACCTCCTGGCACGCGGCCTTGGTCACCGTCACCGGCGCGATCGGCTCGGCCAGCGCCTTGCGCCACTTCTGCGAGATCTCGCCGACCGGGCTGCACATGCCGAGCGCGTAGATGTCGGCCGAGCCGGCCATGGCGCCGATCAGCACCGGGATGTCGTACTTGCGGCCCTTGCTGTCGACGACGTTCTCGAACAGGAACGCCTTGCGCTGGCTCTCAGGCAGTCCCCGGAACTGCAGCCGCACCAGCGGGTGCAGCTCGGTGTCCTTGTTGACCGGCGTCGTGACGCGAACCAGCTTGCCCGCCTTGTCCAGCCCCTCGACGTAATCGCGCAGCGTCGCCCAGTGCGAACTCATCGTCTCTCCCTGCCTCTTCTGCGGCGCCCGTTCGTTGCCTCTTCTAGTCGAGGAACGCGAGCTTGCCTTTCCATTTGCGCCGGATCTCCTCGGCGTACTCCTTCGACACGGTGTTCACCTTGGGGAAATCGTCCTTCCAGTGATACGGCCGCACCGCGTAGATGATCATACGGCTGTTGGTGGTGTCACCGGCCATACGCTTGTCGGGCGGCAGCGTCGGGTCGAGGTTGCCGCTCCAGCAGCCGTCGATGACGTCGGTCTGGGTCTTGGGGTCCCAGCGTGTCGCCAGCGCCCACATCACCTCGGCCGGATTGGTGATGTCGATGTCGTCGTCGACGATGATGGTGAGACGCCCGAGGAACGCGGCCGAGCCGCAACCGACCGCCACCAGTCCCGCCATCTTGGCGTGGCCGGGATGAAGCTGTTTGATCGATACCACGTCGATGAAGCGCGAGCCGCCGCCCGGCAGCTTCCAGACGCCGGTGACTCCGGGCACGCCCGCGGCTTCGAGGTCGTCCCACAAGGTCGCCGCGCGCATCAGCGAGGTGCCCGCGGTTCCATAATAGGTGCCGGGCAGCGTCGGCTTCGCCGGCGGCATGCCGACCATGATCGGATTGTTGCGGTGATGGACCGCCGCGACCTTCAGCACCGGCTCGGGCCGCGTGCCCGAGGCGTAGTAGCCCGGCCACTCGCCGAACGGTCCTTCGGGCCGCGCCTCGACCTCGGGCGGATGCATCACGCCTTCGAAGGCGATTTCGGCGTCGGCCGGAATCGGCAGCCCGGTCTCGGGCGCCTGCACCACGTCGATGGCGCGGCCGATGCGCGCACCCGCCGCTCCGTATTCCGAGACTCCGGCCGGCAGCGTCGTCGCCGCGAGCGTGCCCAACACCGGCGCCTGGCCGACGCAGATCGCCATCGGGCACGGCTTGCCTTGGGCCCAGTACTTGCGACGGATCGCGTCGCCATGCTTGCCCGGTTCCATGAAGACGCTGATCGTCTTCTTGTCGTGCACCTGGCAGCGATAGGTCCCGACGTTGACCCAGTCGCTGTCGGGGTCCTTGACGATGACCATGCACTCGGTGCCGATGTATCGGCCGCCGTCGGCTTCGTGCCACTTCGGCGCCGGGAAGCTCAGCACGTCGACCGCATCGCCGCGCTGTGTGTTCTCGAACACCGGGCCGTCGTTGACGACGCGCGGTGGAATCGGCTCGGCGCCATTCCTGCGCGAGACGCGGAACGCGCGGACGCGATCCATCCCCTCGCCGACCACGAACATGCCGGCCGAGCGCACGTTGACGACGACGCGACGATCCTTCGGATAGCCCTTGATGTCCTCGAACACCAGTACCGGCGGAACTTCGTGCTGCAGGCTGAGCTCATAGAGCGCGCCCATCTCCTCATTGGGATCGGCGCCGCGCACCACCTCGACGTCACCCAGCTCCGTCGCCGTCTCGAGAAACAGCCGGAGATCGCCGAGCGCCGCGCGCCGTGTGTCGTCGGTGAAATTACGCTGCATGACGTCGTCCGCTGTCACTCCACACGCGGCGAGAAGGTGCGCGCAATGGACAGACTAGGGCCTTTCGTCTAGAGGTTGGAGCGAAAAAGAAAACAGTTTTTCGTTTCTCAAAAAATTGCCCCAGCGGGCGTCTCGACATGGAGAACATCGTGGACAAGGTCGCCTTCCCATATCGCTCCAGCACCCACCTCACCTTCCTCCACGTCGTCTCCGAGTCGGGCTCGTGGGAGAAGCACGGGCTCGAGGTCGAGTACGACTACAAGATCTCGTCGGGTGACGCCCATCGCCAGATCCCCACGGGCGACGTCGAGTTCGTTGGCGGCAATCACGTCTCGACCTACGCCCACCGCGCCCGCGGCGACAACTGGGTCTATCTCGGCCAGACCGTCAACGCGGTGAACGTGAGCCTGGTGGCGCGCGCCGACTCCGGCATCAACGGAGTCGCCGACCTGCGCGGCAAGACCGTCGGCTCGCGCGGCTCGCACCCCGGACTCAACGACTGGCTGCTGCTGAAGCAGCGCGGCCTCGACGTCGATCGCGACGACGTCGGCCAGGTCAACCAGATCCATCACAAGAAAGGCGCCATGGATCCGACCAAGGACGCCGAGGACACGATGGCGCCGCTGTGGCACTGGGTGCGCGATCGCAAGGTCGACGCCGCGTTCCTCACCCCGCCGACCTCGGTGCAGGCGCGCGAGGCGGGCCTCAAGGTGATCGATCTCGAGCCGTTCCCGATGATCTGGTTCACCACGGTGTCGTCGAGCCTCAAGTTCGTCGAGAAGCATCCCGACATCGTCAACCGCTTCCTCAAGGGGCTGATCGAGGGCATCCACTACTTCAAAACCGAGCGCGACAAATCGATCAAGATCATCCAGGAGCGCTACAAAAAGGAAGGCAAGCTTTCGAAGCAGCAGGCGACCGTCACCTACGAGGGCCTCGCCACGATGCTCGAGCCCAAGCTCTATCCGTCGATGGCGGCGATCTCGAACGTCTACGCCGAGGCCGTCCGCCAGGACAAGGACGCGCTCAAGATCAATCCGATGGAGCTGTGGGACCTGCATCACATCCGTCAGCTCGATGACTCGGGGTTCATCCGTTCGTTGTATGGCAAGACCACGAAGGGCTCCGGCAAGCGCAAGTAGGGTCTCCTGACTCACCGAAGACCACGAAGGGCTCCGGCAAGCGCAAGTAGGGTCTCCTGACTCACCGAAGCCCGCTCCGGTTTGTAAGGCCGGAGCGGGCTGGTGAGAGGCGTGCTTTCTCGGCACCGCGGATGAGTTTCCGCG
>Ga0310811_10001984_pt1 | contig 25402 bp, 22 predicted proteins | sample YCmetagenome_FD_207642 | JGI IMG/M metagenome (GOLD analysis project Ga0310811, IMG submission 207642) | Soil microbial communities from experimental microcosm in Duke University, North Carolina, United States - YC | ecosystem: Engineered > Artificial ecosystem > Soil microcosm > Unclassified ... | reverse complement strand
ATCCCGGCCGCGTCCATCTCGTCGATCAGCTGGCTCACGGTGGTGCCGCGCTCCCAGCGCTTCGCCAGCTCGGGGAACAGGTAGCCGACCGTCTTGGCGTCCTCGGTGGGCGGGCCCAGGTTCGGGTTGATCCAGGCGTCGATGATGCCGGTCGGGCTGAAGTCGTTCACGGGTGCTCCGGGGGTGAGTGGAGATCGAAGTCCTCAGAGGCGCGGGCGCGCAGCGCGACCTTGTTGACCTTCGTGGCGGACATCGGCCACTCGCCGGGCTCGAGGAATCCCACGAACCGCGGGATCTTGAACGTCGCGGCGCGGCCCCGGCAGAACTCGATGAGCTCACCGGCGCTCAGCTCGACTCCGGCGACCAGCTCGACGTAGGCGGCGGGCACCTCGTCCAGCCGTCTGTCCGGCACCCCGATCACCGCGACCTGGGCGACGGCCGGATGCAGGCTGACCAGATCCTCGACCTCGGTCGCCGCCACGTTCTCCCCGCCGACCTTCAGCATGTCCTTGTAGCGGCCCCGGAAGGCGATCCGGCCGGGACCCCCGGCGGGCCCGTCGGAGACGCCGATGTCGCCGGTGTGGAACCAGCCCTCGGCGTCGAACGCCGCCGCGGTGGCATCGGGGTCGCGGTAGTAGGCGTCGAACACGCAGTAGCCCCGGGCCACCAGCTCGCCCAGCCGGCCCGGCTCCGCCTCCTCGCCGGTGTCGGGGTCCCGGACGGCGATCTCGATGCCGCGCAGCGGGGTGCCGTCCCAGTCCAGCCGCTCCTGGTCGGACTCCTCCGGCGCCGAGATGGCCGACACCCCGCAGGTCTCGGTCATGCCGTAGGCGCTGATCAGCCTGGCCGGGGCGAACGCCCGCTGGGCACGCGCCACCGCGGCGCGGCTGCCGGTGGTGAGGATGTTGCCCAGGTCGGGGAAGCGGGCGTCGGCGAAGCGGGGGTGATCCATGATCGCCTCGGTGAAGGCGGCGAACAGAGGCAGGGCGGTCCCGACCCGCTCGTCGCGCAGCAGGTCGATGGCTTCGCCCGCGTCGAACCGGCGGCTGGTCACGAACGGCGCCCGGGTGGCCACGCAGCCGATGAGCGGGACCAGCGCTCCCACATGGAACAGCGGGCACGGGATCCACACCGCCGCCCGCTCACGCGCCGCCGGGCGTTCGAGCAGCCGGGCGATCCCGGTGCGTACCAGCGGCTCGTGGCTGTGCATGCAGCCCTTCGGGCGCGACGTGGTGCCGGAGGTGTAGAGCAGGACCGTCAGGTCCCGGATGCGCACCCGGCGCCGGTACCCGTCGACCACCTCGGGGTCGACCGCGGCGGCGGCCTCGTCCAGTGCGGCCTCGTCGACGAAGCCGTCCGCCGCACCACCACCGAGTATCACCAGCCGGGGCGCGGCGTCCCGAACCGGCTCCAGCGCCGAGCGGATCGTCTTGGGCAGGTCGAGACCCTCCGGGGCGGCGTCGGTGGTGACGATGGCTGCCAGCCCGGCGTGGTCGACGACGTGGGCGAGCTCGGCGGGGGCGTACCTGGTGTTGACCGGCACGGTGACCGCCCCGAGCAGCGCGACACCGAAGAACGCCTGGATCGAGGGCAGGCAGTTGGGCATCAGGATGCCGACCCGGTCACCCGGGCGGATGCCCAGCCCGAGCAGGCCGCGGGCGACACGGAAGGCGTCCCGGTGCAGCTGCCGGTAGGTCACGCGGTCCGAGGGCAGCACGACGGCCAGGCCGTCCGGATCGATGGTCGCGGCGCGGACCAGCGCGTCGCCGATCGTGGTGACCTCCGCCCAGTCGCCCACTCCGCCCCCCGTTCTGCCAGGCCGTGGCCACCGTACCGTGCGTCAGACCAATTTGTCAGCGTCAACGTGGAGGTTGACAATTTGAGGTTTCCGGTGCGACGATTTCGTCACCCCGGGCGCTGTCGGTGACTGCTGCCGGTGTCGGGAGTCGCGCCGCGATCGTCGGCCAGACGGAGGATGGAGAACGGCATGGAGTTCGGGCTGCTCTACGAGTGGGGGATTCCCTCGGGAACCTCGCCGGCCGGCGAGGCGCAGTTCTTCAACGACGTGGTCGGCCAGGTCAAGCTGGCCGAAGAGGTCGGCTTCAAGTCGGTCTGGTCGGTGGAGCACCACTTCCTGGAGAACTTCTCCAGCGCATCGGCTCCCGAGGTGCTGCTGTCCTTCATCGCGGCCGCCACCAGCACGATCCGGATCGGGCACGGCGTGCGGCTGCTGCCCTACCCGTACAACCACCCGATCCGTGCCGCCGAGCAGGCCGCCACGCTGGACCTGCTGTCCGGCGGCCGCCTGGAGTTCGGCTCCGGTCGCTCCGCGACGGTCACCGAGCTGGGCGGGTTCAACATCGACCCCTCGCAGACCCGGGACATGTGGGAGGAGTCGCTGCGGCTGATCGTCGAGGCCTGGACGAACCACAAGATCGAACATCACGGTGAGTTCTTCGACGTGCCGGAGCGTGCGGTGATCCCCAAGCCGCTGCAGGGCCCGCACCCGCCGCTGTGGATGTCCGCCACCAGCCCGGACAGCCATGCGGTGGCAGGCAAGAACGGGCTCGGGCTGCTGTCGTTCACCCTGGCCCTGGCCAACGACGAGCTCAAACGCCGGATCGACCTCTACCGCGAGGACATCAAGACCTGCGAGCCGATCGGCAGGACGGTCAACGACCAGGTGGCGGTGTTCACCATGGCGCACTGCGCGGCCACCGACGAGCAGGCCCGCGCCAACGCCGAGGACGGCGTGATGAACTACCAGCGCGACCACGTCGACCTGCTGTGCCAGATGCTGCAGAACGGCGAATCACCCAAGCAGAGCTACGAGTACTACGAGCGGTTCCTGGGCGTGGACTACGACAAGTTCACCTTCGACTACCTGCAGGATCGCTCCATGATCATGGTCGGTTCGCCGGAGCGCTGCATCCAGGTGGCCAAGCAGTACGAGAAGATCGGCGTAGACCGGCTGCTCTGCCATCTCCAGTTCCGCGGCATGTCGAACGACACGATCCGGGAGTCGATCCGGTTGTTCGGCGAAGAGGTCATCCCGGCGTTCAGCTGATGTCCGGAGCGGCGATCACCGGCCTGATCACGCCGGGCGACCTGATGGTGACCGGGCAGGTTCTCGGCGAGCCGACCGCGCTGCTCGAGGAGATCTTCGCCGGACCCGACGACCTGAGCGGCTGCCGGTTGTTCACCGGGATGAGCCTGACCAGCGTGCTCGAGCGCGCCCCGACCGGCCTCGGACTGCTGAGCTTCGTCGGGATGGGCAGCGCCGGCAAGCTGCTGGCCGCCGGTCGCCTCGAGCTGGTCCCGTGCCACATGTCCGATCTGCCCTGGGCCATGACCGAGGGGCCGCTGCGGCCGGATGTGGCCCTGGTGCTGGTCAGCCCGCCCGACGAGCACGGGATGTGCAGCCTCGGGGTGGAGGCGGACTACATCTGGTCGGCGGTGAACTCCGCGCGGGTGGTGCTGGCCGAGATCAACTCGCACGTGCCGCGCGTCGCCGGGGACACCGCCGTTCCGTTCGACCGCATCGACGGTTACCTTCGCACCGACCGGCCGCTGCCCGAGTACGGGCGCTCCGAACCGTCGGAGTCCGAGCGCCGGATCGCCGCGCGGGTCTCCGGCTTCGTCCGCGACGGCAGCTGCGTCCAGGTCGGCGTCGGGCGTCTCGGGGAGGCGGTGTTGCGGGCCGTCGCCGACCGCCGTGACCTGGGCATCCACACCGGCATGGTCGGGGAGACCATCCTGGAGATGATGCGCGACGGAGTGGTCACAGGAGCGCGCAAACCCGTGGACACCGGGCTGACCGCGACCGGCTCGATCCTGGGCGGCGCCGCGGCGGTCGCGCTGGCCGCCGAGCAACCCGCGCTGCGGCTGCGCTCGGTCGAACACGTCAACGCCGGCGCGGTCATCGCGGCCATCGACGACTTCGTCTGCGTGAACTCCGCGATCGAGGTCGACCTGCTCGGCCAGGTCAACGCCGAGATGGTCGGTGGGCGCTACGTCGGTGGCATCGGCGGCTCGGTCGACTTCCTGCGCGCGTCGGTACGGGCACCCGGCGGCCGCTCGATCGTGGCTCTACCCGCCGCGGCCCGGGGTGGCGTCAGCCGGATCGTGGCCGGTGTGGAGCGGGTGACCGTGCAGCGCAGCGACGTCGACGTGGTGATCACCGAACACGGGGTGGCCGAGCTGCGCGGGGTCTCCCAGGGGGAGCGGGCACGGCGGCTGGTGGACATTGCGGCCCCGGAGCTCCGTGAGCGGCTGCTGGTCTCGGCGAAGGAGATGGGGCTCTAGATGGGCACGACGATGAGGGCGTTGGTGGAGGGCCGGGGGCTGCTGGAGGCGGCCCGCTGGTACCCCGAACACGGGCTGCTGTTCTCCGACATGCACCTGGGCGGCGTCCACCGGTTCGACCCGGCGACCGGCGGGACCGATGTGGTCATCCCGCACCGCAAGGGCATCGGCGGCCTGGTCGCCCACCGCGACGGCGGGCTGGTGGTGGCCGGGCGCAACGTCGCCCACAAGAACGGTGGGCTCACTGCCACAATCCTGGAGAAGCGCGCCGACGAGCAGTTCTTCAACGACCTCACCGCCGACGACACCGGCCGGCTCTACGTCGGCTCGGTGGCCACCGACCCCACCGGCGACGAGCCACGCGGCTTCGGGCGGCTGTACCGGATCGACCTCGACGGCACCTGCGAGGTTCTCGCCGAGGACGTGATGGTGTCCAACGGCCTGGGCGTGGACCCGGCCGACGAGGTGCTCTACCACGTCGACAGCCCCCGGAGGACCGTGTGGGCCTATCCGACGCGCGGCCCGTCCGGGGATCGACGGATGTTCGCCGACACCGGTGAGTACGGCGGGGTCCCCGACGGGCTGGCGGTCGCGGACGACGGATCGGTCTGGGTGGCCATGGCCGGTGGCGGTGTCGTCGTCGGCTGGGACGCGGCGGGAGAGCGGATCGCCGAGATCCCGGTGCCTCAGCAGCTGGTCACCTCGGTCTGTTACGGCGGGGAGGACGGCCGCACGCTGTTCATCCTCACCGGCGCGAACGACGAGCACCCCGACCCGCTCGGCGGTTCGCTCTACGCTCACCCCGGCGACCGTCGCGGCCTGCCCGCACCCCGGGCGGCCGTGTCCGGCCGGTTGGTCGGCACGCCTTGAACCCGCCCCCGCGAATCCCCTCTACCCGCCACCACCGCGAAGGAGTCCGGACATGCCGCAGGAGTACCAGGTGGCCGCGCTCGACGACATCAAGCCGGGCTCGCTCAAGCGTGTCGAACCGAACGGTGTCCCGGTCTGCCTGGCCCGGCTGCTGAGCGGTGAGGTCCACGCGATCAGTGACATCTGCACCCACGAGGACGTCGAGCTCAGCGACGGTGACCTGGACGGATGCGACGTGGAATGCCCGGCGCACGGGTCCCGGTTCGACGTCGGGACCGGCGACGTCAGCGGGGTGCCCGCGCGCGACCCGGTGGCGGTCTACCCGGTCCGGGTGGAGGGCGACCAGATCTTCGTCTCGGTGTGAGCCCGCGATGCGGGTGGAGTAGTGGCTACTCTCGGGCAGACCTCGCACCTGAGGTCTCCTGATCCCGGTCCAGTGGCTGGTAGGAGGCGTCGGGCAGTGATCAATCTCGCGGAGCTGGGTACGAAGATGGCGCGGTGCGCGCCCGGATCCCCGGCCCTGATCGACTCGCGGCGCGGGTCGGCCCGCACCTTCGGGCAACTCTCCGGCCGGGTGGAGTGCCTCGCGGTCTCGCTGGTGAACATGTTCGGCCCCGGCAACCGGGTCGCCGTGCTCTCGCGCAACTGCGTCGAGATGATGGAGCTGTATCTCGCCTGCGCGGCCGGCGGTTCGCTGCTGTTCCCGCTGAACTGGCGGTTCTCGGCGGCCCAGGTCAAGGAGGCGTTGCTGGACGCCGACCCGGTGATCGTCTTCTACGGCGAGGAGTTCGCCCCGATCGTCGACGCGCTGCGTACCGAGATCGACGCGCGCGCCTGGGTGTTGTGGAACCCGGGGCAGGACTCGCCGTACGAGGAGCTGCTGCGCCGCGCGGCCGGGGTGGGTGGCGACCCGGTGGACGGCCCCGCCTCGAGTGCCGGCTCTGTGCTGCCGGAGCCGTCATCGCTGCTGCACGCGCCGTACCTGGCGGTGTCGACCGGCGGCACCACCGGCATCCCGAAGAGTGCCGTGCACAGCCAGTACTCCTACGCGGCGTGCTCCCTGAACTACCTGGCCGCCGCCCGCATCGCCCAGACCGACGTCTACCTGATGCTCGGCCAGCTCTTCCACGTGGTCGGCTACATGCCGCTGGCCTACCTGGCGATGGGGCGCCCGGTGGTCATCGCCGACTTCGACGAGGCCGAACTGGTCGGGGTCATCCGCGCGGAACAGGTCAGCGGCTTCTTCGCCATCGCCACCATGCTGCCCCGGCTGGTGCGGGCGGTCCGTGAGAGCGGAGCCGGTGTGCCGTCGGTGCGGCAGGTCGAGTACGGCGGAGCGCCGATGGGCGAGGAGATCATCCGGGAGGCGGCGAGCGTGTTCGGGGCCGACCTGGTGCAGGCCTGGGGGATGTCGGAGCTCGGCCCGGGTACCTATCTCGGGCCGGAGGACCACCGCCGGGCGTTCGCCGGCGAGCACGTCGAGCGGCTTCGCTCGTGCGGCCGGGGCGCCATGCTCAGCACCGTCGCGGTGCTCGACGAGGACGGCAACCCGGTGCCCCGGGACAACAAGACGATGGGCGAGATCTGCCACCGCGGACCGGGCAACATGATCGGTTACTGGAACAAGCCGAAGGAGACCGAGCACCTGCTCCGTGACGGCTGGGTGCACAGCGGCGACGGTGGCACCTGGGACGAAGAGGGATACGTCTTCATCGTCGACCGGATCAAGAGCATGATCATCTCGGGAGGGGAGAACATCTTCCCCGGGGAGATCGAACGTGTGCTCGGCAACCACCCCGAGATCGCCGAGGTCGTGGTGGTCGGAGCGCCGGACCCGGAGTGGGGTGAGGTGGTCAAGGCCGTCGTGGTGGCCGCCGCCGGCTCGGAGCTCACCGCCGACGAGGTCGTCCGGTTCGTCGAGCGGGAGCTCGGCTCGTACAAGAAGCCCAGGATCGTCGAGTTCATGTCCGCGCTGCCCGCCACCCCGACCGGCAAGGTCGACCGCAAGGCGCTGCGCGAGTCGTCCGCAGGAGGCCGCTGATGTCGGTGCACGACACGCAGTTCATCGGCGGCCGCTGGGTCCGCGCGACCGGTGACCAGGTACTGGAGGTGACCTCGCCGATCACCGAGCAGGTGTTCGGCCGGGTGCCCGTCCCCACCCCGTCCGAGATCGACGCGGCGGTCGCGGCCGCCCGGGACGCCTTCGACCGCGGGCCCTGGCCGCGGCTTTCCGTCGCCGAACGGGCCGACCACCTGCGGCGGATGATGGACGCTTTCGACTCCCGGGTCGAGGCGGCCATCGTGCTCCAGACCGACGAGATGGGCGCCGCGGAGACCTTCACCGGCGCGACCACTCGGGCCATGAGGCCGTTCCTGGAACGGGTCATCGCCGACGCCGCGCACGTCCCGATGGTCGAGACCCGTCAGGGGACGGCCGGGCTGGTACGGGTGCTGCGTGAACCGCTGGGGGTCGCCGCCGCGGTGGTCCCGTGGAACGCACCGCTGATGGTCGCGGTGACGAAGATCTTCCCGGCGCTGCTCATGGGCTGCCCGATGGTGCTCAAGACCGCGCCCGAGTCACCGCTGAGCGCCTACCTGCTCGCCGAGGCGTTCGACGAGGCCGGCCTGCCGCCCGGTGTGCTCTCGATCCTCGGCGGCGGGCGGGAGGTGGGGGAGTACCTCGTCGCGCACCCGGGTGTCGACAAGGTGACCTTCACCGGCAGCACGGTGGCCGGGCGGGCCATAGCGTCGGTCTGCGGTCAGCAGCTCAAGCCGGTGACCTGCGAGCTCGGTGGGAAGTCGGCGGCCATCCTGGCCCCGGGTGTGGACATCGGGGCCCATCTCGGCACGCTCGTCGCCAACTCGCTGGGCAACGCCGGGCAGATGTGCATCGCCACCACGCGGCTGCTGGTCCACGAGAGCCAGGCCGACGATCTGCGCGACGGGCTGGCCGACCGGTTGGCGGGGATGAAGGTCGGCGACCCGCACGAGAAGGACACCGCCTTCGGTCCGCTGGTGTCTGCCCGCCAGCTCGAGCGGGTGCGCGGCTACATCGACAGCGGGATCGCCCAGGGCGCGAAACTGGCCTACGGCGGTGAGCGGCCACCCGGTCTCCCGGTGGGTTTCTACGTCATGCCGACCATCTTCACCGGCGTCACCAACGACATGACGATCGCGCGGGAGGAGATCTTCGGCCCCGTGCTCTCGGTGATCGGCTACCGGACCGAGGACGAGGCCGTGGACATCGCCAACGACTCCGAGTACGGGCTCGGGGGCAGCGTGTACGCCGACGACCCCGAGCACGCGTTCGCACTGGCCAGCCGGTTGCAGACCGGTACCTGCACGATCAACGACTCGCCGACCTCAGGAGGTGGCGGGCCGTTCGGCGGCTACAAGAACAGCGGGCTGGGCCGGGAGCGCGCGCCCGAGGGGCTGCACCACTACCTGCAGCTCAAGTCGATCGCCCTGCCGGCCTCGTACACCCCGGCGGGCTAGGGCGGGCCGGTCAGGACCCGGGGGCGCGGTAACCGGACAGGAAGATGGCCGACAGGGTGGCGGCGATCTTCTTGGGGGTGTGCCGCGAACCGGGCTTGTACCAGCGGTGGGTCCAGTTGACCATGCCGAAGAGGGCCAGCGCGGAGAGATCGTTGGCCAGGTCCGACCGCAGCGACCCGTCGTTCTGGCCCTCCTGCAGGATGTCGACCACGATCTCCTCGAAGCGGCGGGTGCTGGCCAGGATGTCCTTGGCCCACTTGGTCTCCTGCCGGGAGATCCGCGCGAAGTCCTCGATGTAGACGTACATGTGCGGGTAGTTGCGGTCGAAGGACAGGATCATGTCCTCGATCAGCGTCTCGATCTTCTGCGCACCGCTTCCGCTCTGCGCCTTGACCTTCTCGGCCGCCGCGACGTTCTCGTTGATCACGCCCCGCACGATCTCCTGGAGGAGCTCCTCCTTGTTCGCCACGTAGTAGTACAGGGAGGCCCGGTCGGTCCCGAGCCGTCCGGCGATGTCGTTCAGGGTGGCGGCCGCGAAGCCCTTCTCCTTGAAGACGAGCGCCGCGACCTTCACGATCTCCTGGCGCCGCTCCCGGTAGCCCTCACCACCGTCCTCCTGCGCCGCGATCCGCCTGCGCTCGATTCCGCTCCTGGGCGTGGGCATGGCTCAGGATACCAGCGCATCTCAACGTTGACGTTGAGACACCGGGGCGCGCGGGGGAGTATCGACTACTCCTGACCCGCCACACCGCCGATGTTCCCCTGGCATCCGCGGGACCGAGATGCCCGCAGAGGAGTGAGAGACGCCGTGTCAACCGAGGACCGGGATCACGACCGGGGGGCGCTGCACGGCGTCCGGGTAGTCGAGCTGACCGACGGCCTCGGCGAGTACGCCGGTCTGCTGCTCGCCGGGATGGGCGCGGAGGTGGTCAAGGTCGAGCCGCCGGCGGGCAGCCGGTCGCGGGAGCGCGGGCCGTTCGTCGCGGACGTGCCCGGACCCGGTCGTTCGCTGTACTTCGCCCAGCAGAACCGGGCCAAGTCCTCGGTCACCCTGGACCTCGACGGTGCCGACGACCGGACGCGGTTCGTCGAGCTGGTGGGCACCGCGGACATCGTTCTGGACGCCACCGCCTCCGGCTGGCTGACCGACCGGGGCATCGGCAGGGAGGCGCTCACCGACACCTACCCGAGCCTGATCTTCGCGCGGCTGTCGCCCTTCGGCGACGACGGCCCGTGGGCGTCGTTCAAGGGCTGTGACCTGGTGCACCTCGCCCTCGGCGGGCCGATGATGAACTGCGGCTACGACCCCGAACCCGACGGGCGTTACGACGTGCCCCCGATCGCGCCGCAGCTGGGGCATGCCGAGATGATCGCAGGCGAGCAGCTGGTCATCGGCCTGCTGGCGGCGCTCGTGCACCAGCGCCGGACCGGCCAGGGCCAGTACGTGTCCTGCGCGGTGCACGAGGCGGTGGCCAAGTCGACCGAGCTCGACCTGATGAACTGGGTGATGCGGCGGGTGCCCGTGCACCGCCAGACCTGCCGCCACGCCGCCGAGAAGGTGTCGCAGTCACCGACGATCGCGCAGACCAAGGACGGCCGGTACGTGCTCGTCACGCCGATCGGGGCGAAGGACCACCGGCGTGTGCTGGACTTCCTCGGCCGCTACGGCATCGGGATCGGGGCCTTCGACGACGACGGCTCGGTCACCGAGGGCCGCTCGATCCCGGGTAGCAGCCCGCAGACCGAGCGGGCGACGCGGCTGATCGAGCTCGTGCAGCGGCTGGCCAGGAAGTTCACCTACGACCGGTTCCCCTGGCACGAGGCGCAGGCGGCCGGTGTGGTGTGCGCGCCGCTGCGCAAGCCGCACGAGAACGCGCTGGACCCGCACTGGGCCGCCCGGGACACCTTCGCGCAGGTCGAGCACCCCGAGCTGGGGGTTGAGCTCACCTACCCGGTGCGCAAGTGGCTGTCCACCGAGCCGGGCTGGCGCGTGGGACGGCGTGCGCCGCTGGTCGGAGAGGACGACGAGCGCGTCTGGAGCAGTCTGGCCCGAGCTGAGCCGGCGCGGGCCCGGCCGAGGACCCCGGAGCCCACCGAGGCCCAGCTGGCCGCACGTGCCGCCCTCACCCCCAGGAGCCCGCACGGCAAGCCGATGCCGCTCGAGGGTGTGCGCATCCTGGACTTCACCTGGTTCCTGGCCTCCGCCGGCGGCACCCGGTTCCTGGCCGCGTTCGGGGCGGAGTGCCTGAAGGTGGAGTGGAGGGCCAACCCGGACACCCGGGTGGCCGCCATGGCCCCGGTCGGCGGCCGCGCCGCCCGTGACGCCGCCACCGGGCCACTGCCGGGCGTCACCGACACCGACATGGGCGGCCAGTTCAACAACAAGAACCCCGGCAAGCGTGGCCTGTCGCTGAACGTGCGCGACCCGAGGGGCCTGGAGATCGCGCGGCGGCTCGTGGGGATCTCGGACATCGTCGCGGAGGGCTTCTCCCCGGGGGTGATGGACCGCTGGGGGTTGGGTTACGAGGCGCTCAAGGAGATCAAGCCGGACATCATCTACGCCCAGCAGTCGGGAATGGGCGATCGAGGGCTGTACGGGCGCTACCGGGCCGTCGGTCCGATCGCCGCCGCGCTGGCCGGGGTCTCGGAGATGTCGGGGCTGCCCGAGCCGGCGATGCCCGCCGGCTGGGGCTACTCCTACCTGGACTGGATCGGGGCCTACAGCTTCTCCGCAGCAATGCTCGCCGCGCTGCACCACCGGGACCGGACGGGCCGGGGGCAGTGGATCGACGCCTCGCAGGTCGAGTCCGGGATCTTCATCTCCGGTGGCGCGATCCTGGACTGGTCGGCGAACGGCCGGGTCTGGCAGCGCACCGGGAACGCCTCGCCGACCGGCGAAGCGGCTCCCCACGGGGTGTATCCCTGTGCCGGTGAGGACCGCTGGCTGGCCGTCGCCTGCGAGACCGGCGAGGAGTGGGACGCGCTGGCCAAGGTGATCGAGCTGCCGGCCGCCGAGCGGTCCCGGTTCGCCGGCCTGAACGCCCGGTTGGCGCACACCGGGGAGCTGGACGGCTGGGTGAGCCGCTGGACGGCCGCGCGAGAGCCGTATGCCGCGATGTACGAGCTGCAGGCCGCCGGGGTCCCCGCCGGGGTGTGCCAGAACGCGCAGGACCGTTGCGAAAGCGATCCGCAGCTGGCCCATCTGGGCTGGCTCACCGAGGTGACCGGTACCAAGATCGGCCGCTGGCCGGTCGCGGAGGTCCCCGTGCGGCTGAGCGAGACGCCGGCGCACATCGGCGGTGTCATCGACCGGGGAGCTCCCTGCTACGGGGAGGACAACGAATGGGTGCTCGGCGAGCTGCTCGGGATGGGCGCCCGCGAGATCGCGGAGCTGGCCGAGGACGGGGTGATCTGAGATGGGTGTTCTCGAGGGCAAGGTGGCCTTCATCAGCGGCGGCGCGCGCGGGCAGGGACGCTCGCACGCCGTGCGGATGGCGCAGGAGGGCGCGGACATCGTCACGTTCGACGTCTGCGCGCCGGTGTTCGACAGCGTCGCCTACGCCCAGTCGACCGAGGCCGACCTCGAGGAGACGGTGAAGCTGGTCGAGGGGCTGGACCGGCGGATCATCGCCCGCAAGGCCGACGTGCGTGACCAGGCGGCGGTGCAGGCGGTGCTCGACGAGGGGCTCGCCGAGCTCGGGCGCGTCGACATCGTGGTGGCCAACGCCGGGATCATGCCGATCATCGGTGAGAAGGCGGCCGCCCGTCAGGCGTGGCACGACGCGGTCGACGTCATGCTCACCGGCGTGCTGCACACCTGCGAGGCGGCCATCCCCACTCTGGTCGAGCAGGGCGACGGCGGCTCCATCTCGATCACCAGCTCGGTGGCCGGGTTGAAGGGCCCCATCCGCACGCTCGGGGTGAAGACCGACGGCTACCTCGGCTACATCGCGGCCAAGCACGGTGTGGTCGGCCTGATGCGGGCCTACGCCAACGCGCTGGGCCCTTACCGGATCAGGTGCAACACCGTGCACCCCACCGGGGTCAACTCGCCGATGGTGGTCAACCCCGAGTTCGCCGCCGCCGCGCAGGAGCTGCCGGAGATGCGGGAGGCCGCGATCAACGCGCTGCCGATCAACCTCATCGAGCCCGTCGACATCTCCAACGCGATCATCCACCTCGCCTCCGAAGCCGGGCGCTACACCACCGGCCTGACCATGACCGTGGACGGCGGCGCGACCATCTACTGAGTGGTAGCGCACCCCTGTTCGGCGCGCGCTGCCGTGTGACAGCCGGGTAGCGTGGCTGGTAGTAGACGAGGAGGACGCGGATCCATGAGCTCAACCAGCACAGCCACGACCGACGTAGAAGCAGAGTCTGAAAAGTCGGGTGGCCGGTACCAGCGCATCGGAGGTCTCGACTTCGCCGTCGCCGATCTCTCGCTGGCCGAGTTCGGCCGTAAGGAGATCCGGCTGGCCGAGCACGAGATGCCGGGTCTGATGGAGCTGCGCCGGGAGTACGCCGAGGCCCGCCCGCTGCACGGTGCCCGGATCTCCGGTTCCCTGCACATGACCGTGCAGACCGCCGTGCTCATCGAGACCCTGGTGAGCCTCGGTGCCGAGGTCCGCTGGGCTTCGTGCAACATCTTCTCCACCCAGGACCACTCCGCCGCCGCGGTCGTCGTCGGCCCGCACGGCACGCCCGAGGAGCCCAAGGGCATCCCGTGCTTCGCCTGGAAAGGCGAGTCGCTGGAGGAGTACTGGTGGTGCACCGAGCAGATGCTCACCTGGCCGACCGCCGACGGCGGTGAGCAGGGCCCGAACATGATCCTCGACGACGGCGGCGACGCCACGCTGCTGGTCCACAAGGGCGTCCAGTACGAGGCGGCCGGCGTGGTGCCGAACACCGACGAGACCGACGCCGAGGAGTACGGGGTCATCCTGGCCACCTTGCGCGCCTCGCTGGCCAAGAGCCCGCATCGCTGGACCACGGTGGCCGCGGACATCCGCGGTGTCACCGAGGAGACCACCACCGGGGTGCACCGGCTGTACCAGTTCGCCGAGCGTGGAGAGCTGCTGTTCCCGGCGATCAACGTGAACGACTCGGTCACCAAGTCCAAGTTCGACAACGTGTACGGCATCCGGCACTCGCTGGTGGACGGCATCAACCGCGCCACCGACGTGCTGATCGGCGGCAAGGTCGCGGTCGTCTGCGGATTCGGCGACGTCGGCAAGGGCTCGGCGGCCGCGCTCGCCGGCCAGGGTGCCCGCGTGATCGTCACCGAGGCCGACCCGATCTGCGCTCTGCAGGCACTGCTGCAGGGCTACCAGGTCACCACGCTGGAGAGCGTGATCGACAAGGCCGACATCGTGATCACCACCACCGGCAACAAGGACATCGTCACCGCGGAACTGATGGCCCGCACCAAGCACCAGGCGATCATCGGCAACGTCGGCCACTTCGACAACGAGATCGACATGGCCGGGCTGGCCCGCTACCCCGGCATCCGGCGGATCAACATCAAGCCGCAGGTCGACGAGTGGGTCTTCCCGGACGGCCACTCCATCATCGTGCTGTCCGAGGGCCGGTTGCTGAACCTGGGCAACGCCACCGGGCACCCGTCGTTCGTGATGTCCAACAGCTTCTCGAACCAGGTGATCGCGCAGATCGAGCTGTTCACCAAGCGCGAGGAGTACAACATCGACGTGTACCGGTTGCCGAAGGCTCTGGACGAGAAGGTCGCCAAGATCCACGTGCTGGCGCTCGGCGGTGAGCTGACCAAGCTCACCAAGGAGCAGGCCGAGTACATCGGCGTGGACGTGGAGGGACCGTTCAAGCCGGAGCACTACCGGTACTGAGTCTGTTGTTGAAGGCGGTTCGAGCTGATGGCCCCTGGTGACGGATGGGTGCGCTGTGCCGGCGGGCACCGGCACTGGGGGCTGTACGGCGCGGCAGGGCTGCTGCTGCGCCATCTCGACACCGAGGGCACGAGCTGGCTGCTGATGCAGCACAGAGCCTCCTGGAGTCACCACGGTGACACCTGGGGTCTGCTCGGGGGTGCGCGGGCACCCGGTGAGACCGCCGAGCAGGCGGCCCGGCGGGAGGCCGTCGAGGAGGCCGGGCTGTCGGCCGACACCTACACCGTGACCGAGCAGTTCGTCGACGACCATGGCGGCTGGTCCTACGTCACGGTGTTCGGCCATGCTCCGGCGAAGGTGGCGATCACCGAGTGGTCGCACGAGAGCGCCGAGGTCGCGTGGATCCCGGAGAACGAGATGGCGGCTCTCCCGCTGCATCCGGGTTTCGCCGCGACCTGGCCGCTGGTCCGGGACGCCGCCGGTTGAGCTAGCGGGCAGCACACAGGCGGTACCCGGCGCTCTCGAGTCGGGGGCTGCTCGTGAGCAGCGGAACTCCGAGGATGTCGGCGAGCGCCAGGTAGGCCGCCCCGTACGGGTCCGGATGGGTGCGGTAGGCCCACGCCCGGGACAGCAACAGGCGGTGGGGGAAGCGTTGCACCGGAGCGGCCCGGACGTCCCGCAGCACCTGAACGGCCTCCGCCTCGCTCAGGTCCCCGCCGGCGACCAGCCGTGACAGCAGCGCCGTCGCGTCGAGATCCATGACCTCGGGTGTGACGCAGCGCTCGTAGCGCAGCGCCGCCCGCAGCGTGGCCTTCGGCTGTGCGACGACCAACGCGTCCACCAGGGCGGATGCGTCGATCACCCACCGGATCACGTCGAGTCGATCGCGGCGGCGAACCGCTCCCGGTCGACGCCGCCGCCGAGGCGCTCGCGTCGATCGTCGGCCCGGGCGAGCAGCTCGCCCGCTCCGGCGGTGCTGGCCAGGCGGCGCAGCTCCCGCCGCAGGAACTGGGCCATGGTGAGGTGCTCCGCGGCGGCGTGGCCGCGCAGTGCGTCGATCGTCTCGGGTTCGAGGTCCCGGATCTGTAGATGTGGCATGCGGCAGATTCTGGCCGCGACCCGTGACAGTCGGCGGAGAGTCGCCGGAAGTTGTCCACAGGTCGGCGTTCGAGGGCCGGTTATCCACAGGCAGCGGCCCCGAGCCGGGAAGTACCTCGCGAAAACAGCACACGAAACGCATGAAAGACATGCATTCCGTGTGCTGCTCTGCGGAGGGCGAGCCGGGAGAGAGGTGCTCAGGCGGGAGGTCGGGCGGCTCGGCGGGCTCGGGTAGGACCGGGCGGGCTGTGGTGAGCCGGCGGGTTCTGGTGAGCCGGCGGGCTCAGAAAGACCGGCCGGGGCTCCGGCGAGCTCGGCGGGCGGGCCCGAGCACCCCGAGCCACGACCGGCGGCTACCGTCTCGCCCGTGGGTCGACTGGTGGTCATCGAGGGGCTCGACGGGGCGGGCAAGCGCACGCTGACCGACGCATTGGACTCAGCCCTGGCGCGGGAGGGAGCGAGCACCGCGCGGTTCGCGTTCCCTCGCTACGACACCGACGTGCACGCCGAGCTGGTGGCCGACGCCCTGCACGGGCGTCTCGGCGACCTGGGGGAGTCGGTGCACGGGATGGCCGTGCTGTTCGCGCTGGATCGGCGTGACGCGGCCGACGAGCTGCGGGCCGCTCTCGCGCGGGTCGACGTGGTGCTGCTCGACCGGTACGTCGCCTCGAACGCCGCTTACGGGGCGGCCCGCTTGCGGCAGGACGCCGAGGGCGAGTTCGTGGCCTGGGTGCAGGAGCTGGAGTTGGGGCGCTTCCGGCTACCCGTACCTGATCTGCAGTTGCTGCTGCGGGTACCCCGTGAGGTCGCCGCGGCGCGCGCCGCCGGGCGTGAGCGGGCCGACGCGTCGCGCACCCGCGACGCCTTCGAATCCGACGACGGCCTGCAGGCCCGCTGTGCGGCGGTGTACGACCAGCTCGCGGCCCGGTCGTGGCTGAGCCCGTGGCGGGTCATCGACGGCGCGGGCGCGATCGTCGCGGAGGAACTGGCCGCCCAACTGCTCGGCTGAACGTGGCACCGAGACTCCGATCACTGGGAACCTGCGGCCGGAGGCGGTAAGTTACCCGTGAGTCACTATGGAGGTGGCCGATGTCGGAGATCCTGCGCCAGCAGCTCCACGACCCGGTGGGCTACGCGATCCCGGTGTTCCTACTGTTCATCTGCATCGAGATGGTCGCGCTGCGCGTACTGGGCTCGCAGGACCGCGACGGTGCCCCCCGCCACGCGTACCGCGGATATCTCGGCCGCGATGCCGGGACGAGCATGCTGATGGGGCTGTTCGGGTCGGCCATCGCGATCGGCTTCCGCGTGGCGGCGCTGCTCGGGTACGCCTTGATCTACGTCTACGTCGCTCCCTGGCACCTGCCGGCCGACAACCCCTGGACGTGGGTCGGGCTGATCCTGGGTGTGGACCTGCTCTGGTACACCTACCACCGGCTCAGCCACCGGGTGCGGGTGATCTGGGCGGCGCATCAGGCCCACCACAGCAGCGAGTACTTCAACTACGCCACCGCGCTGCGCCAGAAGTGGAACCTCTGGTTCGAGACGCTGATCTGGCTGCCGCTGCCGCTGCTGGGCATGCCGCCGGCGCTGGTCTACACCGGATTCTCGGTCAACCTGATCTTCCAGTTCTTCGTGCACACCGAGACGGTCGACCGGCTGCCGAGGCCCATCGAGCTGATCTTCAACACGCCCTCGCACCACCGCGTCCACCACGGCAGCGATCCCGAGTACCTGGACAAGAACTACGCCGGGATCCTGATCATCTGGGACCGGCTGTTCGGGACCTATGCCGAGGAGCGGCAGCGGCCCCGCTACGGGCTCACCTACCCGGTGAACACCTACAACCTGCTGAAGCTGCAGTTCGGCGAGTACGCCGCGATCGTGCGCGACCTGCGGAACTCCCGGAACTGGCGGTCCCGCCTCGGTTACGTGTTCGGCCCTCCGGGGTGGGCCCCGGCCGCCGGTTCGAGCTGACTCAGGCCATCCCGACCAGGTCGGAGCCCCACCGCTCGATCTCACCGGCCAGATCCAACGGGCGGGTGGCCACCTCGGCGCGCATCACCTCGGTCACCCGGTCCAGCGGCACCAGCCACGACACCTCGAACTCGAGGCCGTCCGGGTCGCGGGCGTAGAGCGCCTTGGTGGTCACGTGGTCGGAGGCGCCGACCAGTGCCCCGGCCTCTCTCAGCCGACGTTCGTGGTCGGCCAGATCGGACAGCGTCGACACCGCCCAGGCGAGGTGGTAAAGCCCCACCGCGCCCCGACCGGCCGGGGAGTCGGCGGCGTCCGGACCGATCTGGAAAAGGCCCAGGTCATGGTCGTTCTCCGATTCCGCGGCACGTAGGAACGCGGCCCCCGGCAATCGGTGCACCTCGCGGAACCCGAGCACGTCGCGATAGAAGGCGACGCTGCGATCGACGTCGCGCACGTAGAGCACCGCATGGTTCAACCGTCGAATACCCATGTCTCCAAGGTAACCGCCCGGACGCCCCCGGTCCGCTCTGATAGTGCTGGTCGGGAGGGCGGGACGGCGGGATGACACGATAGCGCCATGAAGTCGCGGATACTGGTGGTCGACGACGACCCTGCGCTGTCCGAGATGTTGTCGATCGTGCTGCGCGGGGAGGGCTTCGACACCGCTGTGGTGTCCGAGGGCCCGCACGCGTTGCCGGCCGTCCGGGAGCTGCGCCCCGACGTCGTCCTGCTCGACCTGATGTTGCCCGGAATGAACGGCATCGACGTGTGCCGGGCGATCCGGGCCGAGTCAGGCGTGCCGATCGTCATGCTCACGGCCAAGAGCGACACGGTCGACGTGGTGTTGGGGCTCGAGTCCGGCGCCGACGACTACGTGATCAAACCGTTCAAGCCCAAGGAGCTGGTCGCCCGTATCCGGGCCCGCCTGCGCCGTACGGACGCGGAGCCGGCCGAGATGCTGTCCATCGGCGAGATCAGCATCGACGTGCCGGCCCACCAGGTGATGCGCGACGGCGCCCCGGTGTCGCTGACCCCGCTGGAGTTCGATCTGCTGGTGGCGCTGGCCCGCAAGCCCCGGCAGGTGTTCACTCGTGAGGTGCTGCTCGAGCAGGTCTGGGGCTACCGGCATGCCGCTGACACCCGGCTGGTCAACGTGCATGTCCAGCGGCTGCGATCCAAGGTGGAGCGGGATCCGGAGCGGCCGGAGGTCGTGCTGACGGTGCGCGGGGTGGGCTACAAGGCCGGCCCCCCGTGACCGGTGTCTGACTCGGCCGCTCAGCCGGCGATCCCGCGGGACGCGGACGGCGCCGTGACGAGCGGCGGTCGGGTGTCCGTGCTGGGGCAGGTGAAGGTGCTGCTGCGCCGGGTTCTGTACACACGGGGGATCCGGGGCACGCTGCACGGCCTGCGGGTGATCGGGGTCGAGGTGGCTGCGGTCATCGCGGCAGCCTGGCGGCGCTCGATGCAGCTGCGGGTCGTGGTCAGCACGCTCGCCCTGTCCTCCGGGGTGACGCTGGTACTGGGCCTGGTGCTGGAGACCCAGATCGCGGACCGGCTGGTGGCGGGCAAGGTCGCGGCGGCCCGCGTCCAGATGGAGTCGGCGGCCACCCTGCTCGAGCGCGACCTGTCCGGTGTCAACCCCGACGGCGAGGACGCGCAGGGCAAGCTGAACAAGGCCCTCGACCGGCTCACCAATGTCACCCTCGTCGACCAGCCCGGGGCCCAGAACGCCGGGGAGTACCGGGCCGTGCTCACCACCGGGCAGACCGTGGGACGCCCCGAGTCGTCGGCGGGCACCCTGTCGGACGTGCCGCTCGATCTGCGGACGGCGGTCAGCGGTGGTGTGCTGGCTCGCGAGTTCAGGCTGGTCGACGACGTGCCGATGGTCATCTACGGGCAACCCGTGCGCACCGCGGGGCGCGACCTGCAGTTCTACCTGCTGTTCCCGCTGACCGCCGAGCAACGCACGCTCGGGCTGGTGCAGAGCACACTCATGGTCGGTGGGCTGGTGCTGATCCTGCTGCTGGTGGCGGTGACCAACGTGGTGACCCGGCAGGTCGTGCGTCCCGTGCAGCAGGCCGCCGACATCGCCGAACGGTTCGCCGCCGGGCATCTCGAGGAGCGGATGCCGGTCAAGGGCGACGACGAGGTGGCCCGGCTGGCCGAGTCGTACAACGAGATGGCAGGCAGCATCCAGAGCCAGATCCGGCAGCTCGAGGAGTTCGGTGCGCTGCAGCGGCGGTTCACCTCCGACGTCAGCCACGAGCTGCGGACCCCGCTGACCACCGTGCGGATGGCCGCCGACGTGCTCTTCGCCTCGCGCGACGAGCTACCCGCCGCGTTGCGCCGGTCATCGGAGCTGCTGGTCGAGGAGCTCGACCGGTTCGAAGCGCTGCTGGCCGACCTGCTGGAGATCAGCCGGCTCGACGCCGGCATGGCCGACCTCGTCGCCGACCAGGTCGACCTGCACGGCGTGGTGATGCGTGCCGTGGACGCCGTTCGAGGACTGGCGCAGGAGAGCGGCACCGAGCTGGAGCTGCACGTGCCGAACGCGGTCTACGCCGAGGTGGACAGCCGCCGAGTCGAGCGCATCGTGCGCAACCTGGTGGCCAACGCCATCGACCACGGTGAGGGCCGCACGGTGCGGATCACCTTGGCCTGCGACGAGCGCAGTGTCGCGGTCGCGGTCCGGGACCAGGGCCTGGGCCTGCGGCCGGGCGAGGCCGGGCTGGTGTTCAACCGGTTCTGGCGCGCGGACTCCTCACGCCAGCGACGCAGCGGCGGCACCGGCCTCGGGCTCTCGATCAGCCTGGAGGACGCCCGGTTGCACGGTGGCTGGTTGCAGGCCTGGGGCGAGCCCGGCCGGGGCGCGGTGTTCAGGCTGACCCTGCCCCGGGTGGTCGGCGCGGAGCTGGACGGCAGCCCGCTGCCGCTGGTGCCGCCCGACGAGCCCCCGGCGACCGCCTTGGCGCCGACCGAGGACGTCGTGTCCCTGTCGACGAGCTCGGGTGATGCGGCCCAGAGCCCGGGGGAGCGGCCGTGAGGCGTCGCACGACCCTGCTCGGTGTGCTGGTGAGCGCGGTCGCGCTGCTGGCGGGATGCGCGTCGGTGCCGGACTCGTCCCCGGTGCAGGTGCTGCGGAAGATCACCGAGGGCGACGACCGGGGCCTGCCGCCGGGTCCCACCGACAGCAGCACGCCACTGGACATCGTGCGCGGGTTCGTCAACGCCTCCGGGGCCAGTGCCGACCAGCATGCCGCCGCACGCCGGTTCCTGACCCCCGCATCGGACAAGTGGGACGACGGCGCGACCCTCTCGGTGATCGCGGAGCAGTTCGACACCGTCTACTCCCGGCGACCGCCGAACTCCGACGCCGACCGGATCGCCGTGCGCATCCGGGGCAACCAGATCGGGCGTCTGACCGCCGCCGGGGCGTTCGAGCTCGACGAGCGGCCGGTGGAGTTCGAGCTCGGCCTGCAGCGGCTCGCCGACCACTGGCGCATCGACTCGCCACCGCCGGGCGTCATGGTCCGGCTGTCGGACTTCCGGGCCAACTACCGCTCGGTCAAGACCTACTTCGTCGACCCCAGCCGCCAGATGCCGGTCGCCGACCTGCGCTACCTGCCCGCCAACCCCGCACGGACGCTGCCCTCCCGCGCGGTCGAGCAGCTGATGGCCGGTCCCTCCGCCGCGCTGCAGGACGCGGTCTACAGCATCATCCCCCGCACCGCCCGGTTGCGGGCGAACGTGGCCGAGACCCCGGACGGCACGGTGCTGGTCGACCTCACCGAGCTCGGCACCCTCGACGAGGGCCGCCGTCGGCTGCTCGCGGCGCAGGTCGTGCTCAGCCTGGCCGAGGTGAACGTGGCCAAGGTGCGCCTGCTCGACGACGGCGCCCCGCTGCTCGACGACCAGCCCGACCTCAACCGTGACCTGTTCGCGGACATGAGCGCCGACGTCGACTCACGCCCCGACGTACCCGGGCTCGTGGTGGGCGGCGGGCGGGCCCGGGTCCTGCTGCCCGGTGGGCTGGGCGAGCCGCTGCCCGGGCCGGTCGGCAACGGCAGCCTGGACGTGGCCTCCGCGGCGGCCAGCAACGACGGTAAACAGCTCCTGGTCGGCCGGGCCGGGAGTGCGCTCGAAGCCACCGGCCTCCGTGCCGAGGCGATGACCCGGCCGAGCTGGAACCCGACCGGTGGTGAGGTGTGGACGGTTCTCGACGGCTCGCGCATCGCCCGGGTCACCTTCGACGCGTCCGGGCGCTGGAGCGTGCGCAAGGTCGACGGGGCCGCGTTGTCGGCGCTCGGCCCGATCGTCGACCTGCGCCTGTCCCGGGACGGGATGCGGGTGGCGGCGGTGGTGGCCGGACAGCTCGCGGTCGGTGCCGTGGTCCGCTCGGCGGCCGGGGACGTGTCGGTGCGCAACGTCCGGATGCTGCGGTCCGGCGACCTCAGTGACCTCGTGGCGCTGTCGTGGCGGGCGTCCGACCAGATCGCCGTGGTGGGCCGGCGTCCCGACCGCGCGGTCGAGGTGGTGATGGTCGACGGACTGGACTGGCAGTCGCTGCCGACGAACAACCTCACCCCGCCACTGAGCGCGGTCGCGGCCGCTCCGGGACGACCGCTGCTGGTGACCGACCAGAACGGTGTGTGGAGTTTCGGAGCGGATGACCTGGGCAGCTGGCGGCAGCTGATCGGCGGCGCGCCCAACTCGGTGGTCGGTTACCCCGGCTGAGCGCCCCGGCCGGCGTCAACCCCGGATCCGGCTACTGTGGACAACCGTCGGCGATGGGGACAGGTCGGCTCTCGGCCCGGGGCCCGCGGCGACCGGCGGGGCATCCTGGTGCGATGCCGCTCCCGCTGCTGAACGACCTGCTCGACCTGGTGCTACCGGCCGGTTGTGCGGGCTGCGGCTCGGATGGGGGGCAGTGGTGCGCGGCCTGCGCCAGGAGCATCGGTCCGCCCCGGGCCGTCGCCGCGCTGCCCGGGGTGCCGCCGACCGTCGCGGTCGGGCTGTACCAGGGCCCGCTGCGCACTGCCCTGCTCGCCTACAAGGAGCGTGGCCGACGCGGGCTGGTCGACCCGTTCGCCGAGATGCTGGTCCGCGCGGCCCGTACCCGCGCTCCGGCGCGTTGCTGGCTGGTGCCGGCCCCGTCGCGCCCGGCGGCCGTCCGCGCCCGGGGTGGTGACCACGTCCGTGCCCTGGCCGACCTCACCGCGGAACGACTCACCTCAGGGCGACTGACCCCAGCGGGAACGGGGGTCGGGGTCAGTCGGGCGGTGCGGATGCGGTCCGGCGTGCGGGACTCCGTGGGGCTCGATCCGGCGGCGCGCGCGGCGAACCTCCAGGGGCGGGTGCAGGCCCGGATCGAGGCGCTTCCCCCGCCCGGCGCCGGGGTGCTGTTGATCGACGACGTGATCACGTCGGGGTCGACCCTGCGGGCGTGCGCGGCGGCGCTGGCGGCGGTCGGGGTATCGGTGGACGCCGCGGTGGTGCTGTGTGACGCGACCGGTCGCGTCTCGCGGAGCCGCAGGTCAGAGCATCGGTGACGGGCCTCAAACCGCACTAGCATACTGGGTCCGGCCGACTTTCGGGAGGCTGTGCGACGAGCGGTGCGCCCAGGTGGGGGGACCGCGTGATAGGGGGTGTTGCCGAAGCGTTATGCGGGTTAACGTGCCTCCCACCCGCTGAACGCGGGGTGGACGAGTACCCAACCACCTCGATCCCCGATGCGAGGAAGACCGGTCGGATTCGAGGGTCCCCGACGCAGTTGCGAGGGAGGTCCGAGTGGAGATTGTCGTCACTGGTCGGAACGTAGAGGTTCCCGATCATTTCCGAGTGCATGTCGCCGAGAAGATCGAACGTCTCGAACGCTACGACCACAAGATCGTGGGCATGGAGGTAGAGCTGTTCCACGAGCGCAACCCCCGGCAGACCAAGAGCTGTCAACGAGTGGAGATCACCGGACGCGGCTGTGGGCCGGTGGCCCGCGCCGAGGCCTGCGGGCCGGACTTCTACGCCGCCCTCGACATCGCCGTCGGAAAACTGGAGTCGCGGCTGCGCCGCGCCCACGACAGGCGTCGGGTGGCCTACGGCCGTCGCACACGCGGCAGTGTGCGCACCATGAACGGTTCAGACGTCGCGCTGCTCGAACGCACCCTGGAGGAAGGCGGGATGTCCGCCGCCGACTTCGCGGGCATTCCCACGCAGCGCATGGCCGGTGAAGGCATGTCGGGGTTGCCCGAGAACCTGCCCGGCAAGATCGTGCGCGAGAAGGAACACCCGGCGAAGCCGATGTCGGTCGACGAGGCGCTCTCCGAGATGGAGCTCGTCGGGCACGACTTCTACCTGTTCGCCTGCGCCGAGACCGGCCAGCCCAGTGTGGTCTACCGCCGCAAGGGCTACGACTACGGAGTGATCAGGCTGGCGTGAGATCGGTGGGCCCGCGGAGGGCGAAATCGCCCGCGCAAACCCCACGTTGATCTCGATCGAAACGCTGTCGAGGGCACGGGCTGACGAGCCCGTGCCCTCGGTTTGTGTTCGGAGTCTCTAACATGGGGTGGACGGCCGTCGGCAAACCGGCGGCTCATGGCGAAAACGAGCTGAGGTCATCCGGTGGTTCTAGATCGTCTGCTCCGTGCCGGCGAGACGAAGTTGGTCAAGCGGCTGGGCCGCATCGCCGATCACGTCGATGAGTTCGAGCCCGAGATGCAGCGTCTGTCCGACGCGCAGTTGCGCGCCAAGACCGACGAGTTCCGGGCGCGGCACGCCGATGGCGAGTCGCTGGACGACCTGCTTCCCGAGGCGTTCGCCGTCGTCCGTGAGGCGGCGACCCGCACCCTGGGGCAGCGCCCGTTCAAGGTGCAGGTCATGGGTGCGGGGGCGCTGCACCTGGGCAACGTGGCGGAGATGAAGACCGGTGAGGGCAAGACGCTCACCTGTGTGCTGCCCGCCTACCTCAACGCCATCTCCGGGCTCGGCGTGCACGTGGTCACCACGAACGACTACCTGGCCAAGCGCGATGCGGAGAACATGGGCCGTATCCACCGCTTCCTCGGCCTGACCGTCGGGGTGATCCTCTCGGACATGTCGCCCGCCGAGCGCCGCGACGCCTACTACGCCGACATCACCTACGGCACGAACAACGAGTTCGGCTTCGACTACCTGCGCGACAACATGTGCTGGATGACGGCCGACATGGTGCAGCGCGGCCACAACTACGCGATCGTCGACGAGGCGGACTCGATCCTCATCGACGAGGCCCGCACGCCGCTGATCATCTCCGGCCCGGCCGAGCAGAGCGCGCGCTGGTACACGGAGTTCGCGCGGCTGGCCCCGCTCATGAAGCAGGACACCCACTACGAGATCGACGAGCGCAAGCGCACCATCGGTGTCACCGAGGAGGGCGTCGCCTTCATCGAGGACCAGCTCGGGATCGACAACCTCTACGAGTCCGCGAACACCCCGCTGGTCGGTTACCTGAACAACGCCCTCAAGGCCAAGGAACTGTTCAAGCTGGACAAGGACTACATCGTCCGTGACGGCGAGGTCCTGATCGTCGACGAGTTCACCGGCCGTGTGCTCGCCGGCCGCCGCTACAACGAGGGCATGCACCAGGCCATCGAGGCCAAGGAGAACGTCGAGATCAAGGCCGAGAACCAGACCCTGGCCACGGTCACGCTGCAGAACTTCTTCCGCCTCTACACGAAGCTCTCCGGCATGACCGGTACGGCGCAGACCGAGGCCTCGGAGCTCCACACCATCTACAAGATGAACGTGGTCTCGATCCCGACGAACCG
>Ga0310811_10001982_pt1 | contig 25428 bp, 21 predicted proteins | sample YCmetagenome_FD_207642 | JGI IMG/M metagenome (GOLD analysis project Ga0310811, IMG submission 207642) | Soil microbial communities from experimental microcosm in Duke University, North Carolina, United States - YC | ecosystem: Engineered > Artificial ecosystem > Soil microcosm > Unclassified ... | reverse complement strand
CAACAGCGGCCCCACGTCTACCGCCGAGTGGATTTCGCAATACACCAACAAGATCGTTGCCGGCGACACCGCGGTGATCCAGATCCTGGATACGTCGACTAACAAGCTGGTGCCGATCAACGTATCTGCGGTTGCCGACCTCGATGGCCAGTGGCAGACCACCACCGGCGCGCAGATCGGCAGCGGCGGTGCCCAGCTCGGCAACGGCACCTACAGCGTGACGATGCAGGAGCAGCTTCCCGACGGGACCAATTTCGGGCCGGCCAGCGCGGCGCTCGATCTGACCGTCAATGTTGCCAATCTCGCAATCGGTGCCACCAGCGCCGGCAACGCCGTGCACTTCACCAACCTCGGCGCCGGCGCGCCGAACGGCAATTTCGTGCATGTCGATCCCGTCCATGTCGACCATGCGACCCTGATGCAGGGCGCCGACGTGCTGCTCTATGCCACCAACGCGCAGGGGCAGCTCCTCGACCGCGACGGCCATACCGGCTCGGGGGTGACGATCGCCGATGCGACCCTGGCGCGGCTCGGCGTGATGGGGGCCGACGACGGCCAGACGCTGCTCAATTTCGGCAATTCGCTGTTCCTGCAGACCGATGAGCAGCTCCACTTCGCGATCCTGAACAAGGACGGCTCGATCAACAGCAATCCCTCGGTCAGCATCGCTCAGCAGTCCGACGGCTCGCTGCTGACCACTGTCGGCGGCTTCCAGTTCGTGACCAAGGCCGGCAACACGCTCTTCAACGCCGACTACCTTGCCGATCCTCAGCACGATTCCAACCTGCCGCTGTTCTATCTCCAGAAAGGGGAGAAGATGCTGGTCGACGTGGCGGGCAGCTCGGCCAACATCAATGCGCTGAGCTTCGTCAAGGTCGACGTCGACAGTCACGGCGCGCTGAGCGTGGCCGGCGCCGCCTACGGCCACACGGCGGCGTTCACCCAGGCGGTGCGTGACAATCTCGATGTCGGCTTCTCCGTGATCGACGGCGCGCGGACCTACGCCACCGAGAAGCAGTGGGTGGTCCAGGGGGCGAGCGGCTACTACGCGCCGGTGATGATCACGCAGTCCGGCGAGACGCTGGTCATCGGCAACGCCAATGCCGACGGCAAGGAACACATCCGGCTGATGGGCGCGAACGCCTTCGGCGTCGAGGACCTTCTCGCCAACCAGGGCTCGGATTTCGACTACAACGACATGCTGATCGGCATATCGAGAGTGGCGGGCTGAGCTGACGGCGGCGGGCGCCTTTTCTTCGCCTCTCCCGTCTTACGGGGGAGACACCCAGCACGCCCGGCGCGCACCACGATGCTGGGAAAATGGGGCGGGTTACCGCCCCATTTTCATAGGAGACACCCAGCACGCCCGGCGCGCACCACGATGTTGGGAAAATGGGGCGGGTTACCGCCCCATTTTCATAGGAGGTGAAAGGGTAGGCGCGTCAAGCCGGGTGCCGCTCAATCGCGCGCAGCACGCGCTCGGGTGTCGCCGGCATGTCGAGATCTCTGATGCCGAGCGGCGCCAGCGCGTCCAGGACGGCGTTCATGATCGCCGGCGGCGCGCCGATCGTGCCGGCCTCGCCGCAGCCCTTGGCGCCCAGCGGATTGTGGGCGCACAAGGTCACGTTGGTCTCCAGCGCGAACGGGACGAAATTGTCGGCGCGCGGCATGCAGTAGTCCATGAACGAGCCGGTCTGCAGCTGGCCGCTCGTGGCGTCGTAGACGGTGTTCTCGTAGAGCGCCTGGCCGATGCCCTGGACCAGCGCGCCGTGCACCTGGCCCTCGACGATCATCGGGTTGACGATGCGCCCGAAATCGTCGGCGCCGGAGAACCGCACGAGCGCCACGGCGCCGGTCTCGCGATCGATCTCGACCTCGGCGACATAGGCGCCGGCCGGATAGGTGAAGTTGGTCGGATCGTAGAAGGCGGTCTCCTCGAGGCCAGGCTCGAGCGTATCGATCGGGAAATTGTGTGGCACGTAAGCGGAGAAGGCGACCTGCGCGAAGGTCGCCGCGCGATCGGTTCCGGCCACCGTGAACTTGCCGTCGGCGAACTCGATGTCGGCCTCGGCGGCCTCGAGGAGGTGGGCGGCGATCTTCTTGCCCTTGTTGACGATCTTGTCCATCGCCTTGACCAGCGCAGTGCCGCCGACCGCCAGCGAGCGCGAGGCATAGGTCCCCATGCCGAACGGGATCTTGCTGGTGTCGCCGTGGACGATGTCAACCTGGTCGAAGGCGAGGCCCAGACGGTCGGCGACGAGCTGGGCGAAGGTCGTCTCGTGGCCCTGGCCATGGCTGTGCGCGCCGGTGAACACGGTTATGCCGCCGGTCGGATGCACGCGCACCTGGGCGCTCTCGTAGAAGCCGGCGCGCGCGCCGAGCTGGCCGGCCAGCACCGAGGGCGCCATCGCGCAGGCCTCGATGTAGGTGGCGATGCCGATGCCGCGCAGCTTGCCGCGTTCCGCCGATTGCTGGCGGCGCTGCTCGAAGCCCGCGTAGTCGGCGGCCTTGACCGCCATGTCGAGCGTCTTGAAGTAGTCGCCGCTGTCGTAGGTGAGCGCCACCGGGGTGGTATAGGGAAAGGCGTCGTTGGCGATGAAGTTGCGCCGGCGCAGCTCGGCCGGGTCAATGGCGAGGTCGCGCGCCGCGCGATCGACCAGGCGCTCGACGACGTAGCAGGCCTCCGGCCGCCCGGCGCCGCGATAGGCGTCGACCGGCGCGGTGTTGGTGAAGACGCCCTTGACCTCGACATGGATCGCCGGCGTCGCGTAGTTGCCGGCGAGCAGGGTGCCGTAGCACCAGGTCGGGATGGCCGGCGCGAAGCTGCCGAGATAGGCCCCGAGATTGGCCAGCGTCGCCACGCGCATGGCGAGGAACCTGCCGTCCTTGTCGAGCGCCAGCTCGGCCTTGGTGAGATGGTCGCGCGCCTGGTTGTCGGTGAGGAAGATCTCGCCGCGGCTCGCCGTCCATTTGACGGGACGGCCGAGCTTCGCGGCGAGCCACAGGACCAGCGCCTGCTCGTTGTACAGCGAGCCCTTGGTGCCGAAGCCGCCGCCGACGTCGGGCGCCACGACCCGCAGCTTGTGCTCGGGTAGCTGCAGCACGAAGGCGGCGATCAGCAGCCGGTGCACGTGCGGCGCCTGGCTGGTCGTGTAGAGCGTGTAGTCGCCGGTGGCGCGGTCATGCTCGCCGATGGCGGCGCGCGGCTCCATCGGGTTGGACACCAGCCGGTTGTTCACGAGGTCGAGGCGCGTCACGTGATGGGCGCGCGCGAAGGCGGCGTCGACTGCCGCCTTGTCGCCGAGCTGCCAGTCGAAGCAGAGATTGCCGGGCGCCGCCTCGAACAGAAGCGGCTTGCCGGGCTCGAGCGCCTCGTCGGCGCCGACCACGGCCGGCAGCTCCCGATAGGTGATCTCGATCAGCTCGGCCGCGGCCTCGGCCTGCGCGTGCGTCTCGGCGACGACCACCGCCACGGGGTCGCCGACATGGCGCACCTTGCCCTGGGCGAGCAGCGGGCGCATCGGCTCGACCATCGGCGAGCCGTCCTTCGAGGTGACGAGCCAGCCGCACGGCAGGCCGCCCACGGGTGCCTGCAGATCGGCGCCGGTGAAGACCGCCGCGACGCCCGGCGCCGCCGTGGCTTTGGAGGTGTCGATGCCGGCGATCTCGGCATGGGCGTGCGGGCTGCGCAGCAGGCAGGCCTGGAGCTGGCCGGGGCGGTTGATGTCGTCGGTGTAGGTGCCCTTGCCCGTGAGGAAGCGCAGGTCTTCCTTGCGCCGGACTGCTGCCCCAATGCCAAAGCTGCCCATGGCTGATCCCTCCGGTGTGAGGCCGCCTCGGTCGCGCGCTTACATCTGCGGATGGCGAGGCGGCAGGGGAGTCGTCCTAGTTTGCCCCGAAGTACGGTGCGATTTGCGTGCCAACTCTAGAGCACATCCGCTTCGGCTGGAACAGCCGATGGGGATTCCAATGACGCACCCTGGGCGGAAAGCGCTGCGGGGATGGGGGAAGCCCTGTCTCCGGCGCAATCGGACCTTGGAGTCCGATCGCGTGATATTGAGAAATTTAAAATTCGACTTTAAATTTCTCAACATGAAGTATGTCCAGCGACGCTTGCAGCAGGTCATCCGGCAGGCTTGGCGGCAATTTCCGGCGGTTGTTCTCACGGGGCCGCGCCGCGCCGGCAAGACGCGGCTGCTGCGCCATCTGTTCCCGAAGGCCCGCTACCTGCTGATGGAAGAGCCCGACCTGGTCGCGCGCTTCAGGGCCGACCCGCGCGGCCTCCTGGATTCGATCGATCCGCCCGTCATCCTGGACGAAGTGCAGAACGTGCCCGAAGTATTCGCTCACGTCCGGGCGCGTATCGACCGCCAGCCGCGGCGCGTCGGCCAATGGTTGCTGACGGGGTCGCAGGAGGCGCCGCTGATGCAAGGCGTGACGGAGTCCATGGCGGGCCGCGCCGCCGTCCTGCAGCTCTTGCCGCTTTCAGCGCACGAATCGCCGCGCGTCGGCCTGTTGAAGGGTGGTTACCCGGAAGTTCTCGCACGTCCGGCATCGACAAGATTGTGGTTCAGCTCCTATCTCCAGACCTACCTGGAGCGCGACATCCGGGCCATCGTGAACGTGCGCGATCTGTCGACATTCCGGCGCTTCCTGGCGTTATTGGCCACCCGGCACGGCCAGATTCTCAACAAGTCCGACCTTGCTGCGCCGCTCGGCGTCAGCGTGCCGACGATCGGACATTGGCTGGACGCCCTCGAGGCCACGGCGCAGATCCTGCTCGTGCCGCCCTACTTCGAAAACTTCGGCAAGCGACTGATCAAGTCGCCGCGCATCTATATCGCGGATTCGGGCCTGGCCTGCCATCTCCTGGGCATCGAACGCGACCGCGAGCTCGAGCGTTCGCCGTTCCTGGGCCCATTGTTCGAAGGCCTGATTGCCAGCGAAATCGCCAAGGCGCAATTCAACGCGGGACGACGCCGCGAGCTCTATCACTTTCGCGATCAGCAAGGGCTGGAAGTGGATTTCGTCATCCCCGGGCCGAGCGGCGCGATGATGCTGGTCGAATGCAAGGCCGGCCGAACGGTCACGCCGGCGATGGCCGCGCCCCTGCGGCGTCTTGCCGACGCCGTGAGGCACGGAGGCCCCCGCCGACCTTCCGTTACCATGACTGTCGTCCATCAACCGGCGAAGAGCGACCTGTCGGGCACCGTCGTCGCGCCAGAGGTGCGCGCCCTTCCATGGCGGCAATTCATCGCCGAGTTGAACCTTCGTAAAGCTCCGTCGACGCCCAAGCCCTTCAGGGCCTCATGATCGTGAGATCGTCGAAGCGGGTGACGCTGTCGGCCTTGGTCCACAGCGCGATCCGGCCGGCGGCGGCGAAGGTCGTGTCGGTGGCGCTGAACAGGCTCTTGCCGTTGAAGGACGCTTCGAAGCGGTTGCCGCGCACGTCGAGGGCGAGCTTGTGCCAGGTGCCGGACGGCACCTTGACGTCGGCGCCGGCAAACTGGATGCGCTTGCCGGCGACCACCTTGTAGAGTCGCACATTGTCTTCCAGCGCGTTGGCGCGCACGACGTAGTAGTTGTTGGCATCGCGCAGGCGGAGCGCGATGCCGGCGGCGCGGTCGACCTCGCCCGCCATCGCCTTGAAGGCAACGGTGACGGTCGCGTCGGCGACGATCGGCGCGTCGAGGATCGCCAACGGGAAGCGATAGTCGGTGCGATCGGCGCTGGTCTGCGCCAGCACCTTGCTGCCGGCGGGCGCGCTGCTGTCCTCGACGACCGACCATGTCACCGCACCGCCGCCGCCGGTCAGCGCCGTCGTCATGCCGGCCGGCAGGACGCCGACGTTGGTGCTTTCGAAGTCGATGCGTTCGAGCGATCCGGCCGCGGCCGGCAGCGCCTTGCCGGCCACGACGGTTCCGCCCAACAGGCCGAGGATGCTGCGTCGTTGCGGCCGATGGCGGTTCGTGCTGCTCATGATTAGCCTCCGTGTGGCGCGTTGCACGTCAATCGCGCTTGACCTTGGTGCGGTCGAGCGCCTGGCGGATGGCCCGCGCCAGCGTTGCGGCATCCGCATTGGCCCAGAAATGCATGAAGAAGAGTCGAGGCTCTTCCTTCAGCATGTGGCTGTGCAGGGCGGTGATCTCGATGCCCTTGCTGATCAGGTCGCGCTGGACGAGCTTGACCTCGTCGGCAAGCAGGACGAAGTCGCCGGTGACGGCGGCCTTGCCGTCGCCGGTCGGCTGGAAATTGACGACATGCGCCGAGCCAAGAGCCGACGGCACGACCATGCCGCCCTCCTTTACCGGCTCGGCGCGGGCGATGGTGTACTGGTAGACGCCGCCATTGGCGGTTCCCTTGCCGCCGACGATCGCATCGAGCGCCTCGGTGTCGAGCGCTATCTTCTCGGCAGCCGGCGGGGCGGACGGCGGGAGACGGCTGAGCGTCAAAGCCTCCCGAAACGTCGCGGCGAGGCGCTGCGGATCGCCGAAGGCGCTGACATGCATGTAGATCGGCGCCGGCTCGGCGCGCAGCAGATGGTTGTGGACCGCGCTGATCTCGACGCCGCCTTCGAGCAGCCGCTTCATCACCGGGCCGATCTCGTCCTGCGCGAGCACGAGATCGCCCATCACCATGGCGCCGTTGCTCATCGGCATGAAGGCGAGCCAGCCGCCCAGCGCCAGCGCGGGCTTGATCGCGACGCCGTCGATCACGACCTTGAGATCGGAGCGCGCCAGGCCGAAGCGGTAGATGCCGTCTGGCGACGGGATGGGGAGGGGCCGGCCGAGCGCGCTCGCGACCTGTGGCCAATCCGGGTCGGCGGCCGAGGCGGCGTGCGGGCTGGCGAGAGCAACGACAGCGAGCAGGATGGTCATGCGGCGAGCGAGCTGAGTCACGATTGCCTCCTTGATCGTCAGGTGATGGTCGGCTCCCCCTGTTTCAGTACGCAGTCAATCGACCAAACGCGCCTCACAATGCGAGGCGCGTAACGGCGCCGGCACTGGCAGCGCGGCGATAGATCGCCGCGGCAGCAGCGACGTCAACGCAAGGGGGCGCCCGTTGGCTGCATCGGCAAGGTGGATGACGCCCTGCACGGGTGGCAGGCCGTACAATGCTGGGTTGTCGCGACAGGACAAGCAGGCCATCGCCGGTCATCGCGCCGCGCTCTCGACGTGGTAGACGGCGGCGCGATGGGTTTGCGGCAGCAACGCGATAAGGGTGTCGCCCGCGGGCGGGAAGGCGGTGGTGTGAGCGCCTTTCTCGGTGGCGACCGTGCCGAGCTTGCTCAGCGTCGCGGTGTCGAACACGTCGATCACACCGGGATCGCCGACCGCGACATAGAGCTGGCGGCGCTTGGGATTGAACCAGACAACGTCCGGCACTCCCGAGAGCCTGCCTTGGTCGAGGACTTTCCCTGTCCCGGCGTCGAGAGTGACCAGCACACCCGCGTCGCAGGCGCAGAACAGGCGGCGCGTCGCGGGGTCGAAGTCGAGGCCGTGCGCGCCGCTCGCCGGGATCGGCACGGACCGCGCGACCCTGTCCGGCTGACGGGCATCGACGACGACGATCTGCGAGGGCTGCATGATGTTGACGTAGAATGCCTGGGCCTCGGCATCGAACACCGTCCAGCGGGTGCGGCCGGACACCTCGATCGACGAACGCAGGGCGCGCCGATCGAGATCGACCATGGAGAGCGTGCAGGAGCGCGGCATCGCCGGATCGCCGACATTGGCGGCCAGCACCAGGCGCCGTCTGGCGTCGTATGCGAGGCCATTGGGCCGCACGCCGACGGCGATCCGGGTAACTTCCGGATCAGGCCCGGGTGCGAAGACGCCGATCGTGTTGTCGCCGCGGTTGGAGGTGAAGACGAGCTGGCTCTCGTCGCACACCAGCGCCCCGGCCACGGCGGCAAGGCCGGGGATCGAGTAGAGGTGCCTGGCGGTCGCGGGGTCGAACACGTCGACCGCATCGTTGGCGGTGTGGGCGACGTAGACATGCCCGGTCGCGGCATGGACCGCCGCATGGTCGAAGCCGCCGCTGCCGTTGTTCGCGGGCAGGTCGACGTATCCGGTGAGGTGCAGAGGCATGGCGTTCACCTGGGCTTGGCGAAGAAGCGGAAGGCGCCGATCAGCACGCCGCCCATCGTCACCAGGCCGAGCGCGGTGACGACGGCGATGCCGACGAGGCCGGTGTGCAGGATCTCGACGGCGATCCAGCCCCCCAGCACCACGACCGCAAGACGGCAGCTCATGGCGGCGAGTGGCCATTGCGGCTGGCGAGTCGACTGGAAGGCCGAGTTGAGCAGGGTGCCGGAGACGAAGGGATAGGCTGCCCCGACGATCGCGAGGTAGAGCGCGCCGTCGGCGAGAATCTTCGCGTCGGCGCTGAACAGGCCCATCCACAGGCCGGGCGCGGCGATGGCGAGCGCACCTACGCACGCCATGGCCGCGGCCGACAGTCCCAGCGCGATCCAGGCGATGCGTGCGGCGCGCGCGAACTGCCGGGCACCGATGTTGCTGCCCATCATGGCAAGCACGGCGGCGCCCATGCTGAAGTTCAGCGGGTAGAGCAGGTATTCCAGCCGCACGGCCGCGCCAAAGGCGGCGAGCGAGGTCGCCCCCAACACGCCGGCGAACGAAAGCGCGATCGTCGTACGACCCGAGGCCAGGTAGATCGCGAGCGCCGTCGCGGAAGCGAGGAAGGAGATCACGGTTGCGAGGCCCGCGCCGGTGATGCCGAGCGCAGGGACAGGTCCCCAGCCGAACACCAGGAGGGGCACCAGCGCAATGTGCAGTGCCTCGGCGGCGATGTAGACCCAGGCCAGGACAGCGGCATGGCCGGTGCCGCGCACGATGCTGGTCAAGGCGCCCAGCAGCCAGTAGGCAAGCGCGCCGGCGAAGATGGCGTTGGAATACTCCAGCGCGGCCGCGAGGACAGGGCCGCGTTCGCCCAGCAGCCGGTAGAGCGCGGGGCCGCCCAGCAGGAAGGCCGCGCTGAACAAGGCTGCCGCGCCAGCGGCGATCACCAGCGCGTGGCGGGCGAGCGCGCTCGCTTCCTCCGTCCGTCCCGCGCCAAGGGCCCGCGCGACCGAGGCCGCGATGGCGCCGCCCATCGCCATGTTGGCCATCTGCTGCATCAGCATCAGGAAGGGGAACACCAGGGCGAGGCCGGCCAGCGCGTCGAGTCCGAGGGTGCCGACGAAGTGGGCGTCGACGCTCGCCGTCACCGCGATCAGGATCACGTTCACCGCCAGGTTCGGCGTGGCGATGCGCAGCATCGTCGGAACGATCGGCCCTTCGAGCAGCAGGCGGGTGCGGGCCGAGGGCGCCGAGGCGGGCTTGATCGTGGTGTCGGTCATCACCGGCTCACATCTTGGGCGGCCAGTTGTGCGTCTCGCCGGTCAGGCTGCGGCACCAGGCGTAGAGCGCGTCGTACATCACCAGGCCGTGCCGCAGCATCTCGTGATCGTCGGAAAAGACGTGGCTGAGGCCGAGCGAGATGGCGAACAGGCCGGGCGATTGCGGCGTCAGGTCGAGCCGCGAGGTGTCGGCGCCGCGCACGATGTCGGCCAGCCGGTCGAGGCCCGGCGCGTCGAGCCGGTACTCGGCGATGAAGGCGTCGAAGCTGCACTTCTCGCCGACATGGCTGAATTTTACGCCTGGAATGTCGTAGGGGATGGCGCCGGTCTTCTCGGCGGTCGCCACCACCTGGTCGGCCGGCACGTAGAGGAACTCCGCCTCCTTCTCGATGAAGCGCTGGATCAGCCATGGACAGGCGATCCGGTCGATCTTGGGACGCTCTCTGGTTACCCACTTCATGTCGGTTCTCCTTCCTTGAGCTGCTCGGTGGGAAGCCCGTCGGCGCGCCACGCGCCGATGCCGCCGGCGAGGGCCACGGCATCGATGCCGCGCTCGCGCAGTTTGGCGGCGCAGTCGCCGCCGATCTCGAAGCCCCAGGCACAGTAGACCAGCGCCTTGGCTCCCTTGGGCAGCGAGGCTGCAACGGCCTCGACCTGGTCGGGCGGCGCGCGCCTCGCGCCCTGCAGGCGGACCGGCACGCTGGTGGCATCGTCGGCCAGCCGCGCATCGATGACGACGAGGCCTGGCTCGTCCTGCAGCAGGCGATGCGCCGTGGCGTTGTCGATCGCGTTCAGCCGTGGCGCGACGGGCGCGCCGGCGAAGCGCGCCGCGACGTTCGACCAGGCGATGTTGTTCATGAAGGCGTCGACATAGCCGCCGGCATTGGCGCCGAAGTCGAGGTGATAGGAGTGCTCGTACATGTCGAGTGCCAGCACGGGCGTGCCGCCGGCCAGTGCGTGCGTATGGTCGGCCGACCAGACGTTGGCCAGGGTGCCGTCGCGGGCCGAGCGGGTGAGCACCACCCATCCCGAGCCGCCGCCCAGTGCCTTTCCCATGGCGACGAACTCGGCGCGCCAGCGGGCGAGCGAACCGAAATCGCGCGCGATTGTTTCGGCCAGCACGCCGTCGGGATCGCCGCCGCCACCCTCGCCGAGGGAATCGAAATAGGCCTCGTGCAGCAGCATGGAGTTGGTGGCGATTAGCTCCTCGCGCTTCAGGCCGTTGAGACGGAAGCCCGGAATGGACGCCGGGTCGAGCTGGGCGAGCTCGCCGCGGATCGCATTCAGGCGGCGGACGGCGCCGCCGTAATTGTTCTCGTAGTGGCTGGCGATCAGGCGGGGACTGAGGCCCTTCAGGCGGACCGGCTTGAAGGCGATGGGCTTGGCTTGGAAGGCCATGACACTCTCCGCGATACAGGTGTTTCTAATGATATATTCGTTTCAAAACATATCCGCAAGGAAAAAGATACACATGTTGCAAAGGAAAGAATGAGAAGGTACAGGTGAATCATGAACGATGGCGGAACGCCGGTACGGGCCCCTTGGCTGCTGCTGATCCATCAGTTGCCGGCCAAGCCGGCCTATGCCCGGGTCAAGGTCTGGCGGCGCCTGCAGGCGCTGGGGGCGGTGACGGTGAAGAACGCCGTCTATGCGCTGCCGAGCAACGAGGAGATGCAGGAGGACTTCGCCTGGCTCGCCCGCGAGATCGTCGAGCTGGGCGGCGAGGCGCTGGTCTGCGAATCGCACCTCGTCGAGGGGCTGGGGGACGAGGAGCTGCGCGAGATGTTCCGCAGCCAGCGCAACGAGGACTACGCCAAGCTCGTCGGCGAAGCGCGCGCGCTCGAGGCACGGCTCGACGGCGAGGCCAACGGAGCAGCGCCGGCAGCGTTGCTGGCCGAGATCACCGGCGCCGTGGGCCGCCTGCGCAGGCAGCTCGGCGAGACGGCGGCCATCGATTTCTTTGGCGCATCGGAGCGGGCGACGGCGGAACGGCTGGTCGCCGATCTCGAGCGCCGTCTTCAGGAAGGGAGCGACAGCATGAGCACGCCACAAACGACGCCGGCCGCGTCGGCGCTCGGCGGCAAGGTCTGGGTGACGCGCGAGCACGTCCAGATCGATCGCATTGCCTCGGCCTGGCTGATCCGCCGCTTCATCGACGGTGGCGCGCGCTTCAAGTTCGTCGCCAACCGCAGCTACGCGCCGCGCGCCGGCGAGGTGCGCTTCGACATGTTCGAGGGCGAGTACACGCACGAGGGCGACCGCTGCACTTTCGAGGTGCTGCTGAAGCGCGCCGGCCTCGACGACCCGGCGCTGGCCGCCATCGCCGAGATCATTCACGACATCGATCTCAAGGACGGCAAGTTCGGCCGCGAGGAGACCGCCGGCATCCGCACCCTGATGGCGGGCATCGCCGCCGCGCAACGCGACGACGAGCAGCGGGCGCGCGGCGCTGCCGTGCTCGACGACCTCCACGATTATTTCAGCGCCAACCAGCCGGCGAGAGGAGCGGGCGCATGAGCAACATCACCGAGTCTTTCATGCGCCTCCCCCGATTACGCCCGATTACGGGGGAGGTTTATGAAAGTCGTACGGCGACAGGGTCATGCCTCCCATGACTCATGAGCCCTCTATCCGCGCAGGCGCGGACATCTCCCCAGCGGAGCTGGCGAGGAGGACGAGCCACGACGTGCCGTTCGGCGAGGCGATGAAAGTGTGGGCGCGCGTTGCCGCGCTGTCGTTCGGCGGGCCGGCCGGCCAGATCGCCGTCATGCATCGCATCATCGTCGAGGAGAAGAAGTGGATCGGCGAGAACCGCTTCCTGCAGGCGCTCAACTACTGCACCCTGCTGCCCGGCCCCGAGGCGCAGCAGCTCGCCACCTATATCGGCTGGCTGATGCACAAGACCAAGGGCGGGCTGTTCGCCGGCACGCTGTTCGTGCTGCCCGGCCTGCTCGCGATCATGGCGCTGTCGTGGATCTACGTGCTGCTGGGCAGGCTCACCATCGTCGAAGGCCTGTTCTTCGGCCTCAAGGCTGCCGTGCTGGTGATCGTGATCGAGGCAGTGCTGCGCGTCGGCAAGCGCGCGCTGAAGAACAACATGATGATGGCGCTGGCAGCGCTGTCGTTCATCGCGATCTTCTTCTACGACGTGCCGTTCCCGATCATCGTGTTCGGTGCCGCGCTGATCGGCTATGTCGCGGGCGTTGCCGGCTACCAGCCGTTCCTGGCCGGCGGCGGCCACGGCAAGGTCGGCGCCCGGCAGGTCGCCGACCGGGAGTCGCTGCTCGGCGAGGAAACGCCCGAGCATGCCAGGCCCAACCTGCGCTGGTCGCTGTCGATTGCCGCGCTGTTCCTGGCGCTGTGGCTGGTGCCGGTCGCGCTGCTCTATGTCGGCCTGGGCGGCGGCAACGTGTTCAGTCAGATCGCGATGTTCTTCAGCAAGATGGCGGTCGTCACCTTCGGCGGCGCCTATGCCGTGCTGGCCTATGTCGCCCAGCAAGCGGTCGAGCATTACCACTGGGTGAAGCCGGGCGAGATGCTGGACGGGCTCGGCATGGCCGAGACGACGCCCGGCCCCTTGATCATGGTGACGCAGTTCGTGGGCTTCCTCGCTGCCTGGCGCGAGCCCGGCAGCCTGCCGCCCCTGCTGGCGGCGACGCTCGGTGGCCTGTTGACGACCTGGGTCACCTTCGTACCGTGCTTCCTGTGGATCTTCTTCGGCGCGCCGTTCGTCGAGGTGCTGCGCGCCAACAAGGCACTCGGCGCGGCACTGGGCGCGATCACCGCGGCCGTGGTCGGAGTCATCTTGAACCTGGCGGTGTGGTTCGCCCTGCACGTGCTGTTCGCCAAGGTGGTGCCGACCCCGTTCCTCGGCGCCAGTGTGCTGGTCCCCGTCCTGTCGTCGGTCGACTGGCCGTCGCTGATCCTCGCCGTGGCGGCGGCGTTCGCCATCTTCCGCTTCAGGATGGGCATGATCCCGGTGCTCCTCGCCAGCGCTCTGGCCGGGATGGTCTATTACCTGGCGATGGCGAGCTGACTCATGCTCTTGCGGACCGCGGGCATCTTGCTCCGCTCATGAATCATGATTCGTGAGCGGGCAAGATGTCCGCGGTCCAAGAAGAGCTTATGAGCATGAGCAGTCGGGACGCCCGCGGTCCAACATGAGCATGCTACTTACCTGGCAGCAGCCCGACCTCGCTCGCCTTGATCTGCAGCGCGAGGAACTTAGAGTTGATGCGGCACTGGGCCAGGCTGCCGGCGATGAACCACAGGCCGGGCTGGGGCGTGCGGGTGAACATGTTGCGCAGTTCCTGGCCGTCGCCGAAGCCCCAGATCGGGCCGACCCGCCGGGCAATCGCCTCGCCGAACAGCTTGCCGACCAGGTGCTCCTGGCCCTTGTAGCCGGTCGCCAGCACCACCAGGTCGGCCGGCAGCACGGTCCCGTCGCGCATCCGCGCACCCTCGGCGACGAACGTCTCGATGTCGGCGAACTGCCGCAGCGCGATCGCACCCTCGGCGACCAGGTCGGAGCAGCCGACGTTGAAGTAGTAGCCGCCGCCCCGCGTCAGGTACTTGAATTGCCAGCCGGTGCCACCCTCGCCGTCGTCGAGCTTGAAGCCGACGCGCTGCAGGCGATCGAGCAGAGGCTTGTCCATCGCCTTGGCCTGCTGGGTGAAACGGACGTGGCTCTGCTTCGACAACACCGTCGGAATCGACGTGGTAATGAGGTCGCAATCCTCGAGCGAGGGGCCTTCGTCGTAGAGCGCATAGGGTAGCTGGGCGCTCGGTTCGATATTGACGATCAGGGTCGGGCTGCGCTGGAGTAACGTTACTTTTGCACCGCCCGAATAAAGGTCCTGGGCGATGTCGTGGCCGCTGTTGCCGGTGCCGATCACCAGCGCGCGCTTGCCCGCCCACGCTTCGCCGTCCTCGTAGCGGCTGGAATGCACGACCTTGCCCGAGAAGCTTGCCAGGCTCGGGATGTCGGGCAGGCTCGGGATTCCGCTGACGCCGGTGGCGAGCACGACGTGGCGCGGCTGCATCTGTCGGCGCGTGCCGTCGGCGCGGCGCAGGGTGACGGTCCAGCGGCCCTGGCGCTCGTCGTAGCTGCCGCCCTCGAACTCGGTCTCGGTCCAGTAGTTGAGCTCGAGACTCTCGACATAGGTCTCGAACCAGCCGGCGAGCTTGTCCTTTGGGATGTAGGTCGGCCAGCTCGGCGGGAACGGCATGTAGGGCAGGTGATTGACCTGCACCTGGTTGTGCAAGGTGAGGGCGTGGTAGCGGTTGCGCCAGTTGTCGCCGATGCGCCGCTCGCGATCGACGATCAGCGTGTCGACCCCGAGCTGGCCGAGGCGGGCGGCGATCGAAAGACCCGCCTGGCCGCCGCCGACCACGATCACGGCCGGATCGCGATCCTCGTAACGCGCCGCGTGCCTGCGCAGGTCGAGCCAGTTGGGTCCGCGGAAGTCGCGCGAATGCGCCTTGCCCGCGGTGCGCGCGCGGCCCGACTGCTCCTCGTAGCCCTTGAGCTCGTCGAGCGCCGTCAGCACGGTCCACGCCCTGGGTTCGGCGGTGCCCTCGGCCGGAGTGAGGCGCAGCACGCCGCTGCCGCGGCCGAGCGCCGTCTCGAAGCAGAAGATCGCCTCGATCGCCTGGATGCCGGAGCGCATCACCACGCGCGGCGGTGTGCGCCCGCGGCTCAGCATGAAATGGTGCGGCCGGCTGCGGTCGGCGTCGGCGGCGAGTTCGGCGACAAAGCTGGCGCGGCCGCTGAGAGTCTTGATGTCCCAGGAGAGCGCCAGCACATCGCGCCAATGGCTGTCGCGATGGAACAGCGCTTCGAGCAGGCCGCGATCGCCGCGTGTCAGAGCCTGCTCCAAGCGTAACAGCCAGCGCTCGGCGAGGGTGGCTTCGGAGGGGCTGTCAGCCGGTGTTTCGTCGCGCAGCGTTTGCACGTCCATTGTCTCTGCCTTCAAGCACGATGCATCCAGGACCGGAAGGATCCTTCGCCAACGACGTTTGCGAGGCCAAGCATCGATCTCGCGATGACAAGGGAGCCTCCCAACACCGGCCGTGCCTGTCCAGGAGCTTCTTGTCGCCCGCGAAACGCTCGCGCGGCGATGATGTTGCGATAATCGGCACAGGCGACAGCCATCGTCGGTTGCAGAAGTCGCCGTCTACCCATACAGTGGCCGCGGGTGGGACCTTCTTGGGACGACGATGATCAAGCTGACGGCCTTGAATGGCCAGCAGGTCGCGATCGACGTTGCGCAGATCGTGCGGATCCGACTCGCCCTCCGTGAGGAGAGCGCGGGCGGGAGCAACGGCGCGCAAACCCGCATCGATTGGGCGGAGATGTCCCTGGTGAGGGAGCCGCTCGACGAGGTGATCGCCCTGGTCAAACCTGAATTGCCGTCGCTGACCGTCGCGACTGCGCCCGATGGAACCAGGATCTGGTTCGATGCCCTGCGCGTCATCGGCCCGTTCGATCTGATGCCCAGCGAGATGGTCGGCGGCGCACGATCGACCATCGAACTGGGTGGTCATCGGCAGCGCCTGTTCGAGACCTCCGACAAGGTGCGCCTCATAATCCGCAGGGCCGGCGGCAATCCATTGTAGGGCGCCGCCCTGCTTGTTCGCATCGCCCGATGCGTGCTAGCCGGACAGCCAGATTCAGCGTGCCTGGGAGCAGGACCAGCGTGACGACACCGATGATCGAGCGGTCGTTCGTGCCTATCCGCAGCGGCCTCGTCCATGTCGCGGCCTGCGGCAGCGGGCGACCGGTGCTCCTGCTGCACCAGACGCCGCGCTCGTGGGACGAGTTCCGCGACGTGCTGCCGCTGCTTGGCAGGAGCTGGCGTGCCATCGCCATGGATACGGTGGGGTTCGGCGAGTCGACGCCACTGCCTGCCGGCCAGGATTCGATCGAGGCGTGGGCCGCTGCCGCGCTCGAGCTCCTGACGGCGCTGGGCCACGACACGGCGCGGCGCGCGGCGTCAATGGCCAAGAAGGTGGTCGACGAGGTGACGCCATCGGCCGACGGCCGCCATCTCGTGGAGCTGTGGGCGATGCGCCAGGCGTTCTATCCCGAGAAGCGCGGTGATCTCCTGGAGCGCTTCATGATCGACGCGCTGCGCGCCGGCCCGCGCGCCGCCGAGGGCCATCGCGTGGTCGGCCGCTACGTCATGGAACCGCGGCTGGCCCTGGTGCGCTGCCCGACCCTGGTGATCGCGCCGACCGGCGACCCGCACGCCTATCCGCATGCCGCGCGGGTCGCGCGCGACATCGCCGGCAGCACCCTGGTCGAGATCGAGAACGCCATGGTGCCCCTGCCCGATCACATGCCGGAAGAGTTCGCCGCGGTGGTCGAGCGGTTCCTGTCGGGGTTGCCGGCCGCTTGAATCATGCTCATCGGACCGCGGGCGTCTCGCCCGCTCATAAGTCTTCTGAACCACAGGCATCTCGCCCGATCCAGGAGGCTCTTGAGCGGGCGCGACGCTCGCGGTCCGATGAGCATGATCATGAGTGCGCTCGGCGCGGTTTACCGCGCTGCTGAGCGCCCGCGCGCACGGCGAATTTGTTTGGGCGTCAAACAGATCGCGCCTAGGATCGCGACGTGACGACGCAGCAACGGACACAAGTCGGCATCATCGGCGCCGGGCCGGCAGGGCTTCTGCTGGCGCGCCTGCTCAAGGTGAACGGCATCGAGAGCGTGATCCTCGAGGCGCGCTCGCGCGCCTATGTCGAGGCGCGCATTCGCGCCGGCGTGCTGGAGCAGGGCACGGTGGCGCTGATGGAGGAGGCCGGCGTTGCCGAGCGGCTGCATCGCGACGGGCTCTTGCATGACGGCGTCGAGATCACCGTCGCCGGCCGGCGCTTTCGCGTCGATTTCCGCGATCTGGTGGGCAAGACCGTCACGGTCTACGGCCAGACCGAGATGACCAAGGACCTGATCGCCGCCCGTCTCGCTGGCGATGGCCCGATCGTCTGGGAAGCGGGCGATGTCGCCCTGCGCGACATCGAATCGAGCTCGCCGACGCTCAGCTATCGCCTGGCCGGTGTCGAGCACACGCTGGTTTGCGACTTCATCGCCGGCTGCGACGGCTTTCACGGCGTCAGCCGCTCGGCCATCCCGCCCGCGAAGGGCCGGACCTTCGAGCGGACCTATCCGTTCGGCTGGCTCGGCATCCTGGCCGACGTGCCGCCGTGCTCGGACGAGCTGATCTATGCCAGCCATGCGCACGGCTTCTCGCTCGCCTCGATGCGCTCGCCGACGCGCAGCCGCTATTACATCCAGTGCGCCCTCGACGAGAGGATCGAGGATTGGCCGGACGCCCGCATCTGGGACGAGCTCGAGCTGCGGCTCGCCTCGGATCCGCCGCCGCGCATCACCAGGGGGCCGTCGATCGAGAAGAGCGTGGCGCCGCTGCGCAGCTTCGTGTCGACGCCGATGCAGCACGGCCGGCTGTTCCTGGCCGGTGACGCCGCCCACATCGTGCCGCCGACCGGCGCCAAGGGGCTCAATCTCGCAGCGTCCGACGTGAACTATCTCTGCCGTGCGCTGATCGCCTATTACAAGAAGAGCGATCTCGACCTGCTGGGCGCCTACAGCGACACCGCGCTGGCGCGCGTGTGGAAAGCCGAGCGCTTCTCGTGGTGGATGACCATGCTGCTGCACAAGCTGCATCCGGAGGAGAGCTTCGAGGCGCAGATGCAGCGTGCCGAGCTCGACTATCTGGCGAGCTCGCGCGCCGCGCAGACGGCGCTCGCGGAGAACTATGTAGGATTGCCGTTCTGAGTCTTCTCCTCCCCGGCGAAGCCGGGGAGGGTCAATCCGCCGCGAACAGAATGCACCGCTCCGGCTGGATGGCGATCCAGGCGCGGCCGCCGGGCTGGGCGCCGACCGAGGGATGGACGACGCTGCGCAGCAGGGTCGCGCCGAGCCGCAGCTGGCATTCGCTCAAGCCGCCCTGGAAGACGACGCGCTCGATCGCGCACTCGATCGTGCCGTCGATCGGGTCGAGGCGGATGGTGACGTCCTCGGGGCGGAAGATCACGTCGACGGCCGCGCCCGCCAACAGGCCGGCGCGCGAGGGAATGTGGATCGTGCTGGCGCCGCCGTTCAGCACCACCGTCGCGAGGCCACCGTGCGTTTCGACGATTCGCCCGCGCAAAAAGTTGGCGCTGCCCAGGAAGTTGGCCACCGTGCGGTTGGTCGGCCGGCCGTAGACGTCGCGCGGCGCGCCGCTCTGAACGATGCGGCCGGCCGACATCACCGCCACGGTGTCGGACATGGCGAGCGCCTCGGCCTGGTCGTGCGTCACATAGAGCGTGGTGACGCCGGTGCGCTGTATCAGCTCCTGCAGTTCGAAGCGCATCTGCTCGCGCAGCTTGGCGTCGAGGTTGCTGAGCGGCTCGTCGAGCAGCAGGAGCTTTGGCCGGCGCACCAGGGCGCGGGCGAAGGCGACGCGCTGCTGCTGGCCGCCCGACAGCTTGGTCGCCTGGCGGTTGGCGAAGCTCTCCATGCCGACCAGGCGCAGCGCGTCCATGACCCGCGCCTTGATGTCGCCGGCAGCGAGCCTGGGCCGCTGCACGCGCAGCGGATAGGCGACGTTGCCGAACACGTCCATGTGCGGCCAGATCGCATAGGACTGGAACACCAGGCCGATGTCGCGCTCGAAGGCCGGCACCTGGGTGCCGCGCTCGATGTCGGTCACCACCTGGCCGGCGATGGCGATCGAGCCGCCGTCCGGCTCCTCCAGCCCGGCGACGCAGCGCAAGGTCGTCGACTTGCCGCAGCCCGATTCGCCCAGCAGGGTGTAGAAGCCGCCCTGCGGGACGTCAAAGTCGATGCCTTTCAGCGCCTGGAAGTCGCCGTCGGCGGTGGTGTAGGTCTTGGTGAGGCCTCTGACTGTCAGCATCTCTCAGGCCTCGCCCTGTCTCGAGAGCAGATGCCGGCGCAGCACGAAGATCACCGGCGTGACGAACAGCAGGATCAGCGTGCCGACGGCGGCGGCTTGCGCGGTCTGCCGGTCGGCCTGCAGCTTCCACATGATGACGCTCAGCACCCAGTTGTCCTGCGATTGCAGGACCAGCGGGATGGTGAACTCGCGGAAGCCGACGATGAACAGCAGCAGGAAGCTCGCCATCAGCGATGGTGCGAGCAGCGGCAGCACCACGCGGCGGACGGTGTCGAGCCAGCGCCCGCCCGAGGCGGCGGATGCCTCTTCCAGCTCCGAATGGATCTGCATCAGCGAAGCGCGCGACAGCCGGGTCGAGACGGCCAGCCGGTAGGAATAGGCCAGCACCAGGATCCACACCGTGCCGTAGAGGCCGATCGGGATGGTAAGATTCAGCACCATCACGGCGAAGCCGGTGATCACCGACGGGATGCCGATCGACATGAAGCTCACGGCGTCGAGCAGCCGGCGGCCGGGAAAGCGCAGCCGCAGGATCTGCCAGGCCAGCAGGGCGCCGATCAGGGTGATCAGGCCGGCGCTCAATCCTGCGACGAGGAAGGTATTGCCGACCGCCGGCCAGAAGCGCCGGTCGGCGAACAGCGTGCGGTAGGCGTCGAGGTTGAGCGAGGCCGTGCTGCCGCCGGAGAAGCTGGTCCACACCAGGACGATCGACGGCAGGATGGCGCCGACGGCGAGATAGAGGCCGACGAAGGCCAGCGCCGGCAGGCGCCAGCGGCCCAGCGCATAGCGGGTCGGCCGGTAGCCCTTGCCGGTCACCGTGACGAAGCGTTCGGCGCGCCGGATCAGGTGGTTGTAGACGAGCAGCAGGACCACCGCGGCGGCGAGGAAGAGCAGGGCGGCGGCGGCGACCCTGCCGTAGGCCGGCAGCTCGTCCTCCGGATTGAGGTCGAAATAGAGCCGCGTGGCGAAGACGTTGATGCGCGCCGGAAAGCCGATGATCAGCGGCATCTCGAACTGCTCGAGCGCCACCAGGGTGGCCAGGATCAGCGGCGCCAGCACGCCCGGCCGCAGCACCGGCAGGGTGACGCGGAAGAAGGTCGTGATCGGGCGCGCGCCGGACGCGCTGCTCGCTTCCTCGAGCGCCGGGTTCATGGTGCGCATGGCGGCACCCAGCAGCAGGAAGACGAACGGCACCGAGGCGATGCCCTGGCACAGGATCAGCCCGGGCATGCTGAAGATGTTGATCGGCCCCGGCGTGTCGAGGCCGAGCACGGCACGCAATCCCACGTTCACCCATCCCGCGTTGGGCGCGAACAGGAGCGTCCAGGCGAACGCCATGACGATGCCCGGCACCAGCAGCGGAAACAGCACCGCGGTGAAGATCGGCGTGCGCCACGGCAGGTCGGTGCGCTCGATCAGCCAGGCGAGCGTGAAGGCGGTGAAGAAGGTGACGGTCACCGAGCCCAGCACGAAGATCGCGGTGTTGGGCAGCACGGTCGAGAGCAACGGCGTCTTCACGTAGACCTCGACCAGGTTGTCGAGGGTCCAGTGCGCCCCGGGTTCGAACGGCAGCATGTCGCTCGGGCCCCGGAAGGCGGTGAACAGCAGCGCGACCAGCGGCGCCAGCACGAGATAGAGCGCAGCGATGGCGGCGCCCGCGAGGAGGAGCATGCCGGCGAGGCCGAGCTGGCCACGCCGCTTGCGGCGCGCCACGCTGGCGATCGGGGCCGCTTCTTCGGCTTGTACGGCCATCGGCGCTCAGCCCTGGCCGCGGACGACTGCCATCAGCTTGCGGTAGTACTCGGCCCGCTGGTTCATCGTCTCGACATCCTCGTAGATCACCTTGGCGCCGGCCGCCTTGATCTCCTTGGCGAGCGGCGACTGCGAGTTGGCGCGGATGTCGGGTTGGCCCGCGACCTCTTCATAAAGCATCTTGGCCTCGGGCGAGATCAGCCAGGCGATCAGCAGGCGGGCGGCGTTGGGGTGCGGCGCCTGCTTGACGGCGCCCAGCACGAACTGCGTCGCCGGCACCATCTCCATGATCTGGTAGCCGACATTGAGCCCGTCCTTGTTCATCAGGAAGGCGCCGCCCGTGCTTTCGGCGACGGCAAGCTGGCGCTCGCCCGTCTTCAGGAAGTTCGCCACGGGCGAGGTCGTGACCAACAGCTTGCGCTGCTCGATCAGCGCCTTGGTCCACTTCTCGGTGCGCTCCAGCCCCCAGTCGATCGCGAGATAGCCGCCGAGTCGTGGCAGCAGGAAGCTGTCGGAGACCAGCTTGTCGGCGAAGATCGGCGAATAGACGAAATTGTGGTTGGTGACCGCCTCGCCGTCCCAGAAGATGTCGCGATCCTGCGCGCCGTACGGGCGCCAGTCGAACTTGTCGAGCAGGCCGCGCTTCTGCACCTCGAGCGTGCCGCCGAGCGAGTAGGTCCAGACGTCGACGACGTGGCGGCCGGCGCGCTTCTCGGCGATCAGCTTCGAGCTCGCCTGCTGGTCGCCCAGCCAGTTCACCTTGACGGCGGGAAAGCGCTTGGCGAACTCGGCCGGAATCCACTGCACCCCGGGCGCGCCGGGCGCCCAGATCATCACCTCGCCTTCCGGCTTGGCCTTTTCGTAGAGCTCGGCGAGCTGAGGCGAGACGCCGGCCGCCGGCTGTGCCGAGGTGCTGCGGATGATCGCCGGCGCCGCGGCGACGGCGAGCGCGCCCGCCATCACCGCGCGGCGCGACGGGCGCGAAGTCCTGTCCTGCATTGACGTGTCCTCCTGGTTCGTTGTTTGTTGTTTGCCTCGCCGTCATGCTCTTCTTGGACCGCGGGCGTCCCGCCCGCTCATGATCATGACCATGAGCGGGCAGACCCTTCGACAAGCTCAGGGCAGGCGCCCGCGGTCCAAAAAAGACAATGACCTACTCGGCCGCCTGCGCCCGCTGCAGGAAGTCCATCGGGCTCTGCGCCTTGGCGAGCTCCGTGTAATAGGCGTCGAGCCAGTCGACCTTGTCCGAGGCGATGAACGAGCCGCCGCGGGCGCCGCGATTGAGTTCCGGCCGATCGACGGTGGCCGGCACCGAGCCGTCTTTCTGATGCGCCTGTGCGGCGGCAATGAGGCGCCGGCGGGTGACAGCGATCATGCGGTCGCTGGCGGCGAGATGCTCGAAGCTGCGATCGACGATGCCTTCGTCGGGCCCTTCCATGCTCTCGACCATCGCCTGGTCCTGCTGGCCGATGCCCTGGATGCCGGAATACGACCGGTTCTCGCGCTGCTCCTCGCGGTCGATCAGGTAATCGTTGTCGCGATTGGCCTTGAGCCGCCAGCGGCCGAGCCAATCGGTGGTGGTCGGCAGGAAGTCGCGCGCCAGCGAGGCACCGGGGATCGGCGAGCCGTCCTTCAGGGTTCGCAGGGCCTGCTCGCGCTTCGTCCAGGCGAGGTTGTAGGTCATGGTGTGGCTGTCATCGAGCGGCACCGACAGCGTCGCCTGGATCATGTTGCTGAAGGTGCCGTCGGGCACCAGCGCGAAGCACGGGAACATGAAGTGGGCGAAGCGATAGAAGAAGTTGCCCGGATCGGCCGGCCGGTAGGCGGTGTACATGGTGCCCCAGTCGGTTTCCTTGACGTGGTAGCGCGGCGTGCGGTTGATCAGGCCCCAGCGATGCATGGTGTTGGGATCGACGTCCTCGGTCTTCACCGAGCCGACATGCAGGAAGCCGAAATGCGAGGTGTCGATGTCGCCTTCGAGCGACTGCAGCCAGTTGCAATCGCGCTGATGGCACACGACCATGCGCTCGTCCGCCGGCAGGCTGAGGCATTCGAGCGCCGGCAGTGGTGGCGCCACCTTGCGCTTGCCCATGTAGACCCAGACGATGCCGCCCAGCTCGGCCACCTGGTAGGCTTTGGCCTTGACGCGATCGGTGAAGCGCGCGTCCTCCGGCAGGTTCGGCTGGTCGAGGCAGTTGCCCTCGACGTCGAACTTCCAGCCGTGATAGGCGCAGCGGATGCCGCCTTCCTCGTTGCGTCCGAAGAACATCGAGGCGCAGCGATGCGGGCAGCGATGATCCATGATGCCGATGCGGCCGGCGCTGTCGCGGAAGGCGATCAGCTTCTCGCCCAGAAGCTTGATGCGCATCGGCGTGGCGTCGGGCGCCAGCTCCTGCGGCAGGCAGGCGGGAATCCAGTACTCCCGCATCAGCTCGCCCATCGGCGTTCCCGGGCCCACCCGCGTGAGGATGTCGTTGCTGTTCATCGTGAGCATGCGCTGTCCCTCCTGGTCTTTTGTGTACGTTGTTCGTACGTTAGTACGATTATAGAATCCGGCGCAGCGAAGGTGAAGGCATGATGTGCGCACAAGTGCGTTGCCGAAATGGCGAACGCGTGCCGTTGTGGATCGCGAATCGCGCGTTGGACTGGCGAACGATTCGCTGAGCGTACGAATCGTTGCGACGCCGAGGGGAGGATGTCCGCGGTCGCCGCGAGCCGGCGACTGAAACGAGGGAGAGGCGAGCGATAATCGCCGGGCAATCACATCAATCCGTCGAGGGCGCTCTCAACGGCAACAGGGCCCGGAGGCGGGCGTCGCGCAGATAAAGTCCAGCCCACGCGAGAACGGCGAGATACACGCCGAACAGCATGTGGGTGAAGAGGGGATTGCCGACCCGCAGATGCGTCGCAACCGTGCCGCCCATATAGGCAGTCAGCAGGATCGCCCCGAGCACGGCGCTTCGCGGGACGGCATACAGTGCGGTGCAGACCAGAGCCGCGATGCCGAGGCTGCGCGCCAGGTCGGGCGACGGCGGATAGCCAAGTTCGGCAGTCGTCGTGATCACGATGTCCAGGGGGATGAGCTTCATCCCGGCATCGAGCAGCATGAAGGCGATGACGAGACCGCTCATTGCGACGCCGGCCGTGTATCTCAGTTTGGGGATCGCCCTCATGGCTTTCCCCCTTCCCGCATCGTGCCCTTCAGAAGCGCGACGATCGCCATGGCGTGACCATGGCCGAGGCCGAATTCTTCCTTTAGCGCCGCGACGATGACCCCCGCCTTCACCCCGACGGCGAGCTTCGTGCCGGTGGAAAAGCCCTTGTCCTTCCCCCATTGGCGGAACTGGTCCGGGCTTCTGCCCGTGTTGGCCTGGATGTTGTCGAGATAGGCCTGAAAGCTCACGGCTCTCTCCTCCGGTTCTTGCCGTCACCGCTCCTTGCGGGAGCGAGCGACCTTTATCCGGTCAGGAGGCCGTTGTTTTGTATGAGAACGACAACTGCGGGCGCTCGCGTGCGAGCCGCGCCGGAGTCATGCCGATCAATTGCCTGATCGACCGGGTGAGGTGCGCCTGGTCGAAGTAGCCGGCGTCGAATGTGACGTCGAGGACGGAGCGTCCGCTCGTCAACAAGGCCGCCGCGCGGCGCGCGCGCTCGATCTGCTGGTAGCTCGACAGCGTCATGCCGGTGGCATGGCGAAAGTGGCGTTGGACCGTACGGCGGCTCAACCAGTCGACATCGCCTTCGACTGCGGCATCGGTGGCGTGGCTGCGTGCGATGACGCCGGCGCCCGCCAGGCGCGCCACGAAGTCTTCGGCATTGTGATAGCGCGGCACTTCCCAGGCGAGCCTGGAGAACCAGAAACGGCCACTGGGAAGCACCGGCAACTGGATGTCGTGATGATCCATCAACGTCGCCGTCGGGATCAGAGGCAGGTAAGTGCCCAGGCGAAAACGAATTGCGAGCCACTCGCCGTTCGGTGGACAGTCGACGAAGGATCCTCGGGTCACCGGCCCGCGCAGCGTCACCGCCAGGAAATCCGGCAGCCGGGTAACCACGAGCTCGATATTGCCTTCCGCCATGGACAGGAACGGGCCGCCGCGCCGGCTCCGGCAACGCCAGACGCGTTCGACATAGGGAGAGTCCGATTCGCGGTCGTCGAATTCCAGAAGCACGGAGCGAATGCACTAGGGCAAGGAATGGACGATCACCGGTCCGGCCGTCCCCGTGGCAGGTCCAACGAGGAGCGGTCCAAGATTCGCTTCTATCCAGGCCAGCGCCAGCCTGTTCGATTCTTCGGCGCTGGCAACGTTGTTGAAGATGCTGATCGCAGTAACCGTGTCGTCCGGTGCGTATATCACGTAGTATCCCATGAAACCTTGGACACTACTGATCATC
>Ga0310811_10001979_pt1 | contig 25443 bp, 22 predicted proteins | sample YCmetagenome_FD_207642 | JGI IMG/M metagenome (GOLD analysis project Ga0310811, IMG submission 207642) | Soil microbial communities from experimental microcosm in Duke University, North Carolina, United States - YC | ecosystem: Engineered > Artificial ecosystem > Soil microcosm > Unclassified ... | reverse complement strand
GCATCGCGTTGGGGCGGGCCTTCGGCTACGCGGCCGACCATGTCCTGGCGATCGACGTCGTGACCGCGGACGGCCGGCTCCGCCATGTCACACCGCATTCCGACGCGGAGTTGTTCTTCGCCCTGCGCGGCGGGAAGGGCAACTTCGGCGTCGTCACCGCGATGGAGTTCAGCCTGTTCCCCGTGACGGAACTGTACGCCGGGGCGCTGCACTTCCCGGGTGAGAACGCACGCGCCGTGCTCCATGCCTACCAGCGGTTCACTGCCACGGCGCCCGATGAGGTGACGTCGTCGATCGTCTTCCTGCGCGCGCCCGACCTGCCGTTCATCCCCGACTTCATGCGCGGGAAGCTCACCGTCACCATACGGATCTCCTACCTGGGTTCGGCAGACGACGGCGAAGAACTGGTCGCCCCGTTGCGGGCGGCTGCGCCGGTACTCGCCGACACCATGGCCATGATGCCCGCCGCGCACATCGCCGCCATCACCAATGATCCGACCGAGCCGGGCGCCGCCGTGGAGCATTTCGCCATGCTCGACGCATGGTCCCCGTCAGCCACGGAAACGATCCTGGAGGTCGCCGGACCGGATTCCGGCTCGGATATCACCATGGTCAACCTGACGCATCTCGGCGGCGCACTCGCGAAGGCTCCGGAGCAGGCCAACGCGGTGGGACGGCGTGACGCCGCATACGCCGCGTTCGCGTTGACAGCGGTCATGCCCGGCGATGACGGCGGCCACAAGGACATGGGCCTGGAACTGATCGACAGGCTCAGTGCGTCCGAAGGCGGCCGGAAACACCCCAGTTACCTCTCGCCGGCCGACGCCTCCGTCGAGAGCGTACGGCTGGCGTACGACGAGCCGACCTATGAGCGGCTGCAGGCGGCGAAGACCGCGTACGACCCGCGCAACGTGTTCCGCTACAACCACAACATCCCGCCCCTGCCATAGTCGCGGAACGCCTGCTCGCGGGTTTTGACCGCCGTCAGGCACGAAAGTATGGTACGGCCATGCCTATAGCGAACCGGAAAAGGCGTGCGGGCGGGGAGAAACGGACTCTCGTCCTGGACGCGGTGACAGACGTGCTCGCCGAACGCGGCTATGAAAACACCCGTTTCGCCGACGTGTCGGCTGCCAGCGGTGTCGCGATCAGCACGCTGCAGAACTACTTCGGTTCGCGTGAGGACATGGTCATCGAGGCCATGGGGCTTTCCGTCGATCGGGAGGTGGCAGCCCTGGAAGCAGTGGCCGCCGCTGAACGTGATCCATGGGAGCGGCTGGTCGCCATGATCGATCGGAGCCTGGATCATACCGATCGCACGCGCCGGATGCTCGTCGAATTCTGGCGGTCCGCCATGCGGGACGACGAGCTTCACGCGTACAGCACGACAGTGCAACAGCGCTACCGGGCGCCCTTTCTGGCCGCCGTAAGGGAAGGCGGTGAGCAGGGTGAGTTCACCCTCACCCATGAACCCGACGACGTGACGGACTTCCTGCTCTCCGCCCTGACCGGAGCCGTCGTCTCCCGGGTCCTGCACCATCCCACGCCGGCGCCCGCCGACTACCGTGGTGTTCTGCTGGCCCAACTCCGCGTGATGCTGGGACTCCATGGTGCGAGCCCCGCATCTCGCCGGTGAGAAACTCCACAGCTCACGCGAGGATGAAAGAGCAGCGAGCATGATTTGGACGGCCGGCTTCCGCACCGCAGTGATCAGTCCTTATGGGCGGATCCAGTTCGCCGAACCGCGCGGCTTCGCCGACCAGACGGTGCGTCAGGTGCTTCACCTGGCCGGCGGAGGAGAACTTCTCCGTGTACGCCTGACGAACCGCTACGGCCGCACGCCCTTGACCATCGCCGCCGCGGCGGCCGCCACCGAGCACGGGCAGGCCGACCTCACCGTCGACGGATCCGCGAGGCTCACCATCCCACCGGGGGAAGAGACCGTCAGCGATCCGATGGATCTGTCCATCGCCTCCGGCGACGACCTGATCCTCAGCCTCTATCTCCCTGAGGAGACAGGTCCGGCCACCTATTCCCACATGCCGATGGAGACCGCTCACATAGTCGGCGGCAACCACGTCACGTCTCCCGCGCTGCCTAAGGCTGAGCGGGTGGGCGCCAGGTTCTACGTCTCAGGCGTGGACGTGCTCACCTCGGACCACACCCCGATCGCCGTGGCGTTCGGAGACTCCTGGTTCGAAGGGGTCGGCACGGCGACCGGCGCGAACAATCGCTCCGTGGACTTCCTCAACCGGCGTCTGAAGCGGGGGTGGGTCGTCAACCAGGGCATCGCAGGGAACCGCCTCCTGAGAACGAGGTCGGCGAGCACGCGCTGGCGCGCTTCGACCGCGACGTTCTCTCGATTCCGGGCCTGACCCACGTCCTGGTGCACTTCGGCATCAACGACCTCGGCCTCCCAGGCCTGTCCGGCGAGCCTCCCGCCACCCCCGAGGAGCTCATCGAGGGCTTCAAGGCCCTGGCCCACCGCGCGCACCGGGCCGACCTGAAAATCCTCGCCGCCACCATCGGCCCCTTCGCGGGCGCCGTCCCTCCCGGGTTCAGCACCCCCGAGGGCCTCGCCGCTCGACGCCAGGTGAACGACTGGATCCGTGCCACCGACACCTTCGACGCCGTCTTCGACGTGGCCCGAGCCGTCGAGAACCCCGACTACATCCACCCCGCCCTGGACAGCGGCGACGGCATGCACCTCAACGACAAGGGCGCCCAGGCCATGGCCGACGCCGTAGACCTGGAGACCCTCGCCCTCTAGACACCTCGTCCTTCGCCCACTGAGGACGATGCCGATCACGTGCGGCACATCCCCGCCACGTCACCGCCATGACGGGCGGGACCGGGCACGGTGTCGGCCACCGCGCCCGGCCCCGCCTGCCGTACGGTCAGACCCGCCGCACGGCCACAAGGCGGTGGACGGTCAGACCTGGTGCACGGTGCCCGCGTAGCGCTGGGCGAAGCGGGTGCCGGTGCTCGCGCTGACGGTGAAGTCGTACCGGCCGTCATCGGTCCGCCACGTCGTCTCGGCGTGCCGGCCGGGCCCGACCCAGACCGTCTGCGCCTTGCCGTCGAAGTCGTTCGGCGTGATCGTGAAGGCGACCTCGGTGCCGCCGTCGTTGACCAGCTTCAGCTCGATCGAGGCCTTCTCCGGGCGCCCCATGTGCCGCAGCTTCGCCTCCACGGACGGCACCGCCACGTCGTCCTGGCCGTCCCGCACGACCGTGCCGGAGAAGCGCCGGACGAAGCCGTCGGCCCCCTGCACGGTGAAGTCGTACCGGCCGTCGGTCTTCGTGGTGTCCCACACGTAGGTGCGCGAAGAGCGCGGCGGGACCGTGAACGGCGTGCCCACGAAGGGCAGCGCGATGTTCGGGAGCACGGTGAAGTGGAAGCCGACCGTGCCGCTGTTGGTCAGCTTGCAGCTGACCTTGCCGCTCGCCCGGTCAACCGAGACGTCCGCCCAGGGCAGGTAGGGCAGCGGACGGTGCGGACGGTCCCCCGGCTCCTGTACGGCCATGGCCTGCTGGCCGGCCGCGGGGACCTTCACCCCGGGCAGCGAGTTGTTCGCGTCGGCCTTGGCCATGAGCGCCACCGTGTCGGGCAGCCGCGGGATGCTGTAGTCCGGCTTGCTGAAGTCGAAGCAGCTCGTGAGGTCGCCGCAGACGGTGCGCCGCCAGTCGGAGATGTTCGGCTCCTTCACCCCGGTGATCCGCTCGAGGAACCGCAGGACCGAGGTGTGGTCGAAGACCTGGGAATTGACCCAGCCACCACGCGACCACGGCGAGACGGCCCACAGCGGAACCCGGCTGCCGAGTCCGATGGACTTCCCGCCGGCGAACTCGTCCGGCGTGCCCGGCTCGGGGAACGGCGGGATGACGTGGTCGAAGTACCCGTCGTTCTCGTCGTACATCAGCAGGAAGACGGTGTGCTTCCACACGTCGGGGTTGGAGAACAGCGACTGCAGCGCGGTGTTCACCCAGTGGGCGCCGTAGTCGGGGCTGGCCGCCGGGTGCTCGCAGAACAGGTACGGCGCCACCAGCCACGAGACCGTGGGCAGGGTGCCGTCCTTGCAGTGCTGGTCGAACGCGGTCAGGTCCCACTTCGTCATCGCGTTGACGTACCGCGGGTCGTCCTTCGGGAACGCGTGGAACTGCTTGAAGTACGACAGGGCGTTGTCGTCGTAGTCGCCGTTGCGGTCGTCCGAGCCGTCCGGGTTGTGGTAGACGCGCCAGGTGACGCCGGCCTCTTCCAGCCGCTCGGCGTACGTCGTCCAGTCGGCCACCGGGTTGTCCGTGACCGGCGTGTTGTCGGTCCAGGGGCCGGTGGTGCCGTCCACGCCGGGGCCTGCCGTACCGGTCCACAGGTAGAGCCGGTTGGGGTCGGTGGGCCCGTTCTGGGAGCAGAAGTAGCCGTCGGCCAGGGTGAAGGCGTCGGCCAGCGCGTACTGGTAGGGGATGTCCTCACGGGTGAAGTACCCCATGGTCCGCTCGCCCTTGGCGGTGACCCACTTGTCCATGGCGCCCCCGTCGACGGCCGTGTGACCGGTGTCCCAGTCGTGCGGGAGGCCGCCGGCGTTCTGCGCGTTGTACTTGGTGGTGTCCATCCGGAAGGGCAGCAGGTGCCCCTCGGGGCGCCCTCTGTCGGGCTGCTGGAACACCGAATCGCCGTTGGGGAAGACCAGCGCCTGGCGGTCGCCGAAGCCCCGCGCCCCGCTCAGGGTGCCGAAGTAGTGGTCGAAGCTGCGGTTCTCCTGCATCAGGATCACGACGTGCTTCACGTCGGCGATGCTTCCGTGTTCGTGGTCGGAGGCTTCGGCCGTGCCCGTCATGGCGGGCAGGGCCGCCACCGCTCCGGCCGCCGCGGTTGCGCCGATGAAGGCGCGACGACTGATGTCACTCATTGGGGAGATTTCCTTAGGTCGGTCAGCCGCGGGCGGCGTTGAGGGAGAAGGTGACGACGGCCGCGGCGTGGTCGGACGGCCAGCCGTTGGCGGCGGTTCCGGGCACGGGCTGCGGCCAGCCGGTGAACAGGGAGTGGGCCTCGACGACCTTGAGCGATCCCCGGTACTGGACCTGGTCGACGCGGTCCTGCGGTTCCGCCTTCCCGCCCTCGTTGGTCGGCCGCACCGGCGACCAGGTGATGCCGGGGTCCTTCGCGGGGTTCGAGTTCACGTCGCGGAAGGCGTCGGTCAGACCGGCATGCTGGAGCGCGTCCGTGACGGGCCAGCGGAGCTTGCCCACGCCCCCGTGCGCGGAAGCCGTACGGGACGTCCAGTCCAGGTGGGACGGCGAGGCGAGGCCCGCCGCGAGGACGACCGGGACGTCGGAGGCGAGGTCGTGCTTCATCGCGGCCAGCAGGGCCTGAACCTGCTTGTAGCGGAGCGTCAGCTTCTCCGCGGCCTCCACCTGCGCCGCCGTCTTGCCGGCCGACAACGCGTACGGGCCGTAGTCGGCCTCGTCGAGCTGGGCCGTCCACAGCCGGATCGTGCGGCGGCCGGGCAGGGTGACCGTGACCGCCGCGGCGGGCAGGGCGGCCGTTGGGGCCACGACGGAGCCGAGCGGATAGCGGCTGACGATGCCGAGGCTGCCGTCGCTCTGGTAGGACTGCCAGCCCAGCGCCTTGGCGAGCGCCTGCGCGGCGGTGCCGCCGGTCTCCTGCAGCGCGAGGACGTCCAGGCCCTGGGTGAGCACGACGCGCATCAGCTTCTCCAGGAAGCCGTCGACGTGCGATCCGCCGTCCCAGACGTTCAAGCTGGCGATCTTGACCTGGACCCGGTCGTCGCCCCCGCGCACCGGCACCTGAACCCTGAGGGTGTCGCTGCCGATCACGCTGTCCTGCACGCCGACCACGAGTTGCCCCGGCGTCCTCAGCGGGAGGACGGGCGCGGTGCCGGTGACGTCTCCGCCGGGGGTGACGGACAACCAGGAGGGGCCGCTGATCCGGCGGAAGGCGGCAGAGCCGGCCGCATTGCCCTCCGGTCTGATCCAGAGCCCGCCCAGGTGGAGGGAGACCGCCGAGCCGGCCGTCTGCGGGGCGGCGGTGACGGCGTCGACCACCGCGTGGGGGCGCGGGATGACCGGACGGACGCCGAAGCTGAACGGGCTGGTGCGGGCGAGGATGCCGTAGCCGTCCTTGGCCAGCAGGTAGGCGGTGTAGGGACCGCCGCTCAGGCCGGAGGTGTCCAGGGTCATGTCGCCGGAGGCGCCGGGGGTGTACTCCCACACGATCGAGCCGCCGTTGCCGGGCTGCCGGCCGCCGTCGTAGATCCCGATCCAGTTGGTGGGGTCAGGGGTCTCGGTGGTCCAGTGGAAGGTCAGCTTGTCGCCCTCGAGCGGGGCCGTCGGCGACGTGAGCACGATGGTGTCGGTCTGCGGGCCGGCGAAGCTGAACGGGGCGCTCTGCGCGAGGATGCCGTAGCCGTCCTTGGCCAGCAGGTAGGCGGTGTACGGCCCGCCGCTCAGTTTCGAGGTGTCCAGCGTGAGGTCACCGGAGTCTCCGGGGACGTAGGCCCACACGGGCGCGGTGCCGGTGCCCGGCTTCCGGTCGCCGTCGTAGATTCCGATCCAGTTCTTCGGGTCGGGTGCGTCCGTGGTCCAGTGGAAGGTCAGCCGGTCGCCCTTCTGAGGGTTGGCCGGAGAAGTGAGCGTGACGGAGTTCCCGCCGGTCACGGCACGTGAGAGGGGTGACACAGGTACGGTCCTCTCTGCCCGGACACCGCGTGTGCGATGCCGGGAGTGAGCAAGTTGTCTATATAACTTGCTCAAGTAAGCCCGCTCCGGACGGCGTGCTCGTGAACGTCGGGTGACGATTATCTTGGGACTGGTGGAAGAGAATCGGGCACGGCGGGTCGTGGACGCGCTTCGTGAGCGCGGCATCAACGGAACTCTCGCCAGAGTCGGCGTCTACCAGTTCGGGATTCGGGTGTCCCTGCCGGACGGCCGGGAGGCCGAATGGGACACCGACGGCACGGCCGGCCTCGAGGCCCAGGTCATGCGCAACGGCATGCTGGTGGGGTTCGTCCCCGTGATCGAAGGGTCGGAGGACTTCGACGAGCACCAGGTCGTCGACGCCATCGCGCGGACCGACTACGACCAGCCCATCGCCAGGCAGCGTCCGGTGGCGCCGCCCCCCGGCGAGCCCCTGCCGCGTGTGGGGGGGCTCTTCAGGCGGTTCCTGGACGGCTTCCGCTACCGCTGACCGGCGCGGCCTCCCGGCCGCGCCAGAGCAGGCGCCAGGTCAGGCGTCGGGGCAGGCGTCAGGGCAGGAAGGGCAGCCGGGAGTCGTACAGCCAGGTCCACAGGAACGTGTCGAGCGGCCGGGTGGCATAGCGCTGGACATGGTCGGCGAACGCGTCGGTGCTCACCGCGCCGTGCCGATGCCTGGCCGTCCAGTCGCGCAACATCGGGAAGAACGCGGCGTCACCGAGCGTCCGCCGCAGGGCGTGCAGAGTCAGGGCGCCGCGCTTGTAGACGCGATCGTCGAAGATCCGGTCCGGGCCGGGGTCGGCGAGCACCAGGTTCTGGGGCATGGCCGCGAGCCTGCGGTGCCACCGTTGAGCGTGCTCGTGGGCGTGATCGCCGCCCGAGTCCTCCGACCACAACCACTCCGCGTACGCGGCGAACCCCTCATGCAGCCAGATGTCGCGCCAGTCGGCCAGCGTCAGGCTGTTGCCGTACCACTGGTGCGCCAGTTCGTGAGCGACGAGCCGTTCGTAACGGCGGCGGCCGTCCACGTGGTTGGCGCCGAAGACCGACATTCCGTGCGCCTCGATCGGGATCTCCAGTTCGTCGTCCACGACGACGACGGTGTAGTCGCGGAACGGGTAGGGCCCGAACCGCTCCGTGAAGACGGCCAGCATCTGCGCCTGGCGGCCGAAGTCGTATCGCACCTGGGCGGCCAGCCGGGCGGGGTGGGCCAGGTGCTGAGGGACCGGTCCCGGCAGCTCGGCCCGCTGGTAACGCCCGATCTGAACGCCCACCAGGTACGTCGCCATCGGCTCGTCCTGCTCGTACACCCAGGTCGTGCCGGAAGCCGCCCGGCGCTTGGACACCAGATGGCCGTTGGCGACGACCTGGTAGGCCGCGGCCGCGGTCACCGAGATCCGGTACGTGGCCTTGTCACCCGGCCGGTCGTTGCAGGGGAACCACGACGGCGCGCCGGTCGGCTGGCTGGCCACGAGGGCGCCGTCGGTCAGCTCCTCCCATCCGAGCCCGCCCCAGTGACTGCGCACGGGGCGGGGGGTTCCGGCGTAGCGGACCTCGACGGTGACCGGTTCGCCCGGCGGCAGCGACCGGTCGGGCGTGATCCGGAGCTTGCCGTCGCGGTGGGTGTACGGCAGGCGCTCCCCGTCGATCAGGACCTGGGTGACCCGGAAGACGCCGAGATCCAGCGTGAGCCGGTCCAGCGGCTCCACGGCCGTCACCGTGAGCCGGGCGACGCCGCCGAGCCTGTTGGAGGCTATGCGGTAGTCCAGCGTGAGGTCGTAATGGTCGACCCGGTAGCTCTCGTCGCCGTGTTCGGGGAAATAGGGGTGGTGCACGCTCACGTTCCGTTTGGTTCCCAGCATCAGTCGGCCGGAGCCCACGCCACGATCGGGTTGCCGAACCAGCGGGTCTGGGACGGCACGGACTCGCCGCGCATCACCAGTGACGCCGGGCCGACGGTGGTGTCCGCCCCGACCGTGGCCGCGGGCAGGACGACCCCGTGCGGGCCGAGCGTCGCTCCCTTGTGCAGGACCACCGTATCGATGCTCATGACCCGGTCGTGGAACAGATGGGTCTGAAGCACGCAGCCGCGGTTGACGCACGAGCCGTCGCCCAGCTCGATCAGGTCCGCTTCGGGGAGCCAGTAGGTGTTGCAGGTCACACCGCGGCCGATCCGGGCCCCCAGCGAGCGGAGCCACAGGTTCAGCGGGGCGGTGCCCAGCCACGGCTCGGCGAACCACGGCGCGGCCAGCACCTCGACGAAGTTGTCGGCCAGCTCGTTGCGCCACACGAACGAGCTCCACAGGGGGCGGTTGCCCGCGGTGATCCGGCCGACGATCATCCACTTGGCCAGGCTCGCGACCGCCGCCGCGGCGACTCCGGCGCCGAGCAGGACCACCCCGCCCAGTAGGGCCGCGACGCCGAAGCCGTACGACACGGCGAGCTGTTCGAGGGCCGCCAGGACCAGCACGGCGAGCGCCACCGTGGCCATGGCGGGGACGATCCGGCACAGCTCGACGGCCGCGCGCGCGACCTTCAGCCGCCGGGGCGGGTCGTAGGTGCGGCTGCGGTCGCCGCCCTCGACCGTACGGCGGAGCTTGACCGGCGGCATGCCCAGGTAGGACGAGCCGACCTTGGCCTTCTTCGGGGTCGCGGACAACACTCCGACCAGGCCGTCCTTGGGGACCTTCCGGCCGGGGGCGGTCATCCCCGAGTTGCCGAGGAAGGCACGCTTGCCGATGCGCGCGTTCGCGACCCGCAGCCGCCCGCCTTCCAGCTCGTACGGGGCGACCATGGTGTCGTCGGCGAGGAAGGCGCCGTCGCCGATGGAGGTCATCGACGGCAACGCCAGGACGGTCGACAGCTCGACGTCACGCCCGATCTTCATGCCGAGGGCGCGCAGCCACGACGGCGTGAGGACGCTCGCGTAGAGCGGGAACAGCCAGACGCGGGCCATCGCCATCAGATGACCGCTCGCCCACGCCTGCCAGGCCTGGCGGCTGTGCACGGGATGACTGCCCTCGCGCAGGCCGACCGCGAGCAGCCGGACGCAGACGAAGATCGCCAGGGCGAACGCGGCCATCGAGACGAGCGTCGCGAGCGGCACGGCGTACATGGCGGAGACCAGCGGCGACGTGCTGTGCCGCAGGAAGGCGGCCAGGACGGCGAGGCCTGGGACCGCGGCGGCCACCGGGAGCAGGCTCAGGACCAGCGCGGACACGCCGTAGCCCGCGACCCAGCGCCGCGTGCGCGCGGGACGCTCCTCGGGCTTGCGCGCCTTGCCCTGCCGTACGGCGGGAGCCCCCGCCCAGCGCTCGCCGGACGGAACCGTGCCGATCACCGCGGATCCCGGGGCGATCTGGGCGTTCTTGCCGATCTTGACGCCGGGAAGCAGGGTCGAGCGCGAGCCGACGGTCGCTCCGGGGCCGACGCGGATCTCACCGACGCGGACGAGGTCTCCGTCGTGCCAGTAGCCGCTCAGGTCGACCTCGGGCTCGATGGCGGCGTTCGCGCCGAGCCGGAGCAGCCCGGTGATCGGAGGCAGGGAGTGGAGATCGGCGTCCTTGCCGATCCTCGCGCCGAGCGCCCTGGCGTAGTAGGTGACCCACGGAGCGCCCGAAAGTCCGGGGACGCCCAGACGGGCGGCGAGTTGCTCGGCGAACCAGAGCCGCAGGTGCACGTGGCCACCGCGCGGGTAGCTGCCCGGCCCCACTCCGCGCAGGAGCAGCCGGGCGCCCCCGGCGGCGAGGGCCATCCGCCCGGCGGGTGAGAAGAACAGCAGCCACCCGGCCAGCACCCATCCCCACGAGACGGTGGGAGCCCAGGGCAGAGCGACGACGTTGTTGATCGTGGCCAGCGCGGTCAGCCAGCGCAGCGCGCCGATGGTGAGGAGCGGCAGCATGAGCGCCGCCTGCGCGACCGCCGCCCGCCGGGGCATCGGGGTGACGACGCGGTCGGTGGTCGCGATCCGCCCGGTGTCCGACGCGGACAGACGGGCCGCCAGCCGGCCCAGCGTCGGATGGTCGTAGATGTCGCCGACGGCCGCGGCCGGGTATTCGGCACGCAGCGCGGAGACCAGCCGCGCCGCGGCCAGGCTGGTGCCGCCCTCGGTGAAGAAGTCCGCGGCGGGGTGGTCAGGGGTGACGCCGAGGACGTCGCCCCAGCGCTCCGCCAGCCACAGCTCCGCGCCGGACAGCTCGACGTCCGGCGCCCTCTCCCCCGGTGTGGTGGTGGGAAGCGGCCAGGGGAGCGCGTCACGGTCGATCTTGCCGGAGGTCCGGGTTGGCAGCGCGTCCACCATCGCGAGGCGGGGGACGAGCGCGGCGGGCAGCGACTCCCTCAGCAGGCTCGTCGCCAGATCTTGGTCGAAGCCCTCGCCGGGGACCAGATAACCGATCAGGAGCTGGTTGCCCGCGCCGGCCGTGCGGACCGCCGCCGCGGCTCCGGCGACTCCCGGGAGCGCCTGCAGCGCGGCGTCGACCTCACCGAGCTCGATGCGCCGGCCGCCCAGTTTGATCTGCTCGTCGGCCCGGCCGTTGAAGATGAGACCTTCGGCCTCGGCGCGCACCAGGTCGCCGCTGCGGTAGGCCCGCTCCCAGCCGAGCGACGGAAGCGGGGCGTACTTCTCCGCGTCCTTGACCGGGTCGAGATAGCGGGCGAGCCCGACGCCTCCGATGACGAGCTCACCGGTCTCCCCCATGGAGACCGGCTCACCGTTACGGTCGACGACGGCCAGGTCCCACCCGTCGAGCGGGAGCCCGATCCGGACCGGGCCCTCCCCCGACATCCGGGCGGCGCAGGCGACGACGGTGGCCTCGGTGGGCCCATAGGTGTTCCAGACCTCCCGGCCCGGCACGGCGAGCCGCTCCGCCAGCTCAGGCGGGCAGGCCTCGCCGCCGAAGATCAGCAGGCGGACGCGGTCGAGCGTCTCGACGGGCCACAGGGCAGCCAGCGTCGGCACCGTGGACACGATCGTGATGCCCCTGTCGATCAGCCAGGGCCCGAGGTCCATACCGGTCCGCACGAGGGCGCGGGGGGCGGCCACGAGGCAGCCGCCGTGCCGCCACGCCAGCCACATCTCCTCACAGGACGCGTCGAACGCCACGGACAGGCCGGCGAGGACCCGGTCGCCGGGGCCGATGGGCTGGTCGGAGAGGAACAGCCGTGCCTCCGCGTCCACGAACGCCGCCGCGCTGCGGTGGGTCACCGCGACGCCCTTGGGCTTGCCCGTGGACCCGGACGTGAAGATCATCCAGGCGTCGTCGTCCAGGCCGGGAGGTCCCGTACGGCCCAGCGGAGCACCCGTGACGTCGAGCACCTCCCCGAGGACCGCGCAGACGCCCGCCTCGGAGAAGACCAGCTCGGCCCGCTCGTCCGGGTCGTCGGCGTCGACGGGGACGTAGGCGGCGCCGGCCGCCAGCACGGCCAGGATCGCGACATAGAGCCCGGCCGTGCCGGACGGGCGGCGGACCCCGACGCGGTCGCCGGGGCCGATGCCCACGGCACGCAACTCGTCCGCCATCCGGTCGACTTCGGCGCGCAGGCCGAGGTAGTCGAGACGGGTGTGGCCGTCGTCGAGCGCGAGCGCGTGCGGATGACGCCGTGCCGTGCCTTCGAGGATGTCGATCAACGTCCTCGGCCGGGGAGCGGCCCCGCCCGACAGGAAGACGGCGCGGGTGTCCCACAGAAGATCGGCGTCGTGGCCTGGCTCGGCGATGAAAGGACGCAAAACAAGTCTCCTTCGATGTCCGCGTACCTGGCAGTGGCTCCCCAGTGGGGATCGCGCGTACCGCGCGGGCATCGAGCCCTTCGCCGTGATCGTTCGTACTGTTCAGAACAGCCAACAATATCGATCTATTCCATGAACATAACGGCAACGCCCGGGATCGCCGCACCCTGCGGGCCTGCGGCGACGGCCCGGACGCCGTCGTCGAGCGGGACGACCTTCTCCACCAGAAGATCGGCGAGGTCGCGTGAGGCGAGCCGATCCAGCGCCTTCGGAAGTCCTCTCAGCGTCGGCCGAACGCGTCGGCCGTAGGGGGCGGCCGTAGGGGGCGGCCGTAGGGGCGGCTTTGCGTCGCAGCCGATATATCTAGATATGGCCCCCTGGATCGGCCGTGGCGGATGATTGTCGCGAGAGTATCCGTGGGCCCCCGAACCCTCATGAACCACCGCAGGAGGAACGATGGCGAGGATCTGCGTCACCGGAGCGAGCGGGAAGCTCGGCCGGAGCGTGGTGCGTGACCTGCTCGAACACGGCTTCGACGTGGTGGCGACCGATGTCAGGCCAGGACCGCAGGACCTCGGGGTCCAGGTGCTCGTCGCGGACCTGACCGAATACGGCCAGGCGGTCGAGGTTCTGCAGGGCGTCGACGCCGTCGTCCATCTGGCCAACATCCCGGCGCCGGGTCTCAGGACCCCGTCGGAGACCTTCAACGACAACACGGTGATGAACTCGAACGTGTTCCTCGCCGCGGCACAGCTGAAGATCGGCCGGGTCGTCTGGGCCTCCAGCGAGACGACTCTCGGCCTGCCGTTCGACGTGCCTCCGCGCTACGCCCCCGTCGACGAGGCCCACTATCCCTTCCCGACCTCGACGTACGCGCTGTCGAAGGTGGTCACGGAGACCCTTGCCGGGCACGTCGCCGAGTGGTCGGGCATCCCGTTCGTGGCGCTGCGCTTCTCGAACATCCTCGGCCCCGACGACTACCGGGCGTTCCCCGGTTTCTGGGACGACCCGCGGCTGCGCCGGTGGAACCTGTGGGGGTACATCGACACCCGGGACGCCGCCGCCTCCTGCCGGCTGGCCCTGGAGGCGCCCGTGCAGGGAGCCCGAAGCTTCGTCATCGCGGCCGCCGACACCGTGATGAACCGGCCGTCGGCGGACCTGATGAAGGAGGTCTTCCCCGGCGTGGAGATCACGCGCGAGATCGGGGAGTTCGAGACGCTCCTCGCCATCGACAGCGCCCGGGAGGAACTCGGCTTCGTCCCGCAGCATTCCTGGCGCGATCACATCGCGTCATAGCGCGGCGCGATCACGTCGCGTCATAGCGCGGCGGGGAGCGGCCTCGGCGCCCGTGACACGGCGAGAGCGGTCACGGCGCCGGTGGCTGGCGCGTCCCGTCAGCGGGCGCGTTCCTTCGGCGAATAGCGGAGCAGGACGACGTCGCCGATCGGCCGCGCTTCGAGCAGCCGCATGCGGGCGAGGGGGCCCCCGGGATAGTCCGCGGGGCCCAGGAACCTCGGCGCCTGCGGCTGTCCCACCAGCAGAGGGGCGACGGCCACGTGCACCTCGTCCGCCAGGTTCGCGGACATGAGCTGCGTGTGGACGGAGCCGCCGCCCTCGACCATGAGGCGCCTGACGCCGCGGTGGCCGAGTTCGTCGAGGACGGCGGGCCACTCGAGTGCCGGCCCGGTGCTGACCACGTCGGCCAGGGATCCGATCGTGTCGAGCAGCTTCGCCACCGCGGAGTCGACCGTGAAGACCAGTTTGTCGCCCCCGCAGTGCCACAGCGCGAGGGAGGCGTCCAGGTCGCCGGAGCCGGTGACCACGACCTTCATCGGATATTCGGGCAGGCCCCTCGCGACCCGGGCGGCCCGGCGCTCCTGTGAGCCGACCAGCAGGCGGGGGTTGTCGCGGCGCACGGCCGTGGCCCCGAGGAGGATGGCGTCGACACCGGCGCGGACGTCGTCGACCCGGTCGAAGTCCAGCGCGTTGGACAGGAGCAGCCGCTCGGGGCCCGTGTCGTCCAGGTAGCCGTCGACGCTCACCGCGGCGGAGAGCAGCACGTACGGACGGGGGTTGTCCGCCTGGGGGATGTTCGCCGTGTTCGCCATGGCTCCGGTCTTCCCGCTCTCGGCGTCAGCTCGCGAGTCCGGTGAGGGCGATGGTGTGTCCCGTACGGTCGATCTTCGCGCGCAGGTAGCGCATGTTGCTCTCGGTCGCGAACACCCCGGTGGGCACCCGGCGGCGGACGGCCACGCCGAGGCCGGATAACTGGCGCGCCTTGTCGGGGTTGTTCGAGAGCAGGTCGATCGTGCCGATGCCCAGCACACCGAGCATCTGGGCGGCGACGGTGTAGTCCCGCCCGTCCTCCGGCAGCCCGAGTGCCGCGTTGGCCGCGTAGGTGTCCAGGCCCTCGTCCTGCAGGGCGTACGCGTCGAGCTTGTTGTACAGGCCGATGCCGCGCCCTTCCTGGCGCAGATAGAGCAGGACCCCGCCGGCCACGGACACGCGCTCGACGGCCTCGCGCAACTGCTGGCCACAGTCGCAGCGCGCGGACCCGAACACGTCGCCCGTGAGGCATTCCGAATGCAGGCGGACCAGCGGGATCTCCCCTACGGCAAGCTCACCGAACACCATGGCGACGTGTTCGCCGCCATCGGCCAGACCCCGGAAGGTGACGGCCTCGGCCGTGACGCTGAAGCCGTCGGCGAAGCGCAAGGGGATGCTGACCTTGGTTCGAACGGCGGCTTCCGCTGGCGTGGAGGTCATGCTGGTCTCCGATCGAATGGGTGTTCAAACTCGAACAGGGGTAGACCGTACTCTTTGCTTCGAATTCGAACAACCCCCTCGGACCACTCCCCGTGACAGGTGACATTCACTGGGTGTGCCGTCGGCCGTCAGCCGACGTGGGCGGACAGTCGGCCGAGCAGCGCCGACAGCCCTGCGGCGAAACCGGCGAACTCCTCCCGGCTGAGGCCGCTGACGAACAGTTCACGGACCAAGGCGGCATGGCCGGGCGCCGCCGCGCGGAGCGCGGCCCATCCCTCGTCGGTGAGCGAGGCGATGACCCCCCGGACATCGGTGGGGCAGGCCCGCCGCCGGACCAGGCCCGCCTTCTCCAACTGGGCGACCTGATAGGTCAGGCCACTCTTCGAGGTGAACGCGGCGCCGGCGAGTTCGGTCATCCGCAGCTCTCCGTCGGTCGCGTCCGCCAGCCGGACCAGGACCTCGTACTGCGAGTGGGACAGGCCCGAGTCATCCTTGAGCTGCTGCTCGACCAGGCGGTTGATGATGGCGCCCGTCGCGAGGAATGCCTGCCAGGCGCTCAACTCGTGCTCGTCGAGCCACGCGGGTTCGTCCATGCCCTCACGGTACAACCAGTTGTTCGAACCCGAACCAACCCCCCGGGACCGCGCGCTGTCGGCCGCCTCGATCTCTTGGTCGCCGACAGGGCCGTCGCCTGGGCGCCGCCTAGACTCCGGCTGTGAAGAGCGACGACCTTGAGTCGATGAGCATGCTCGCCGATCCCGTGCGGCGGGAGTTGTACCGCTTCGTCGCCGCGCAGGGGCGGGACGTCGGGCGGAACGAGGCGGCGGAAGCGATCGGCGTTCAGCGCACGCTCGCCGCGTTCCATCTCGACAAGCTGGTCGAAGCGGGACTGTTGGAGGCGGATTTCCGCCGGCTCAACGATCGGACGGGTCCGGGGAGCGGCCGACCGGCGAAGGTCTATCGCAGAAGCGGGCCGGAGCGGATGGTGAGCCTGCCGCCCCGGGACTACCGGACCCTCGCGCTCGTCCTGGCCGAGGTGGTCGATCAACTCGACGGCGACGAGCGGGCGGAGAAGGCCGCCCGCCGTACGGGAGAGCGCCTGGCGGCCGCGAGCCCCGAGACCGGGCTGACGGACGTCCTCGTCGAGCGTGGCTACGAGCCTTACGAGGAGGAAGGCCGGATCAGATTGCGGAACTGCCCGTTCCACGTCCTAGCCGAGACCCACCCCGTGCTCGTCTGCTCGATGAACCTCGCCATGTGCGAGGGCATGCTGCGCGGCCTGGGCGAAGACCGGATCGCGGCGGCGCTCGACCCTCGTCCCGGTGAGTGTTGCGTCGCGTTCATCGCGAAGAACGTCTCCGAGTAGCCCTCGAAGACCTTCTAAAAACAATCAAGGCTGACATAGACTCCAGCCATGCATCTCGCCCAACTGAACGTCGCGCATCTCGTCGCCCCCATCGACGCCCCCGAGTTGGCGGACTTCGTCGCGGCCCTCGAACCCGTCTACGCCGTCTCCGACTCCGCGCCCGGGTTCGTCTGGCGCATGGTGGCGAGCGACGACCCCACCGAGGTCATCACCCACGAGTACGGCGACGACCTGCTGGTCAACGTCTCGGTATGGGAGTCGCGCGAGGCATTGTGGAATTTCGTCTACCGCAGCGCGCATCTGGAGATCCTGCGCCGCCGCCGCGAATGGTTCGTTCGCACGGCCGTGCCGTACACGCTGATGTGGTGGGTGCCCGAAGGACACACGCCGACGCTCGACGAGGCGATGGAGCGTCTCGCGCTGATCCGCGCCCAAGGGCCGGGGCCTGAGGCGTTCACCTTCAAGGAGTTCTACGAACCGGGCGCATCGGCGGCCTCCCCACCCATCGCGGGAGTTCCGCACTGACCTCGCCTCCCGTCTCGGGTCCCGCACTGACCCTCGCGTGCGGCCACGATGACCCTCTCAGCCGGGACACGGGCATCCCGGATCTCAGCCGCCCGGGCCGACCTCGTTGTTCGGAGCACCGTCACCCGCGGTCGGCAGGTCTCCTCGTTGGACCGGCGTCCGCGCCGGCTCCGGAGTTCCGCTCCCGTCGCTCACCGCATGCCGGGCCCCGGCGACGGCGGCCTTCAGCGCGTCCCGGCTCACCTCGGTCACACGCCCGTTGAGCGTCAGGAGGCGATCCCCCTGGACCGACACGTACTCATGGCGGTCGCCGGCCACCCGATACCAGCCCGCGTCATCCCGCTCACACGTCACCCGCGCGTCCGGCGGCGTGGCGTTGTGGACCGGAACGCCTTGGCAGACGTCGTCGCCGAAAGCCCCGTGGTCCACCCGCAACTCGACCTGCCGCCCCGCGGGTGAGGCGTAGACGGCGCCGAACCCCTCCTCGTTGATCACACCCATGGACTGCTCGGCGAGCTCATATCCCGGCAGGTCGACCAGATAGACGAGATCCGGGGCCACACCCTGCGCGCGGAGCCGCTCCATCTCCGCGCCGCTGACCGCCGCGCCGGAACCACATCCGGACAGGACGACGAGACCGAGGGCCACGAACAGGATCAATCGGCTCACCACGCGATCATCCTGTCGTACGGCCGGCCTCAATGCGACAATCGGCGGCATGGCCGCTTTCAAGCGACTCACCGTCGAGGAAGCACGCACCCTCAGCCGCGACCAACTCCTGCCGCGCGTCGAAACCGAACAGCAGCACTGGGACCAGCTCATCTCACGTGGGCAGATTCGCGTCGGCGAGGACGAGGCCTACAAGACCTTCATCCAGATCGTGCACGTCGTCATCGACCCCATGGCCGAGGAAGAACACCACGACCCGGACTTCTGGACGAAACCACTCGGCGAACTCGGCGACCTCTGAGCCGCGGCCCGCGCATCACGGAACCGAGAACGTCCCAGGAGAGGTGGTCGCCTCGGCCGCAGCGAGGCCCGAGGCGCGGAGGCCGGCAGGTGCATCTCGGGCGCCCTCACCGATAGCGTTAGTCGACACTTACGCTTGGAGGGCTCAATGAAGTACGTGATGTTCTACGACTCAGGGGACGACGTCGCATCGAAGGCGCCCGCCCACTTCCCCGCCCACCGCGCCCGGCTCGACGACTTCCACGCCCAGGGCACGCTCCTGATGGTCGGCACCTTCGGCGACCCGCAGAACGAAGGCTCGATGGCCGTCTTCACCACCCGCGAAGCGGCCGAGGAGTTCGCCAAGGAGGATCCCTTCGTCCTGAACGGCGTCGTCCGCAACTGGTACGTCCGCGAGTGGAATGAAATCTTCGGGTGACCTCGGGTCGAACGCCGATGACGATCCGAGGCGGGCACTTTCGGCCGCCGGCGTTATGAGGCAGCCGGCGAAGGCATGACCACGGCGCGCGCACCGGCCGCCTGCGGGGAAGGGCACCCGCGCACTTTCGATCCTCACGGAATCCTGAGCGAATTCCGTGAGGATCGAAACCCGACGCAGTGCAGGAGCCCGGTCAGGATCTGTCCTCCGTCCGAGCCGGCCGGATTCACCCGTGCGCGCGAACTGATCGCGATCTGATCAACCTTCTGGCGCGGAACGCGCTTGAGTCTCCAGTAAGGGGAGGCGCGAGAGTGGGGGCATGGACGGCGACGCGCTCTACTCGATCGGCGATCTGGCCCGGCGGACCGGGCTGACGGTCAAGGCCATTCGGTTCTACTCCGACTGCGGAATCGTGCCGCCGACCGACCGCAGCCCGGGCGGCTACCGCCTCTACGACATCGACGCCGTCGCGCGCCTGGACCTCGTGCGGACGCTGCGCGACCTCGGAGTGGACCTTCCCACGATCCGGAAGGTCGTGGACCGGGAGAGCTCGCTCCCCGACGTCGCCGCAGCGCACGCCGAGGCACTGGCGGTGCAGATCCGGACGCTGCGCCTGCGGCGCGCGGTGCTGACGGCGGTGGCCAGGCGCGGATCAACCCCTGAGGAGATGGATCTCATGCACAAACTGGCCAAGCTCTCCGAGGACGAGCGCCGACGTCTGATCGGCGAGTTCCTCGACACCGCCTTCGACGGCCTGGACCCCGACGCCGAATTCGTGGGGATCAGGCGCTCGATGACCCCCGAACTGCCCGACGATCCCGCGGCCGAGCAGGTCGAGGCATGGGTGGAGTTGGCCGAACTGTCCCAGGACCCGGATTTTCGCGCCGGCATGCGGCGCACGGCTGAGCAGCACGCGACCGAGCGTGCCCAGGGCGACACCACGACCCTGCGCCGCGACTCGGCCGCGATGGTCCGTGACCACGCCGGCCCCGCCCTGGCAGCGGGCATCGACCCGGCCTCGCCCCAGGCCGATCCGGTTGTCGCGGCGGTCACGGCCCAGTACGCGCGCGTCTTCGACTGCCCCGACGACATCGCGCTCCGGCACCGGCTGCTGACCCGGCTGGAGCAGGCGAACGACCCTCGCAGGGAGCGATACCTCCAGCTGCTGGCAGTGATCAACGGCTGGCCGGCCCCGGAAAGCCTGGCGCCGGTGCTGGACTGGTTCATCCCGGCCTTGCGTGCCCGCGTACCGGGATAGCCGGCCCGTCGCGACACCGCCGCCGTCTTTCAGACGGACCTGCGGGACCGCTACCGGACGGGCAGGCCGGTGACGGCGCGGCCGATGATGAGGCGCTGGATCTCCGACGTGCCTTCGAAGATCGTGAAGATCTTGCTGTCCCGGTGGAAGCGTTCCACCGGGTGCTCGCGGGTGTAGCCGGCGCCGCCCAGGATCTGGATGGCCTGCTCGCTCACCCACACCGCCGTCTCGCTCGCCACGAGCTTGCTCATGGAACCCTCGGCGTGGTCGAGCGGACGGCCGTGCCTGGCCATCCACGCCGCCCGCCAGGTCATCAGCCGCGCCGCGTCGATCCGGGTGGCCATGTCGGCGAGCAGGAACGCGACCGCCTGGTTCTCGCCGATCTTCCGGCCGAACTGCTCGCGTTCCCCGGCGTAGTCCCGGGCGTACTCGAACGACGCCCGGGCCAGGCCGACGGCCATGGCGGCGACCAGCGGCCTGGTCGACTCGAACGTGCGCATGGCGGCCTGCTCGCCGCTCTTGGCCCCGCTGCGCACCCGGGCCAGCCGCGCGTCCAGCTTGTCCTTGCCGCCGAGCAGGCACGAGCCGGGGATCCGGACGTGGTCGAGGACGACCTCGGCGGTGTGGGAGGCGCGGATGCCGTGCTTCTTGAACTTCTGTCCCTGGGACAGGCCCGGGGTGCCCGGCGGGATCACGAAGGAGGCCTGGCCACGGGTGCCGAGCGAGGGGTCGACCGAGGCGACGACCACGTGCACGTTGGCGATGCCGCCGTTGGTCACCCAGGTCTTGACGCCGTTCAGCTCCCATTCGTCCGACGCCTCGTCGTAGACGGCGCGCGTCCGGATCGAGCCGACGTCGCTGCCCGCATCGGGCTCGGAGGCGCAGAAGGCGCCCAGCTTGATGTCGTCGACGGAGCCGAACATCTGGGGCAGCCACTCCCCCATCTGCTCGGGCGTGCCGTTCGAGGCGAGGGACGCCGCGGCGAGGCCGGTGCCGACGATCGACAGGCCGATGCCCGCGTCACCCCAGAACAGCTCCTCGAAGGTCGCCGGCAGGCCGAGCCCGGACTCCTCGAACCACTGCGTGGCGAAGAAGTCGAGCGAGTAGAGACCGATCTTGGCCGCCTCCTGCAGGACCGGCCAGGGAGTCTCCTCCCGCTCGTCCCATTCCGCTCCGGCCGGACGGATGACGTCACGAGCGAACTCGCGCGCCCAGTCACGCACCTCGCGAACGTCGTCACTCAGCTCGGGGTTGAAGCCCGTCGTGTTGTCGGTCATCGAGTCCTGTCCATGGGGAAAGCCGAAAGGGGGGATCAATGGAGAGGAATGCTACCGACCAGTAACAGTCACCGATAATTCACCCCCGGGTTAGAACTACAACCCCCGGCCTGCGTACTGCGGGACGGTCACCATGGGTGGCCGCTCGGCGACCGTGACGTCCCTGACCAGGGGATCATGACCGTACAGTCCCCGACGGAACTGGGTCACCTGAGCCGACGGGACATGAAGAGACACGATCTTGCCCTGCCGTTCGAGGCGGGACCAGGCCGTGTGCATGATCTGCCCGGCCATCCCGCCGAGCGCCTCGGTCGACTGGTGGGAGTGCACCCTCCTGCCCAGGTCCACCTGGGCCAGGGCGTCGAGCCCCGCGAACTCGAGCAGGTCGATCAGCAGGGCCATCTCGACGCCGTACCCGCTCACGAAGGGGACCCGCTCCAGGGCGCTGCGCCGTCCGGCGTACTCCCCCGAGAGCGGTTGGACGAAGCCGGCGAGCAGCGGCCAGTGCAGGTTGAGCAGCGGCCGCGCGACGAGCTCGGTGACCCGTCCACCCGCGCCCTGCACCCCCGACAGCGGCCTGTCGTAGCAGCCCTTCACGTACGCGATCGACGGGTCCAGCAGGAGCGGCCCGAGAAGCCCGGTCACGAACGAGGTGCGGAACTCCCGCAGGTCGGCGTCGACGAAGACGATGAGGTCCCCCGTCGTCACCGCGAGCGACTTCCACAACGCCTCGCCCTTGCCGTCGAGCGGTTCCAGTTCGCACAGGATCTCGTCCTGCGCGAAGACCTTCGCCCCGGCCTGTACGGCCTGCGCCGCGGTGTCGTCGGTCGACCGGGAGTCGATGACGATGAGTTCGTCGACGAGGGGCACCGACTCGACGAGGTCGCGCCGGATCGCGCCGACGATCTCCCCCACGGTCTCGGCCTCGTCGCGCGCCGGGAGGACCACACTGATCCGCGTGGTCCCCTTGGCAGCCATCAGGGTGCCGATCGGCCAGTCGGCGGAGGATGTGGTGCGGCTGCGCAGCCAGGCTTCGACCTCAGGCAGCACGCATGATCCTCTCATCGACCTCTGAGTCCACGGCCATCACCCTACGGTGCGCCGGACGGCCCCTGGAGCCCCGGGGGACCCGACGAGGGTGCGGTCAGGAGGCCGCATGGCGGTCGAGGAAGGCGTAGACGTCCGCCTCGTCGACGCCGGGGAACGAACCCGGCGGCAGCGCGGCCAGGATGTGCGAGTTGGCCAGGACCGAGGGCCAGGCGTACCCCTCCCACCGCTGCGCCAGGTCGGCGGGCGGCCGCCGGCAACACTCCCCGTTCGGGCAGTTCGACTTGGTCCTGCTGGTGGTCTCCCTGCCGCGGAACCAGCGCGACTCCCGGTACGGCACGCCGAGCGTGATCGCGAAGTCCTTCTCCTGCGACGGATCGACGTGGGCCACGCAGAAGTAGGTCCCCGTCGGGGTGTCCGAGTACTGGTAGTACAGCGAGAACCGGTCGGGCGACTGGAACACCTGACGGCCGGACCACCGCAGGCAGAGCCGCTGGCCCTCGATGGCCCCCTGCTCGTCGGCGGGGAAGACGATCCCGTCGTTCTCGTAGGCCTTGTAGATGATCCCGCCCGCGTCGTTGCGCACGAAGTGGCACACGAGGTCGAGGTGGCGGGTGGCGAGGTTGGTGAACCGGTGGGCCGCCATCTCGTAGGAGACCCCGAAGACGTCCCTGAGGTCCTCGACGGACAGTGCCTTGTCCTGCTTCGCCTCCTGCAGGAACGGCACAGCCGCCGTCTCCGGGACCAGCACGGCCGCCGCGAAGTAGTTCGCCTCGACCCGCTGGCGCAGGAAGTCGGCGAAGTCGCGGGGCTTGTGGTGCTGGAGCGCGAAGTGGCCGAGGGTCTGCAGCAGGATCGTCCGGGGGGTATGCATCCCCAGTTGCTCGCGTTTGAGGTAGATCCGCCGGTTCCTGAGATCGGTCACCGACCGGGCGGATCGGGGCAGGTCCTGGGCCTGGTGGACGGTGAACCCGAAGTGCGAGACCAGCGCCTGGACGGTGCTCTCCGACAGCGGGCCCATCCGGTAGCCCACCGCCGCGAGGGCCTCGGCGGCCGCCTGCTCGATGTCCTCGAAGTAGTTGCCGAGCTCCCGCTGCTCGCGCCGCAGGTCGGCGTTCGCCGCGCGGGCCTCCTCCGGAGTGGCCGTGCCCTTGGCCTCGCGCGCCTTCAGCTCGTCGAACAGGCCGAGGATGTGCTCGAGCACGTCGTTCGGCACCCGCGCGGAGACCTTGAGCCGGCTCAGCCCGAGGCTCGTGTACAGCGGATCGCGCTGGGCCTCTTCCAGGGCGATCTCCAGCTGCGCCCGCCGGTTGGGCGCCTGCCTGCGGAGCAGTTCCTCGATGGGGACGCTCAACGCGGCGGCCAGGGCCTTCAGCAGCGACAGCTTCGGCTCGCGTTTGCCGTTCTCCAGGAGGGAGAGCTGGCTGGGCGCGCGTCCCACCCGCTCACCGAGCTCGGAGAGGGTGAGCCCACGTTGCCTCCGCAGGTGCTTGAGGCGTTGGCCGAAGGCCAGAAGGTCCAGCTCCTGTGTCAAAGACAGTGGTTCTTCACCCAGCAAGGACGGCATGGCTCGATCCTAGGCGGAATTTCCACCCTTCTTCCAGCCTCCCGTGCACCGGCTCGCAGGGATTGGTCTAGTCCATGCGGAAAAATCGACGATTCTTCTCTCCAGAATACTGGCAAGTATTCGAATATTTGGAATATCTTCCATTTTTGCGCTCAGATTCGCCTTGTTGATCTCTGCGACCGGGAACAAACTCGGAACAAGCACCCAGGTGACGGCAGAGCACGCAACGAGGGAGTGACGGACATGTCAGACCGAATCGCCGCTGAGGCCGAGCAACTACGCCACGAATGGGAGACCGACCCCCGCTGGAAGGACATCGAGCGGACCTACACGGCAGAGGACGTGGTCCGGCTCCGCGGCTCGGTGCAGGAGGAGCACACGCTGGCCCGGCTCGGCGCCGACCGGCTCTGGAAGCTGCTCACCTCGCAGGACTACGTCCACGCTCTCGGCGCGCTGACCGGCAACCAGGCGGTCCAGCAGGTGAAGGCGGGCCTCAAGGCGATCTACCTGTCCGGCTGGCAGGTCGCCGCCGACGCCAACCTGGGCGGGCAGACCTACCCCGACCAGAGCCTCTACCCCGCCAACTCGGTTCCCGCCGTGGTCCGCCGCATCAACAACGCGCTGCTGCGCGCCGACCAGATCACCTGGTCGGAGGGCGACGACAAGGCCCCCCACTGGCTGGCGCCCATCGTGGCCGACGCGGAGGCCGGCTTCGGCGGCGTGCTCAACGCGTTCGAGCTGATGAAGGGCATGATCGCCGCAGGTGCGGCGGGCGTGCACTGGGAGGACCAGCTCGCCTCGGAGAAGAAGTGCGGCCACCTGGGCGGCAAGGTGCTGATCCCGACCGGGCAGCACATCAAGACCCTCAACGCGGCCCGCCTGGCGGCCGACGTCTGCGGAGTCTCCACACTGGTCATCGCGCGGACCGACGCTCAGGCCGCGACACTGCTGACCAGCGACGTCGACCCCCGCGACCGCGCCTTCGCGACCGGCGACCGCACGGCCGAGGGCTTCTACCGCGTCCGCAACGGCGTCGACGCGTGCATCGCCCGGGGCCTGGCCTACGCGCCCCACTCGGACCTGCTGTGGATGGAGACCTCCACTCCGGACCTCGACGTGGCGCGCGAGTTCGCCGAGGCGATCAAGGCGCAGTACCCGGACCAGATGCTGGCCTACAACTGCTCGCCGTCGTTCAACTGGAAGAAGCATCTCGACGACTCCACCATCGCCAAGTTCCAGCGCGAACTCGGGCACATGGGGTACAAGTTCCAGTTCATCACCCTCGCCGGCTTCCACTCGCTGAACTACTCGATGTTCGACCTCGCCCGCGGCTACGCCGAGGACGGCATGACCGCCTACGTCGGGCTCCAGGAGGCCGAGTTCGCCGCGGAGAGCCGCGGCTACACCGCCACCCGCCACCAGCGTGAGGTCGGCACCGGATACTTCGACCTGGTCAGCACGGCCATCGCGCCGGACTCCTCGACCACGGCCCTCGCGGGCTCCACCGAGGAGGCGCAGTTCGCCGAGGCCCACTGATCACTGATCGATCGGGCACAGTGATCAACGAGGCTCACTGACCCCGGCGACGGCGCTGCCGGTCGGAGACCCAGGCCCCGCCACGGAGCCGCAGGTCACCCCTCGGGATCTGACGGCCACCGGCGGGGCCTGCCCGTGCCGTCCCCGGCGACGTGCGTCAGGCCCGTACGGCCCGCGCGTACCAGCGTCCGTCGACGGAATCGAGCCGGAGCGGCCGCCCGAAGCAGTCCGACAGGGCGGGTCCGGTGAGGACCTCCTCCACCGGGCCGGCGG
>Ga0310811_10001978_pt1 | contig 25455 bp, 28 predicted proteins | sample YCmetagenome_FD_207642 | JGI IMG/M metagenome (GOLD analysis project Ga0310811, IMG submission 207642) | Soil microbial communities from experimental microcosm in Duke University, North Carolina, United States - YC | ecosystem: Engineered > Artificial ecosystem > Soil microcosm > Unclassified ... | reverse complement strand
CAACGCCTTCGCCATCACCTTCGAAGGCCGCCTGTCCCCGAACCCCCGATAGAACCAATCAAGATCGAGTTACACCGTTCACTGGACAGACCCTGTCGTCGCGTTCATCGTGAACCGCCGGTTCGACTTCCTGGCAAAGAACCCGCTGGCAGTCGCCCAGTTCAGAGGGTTGTGGGACAGCGACAACCTCATGCGGCTGACTTTCCTGAGCCCTGACGGACGGGAGTTTTACCGCGACTGGGAGAACGAGGCCCGTTCCAAGGTCGCGCATCTGCGCGCCGTGGCTGGACCGGCCTGTGACGACCCCCCCGTGCTCGAGCTGATCGAGGAACTTCGCCACGGGAGCGACGACGTCTGCCGTCTGTGGGCCCGCCATGATGTGCAGGTCAAGGCGCATGAGTTGAAACATCTGCACCATCGCGAAGTGGGCGATATGACCTTGTGGTCGGAGTCCTTCACTATCAACAGCGCCCGTGGTCAGCAGCTCATCGTCGGCCAGGCCCAGCCTGGTAGCCCGTCCGCGGATGCTTTGGCCAGGCTGGTCGTGCTCGCCAGGGTGGCCGCGTAAGTCAGGCGGAAGGGCGGATGTTTTGCTTGACGCCTGCGGCCCGGGGCGCAGGCGTCAAGGAAGCGGTTACGGCGGTGCCGCAGGCAGCGTGAGGACCAACGCGCGGACATCCTCAGGTAAGTCGGAGAGTCATCCCCTTCGAGGCGCCGGAGCCGTTCTCGCGGTTGTCCGACCGGGCAGCGGCGCCGTACCGGTTCGGCCGTACGGCCTCGGCGGCCGAGACGAGCCGAGGCCGAGCTTCGGCCGAACCCAGTCGGCCAGCCTGTGGATCGCGTCGTCGGACTCGGGCGCGTGCCCCGCCGCCATCTGGAAGGTGTGCTGCTGGCCGGGGAAGACGTCGATCCGGACGTCCACTCCGGCCTTGCGCGCATTCTCGTCGAGCTGGAGACTCTCGCCGAGCATTGTCTCGTCGCCTCCCACCTGGATGTACGTGGGCGGCAGACCGGTCAGGTCCGCGTGGAGCGGGCTGGCCGGCGGATCCGTCGGGTCGGCGCCTCCCAGGAACGCGGACGCGAGCGCTCCCACCACCTCCTTGTAGAAGAAGGCCTCCGTATCGCGGTTCGTCTCGAACGTACGGTTGCTGACCGTCATGTCCACCCACGGCGACATCAGCATCAGCGCGGCCGCGGCGGGCAGGCCCAGCTCGCGGGCGCGCAGCATCGCTGCGACGGCCAGGCCACCACCGGAGGAGTCGCCGGCGACGGCGATGCGCGCGGGATCGACTCCATGGTCGAGCAGCCAGCGGTACGCGGTGGTCGCGTCCTCGAGTGGCGCGGGATGCGTGTGGGCGGGCAGCTGGCGGTAGTCGGTGAGCAGCGCACGGGCCCCGACCGCCTTGGCCAGGTGGCCGAAGAGTTTGCGGTGCGTGTAGATCGAACCGCTGACGAAGCCGCCGCCGTGTAAGGCGAGGATCACCCGGTCCTCGGCGCTTCCCTTCGGGATCGCCCACAGCGCGGGCAGTCCGGCCACCTCGATTTCAAGGTAGTCGATGCCGTGGGGCTCGGCGGTCAGTTCACCCCAGTGGCGCTCGACTCTGTCGCGAATCTCCTCCGGGGTCTGGTCCAGATTCGCTCTGGCCGCCTCGGTCATCCGGAGCCAGTGGTCCCTGACCGCTTCCGACTGCTTGCTCGCCATGCTGTCGCTCTCCTTCTTCGGGGTCTCCGGCCGCGGGAGACTTAGGATCGTCATCCGGCGGCTCCACTCGACCGACGCGGCACCCCGGCCGGTTTGGACAACTCCCGAGACATTCCGGTCTGTGTGCGAGCCGTCGTCAGCGACTCAAGCCGTCGATCGAGCTCGGCGCGCTCCACCGCGTTGCCCGACAGTGCTATCGCCCGCTCGTAGGCGCGTACGGCGCCCGTGACGTCCCCGGCACGCCGCAGCAGTTCGGCGTGCGTGGCATGCAGTGGCTGGTATCGCTCGAGCGCGGGATCGTTCAGCAGCGGTCCGAGCCGCTCCAGGCCGGCGTCGGCTCCGTACGCGAACCCGATCGCGGTCGCGTGGTTGAGCTCCACCACGGGTGAGGGCGCGAGCCTGCCGAGAGCGCCGTACAGCTCCGCGATCCGCGCCCAGTTCCTTGGATCGTCGCCGGCCGCCTGCATGTGCGCCACGGCGATGGCGGCCTGGAGCTGGTACGGGCCAGGCCGCCCCAACCGCACCGCGCGACCGAGCGCGTGCGTCCCCTCGCCGATGCGGCCCTCATCCCACAGGGACCGGTCCTGGTCCGCCAACGTCACGTAGCCTCCGAGCTCGTCGACGCGGGCGGCGCGGCGGGCGTCATGCAGCGACATCAGGCTCAGCAACCCCCACGCTTCGGGTTCGTCGGGTATCAGCTCGCAGACGAGCCGTCCCAGGCGGATGGCCTCGTCGCACAGCTCGCCCCGCACCAGGCGATCGCCCTCGCTGGCCGAGTAGCCCTCGTTGAAGATCAGGTATACGACCCGGAGGACGCCGCGCACCCGGCCGGGGAGTTCCTCGGCGGCGGGCACCCGGTAGGGGATGCGGGCATCCACGATCTTGCGCTTGGCGCGGACGATGCGTTTTCCCATCGTCGGCTCCGTGACGAGGAACGCCCGCGCGATCTCGCCGGTCGTCAGGCCGCCGACCGTGCGCAGCGTCAGTGCGACCCTGGCCGGAATGTCCAACGCCGGGTGGCAGCACGTGAAGATCAGCCGCAGCCGGTCGTCGCCGATTTCGCTCTCTTCACTCATGGAGGGATGCTCCTGCTGGTCAAGGCGCAGCAGCGCGGCCAGGCGCTCGGCGCGTTCGGAGATCGACCGATCACGACGCAGCCGGTCGATCGCCCGCCGCCGCGCCGCCACCGTGATCCACGCTCCCGGGTTCTCCGGAACTCCGTCGTGTCGCCACGTCGCGAGCGCGGCCTCGAACGCGTCCTGCACGGCGTCCTCGGCGAGCTGGAAGTCGCCGACGTACCTGATCAGGGTCGCCAGCACGGCGGCCCGTTCGTTGTGGAAGACCCGTACGGCCGCCGTGGCGGCCGAGTCAGCCGACCAGGGCCCCCGCCCGTTCCGGCCGGTCACGGTCACGCCCGGCCGGATGCCGGGATCTCGCTCATGTCCATGATCGGTCGTACCTCGACCGAGCCGTGCCTCGCGGTCGGCATCCGCGCCGCGTGGTGCAGCGCCTCGTCGAGATCGGCGCACCTCAGGACGTAGTACCCCGCGAGGACCTCCTTGGTCGCCGCGAACGGCCCATCGGTGAGTTCGGTCTCGCCATCACGCACACGTACGGTCGTCGCGGCGGTCACCGGATGCAGCGGCCCGTGGGCGACGAGCAGCCCGGCCTTCCGGAGGCTCTCGGTCAGTTCGAGCCAGAGCGGCATGTCGGCCCATCGATCCGTCTGTCGCTCGTCCTCGTCCTTCTCCGGCGTGTACAGCAACACCATGTAGTCCGGCATCTCGAACCTCCTCACTCGGATTCACCACAAGCTGCGGCCGTCACCGGTACGACGCAGCACCGCCCGGGATTTGGACGGCGCCGACGGTCATCTGAGCGTATTCGGCACTCATTCTACAGAATACAGATAACTTACTTGTTCTTATGTAGTAATGAGTACTACGGTCGTAGCCATGATTCTGATCACCGGAGGGACGGGACTCAGCGGGTCGGCCATCATCCGCGAGTTCGCCCGGCAGGGCGTGCCTGTCCGAGCACTCTTCAGGAACCCCGACAAGGCCCGGCGGTTTCAGGGGCTGGCGGGTGTGGAGCTGGTCGAGGGCGACATGCTGCGCCCCGAGTCGCTGACGGCGGCCCTGCGCGGCGTGGAGCGGGTGCTCATGATCTCTTCGCCCAGGGAGCGGATGGTGGAAACGCAGTGCGACTTCATCGACGTCGCCAAGGCGGCGGGCGTGCCGCACATCGTCAAGTTCTCAGGCAAGGAGTCCGGCGCCGGCTTCAACCCCGACAGCTTCCGGGGAACGCGCGAGCACATGGAGATCGAGCGCTACCTCGAAGCGTCCGGCCTGGCCTGGACGCACCTGCGGCCGAGCCAGTTCATGCAGCTCTACTTGCCGGGAGCACTCACGGGGGTCGACCCGCGCCGGCAGGAGTTGCGCCTGCCGATCGGCGACAGCCGGTTGTCGCCGGTGGACATCGAGGACATCGCGAAGGTCGCGGTCGCACTGATGCGGTCCGACGGCCACGAGGGCAAGGTTTATGAGATGACCGGCCCGGAGGCGCTGTCGATGAAAGAGGCCGTCGAGCGGATCTCCGAGGCCACGGGGACCTCCTTCCGGTATGTCGAGGTCTCCCTGGAGGACAAGGTGCGGGAGTACAGGGACGGGTGGATGCCCGAGCCCACGGTCCAGAATCTGAGCGAGCTGTTCGCCGAACGCAGCCGCCGCCCCGAGTCGCACGTACGGCTGGAGACCCACCGGGCGTTCGACGTGCGGCCCACCCGCTTCCTCGAGTTCGCCCGTCGCAACGCCACGGCGTTCCTCGGCTGAGGCACCCTGGCGCGGCGCGAGACCGCTCCTGGCGTTCTAGCTCGACCCGCGAGTGCTGTCCAAACCGGCACGGGTGCCGCGTCGGTCGAGTGGGACCGCCCCGGATGGCGGCCCGGCAGATCTCTGGAGGATGAGATGAGTTCGGATCTTCACCGGCAGGCGGAAGCGCCAGGGACAAGTGGCGCCGCATCGGCTCAGGCCGAGGAGCGTGCCGTGCTCGCCGTGTTCGACGCGACGTCCAGCGCGTGGTCGGACGGCGACGCCGGCGCGTTCGCCGAGTGGTACGGCGAAGACGCCACCGTGGTCCTCCCCGGGGTCCACCTGCGTGGCAGGAACGATATCCGCACGAGCATGGGCGACGCCTTCGCCGGGCCGCTGAAGGGATCGCGGCGCGTCCACACGCCGCAGAGCGTGCGGTTCCTCGGCGAGGGCGCGGCCGTCGTGGTCACCAGGAGCATCACCGCGTTTCCGGGTGAGGCCGAGCCTCCGGCCGATCGGTGGGAGCTGGCGACCTGGGCTCTCGCACGACGCGGCGGCCGATGGCTCGTCGAGGCGTACCACAGTTGCCCCGCGTGATCGATGACGAGAGGGAGACCATGACACGCCGTGCACAGCAGGAAATGCCCAGCTGACGGCTTCCAGAAGGAGGCCGATGGATGAGGTGGCGACATGGATGTCTCCACCTCAGCCACCTCGAATAGTTGACTACAGAATTAAAAGCAACTGCTTCGACCGCTGTAGGATGAGCACATGACCACGGTCCGAACGTACGGCGATCCGTGCGCCGCCGCTCGCGCCCTCGACCTGATCGGCGAACGGTGGGCGCTGATGATCGTCCGGGAGCTGCTCTTCGGCCCCAAGCGTTACAGCGACCTGCAGGGCGGCCTGCCCAACGCCAGCCCCACCGTGCTGTCGCAGCGGCTGCGCGATCTGGAGGAGAACGGGGTGATTCAGCGGCGCAAACTGGGCGCGCCGACCCGGGCGTGGGTCTACGAGCTCACCGAGTGGGGCCGGGAACTGGAGCCGATCCTCGTGCACCTGGGCCGCTGGGGCCGCCACCACCCGCTGAAGCAGGCGACCAGGAACCTGGGCGTGGACTCGTTGATGCTCGCCGTGGAGAGCCATCTCGAACCCGCTCTGCTGCATGACCTGGACGCCACCTTTCGGGTGGAGTTCGGCGAGGACGTCTTCACACTCCGCGTTGCCGGCGGCGGGCTCACCATCCGGCGGGGCGAGCCGCCGCAATGGGACGCGGCCGTACGGACCGACACCACTGTCTTCAGGGCACTGGTGATCGACAAGGCGCTCATCAGCGAGTTCGGAGATCGGCTAGAGATCGCCGGCGATGGCGACGCCTTCCAGCGGCTGTTGGACGCCCTCGTCGCGGCCTGACCCCGCGCCGCCGAACCACCTTCTGCGGGAGACGGAACGGATCGACTCATCGTTCACATGTAAACCTCCATGGACGGATTCGTCGGCAGCGGCGTTCCGGGATCCACCTGGCAACTGTGGGACTGGGGACCGGATCGGCCGTGGAGCGCCTGCCAGACCGGACAGGTCGCTGACCGTCACCTCGCCGACTCCGCTCACCGCGACGTTCCCCTTGTTCGTCGCCGTGTACTTGACCCGGATGACCCCAGACGAGAAGGGATTCCACGACTGCTCGTACGCGGCCGTGAGGTCGCTGACCGCCACCGCCGCCGTGATCGTGCCGGTGGCGCGTCTCATGGCCGGGAACCCCACCCGGCTCTCCACGGAAACCGTGCCGCTGGCGCTGGTGACCGTCGCGGCGATGCCGGCCGGATGGTCCCCGGTGCGGCGTCACGCGGCACGGTGATCGTGAACGGCACCACCTTCGTCTCGTTGGCCCCGACGGTGACCTTGTTCTGGGCCTTGATCCAGGTGCCGCCGTCCTTGGACGCCTGGCCGGACTGGAGCATGTTGAAGCGGCCCTTGTCGGTGAGGTAGCCGTCGGCGGCCTTCAGGGCGAAGCCGGCGGCGGGGTCGCTGAAGTTCCGCACGGCCAGGTGCTCGGTCACGGTCCGACCCGGGTCGAGGGTGAGCTCGACCCATCGGCGGCCGTCCGGGCCCTGCTGGTTGGCCGGCTGGACCGACCAGGTGAGGGTCGGAGCCGGTTCGGCCAGTGCGTCGACGGGCGCGAGAGGCACGGTGAGGAGCGCCGCCGTGAGCGCGGCGAGGAGCCGCGGCAACGTCTGCGACAGGCCAGCGATTGCCAGGGCTCAACTCCTTCATCCGAGGCGTCGAACACGATCAAGCCGCGGTGACCGCTGGGCTTACTCACACGTGGAGCTCCGGACCCGTGGGTCGATGGTGGGCGGGGTGATCAGGCCCCTACCTCAACCACCTACGGGCCGATGGTGAGTTACGGGCCATCACCCCGGAGCCGGGAGCCCGGCCGGAGGCACGAAGTACAGACGTGGGAGCGGTGCCGGGCGGCCACCTCGTGCGGGAACGCAACTCTCAGCAAACTGATCTCCCGGCACCTGTTCAAGGTCGACGAGAGGACCGCCAGTACCAGATCACAACACCGGTGATCATGATGCTGACAGTGATGAAAAGGAGGATGGATCTGACCCACTCGGTCGAGTTTTCCGCGTATGTTCGGCGCCCGGCGTAGATCACGGCGACATGGTCGCCAACCTGTGTTTCGTGACCTGTATCAATGATGTCATTGGTCTTAACGTTGGCGGCTCTGAGCCGCCCGTCGGCGGAGATGAACTCACCACTGTAATAACAGTTGCCTCTGCCACATTGGCGGGTCTCGATCGTCAGCGTGCCGTGAGTTCCTTCACCCCTCGCGGCTTGCATCTCAGGCCCTAGCCATCGGAAGGTGCCGAAGGCGAGCAGCCCGAAAAGCACGAGCAAGCCCACCCACAGGCCACTGCGACTGTTGCCGCCCTTCGCTTTGTCGGCGGGACTCGGGTCATTCACGGGGCGAAGGTACACGAGAGAGTTGTGGCCCTGGACAGGCGCATGCCTTTGGGCGCTTGCACTAACTCACAGGCGAGGGCTCCTCAGGAGCTACCCGCGCAGCGAAGCAGTGTCGGCCTGCGGCGGCCTGGTGAACTGCGCGGTGATGCGGCGCATGAGCGGTGAGTGCGGGGGTTACGGGCGTGCGGCCCGAGCTGCCGCCGGCCGGAAACGGCCCCTAAGGGCACATACTGGACATATGGACCGCCTCGTGGGGTTAGGGGACTTCCTCCGCTCCCGCCGGGCCCGCCTCAATCCTGAAGACGTCGGGATGGAGGGCGTAGGGCACAGACGCGTTCCAGGGCTGCGTCGCGAGGAGCTCGCACGACTCGCCGGCGTCAGCGTCGACTACTACACCCGGCTGGAACAGGGCCGCAGCAAGAACGCCTCTCCGGTAGTCCTCGACTCGATCGCCCGCGCGCTCCGGCTCAACGAGACCGAGCGTGATCACCTGTTTGCGCTGGCCAGCCCCATCATCAAACCCGTCCGTCGCCACACGGGTGCCTGGCAACGGGTACCACCCGTGACCTACGAACTGCTCGACGCACTGGAGTACGCCAACGTCATACCTGCGTGCGTGTTCAGCCATTGCCTGGACATTCTGGCCGCCAACCGGCCGTACAGGGCCCTGCTGATGTGGCAGGACGACAGGGCGGCACGGGACAACAGCCTGGCGAGATTCTGCTTCCTGGACCCGAGCGCACACAGGCTGTATCTCGACTGGGAACGCGTGGCGACTGACGTCACCGCCATGCTCCATTTCGCCCTCGGGCGTCATCCCGGCGAGCCGAGGCTGAATGAGCTGATCGGGGAGTTACTGGAAAACGAGGACTTCAGGAGAGTATGGGCTGCTCACCATGTATATGAGCGCCCTTCGGGAACGATTTCCTTTCACCATCCGATCGTCGGGGACTTCTCTATCAACTACCAACTTCTGCGGCTCCCCGGAGATCCCGAGCAGTTCTTGTGCGTCTGCACCGCCGCACAGGGATCTCTGTCCGCGTCCGCCTTGGAACGGCTGGCAAAATGGGCCAGAACACGAGCTCATCCGTCCCATGACTAATAGTGGCGAACTCCGTGACTTCGTTTTATAAATCGTCTTGATCGTGGAACACGTGGCCCTCAGCTCAGCGCGCGGGGGCCTTTCGCGTATCCGGGGGTGAACATGCCGCCCACGGACACGCCGCAACGCGTCACCATCGCCCAGGCCGCCGAACGCCTCGACCGCGACGAGAAGATCGTCCGCGTCTGGGCCTCCCGCTACCACGACCGCAAGCTGCTAAAGCTCGGCAAGACCGCCTGGTGCGACTACGTCGACCTCGCCACCATCGAAGGCGCGGCGGCTGCGACACCTACGTCAACTACGTCGTCCCCGGCATCCTGCTCATGGCGGCCGCCACGGCCGCGACCGGAACCGCCAGCGTCGAAGGCGCCGTCGCAGAGCTGCTGCGTCGCAGCGTCGCCCCGAGTGACCAGGTGTCCGCAAGACCCGGGGCGACATCGGTCAGCTTATGGTCCACTCCTGCGACAGGAACGGGGGATAGTTCGCGGTCCACAGCGTCAGGTACGTTCCGCGGGCAAAGCTGTCACCTTTGTTGGTGATCATCAGCCCGCCGACCGCGGTGATGTAGTTGACGTAGACGCCGTAGGTCTGAGAAGTGGCGTTGGAACAGGTCCACAGCGTGAGCACGGTGCCGGGGGTGTAGTTTGCGTCGCCCTTCGCCGTAAGGCACTTGCCGCTATGAGGGTTGTAGATCTCTCCGTCGACGTAGGTCCACACCTGGCTGGCCGCCCCGGTGCAGGGCCACACCGTGATGACGGTGCCGTTGGCGGTTCCGTCACCTTGCGGAGTCGCGCAGTAACCCACAACGTGCATGGTGCTGGTGGACGCGCTTGCCACCCCGGCCCCCTGCACGCTCATGCCGACGATGGCGATGATGGTGAACAGTGCTGCTACGAACTTGCGCGTCAGTGAATTTGCGCTCGCGTAAAACGAAATCGTTCCGGCAACCGGCGCACCAATCGAGCCTAACTTGCGCACTCTTTCCTCCACTCGTCCTGCTGTCTTGAGGGTTGTCACATGGGGAGATCTCATCCGAGGCCCGAATGTGACGCGTTCATGGTGTGGCGCACATCACCATCGATCACACGATGCGGGCTCCCCACGAAAGAAGGTGGCCACGTCCACCCCTCCGGATTCGGCGGCGTAGGAAGGGCAACTTGCTCGTGGCCTTGGCTCCGGCGCCGCTGCCGCGCCGGAGTCGGCGCCCGTCCCGCTGCTATGGCTGGATGGGCTCCGCTGCTACGAACGCTGCAAACTGTCGTTCGAGCACCTTCGCCGCACCACTACGCCAGTTCTCAGCGATGGACTCGGTAACGCGCCCATCCGAGTGGGTCAGGGGTCGGCGCGTAGCGGCATATACCCGCTTGGCGCCTCTCCTCAAGGCCTCCTCGACGAGCGACTGTCCGATGCCACGGTTGGCCCCGGTGATCAGAACTGTTTTGTCTGCGATGCTCGCCATGACGGCGATCTCCTTTGTTCTTCCTGCGTGATGGTGCAGACGGGAAACGTCGGTGTGTTCGACCTCGTGTTCCACCTCGGCCAGGTGTCCCAAGCCGAAGCCGCAATGAGCAGCGGAAGCGCCGTTTATGTTGCGGCGCCGAATGTCGGCACCAGGCTCGGGTCGATGAATGCGGTGATGCGGCTGATGCGGTCCCCGGTGAGGGTCAGGACCTGGACGCCGGACGCCTCATAGCGGCCGTCGTCCATGCACTGGTAGACGACGAAGGCGGGCTGGTCGTTGGCGCGGGTGGGCACCATCCGCCACAGGTCCCGGCGGAGTACCTGGTCGGTCAGGAACCCGACGACGGCCTGCTTGCCGGTGAACCAGGTCGGGATCGGTGGCATCTCCAGTTCGACGTCGGCGCGCAGCAGGTTCACCAGCGCGCCGGGGTCGGCCCGGGTGAAGGCGTCGACGTAGTTGTCGAGGAGGGTTCGCCGGGTTTCCTCATCCGGCTCGACCAGGTCGTCCTCGACAGGTCCGGCCTCGGCCAGGTGGGACCGGGCGCGCCTGAGCGCGCTGTCGACGGCCGCGGTCGTCGTGTCTAGCATCTCGGCGACCTCGGCTGTGGAGAACGCCAGCACGTCACGCAACGTCAGTACGGCCCGCTGCCGGGCGGACAGGTACTGAAGTGCGGCGATGAAGGCGAGCCGCACTCCCGTCCTCTTGGCCACGATGGTCGCCGGGTCGCCGGTGCCGAGCAGCGCGTCGGGCGCCGGCTGAAGCCACGCCACCGACGGCTCGCCGGCAGCCACGGCCACCCGATGATCGTCTGAAGGCGCGCCCAGTTCCGACGGAAGTGGACGCCGGGAGCGTGTTTCCAACGCCGTCAGGCAGGTCATGGTGGCGATTTTGTACAGCCATCGCCGTACCGAGGAGCGGCCCTCGAACCGTCCGAACGCGCGCCACGCTCGCAGGTAGGTCTCCTGCACCAGGTCCTCGGCGTCATGGATGGAGCCGAGGATCCGGTAGCAGTGCGCGAGCAGCTCCGGCCGGAACGGCTCGGCCAGGGCGGCGAACTCGACGTCCGAGGGCATCGCGGCTTCTCCCGAGGATGCTGTCAGGTTCACTATGGGCGGCCGCTCAGCTGACCGGGTGCAGTCCGGCGCCGCTGACCAGGTTCTCCGGATCGCTGCCGGGCACGGCGGCGATTGCGCGCCCGAAGCCGCGGCTGGCACCGGTGACCACGGCGGTCTGGAAGGGATCAGGCATCGGACACTCCGCAGTAGTGGTCGGGTTCAGTCGGCATTAAGACCAGTCGCCGGAGGAAAATCCGTCGCCGCAGCCGAAAACACGGAAGTGACATGGGTCACATCCAGAAATGCTGCGATCTGGGCTGCACCCGGTCTCATCGAGCCATGCCCGCAAGTCCAAGGCCGAAGACAGTCGGCGGCTGCTCGTCCTCGGCGACGTCGTGCACACGCAGGCGCAGGTCTGCGAGACGCACGGGAACTTCCGTTCGGCGTCGACGCAAAGCAGGGCACGAAGATCCGCCCCAGCCGGTCGAGAACTACCGGGACGAGCGCACGCTCATCCGGCGGTCAGGTCCTGAGGTGGAAGGTACGGCGGTAGGCGGCGGGCGAGACACCGACGATCGCGCGGAAGTGCTGCCGGAAGGAGGACGGGGCGCCGATTCCACTCTGGTCGGCGATCTGGTCGATCGCGAGGTCGCTGCTCTCCAGCAGGTGCCGGGCTCGTTCCACCCGTTGCCTGATCAGCCACTGGCCCGGCGTCATGCCGACCTCGTCGCGGAACCTGCGAGTGAAGGTACGCACGCTCGTCCCCGTGTGGGCGGCGAGTTCGGACAGCGTCAGGGGCCGGTCCAAATGCTTCAGCATCCAGGCCCGGGTGGCGGCGGTGGTCGTTCGGGACGGTTGGGGGACGGGCCGTTCGATGTACTGCGCCTGGCCGCCGTCGCGCCATGGGGGTACGACGCAGCCGCGGGCCACCCGGTTGGCGACCTCGCTGCCATGATCCCGCCGGACCAGATGCAGGCACAGGTCCACCCCGGCAGCGGCGCCCGCGGAGGTGAGCACGTCGCCGTCGTCGACGAACAGGACGCCGGGATCGACCATGACCCGGGGGAACATGCGCTGGAAGTGATCCGCCTCCTGCCAGTGCGTCGTCGCCGGGCGGCCGTCCAGCAGACCCGCGGCGGCCAGCACGTATGAGGCCGTGCAGATCGACACGATGCGGGTACACGGCCGGATGCGGGACAACGCCGCGGCCAGGGGTTCGGGCAGGCGGCCGTCTTCGCGCACGGGCCCGAGGGTACGGGAGGGCGGGATGACCACGGTGTCCGCGCCCGCGAGCGCCCCGGCGTCGTGCTCGACGCCGATGCTGAAGCCCGCGCTGCCGGTCACCGGCCGCCCGTCGACCGTGCAGACGATCACCTCGTAGAGCCGTTCGCCGGCGGCCCCGATGGCCTCGCCGAAGATCCTCGACGGAATGCCGAGCTCGAACGGGATGACGTCATCGAGGGCGAGGACGACCACACGGTGCATGGCCAGATCCTGGCACAAAGTGGCATTCAGGCCAATGGCGACCGTTCGCCGCCGCTTGCACACTGGGCACCGGCCGCATGCAGCGGAGCCCGGCACGTCGAAGAGGAGCACGTACGGCATGAGCGAGACCAGCCCGCGGATGCGGGCGATCACTGTGCAGGCATGGGGAGGGCCGGAGTTTCTGCGGGGGGCCGAAGTCCCGCGGCCCGCGCCCGGGCCGTGCGAGATCCTGGTGCGAGTCCATGCGGCGGGGGTCAACGCGGCCGACTGGAAGCAACGGGCCAGCGGCGGCCTCGGGTTGTGGAACGATCCGCCCGTTCCCGGCTGGGACGTCTCAGGGACGGTCGAGGCCGTCGGCATAGGGGTGACGTTGTTCCAGGAGGGCGACGAGGTTTTCGGAATGCCCCGCTTCCCGCATCAGGCCGGGGCCTACGCGGAGTATGTGACCGCACCCGCCCGGCACTTCGCCCCCAAACCACCGAACATCGGCCACATCGAAGCGGCGGCCCTGCCGCTGGTCTCGCTGACGGCCTGGCAGGCGCTCTTCGACACCGCGCACCTCCAGCCCGGCCAGCGGATTCTGATCCACGCCGCAGCAGGCGGCTTCGGTCACATCGCCGTCCAGATAGCCAAGTCGTACGACGCCCACGTGATCGGCACCGCGCGCCGGGAAAAGCACGCTTTCCTGCGCGAACTCGGCGCCGACGAACTCGTCGACTACACCGCCACGGACTTCACCACGGCGGTCCATGACGTCGACGTCGTGCTTGACGCCGTCGGCCGCGACTACGGCCCCCGCTCCCTGGCCGTGCTGCGTGCCGGGGGACGGCTGGTCTCGCTCGCCTCACCGGCCGACGACGCTCTGAGGCCGAGGGCCGCGGCCCTCGGCGTCCACGCCGGGTTCATGCTCGTTGAGCCCGACCATGCCGCGCTGACCGCCATCGCCGGCCTGGTGGCCGCCGGCCGGCTCCGGCCCCGGATCGAGACCGTGCTCCCTCTGTCGCAGGCCGCCGAGGCGCACAGACTGGGCGAGACCGGCCGCACCACCGGCAAGATCGTCCTCAACGTTCTGGAATGACCGCTCCGCCGCGGCTGAGGTGGTGAACGAGTCCTTCGTGGCGACCACGGGTCTGTCGAGCCTCAATTGTGGGGCCGGGAGGTTCGGCGAAGGCGCACTCCGTCGAGGGCGAGGTCGAGCAGTTGGTCGGCCTGGGTTGGGCCGTCGGGTTCCTCCTCGGTGGCCAGGGCGATGGCGCTGACGAGTTTGAGTAGTTGGGTGATGGTGGCCTCGGGGCGTACGGCATTCGCTTGGCGGGCGCGCGCAAGGAGTTCGTCGCCGGCGCTGACGATCATCGTGTGGCAGGTGTTTCCCAAGGTTGGGTCGCCGTCGCGGGCCCCGCGCATCAGTGAGGCCCCGAGGCCGCGGTTGGCCACAGCGTGTGCGCCGACGGCGTGGAGCCAGGTAACGAACGCGGTTCCCGGGTCGGGTTCGGAGAGCAGGTCGTGCGCCTTGGCGCAGAGGGCCTCTACTCGGCTCTTGAAAACGGCTTCCAGAAGGGCCTGCCGGGTGGGGAAGTGCCGGTGGAGGGTGGCCGAGCCGACTCCGGCGTGCCGGGCGATCTCTTCCAGGGAGGCTTCGGCGCCGTCTTCGGCGATGACGGTCTCGGCGGCGCCCACGATGCGGTTGTAGTTGCGGCGCGCGTCGGCGCGCATCGGCCGCGGAGCCGGGGCGGTTGCGTCCTTGGGCACGAGATCTCCTGACGGCTTGCTAAACCGGGGTGGTCCTCCATATCGTATCGAGCGATAACCGGAGGGCCACCCCAGTTATGGGGGATGCGGCCTTCCGTCGGCATGGACGAGGTCGAGGAGAGACATGGAATCGACAGCAAGGGCCATCGTTGTGGCGGGGGCGACCGGTCTGCAGGGCCGGGCGGTGACACAGCACCTGCTGGGCAGCGGTTGGCAGGTGCGCGCGCTCACGCGTGATCCGGACGGGGCGCCGGCCAGGGCGCTGACGAGCATGGGCGCGCACATCGTGCGGGCGCAGATGGAGGACGTCGCTTCCTTGATCTCCGCGGCGCAAGGCGCCTACGGCATGTTCAGCGTCCAGCCCACGGTCGGCTCTCCCGGCACCGCGCCGGGCTTCAGCGCCGACGACGAGGTCCGCTGGGGGATCAACGTCGCCGAGGCGGCACACGCTGTCGGCGTCGAGCATTTCGTCTTCACCTCGGTCGCCGGCGCAGACCGTCACGGTGGCGAAACGCTGCCGCGGAACTTGATCAGCAAGTGGCGGATCGAGCAGCACATCGCCGGGCTCGGCTTGCCCGCGACGATCCTGCGGCCGGTCTCCTTCATGGAGAACTTCACGAGCGGATACGCCCTGCAAGACGGAGCGTTGACCACCGCCCTCGCGCCCGAGGTTCCTCAGCAGATCATGGCCGTGGACGATGTCGGCTTCGTCACCGCGCTGGCGTTCTCCCGGCCCGAGGAGTGGATCGGCCGCGCGGTCGCGCTGGCGGCGGACGAGCTCACGCCGGTCCAGATCGCCGGGGCCATCGAGCGCGCGCTCGGACACCCGCTGCCGTATGCCCAGGTCCCAATCGAAGCGATCCGGGCCCTCGGCGAGGACTTCGCGTTCTCTTACGAGTGGCTCAACGAACTCGGCTACCGCGCGGACATCTCCGCCACTCGCCGGATCCACCCCGGGGCGATGGATTTGCACACCTGGCTGGAGCGCACCGGCGCTGCCCAGATCGCGGCCTTCCTGGCCACCCAGCGCACCGCGGAGCAGCAGGCGTGAACACCCGCGAGCACGTCCTCGGGCGCATTGGGATTTGGGCGGGTGACCTCGACGCCTACCCCGCGGCAGGAGTCCGCAAGGCCGCGGCCGCGATCGAGGATCTGGGCTACAGCACACTGTGGTTCGCCGAAACCACGGGACGAGAGGCCATGGCGCAGGCCGCGATCCTGCTGTCAGCCACCCGGCGGATCACCGTGGCGGCCGGCATGACCGACATCTACGCACGGGACGCGGTGACGACCGCCGCCGCCGAGCGCACCTTGGAGGAAGCGTTCCCCGGGCGATTCCTGCTCGGTCTGTGGGAGAGCCACCCCAGCCTCGCCGAGGACGTCCGCGGCCACCACTTCAGCCCACCATCGGCAATGATGCGCTCCTACCTCGACACACTGGACGCCGCCCCGTTCGGGCCACCCACCACAACGGTCCCGCCCCACCGCGTGCTCACCGCCCTTGACCCCGACATGTTCGCGCTCGCCACCGAACGCACCCGGGGCGCCAACGTGCTAGGCATGCCTGTCGAGTACACCCGCACCGCCAGGGCGACCCTCGGGCCCGACGCGCTCCTGGCCATCACCCAACTATGCGTGCTGAGCCCCGACCGCTCTCAAACTGCCGAACTGGCCCGCACCACGGCAGCAGCGACCCTGCCCAACCGCCGCGCGCACCTGCACAACCTCGGATACAAGGACGCGGACGCACTCGACGAACGACTCGTCGACGCGATCGTGGCCCATGGCCCTGCCAAGGAGATCGTCCACCGCGTCCATCAACACCTCGACGCCGGAGCCGACCACGTCAGCCTCCACCTGCTCACCGCCACCCCCAACACCCCGCCCGCTCGTCAGTGGGAGCAACTCGCCGCGCACCTCCTTGTCTGATCCCGCGCATCTGTGCCAGGGGATAACGCTTCTCTTCAGGCAGACCAGTCAGCGTTCAACTGGTCCGAGGACCATCCCGCGACACACCCAAGGTCTCAGCCCTGGGGCGATTTGCTCGCTCCGAGACCGTGGCGATCGAAGCGCAACTCTTGGGTTGCACATAGAGCCCTCAATGTGCAACTCTGGGGTTGCACACGAAACGAGCAGTGAAGGAGTCTTTCTCATGAGCGAGGATCGGATCGAACGCGAAATCCTGATCGCGGCATCCCTGGAGCGGGTCTGGTCGCTGGTGGCCGAACCCGGGTTCTGGGTGGCCGACCAGGCGAGCGTGGCCGGCACCGTGGCCACGGAAGGCGCGTCGTTGGTCGCGAACAACCCCAATCTTGGTAAGGTCTCGGTGCGCGTGGAGAAGGTCGAGCCGCCGACGTACGTGGCGTATCGCTGGACAAGCGCGTTCCCTGGAGAAGAGTTGCGTGAGGACAACAGCACTCTCGTGGAGTTCACGTTGAGCACCGAGGGCGAAAAGACGCGTCTGCGCCTCGTCGAGAGCGGATTTGCGGCACTGAGCACGTCCGAGGAACTGCGCAACAAGGCGATACGGTTCAACACCAGCGGCTGGTCTCAGGTGTTCGACGCGTTCAAGGCACGCGCCGAGCAGTCATCCGTGTGACGCACGAACGCGGCGACGCCGTAGAGGCGGTCGACAGCGTCCTCGTCGCGCTGGCCGACCCGACGCGACGTCAGCTGCTCGATCTGCTCGCCTCATACGGCGAGGCCACCGCGACGACGCTCGCCGAACGACTTCCCGTCTCGCGGCAGGCGGTAGTCAAGCACCTCGCCGTCCTGGACGCCGCCGGGCTGGTTTCGAGCGGCCGGGTCGGACGCGAGGTGCGGTACACGGTGCGGTCCGCTGCGCTGGACGCGACGGCGCGGTGGATGGCCGCGCTCGCGACCGACTGGGATCGGCGACTGGCGGACCTCAAGCGCGTGGCCGAGGCGGCAGAGCGGGATTCACTCTAGCGATCCCGGATCCCGCTGCTCCCGTTGTGATTCTTCATTTTCCCTGATCAGGACATTTGTCCGACCGCGCCGCCTCGACGGCTCGCCGGGGCGGCGCGGCGTGCCATGAAACGGACGCGCATATCGCGTCCTCTTAGAAGGGAACCGTACGTATGACTGCCGACGCACCTTCGCCGCCACGTTTTAGCAGCAAGCAGCGGATGATTCTGCTTGTCCTGCTCGGCGCCGGGTTCATGGTGTCCGTCGACTTCTCGATTCTGAACGTCGCGCTGCCGGAGACCGGCACAGGCGTCGGGATGGAGGTGGCCCAGTTGCCCTGGATCACCTCTGCTTACGCGCTGCCTTCGGCGGGCTTCGCCCTACTGTTCGGCCGGTTAGCGGACCTGTTCGGTCGCCGCAGACTGTTCATGCTCGGGATGGTCCTACTGACCGGAGCCTCGTTGCTCGGTGGCCTCGCATCCAGCCCCGGGGTGCTACTAACCGCCCGTGCGCTGCAGGGCGTCGCCACCGCGATGGCGCTCCCCGCGGCGTTGTCCCTGCTCACCACCACGTTCGCGGAAGGCGCGATGCGCGAACGTGCCCTCGGCCTCAATGGCGCACTGCTCTCCGGCGGCTTCACCGTCGGCGCGCTGGTCGGCGGCACCCTGGTCAGCCTGCTGAGCTGGCGGGCCGCATTCTTGATCAACATTCCGGTCGCCGTGCTAGTCCTGTTGTGCACGCCATTTGTGATCAGCGAAAGCCGTTTGCCTGAGCGGGTGAAACTGGATCTACCTGGCGCGGTCGCCGTGACCGGCGGCCTGCTGGCCGTCGTCTACGCAGTCGTCGAGAAGAGCCTCGTCGCGGCCGTGATCGGCGTGGTGCTGCTTGCCGTGTTCTCGATAATCGAACTGCGGGCGTCCGCGCCGCTCGCCCCGGTCCGCATTCTCAAGCGACCTACGGTGAAGTGGGGTAACTACGCAGGGTTCGTCGTCTTCACGATGGAAACGGGCATGATCTTCCTGATGACGCTTTTCCTACAGCGCATCCTGGGCTTCTCCCCGCTGATCACTGGCCTGATCTTCGGTGTTCCCGGCCTGGCCGCAGTGGGGGCAGGAGTGATCGCCGGGCGCCTCATCGGGCGCTTCAGCGCTCGCAAGGTCCTGGCCACGGCCATGCTCGTGCAGGGCTTGGCGATCCTTCCGCTGGTGTTCCTCGGTGCCCACCGGACGGCGGTCGCGATCCTGATCCCCGCACTGTTCATCGGGTTCTTCGGGCATGTGGCCTCCATCGTGGCGTATACGGTGACCGGCACCTCGGGCTTGCCGAACGAGGAGCAGGGCTTGGCGACGGGCCTGACCACGATGACCCAACAGGTGGCCATCTCCATCGGGATCCCGATCTTGAGCGCCATCGCTGCGACACAGAGCGTGGAGCTGACCGGCATCCATTTCGCGCTGGGTGTGAACGTGGCCGTGACGCTCGTCAGCGTGGTCGTCGTCTGGGTCGGGCTACGTCCCGGCAGCACGGCGGCGGTCGTACCCGTGCCAGTAGGGGCAGGGGAATCCCTGGCCGCGTCCTCGGACTGAGCCCGTCAGTCGCCGACACGTTGACGGCTGTTCGCGGCCGCATCGGCTGCCGAATAATCGAAGAACGGATCTGATGGGCGGGAGTTCTTCCCGCGCCGGCCTTGTCACGGCCAACCATCGTCCGGCAGGGCATCGGCATCAACCACAGACACGAAGGTCATGGGGCAGAAACTGCGAAGGGCTGATTATGGGCGGACACGGCATACCGTGTCCGCCCATAGCGCTTCGGAATCCTCGGTGGACGTGGGTTCAGATTGATCGAGGGCTGGCAATCCCCTAATGACTTCCGAACAGCCCGGTCTCGATCACGAACGTCTAGTCAAGACCTGGGACGCGTGAGCCCTTTCCACAGACTGGCGGAGTGCTCAGGTCGGGTTGTTCATGCTGTTGGGCGGCGGTTGGGCACCGAGATGCCTTGCAATCCCCTGGACTTGAAGTCCCTCTTTCCGGCCGCGCGGTCGGCGCCTTCCGGCCGCCGCCCACCAGCCCCGTCTTGGCTGACGTCTTTGAATGGATCAGAACGGGGCTACTGCTTGCGCAGGCGGACGGAGCCAAGCGGGGGTAATGCAGCAGAATCGTGGGCTGAGCCAGCCGCAGGAACACCACTCGCATCACCGGGGCCCCGAGCCCTGACACAGAGTGCAGGCCCTGCGGTCGGCTGGGGCGACGAACTGCCGATCGGATGTCGAGCCATCGAGCTCCTTCATTAGGGCGCAGCGTGCCCCTGCACGGCTCCCAACTGCATCAACATCTCTCGAAGGAGTGAACGCGTTGAAAGTGACATGCGGGATCGACTGGAGCGAGAAGCATCACGATGTCGCCCTGGTCGATGCCGACGGCAACTTACTGGCGCGAAGACGCATCACCGACGATGTCGCCGGATGGAAGGTCCTGCTGGAATTGTTCGCCGAGCACGGCGACACCCTGGATGAGCAGATCCCCGTCGCGATCGAGACCAGCCGCGGCCTACTGGTCGCGTGCCTGCGCGCCACCGGCCGCACGGTATATGCGATCAACCCCCTCTCAGTCGCCCGGTATCGGGAGCGCCATACTGTCGCCCGCGCCAAATCCGACCACGCCGATGCGATGACATTGGCGAACATCTTGCGTGTCGACGCCGCCCATCACCGGCCTCTGCCAACCGACTCCGAGCTAGTCCAGGCGATCGCGGTACTGGCCCGCGCCCAGCAGGACGCGGTCTGGAACCGCCAGCAACTGGCCAACCAGTTCCGCTCGCTGCTGCGCGAGTACTTCCCCTCCGCGCTGAAAGCATTCCAGGTAAAGGGCATCGGACTGACCAGCCGCGAGGCCCGCGCCATCCTCCAAACAGCGCCCACCCCCTCACAGGCGGCCAAGCTCACCAAGGCCCAGTTGCAGGCGGCGTTGCGCCGCTGCGGCCGCCAGCGCAACCTCGACGCCTGGGCCGACCGGCTCCACGCCCTGTTCCAGGAACAGACCCTTGGAAAGCATGACGCCTCGGCCACCATGTCCGAGGCGTTCCCATCGAGATCGTTATCATCCGAGGGCATTGCCGAGTTTGCCCAGGGCGGCGCGTTTGTCGTCGAGGGAAGAGTGTGCGTAGATCGTCATGGTCACCTCGATGTCGGAGTGGCCGACGATCTCTCGCACGATGTGGGGCGGCACGCCAAGGTCGAGCAGGAGACTGACGCAGGTATGCCGGAGATCGTGGAGCCGCACGGCTCCAAGGCCGGCGGAGCTACGGATCTCTGCCCAGCTTCGCCGGGGGTTGTCAGGCTCCATAGGCGTGCCCCGCCGGGAAGGGAACACGAGCCCGTGATCCTCCCAGTCGGCCCAGCGGTCCGAACGCTCCGCGAACTGTCGCTTGCGGTGCTCCTTCAGAGCATCGAGGCAGATCGGCGGGAGCGGGATGGTCCGTTCGGAGTCTTCCGTCTTGGGCTTCACGAACTGGAGGCGGCCAGCGACTCGCTGGAGGGTCTGGATCACCTCCAGTGTCCCCGCCTCCAAGTCGACGTCTTGCCAGCGCAGCCCGAGGAGCTCCCCGCGACGTAGACCGAGGCAAACGGCGAGTACGTACAGCGCGCCCAGGCGGTGAGCAGGAGCGGCCTTGAGGATCGCTCTGGCCTGGGTGACGGTCAGGCCCCGGTTGACCTTGTACTTGGGAGGTGAGACCTTCACGAGCTTCGCCACGTTGCGATGGATCACCTCCTCTCGGACTGCGTTCTCCAGCGCGTTGCGGAGAACCGCGTGAATCGACTGGACCATCCGAGGCTGGATCGTGTACCCGCAGCAGGCGCCCGCTTTCCTGGCGCAGCACTCGGCCGGCTTGCGCGCCTTGTCCCATCCCCGCTGGCAGCACTGGCAGCCGTTGCGCAAGGACGTCACGAACTGGCGGACTTCGGCCGCGTTGAGCTTGTCGAGACGCTTCCGGCCGAGCGAAGGGATGAGGTAGCGGCGGATAACACCCTCGTAGCCCTGCACCGTTTTGGGACGCCGTTCTGCCCGCACAACATGTTCCAGCCAGTAATTCAAGTAGTCGGCGACAGTCCAGCTCTCGGCCGCAACAGGGATGCCCTGGTCGGCTTGTGCCTTGAGTTCGATGAACTTGGCGTGGCATTCGTCGCGGGTCTTGCCGTACACGCTGACGCGCTTGATGGTGCCTGCAGTGGTGGGGACGAAGACCTTTGCCTCGTATCGTCCGTCCTTGCGCTGGACGATGGTTCCTTCGCCGTTTGACCGCTTGCGGCTACGGCCAGCCTTGCGGTTCTTCGGCTCCTCCGCGGGGACGCCGAGCGTTGCCTTGGTCATCACGCCACCGCCTTGAGGTTGTCGATGCATTCGGCCAGACAATCGACGGGCACGAGACGACGACGGCCGATCTTGATGGTCTTGAGCTGGTTGGAGCGGATCAAGGTGTAGAGGGTCCAGCGGCTGATACGTAGCCGGTCAGCGGCCTCGTCGAGGCTGAGCACGAGGTCATCCATGCGAGTCCTCCGGACTGGCTGAGAAGGTCGGTGACGAACTGCGTGACAACGCCAACGGACGACGCTGGACAGTGGCGGAAGATGATGGACGCTCAACGCAGGTTGGCAACGTAGCCGGGCAGTTCCGGCGTCCCTGTTCCCCGATAAGGAAGAGGTTCCTAGGGAGCGTTCGGCTGGCTTGGGCGGTTCCCCATCCGGCTGCCCTCTCCGGCGGGACGATCAGGCCTGTGGCCATGTCAGTTGGGGCAGCACCAGGCCTACGGGGGGAGCTGCCGGGGCATGGCCGGGGCTCCGTCCGCGCCTTGCGGTACGTGGGTGGTTGCGCAGGGCCATCCCGCCAGCCGACGACCCTGGCAAGCCGAGCAGACCCCCGCCCGGCCCGCCAGCGTCAGAACGTGCGTCAAGGTCCGCTTGACGTGGCGGGCCGGGCGGCGGCCCGCTCCCCGGAGGGCGGGTTGGCGGCAGACGGGATGGCAGCCAGGTCTGCGGGTTGGGTTCGCATCCCCTCCCGCCTTATCAACGGCACGGATGTTGCGAGCGTCAGTGGCCATCGGTAATGGCCCAGGGCGTGGCCTGTGCTGCTGTCCGTTGCCGTGACTGCCATCTGTCGTTCATGCCTGCGTAGCCGTGTTAATCAGCCTGCTCCCTAGCATCTGCGACGTGCGCCGCTGGCCTCCCGCGGCCCTCTCGGGCTCGGACTGCTGCCATCCCTCGGTGCTCGATTAGCCTCCGACGACTGATAGGCCACGGGAATGTCCGAAGAACGAAAGCAGACTCGAATCTCGCGCCGCAACGCGCTCGGCGTGTTCGGGGCGGCAGCCTCTGGTGTCGCGGCCGGGCCGATGCTGCTCGGTGCACGTGCCGCCGAGGCCGAGGCGTACCCGGCCTCGTCGGCGGTACGAAGCCTCAGGAACGGCTCGGGCTCCACGCCGGTCCAGGGCCTGCACCTCCAGTTCGGTGGCGACCCGCGCAGCCAGATGGTGGTCTCGTGGATCACCGATGAGGAGGTGAAGAACCCGCGGGTCGTCTACGGCACGCTCAACGGAGGCTTCGGGTCCACGGCGTCCGCGGTCACGAAGTCCTACACCGACGGACACTCGGGCAAGACCGTCTGGGCGCACCACGCGCTGCTGAGCAAGCTCAAGTCCGACACCGACTACCTCTACGCCGCCCAGCACGACGGCGCGACGCCGGACGCGGGCACGTTCCACACAGCGCCGTCGGGTCGAGCGCCGTTCACGTTCACCAGCTTCGGCGACCAGGGTTCGCCGACGGTGACGTGGAAGAACGGTTCGAACCCGGTCGACGCCTCGGGCCGCGACTTCGAGCCCAACGCCACTCCGGCCGCCGGTGACATCGTCACGGGCGTGGAGAAGGTCGGTCCGCTGTTCCACCTGCTCAACGGCGACCTGTGCTACGCGAACAGCGGCCCCGACCGGGTTCGCACATGGAACCACTACCTGACCAACAACAGCCGCTCGGCGCGGTTCCGTCCGTGGATGCCGTGCGCCGGCAACCACGAGATCGAGGCCGGCAACGGCGTGCTCGGCTTCGACGCGTTCCAGACCTACTTCGAGCTGCCCTCGACCGAGACCGACCCCGAGCTGGACAACCTCTGGTATGCCTTCACGGTGGGCGCGGTCCGGGTCATCGCCCTGCAGAACGACGAGATCGCGCTGCAGGAGGGTGGCGACATCTACAACCGCGGCTACTCCGGCGGTCGTCAGCTCGCCTGGCTGGAGAAGGAGCTCAAGGCGGCTCGTGCCTCCAAGGACATCGACTGGATCGTTGTCTGCATGCACCAGGTGATGATCAGCTCCGCGACCGCGGCGAACGGCCCCGACCTGGCGCTGCGTGCGGCGTACGGCCCGCTGTTCGACAAGTACGGCGTCGACCTGGTCGTGTGCGGCCACGAGCACGACTACGAGCGCTCGCTGGCCGTCCGTGGTGTCGTGCCGGGCAGCGCAACCCTCACGCCCAACCCGAGCCAGAGCGCCACCGACGTCGTCGAGAGCGAGTTCGGTACCACGCACATGGTCCTCGGCGGCGGCGGCGTCTCCGGCGTCACCAACACCAGCTTCACGATGGACGACTTCGACGGCCACGGCCACCACTCGGCGTACGTCCAGACGGAGCACGTCGGCAAGTTCAACTCGGTCAAGGAGCAGGAGGCCGCGGTCTGGATCGGTGTCCGCGACGACATGCACCCCTACGGCTTCGCCGAGTTCGCCGTCGACCCGGGCCGCCACCCGGGCGACATGACCCGGATCTATGTCACCTATTACAACGTGATCACCCCGACAGGTGAGCTGAAGGTGTTCGAGCAGTTCACGCTGCAGCGCCGGCGCAGCGACGGCGGCAACCGCCACCACTAAACCCCTTCGCCAGCAGCCTCAATCGTCGGACCCCCAGGGGCCGGGACCACGTCCCGGCCCCTGCTCGACAGTCGAAGAGATCGCAGCTGACGCCCTCGTCCGGGGTGGCAGGTTCGGCGAACCGCCGGTGCGGCGTTGAACACCAGTTGGTGGCTAGCGGCGGGCTGCGTGCTGATCGAGTCGCGCAAGAAGCGGGTGACCAACTGGGTGACAATCGGGACGGACACCAGCGGACGAGCGGGGACCGTGGTGGACGGTTCCGGCAGTTCAATCCCTATGAGGTGCCAGGCCAGAGGGCTGCGTTGGTTGCCTGATAAGAAAGCGGTCCATGCATGGCTACTGAAACTTGATTGGGCGGTGTCGGGTGATTGCCTGACAATTTAGGGGTGGGTCCGGTAGGTCTGTGAGCCCTTTTCATCCTGAGTAGCGGTCGGCTTCGATGCCTTCGAGGACGAGGATGGCCTGCACGATTGCCGTGGCGCGGCGGGGGCAACAGCGCAGCTTCGTGAGGACTTTCCAGGCTTTCAGGATCGCGACGGCGCGTTCGCCGAGGGCCCGGATGCGGGCGTGGGCGCGGTTGACCTCCTTCTGCGCGCGGGACAACCGCGGCCGGTGCCGGTGGCGCTTGAACGGGGTGCGGATGGTGCCGCCTGCCCCTTGGTATCCCTTGTCGGCGAACGTCTTCACGTTGCTGCTGGTCAGTGCGTCGATCAGGCCGATGGTCCGGGCGGCGGTCAGGTCGTGCGTTCTTCCAGGCAGGGCGGGTGAGGCCCAGACGAGGCGGCCGGCGGGGTCGGCCACGACTTGGACGTTCATGCCGTGGCGTTTGTGCTTGCCGGAGTAGTACGGCTTCTGGTCGGCGACGCGGTCGATCGGTATCAGCGTGCCGTCGAGGATGGCGTAGGCCAGTCGGGAGGCTCGGACCGCGGCGGCGTGTAGGTCGTCTGCCAGGGCGGCGAGCAGGTCGACCGACTCTTGTACGTAGCGCCAGGCTGTGGTGGTGCCGATGGCGAACCCGGCGGACAGGCGGGCGTAGGTGTCACCGTTGCGGAGGTGGGCCAGCACCAGCAGGGCTTGCCGGCCTGGATCCAGGCGCCGCCACCTGGATCGGCGTTGGACGCGCTGAGCGCGGATGAGATCGGCCAGGCGGACGAGGGTGCGGTTCGACAGCGGAATCGCGGCAGGGATGCTCCTATGGATGTCAAGCAGCGCGTTCGTGATCGTCCGTTGTGAGGATCCGGTAGAGCTCGCGGGCGATGTAGCGT
>Ga0310811_10001977_pt1 | contig 25456 bp, 25 predicted proteins | sample YCmetagenome_FD_207642 | JGI IMG/M metagenome (GOLD analysis project Ga0310811, IMG submission 207642) | Soil microbial communities from experimental microcosm in Duke University, North Carolina, United States - YC | ecosystem: Engineered > Artificial ecosystem > Soil microcosm > Unclassified ... | reverse complement strand
CTGCACGTACGCCATGAACAGCAGCACGCTGACGACGATCTCGACGATCCAGAACCAGTGGCCGGCCACGTCGTCGTTGATGCCGTGCAGCACCGAGGTCAGGCCCAGGCCGACGAACGCCAGCCAGAAGTAGCGCCGGTGCTGGAACGCGAGGCCGACGAAGTAACCGGAGATGCCGGCCCATACCGCGTGGCTCATCGGGTCGGTGACGAAGCGCCAGGATCCGCTCTGGATCGAGGTCATCGCGATGTACTGGCCGATCGAACTGGGGTCCGCCCCCTGGCTGGCCGCGGCGGTGGCGATCTCGCCGGAGTTCGCCGGGATGTAGACGTTGATGTACTGCACCGCCTCGGCCGCGCCGAACGCCAGGCCGCTGACCGCGCCGAGGAACAGGTAGTCCTTCGGGGTGAGCGGCCCCCAGACGTTCTTGAGGATCAGCCCGAGCACGACGATCGGCAGGATCTTCACGAACTCCTCGGGCAGCCCGACGGTGAAGATGTAGGCGAACAGCCCCTGGTTCTGCGTCTCGAGCTTCTTCTCCAGCCAGATCGCCAGCGGCGCCTCGAAGATCAGGCCGATCAGGCCGACCTCCAGCAGCATCATCGGCCGGATCAGCGGCGGCCGGATCGCGATCCAGAGCACCAGCAGCCAGGCGCACGCGAAGTAGATCGCGAAGGCCCAGGTGGACTTGGACATCTTCGTGACGTCGTCGCCGACGTACACGAGCGCGATCGACGGCACCACGACCAGCGTGACGAACAGGATCGTGATCCAGTTGCGCAGGGAGCGGTCGCGGATCCAGTGGTGGATCGGCAGCAGCATGACAGGGTTGAAGTGCACCGTCTGCCGCGGGAGCTGCGGGAAGTAGGGCTGCTGCTGTCCGTAGCCGCCCTGCCCGTAGGGCGGCGGGGGCGGCTGCTGGCCCCAGCCCTGCTGCTGCACGGGCTGGTACTGCGGCTGGGGCTGGTGCTGAGGCTGGGGGTACTGCTGCTGGCCCTGGCCCTGCCCCCAGGACGGCGGGGGCTGCTGGGGCTGGGGCTGCTGCGGCGCGCCGTACCCCGGCTGCTGCTGCCCGGGCTGCGGTTGCGGCTGCTGCGCCGGATGACCGCCGGGCTGCGGGCCCCCGTATCCGCGCGACGGCTGGTCCGGGCCGGATGGCACGGTCATGGTGAGGATCTCCCCCTCGTCGTTACGACCGCGGAGCCAACCCCGGCGATCTTGCGAACTCGGAATACGGATACGCATGCTTTCATGCCCGTACAGGCCCCCGCCACACGAGCGGCCGCCGTTGCGCCCACCGGGTGTCGGTGCCGCCGTGCACAATGGGTGGGGTCAGCGCAAGCGGTGCGAACGGCCCCTCGGCAGGAGCGAAATGATCACCATCACGACCGTGAACGTCAACGGGCTGCGCGCCGCCTCCGGTAAGGGCTTCGACGCGTGGCTGGCGGCCACCGGCGCCGACGTCGTCTGCCTGCAGGAGGTGCGCGCCGACCATGCCCAGGTGCCCCCGCAGCTGCGGGAGCCCGAAGGCTGGGCGAGGCCGCTGTTCGCCCCGGCCTCCGCCAAGGGCCGCGCGGGCGTGGGCATGTACACCCGCGTCGAGCCGACCAGGACCCAGGTCGGCTTCGGCAGCGGCGAGTTCGACGAGTCCGGCCGCTACATCGAGATCGACCTCCCCCCGGTCGACGGCCTGCCCGGCATCACGGTGGCCAGCCTCTACCTCCCCTCCGGCGAGACCGGCACCCCGCGCCAGGAGGAGAAGGAGCGCTTCATGACCGAGTTCCTCGCCTACCTCGTGGCCGCCCGCAAGCGCCTCGAGGCTGAAGGCCGCGAACTCGTCGTCTGCGGCGACTGGAACATCGCCCACCGCGAGGCCGACCTGAAGAACTGGAAGACCAACCAGAAGACCGCCGGTTTCCTCCCCGAGGAGCGCGCCTGGCTCAGCCGCGTCTTCGACGAGGCCGGCTACGTCGACATCATGCGCGCCCTGCACCCGGACGAGGCCGGCCCCTACTCCTGGTGGTCCTACCGCGGCCGCGCCTTCGACAACGACGCCGGATGGCGCATCGACTACCAGATCGCCACCCCGGGCCTCGCCGCCCTCGCCAAGTCCGCCGTCGTCGAGCGCGCGGTCGACCACCCGTCCAGGTGGAGCGACCACGCGCCGGTCACGGTGGTGTTCGGGAAGTAGGGGACGGAGACCACGCCGCAGAGCTGCGGGACGGCCGGCAGGATCGCTCCGAGCAGCACCCCGCCCGCAGCGGGCCTGGCCGCTCCGGCCGCCGGCTCCGGCCTCAGGCCTCGGTTGTGTAGGCGCGGCCCGTCCAGTCTCGCCAGACTCGCCACGGCCCTGGAGGTCAACCCCTCCACCGCGCTGCGCGTGGTCGAGCGACTCACCACGGCAGGCATGGTGGAGAAGGCGACCAACCCCGCTCGCCGCCACGAAGTCCGGCTGCGCCTGACCGGCGCCGGCTGGCAAACCGTGCGGCAGGTCAACGAACACCGGCGCACCTTCCACGCGACGACACGGCATATCCGCATGTCGCTTTTCGGCTGCGGCGCTACACCGTGACGACGATCTTCCCTTCGGTGTGGAGGCCCTCCTCGAGGTGGCGGTGCGCGGCCACGACGTCGTCGAGGGCGAACACCGTGTCGATGGCGGGCCTCAGCGCGCCGAGGCGGACGCCGGCTTGGAGGAAGGCGGCCATGCGCCCGACCGCGACGGGGTCGAGGGTGTGTTCGAAGCTGCGGTAGGTGTGGATCGAGAGGGGCGCGCCGGTCGGGAAGGGGGTGGGCCGAGGGTCCAGGAAGCCTGCTGTGACCAGGGTCGCGCCGGGGCGGCCCGCCCTCACGAGATCCTGCTGGCCGGGGCCCATGACGAGGTCGAGGATGATGTCGGCGCCGGTTCCGCCGGTGTGGTGGCGGACGGCTTCGACGGTGTCCGCTTGATCGGTGGCGATGACCGCGGCGGCTCCCGCGGTCAGCAGCTTCTCGGTCTTCGCGCTGTTCCGCGTGATGGCGATGGGTACGGCGCCGATCTGATTGGCGATCTGCATCGCCGCTCGGCCGACGCCGCCGGACGCCGCTGTGATCAGGACGTTGTCGCCGGGCCGCATCGCGGCCTTCTCCATGAGCGCGCCGTAGGCCGTGGAGTACGCGACCCAGACCGCCGCCGCCTGCGTCACGTCGAGCCCGACGGGCCGGGCGACGACCCGGCTCGCGGGGACCGTGGTGTATTCGGCGTAGCTGCCGCGGGCACTGGCGTCCGGAACGGCGGTGAGGATGACCGGGTCGCCGATCCGCAACCCGCTGACGCCGGGGCCCAGCGCGTCGATGACGCCGGTTCCCTCGACGCCGAGTCGGGCGTGCGGCAGGGGGACGGGCGCGGGCGAGGCACCGGAACGCATCATCCGGTCGAGCGGGTTGACGGCGAACGCCTCGATCCTGACCCGAACCTCACCGGCCGCGGGCTCGACGGCCGGTTCGTCGACGATGTGCATGACCTCGGGTCCGCCGAACTCGTCGAACACGACTATGCGTGGCATGGTGGCTCCTTCTGTATCCGGTGCTGCTCTCTGGCTCGCATACGACGCTACGGAGCGGCGAGTTACCTCCTGGTACCTTCGAAACCATGCAGAACGCGGCCGGACACACCTTCCTCGCCGACTGCCCCACGCGCCTGACCGTCGAGATCCTCTCCGACAAATGGTCCGTGCTCGTGCTGTTCGGGCTCAGTCAGCAACCTCGGAGGCACGGCGAGCTCGTGGACCTCATCGGGGGCGTCTCGCGCAAGGTCCTCACCCAGACACTGCGCCGGCTCCAGCAGTACGGACTGGTCGAACGCCGGGCCGAGGCGCCGCGCCACGTCGATTACAGCCTGACCGACCTCGGCCGGACCCTCATCGAACCCATCGAGGTGCTGACGGGCTGGGCGAGGGACCACGGCGGGGAGATCGCCGACTTCCAAGAGGTCGAGCAGGATTCACATCGACCGCGCTTCGGCTTAGACCACGTGGGGGACGCCTCGGCGTAATTGCTGCGGATCGGGGCAATCCATCCGGGGTCTTCGCAATCGCGCGCACCTCTGGAGGTTGGCCAGATGGAACACCCCGAGCCGGCACCGCACGTCCGCGGCATGTTGACGCTCATCACCGCGGGTGACAACGAGACGGTACCCAACGGCATCCCGTACGGCGCCTTGCCGCTGCATTCGCTCGAGACGTCTGAGGTGAAGACGTGGCTCGAGAAGTACAAGCGGTACTCGATCTTCGTCATGGCGGGCAGCCACTTCGAGATGAAGGGCGTCCCGGCGTTGACAGTGTCCTCGAGCATCGAGGACTACAAGGCTGTCATGAAGGCTTCGCCGCTTTGATGCGTCGACCCATGACGTGAGCTGAGATCAAGGTCACCTTCGCTTGACCTGGTGAGCGGGTGTCTCTGGCGGCGACGATAGGTCCGCCATGACGTTCGCCGACGCCCTCATCCTGTTCGCGGCCGGAGTGCTCGGCGGGCTCGCCAGCACGATCGCCAGCGTGGCGAGCGTCGTGTCGTATCCCGTGCTGCTCGTGCTTGGCCTTCCACCGCTTGCGGCGAACGTCACCAACACGGTGTCGCTGGTCTTGACCGGCGTCGGGTCCGTGCTTGGTTCGCGCCCCGAGCTGGCAGGACAGCGGTCACGGGTACGTCGGCTCGGCCTTATCACGGCGCTCGGCGGGGCAGCGGGCGCGGCGGTTCTGCTGATCGCGCCGGGCAGCGCGTTCGCCGTGGTGGTTCCCGTCCTGATCGGCGGCGCGTCGGTGGCGTTGCTCGCACAGCCCATGATCCGCCGGTTGGCGCCCACGGCGCACAGCGAGAGCTCCCCCTGGCGCCTCGCGTGTGTGTTCGTGGTCGCGGTCTACGCGGGGTACTTCGGTGCGGCCGGCGGGGTGCTGATGCTGGCCGTGCTCAGCACCATGCTCGCCGAGCCCTTGATGCGGATCAACGCCGTCAAGAACGCGATCAGCGGCATCGCGAACGGCGTCGCCGCGATACTGTTCGCGGTCTTCGCGCCGGTCCACTGGGAGTACGTGCCGTTACTTGCGGCGGGATTCCTGGTAGGCGGCTACATCGGACCCAGGCTGATCCGCCACGTGCCGGTGCGGCCGCTGCGCATCTTCATCGCCGTCGCGGGGCTGGCGTTGGCGGTGAAGCTCGGGTTGTCCGCTTACCGGTAAGGGCGGGGCCGCCCGGCCGTTGCTCACCCTGCGACGAGGCCGTCCCACGACCACCGAGGAATGGTCAGTCCGTCCGGGACCTCGCTGCGGTCGAAGGGGTAACGCGCCATCGTGACCGTGGTCGTCCACGCGAAATAGTCGTGCAGGACCCGGCAGAGCTCTTTGTCGTCGCCGAGCCCGGCATCGACCAACGCCTGGTCGAAGCAGTCGATCGCCCGGCGGTCCATCTCCTCGTGGATGCCCTCGCCTGCGTGCATCCGGACCACGGCGCTCTCGCCGCCGTACTTCTCCGAGAAGTCCGCCGGCCCGCCCCACGCCTCCGCCCAATAGGCGGCCAGCCGCTCGGTGTGCGCCGGATTGAGGCCGTGACTGAACGCATGGCTGACGATCTCGTCCTCCATCACCCGCGCGTGCCACGCATCGGCGAGCCGCAGCACTCCCCTCTCCGCGCCCGCAGCTTCATAGATTGTCCGCATAGACACCAGCTTGCCACTGATCGGCAAGCAATGCGTTGACGCGCGGCGGCGGCATCGGTAGCGAATCGCGGATGCGCTGCTGGGCGAGACGTCCTGCGTATCTTAGAGTTCTCAGCAAGCTGTATCCGGACCGATGATCAGATGATGATCAGGGGAGGCCTTGCTGTGCGCAGGCTGCACGTCACGCTGCTGGCAATACTCGTGGTCTGCGTCGCTGGATGCTCGGCGCTGAAAGCTGAAACGACGACGACCTCGTCGGCGGCGGCGACTCCTCAGACGAGGGTCGGCGTACTCGCGGCCGTTCACGATCCCGGGCAGGTGACCGGAACCGTTCCGGCGTCGTGCCACGCGGGCGCGGGGCCGACGCCGGATCCGACGTGCACGCCCGGGGCCATCGATCCCGCGGTGACCCAGCAGAACATCTCCACCACCATCTGCCGCAGCAACTACACGGCCAAGATCCGGCCCTCGACGAGCCAGACCGACAAGCTCAAGGCCGAGATGTACAAGGCGTACGGGATAAAGTCCGGCACGACCAGCGAGCTCGACCACCTCGTGAGCCTCGAACTCGGCGGCGCGAATGACGTCAAGAACCTCTGGCCGGAGGTCGGCTCGCTGCCGAACGCGAAGGACAAGGTGGAGAACGACCTGCACCGGGCTGTGTGCTCGGGCAAGGTCACTCTCGCCGCCGCGCAGCAGGCCATCGCGGCCGACTGGTTGACGGCGGAGCACACTCTTGGTCTCTCGTAGCGGCGGTCGGCCGTCGCCGACGCAGCGCTAACAGGGCCTGCCGTTGTCCGCTAGCGGACAGTAGGGCGGCTGCCCAGGGCGGCGAACTGGGCGGAGAGGTCGGCTAGGGCCGCCTCGGCCGCCGCGGTGAGGGCGGCGGCTCGGGCGGGTTCGAGCCGGGTGGTGGCCGGGGGCGCGGTGACGAGGGTGTGGAGGGAGAGTTCGGCCCGGGCCAGGCGGGTGGCGGTGGCGACCAGGGCGTGGGCCGCGTCTGCGGTGAGGCGGGACTGCGGGGGCTCGGCGGCCAGACGGGCGGCCGCGGCTTCGGCGTCGGTGCGGGCACGCCGGGCGGCGGACTGGCGCGTGCGGAGGCGGTGGGCGTCCGGGGCGCCGACGGCGTCGAGTTCGTGGCGGAGGGCGGCCACATACGTCCGATGGGCATCGACCAGGCGGCCGAAGATCTGCGGGGCGGTTCTGGCGTGCCAGGTGGGCCAGACCGCGTAGGCGACCAGGGCCAGGAGTGCGCCGAGGGCCGTGTCGGCGAGGCGGACGGTGGCGGTGGTCTCGGCGCTGAGACCGAGGATGTCGAGGAGCAGGACGATGAAGACGGTCAGGTAGATGCTGTACCTGAGGTAGTCGACCTCGAATACGGCGTACGCGGCGGCGACGGCGACTCCGGCCGCCAGAACGAGGATGTCGGGCGCACCGTGCAGCAGCGTCGCGATGAGGGCTCCGACCAGTGCGCCCACCGCGGTGCCGATGGCGCGGTGCACGCCGCGGGAGACGGTGGAGTTGTAGTCGGGCTTCAGGACGAGGAACACGGTGAGTACGATCCAGCGGCCCTCGTAGAGTCCTGTGATGCAGACGAAGGTCTCTGCGATTCCCGCGGCTACGGCGAGACGCAGGGCGTGGCGGCCGATCTCGCCGGAGGGGGTGAGATGGGCGCGGAGCGTGGCCGGGACGGGGGTGTCGGTGAGGGGTTCCGGGGCGGCGGCGGAGGGGGCTGGGTCCGGCGTATCGAGGCCGGTCAGGAGGGTGGTGATGGAGTGTAGGTGGGTGAGGACGGCGGTTGCGGACCAGTGCCAGGTTTCGGAATCCTCGGCGGGGAGCGCGGGGAGCGTCGGAAGTGCGGCGGCGGCGGTGTGGGGCGACGTCGCGCGGGGAGCGCGGGCGATGGTCTCGGCTACGGCAGTGAGTACGTGGACTGAGTCGGCGGCGAGGCGGCGGGCGGCGGGGGCTTCGGCGGCGTGCTCGGCCAGGGCGGCCAGGGCGGCGCGGACCTGCTCGGCGTGTTCGAGGAGGGCGGCGTAGGCGGTGCGGGTCGCTCGCGGCAGGAGGGGGTTGGGGTCGGCCAGGCGGGCGTGGCCGAGGGCGATGCGCTCGGCGTACGCGGCTAGGTCGCGGAACGAGGTGGCCAGGGCGGCGCGCTCGTGGGCGCCGCGGCGGGTGGCCCAGGAGAGGGTGACGGCCGTTGCCTGAAGTGCGGCGCCTGCCAGGACCAGGCCCGCACGGACGGCGGCGTGGGCCGGGTCCTGCGGGGTGCCGATGGCGATGAGCAGGGCTACCGGCCAGAGGGCGGCGACTGCTGCGCGGCGCTGGCCGAGGCTGACGGTGAGTCCGGCTGTATAGCCCCACACGGCGATGACCGGGATCAGTGCCCAGGGTTGCGCGTGGGCGACGGTGGCGCCGACGAAGGTGGAGACGGCGGTGCCGACTCCGGCCACGGCGACCGCGGACAGGCGGGTGCGGCTGACGCCCTGGAAGGAGGCGAGTCCGGCGAGCAGGGCGCCGAGGGCGGCGAATACGCCGTCGGCGGTCTGGCGGGTGAGGACGCCGACCAGCAGGGGCAGCACCACTCCCCCGGCGATGGCGAGTCCGCGCCGCTTGGCGAGGGCGTTGCGGCGCAGGTCGCGGGGGCGGGCGGTGGCGGCCCATTCGAAGCGGGCCAGGTAGCTGAGCGCGGGCCACCTGGGCTCGGCGGCACCCGAGCGGGGGCTGGTCTGGACGGTGGTGGGACGGCGTTCGGCGGCGATGGTCACGATCGCGGCTCTCCTGACGGCGGCAGCGGGATCGGCACGTGCTCGGGGCGGATCGACGGCTGCGCTGCCGGGAGTCGAGGGCGGGTGCGCTGCGGCTCCGGGAGCAATGATCCTCCAGCCAGTGGGCATGCGTCCAATGACCGTTTTTCACGGAACCCATGTCATGCGAACATGGATTGCATGGACCTGCAGGTGCTGCGCTGGTTTCGCGAGGTGGCGGACGGGGCGACGGTGACGGAGACCGCCGAACGTGCGCGGATCACCCAGCCTGCGCTCTCGCGGGCGTTGGCGCGACTGGAGAACGAGGTCGGCACGCCGCTGCTGACGCGGTCGGGGCGGACGCTCACACCGACCCCCGCCGGCCGGCTGTTCCGGGAGCACGTGGGCCAGGCGCTCGATCAGTACGACCTCGGGCTGCGGGCCGTCACGGAGCTCGTGGATCCGGCGCACGGCACGGTGCCGCTCGCCTTCCTGCACACGCTCGGCACGTGGTTGGTTCCGCCGCTGGTCAGCAGCTTCCGCGAGGCGCATCCGCAGGTGCGCTTCGAGCTGCATCAGCACGGCGAGGCGTCGATTCTGCAGGAGCTGGTGGACGGCGCGGCGGATCTGATCATCTCCAGCCCGACGTTCGGGCACCCGCGCGTGACGTGGCGTCGGCTACTGGTCGAGCCGCTGCGGCTGACCGTACCGCCGGGGCACCGGTTCGCGGGTCGCAAGCGGCTCCGGCTGGCGGAGGCGGCCGACGAGCCGTTCATCCTGCTGCGCAGCGGCTATGCACTGCGGGTGCTCACCGAGCGGCTGTGCGCGCAGGCCGGATTCACGCCGAAGATCACCTTCGAGGGCGAAGAGGTCGAGACGCTGCGCGCGCTGGTCGCGGCCGGGCTCGGCGTGGCTCTGCTGCCGCCTCCGCGCGCGACCGCCGCGGCGCCGGACACGACCGATCCGGCACCGCAGCTGCACGTCACGGACGTGGACAGCACGCGCGAGCTCGGCCTTGCCTGGCTCACCGACCGTGAGCTGCCGCCGTCGTCCGCGGCGTTCCGCGAGCACGTGCTGCGGTCGGCGCCGGAGATCACGCCGGTTGACTATCGGGTCGGGGATGGCTCATCGCGCTAGCTGGAAGCCCTTCACCGCGTGCTTGGTGAGGGAGAGGCGCATGGCCTCCCGGAGGTCCACGGCGAAGACGATCTCCATGCCCTCCCGGATACGGCTGCCGACCTGGCCGAGCTCGTGCGCGTTTCCCGCCGGTGCGATGAAGCGCTGCGAATGGAGTTCGCGTGCGGCGTGTGCGACGTCCTTGAGCGAAGCGACGGGGAGCAGTACGCCGTCCGCGCCTAGGCCGCCGGTCACGGAGACCTCAGGGCGCACCATGTGGCCGGTTAGCGCGGAGATCACAGCCAGCGCGATCGCAGCGCCGATGTACGGCGCGTCGGTTGCGCCTTCGGTCGCGGGTGGCGGGCCGTAGGGCTGGAAGACGCGGAAGTCGTGTCCGGCGAACCACGCGTCCCAGCCGCCGTCGCGAGGGGGCAGGTAGGTCGCGGCGGCGGCGCGTACGTGTGCGACGGCGGCGTCGGCGGATTCGTGCACGGCAGCGACCGGCCACTCCGTGACGTCGACGCGGCCGCTGCCGGGGCGCGGGATCGCCTCGATGGGCACGAGGGCACCCTCGATCGGCGTCCAGGCGACGCCGATGCGTTGGTCGGCGAGGTGGGCGAGGCGTTCGGAGCGGATCTCGCGCCGGCGGCTCTCCGCATAGAAGCTCATCGCGCGCTCGAGGTCCGCCTCGTAGTCGACGGCGACCTTCGAATGATCGGCGGGGTCGTACCAGACGGGGACGTGCGCGCCCTGGGATTTCTGGGTATGGATGCGCGTCATCACGGTCGCCTCGAAGGGCGACTGCGCGCGGTCTTCGGGTACGACGCGCAGAACCATGCGGCAGTCGAACCAGGTTTTCGACAGGTCCTCGTCGGCCGCCCACGCGGACGAGACGCTCGCCGCCCCGCCGATGGTCGTCATCGAGAGGATCTCGCCTGTCGCGCGACCGCCCTTCTTGCGGAGTTCCTCGAGCAAGTGCTTGTGCTTGAACAGCATCGACTCCCCCTCCGGAGCACACCCACCAGGGATTCAAGTGTAGGTGAGGCGCCTGTTCGGGGAGGCTGAACGCTGATGTCGATCAGTTGATCACGTAGGCGGCCAGCTCGTCCAGGATCGCGTCCAGGTTGTTGAAGAACACGGATATGTGGCCCTCGCCGGGCAGCAGGTGCGCGACGGAGCGCGGGATGCGGTCGGTGAGCCAGCGTCCGTGCGCGAAGGGGACCATCAGGTCCCTGTCGCCCTGCCAGAGGAAGACCGGCACGTCGATGTCCTGCACCGCGAAGCCCCAGGGCTGGACGAAGGCGAGGTCGTCGTCGATCCAGCCGACCGGGCCGTGCCGCATGCCCTCGGCGATCTGGGCGGCCAGCTCCTCCCCCACCTGCCCGGCGAGTGCGGCGCGGTCGACGTCGGGCAGCAGGGTGGACATCGACTCGATCAGGGCGGCGGGGTCGGCGTGACGCAGTTCGGCCCCGGCCTCCCCGAGCGATGCGGTGATCTCCTTCTCGCCGGCGATGGCGGCGCCGAACTCCTCGATGTTGCCCTCGCCCATGCCCGCCAGGAAGTCCAGGTCCTCGGCGCCGTACGGCCCGACGCTCGCGATCGTCGTGGCTGCGGCGACCCGGCTCGGCAGCAGGGCGGCGGTCGCGAGGGCGTGCGGTCCCCCGCCCGACCAGCCGAGGGTGACGCAGCGGTCGGCGCCGAGGTGGTCGAGCACGACCTCCACGTCGTCGGCGATGTCGGCGACCGAGCGCCGCGGTCTCCGGGTGGAGCCCCCGTAGCCGGCCCGCGAGTACGTGACCATCCGCAGTCCCCGCGCGTGAACCGCCTCGTCGATCGCCCGGAAGCGGGTCAGGCTGCCGGGCGTGCCGTGGTGCAGCACCAACGGCGGGCCGTCCGCCGGGCCGCTGACCTGGATGTCGAACGAGCGGGAATCTCCGACTTCGATGAGCACGGCGCAAAGTATGGTACCGCTCAGACTCTGGTGTCTATACAAACGCCAGATACATCAGCCTTCCCTTCAGCCGTCCTCGATCTCTGTCTCCATGACCGCGAGGATGGCCACACCGCCGAGCACTCCGATGACGCCGATCGCGATGCCGACGCCCCACGCCCCGTAGTCCGGATCGACCATCGCGGCAGCCCCTGGAGCCGGCCGGTCGGCCGGATAGGCAGATCGGTAGCCCGGTAGCCCGGTAGGAGGGTAGCCCGGTGGGAAGGTCGGCCGGACGCCACGCGGCGCCCGGCCTACCTGTGTTCCTTGACCGCGCGGACGGCCGCGTCGGTGGCGCCCGTCTCCAGGTGGGTGAGCAGGTCGGAGTGGCAGAGGTTCTGGCGGCGGATCGCCTCCGGATCGGGCGACGGACGCAGCAGGCACAGCCTGCCGATCAGGTCGGCCGTCACCTCGCGCATACCGCGTCCGCCGAGGGCTTCGGCGAGATCCAGGTGGAAACGCGTCTCCAGTTCGAGCAGGCGCTCGGAATCCGCGCCGGCGTCGAGCGCCTCGGCCACCTCGCGCAGGCCTTTGAGGTGTTCGGCCTCCAACTCGCCGGACGCGTGCGCTACCAGGCCGCATTCGAGCAGGAGCAGGAAGCCCGCGATGGACGCGGCGGCCTCCGGGTCGTGGTGCGCCGCGGCGGCTCTCGCCCAGTCGGCCGAGACGAAGGTTCCTCCGGTCCGGCCGCGCCGCCGGTCGAGCAGGCCGTCCTGGCACATGCCCTCCAGCGCGCGGCGGACGGTCATCTCACCGATGCCGAGCTGCTCGGCCAGCACGCCCACGTCCGGAAGCCGGTCGCCGGCGCGGGCCGTGCCCAGCGCGACGTGCAGCGCGATCCGGGAACGGACGAGTTCGGCCCCGCTCTGCGCACCGGGACCCGGCAGTGCGAGCGCGTGCCCCGTCGTGCTGTAGGGGCCGAATTTGCCCGTCTTGTTCATCGTCGCCACGCCGCAACTCTACGAATGGTGGTCCGCGACGATCGAGCCGACCCGCTCGCCGAGCGAGGGATCGCGGCGAACGAGCAGCGCGGCGTACGCCACCGAGACGGCGAGGATGCCGAGCGCGAGATACGGGAACCAGTCGTAGGGATCGGATTGGCCGGGCTTGACCAGGTAGTACAGCGGTACCAGGATCGTCGCCGCGCCGATCGCGGGCAGCAGCGCGTGCCGCACCCAGTGGAACTCGCTCGGCCGGTAGCGCCGGTAGTAGAACGGCAGCGCGATGTTCGAGGCCAGGTAGACCAGCAGCACCAGGATCGTGCCCATGGTCGAGGACTCGGCGAAGAAGCTCATCGGGTCCATCCGGCCGCCCGCGTGGCCGCCGAGGACGTGGCCGAGGCCCCAGCCGCCGATGATCAGCAGCGAGATGCCGACGAAGGTGATGATCGCCTTGGTGGGCGTGCGGCGGGTGGGGTGCACCTCGCCGATCGCCGCGGGCAGCAGGCCCTCGCGGCCGGCGTTGAACACGAGCCGGGCCTGCGAGTTCACGCCCGCGATGAGCGAGCCGACGGTCGAGGTCAGGCCGGCGAGGTAGGCGAAGAAGGCGAGTACCGCGAACGTGCCCTGCGCGACGTCGATGAACGGGACGGCGGAGTTGCCGACCGCGGTGACGTCGTAGCCGAAGCCGGTCAGCGTCGCGTAGGAGAAGAGCAGGTAGCTGACCGACATGATGCCGATCGAGAGGAAGACGGCGCGGCCGACGTTGCGCCGCGGGTTGTCGGTCTCCTCGGCGAGCGCGGCGGAGTTCTCCCAGCCGATGAACAGGTAGACGGCGAGCGGGAAGCCGGCGGCGAGGCCGCTGAAGCCGTTGGTGATGTGCCTCGGCTCGAAGGGCGTGAACGACAGGTGCCCGGAGTGCCTGACCAGCGCGATCACGGAGACCGCGACGAGCACGATCATCTCGATGCCGAAGAAGAAGCCCGCGACCTTGGTGGAGACGGCCACACCGCGGACCATCAGCACGACGGCCAGCGCGGTCAGGACCAGGGTCCAGAGGATCCACGGCACGTTCCAGCCGAAGTAGTGGTTCAGCGTCGTCTCGAGGAAGCCGCCGGAGACGGCGATGACCGAGGACATCGCGATGATGTAGCCGAGTCCGGCGAGCAGGGCCGTGGTGACGGCGCTGGTCGGGCCGAAGGTCTTGCCGACGAAGGTGATGAAGCTGCCCGCGGACGGGTGCGCCTTGGAGAACTGCGCGAGCGTGTTGCCGAGGAACGCGACGGCGACGCCCGCCGCGAGGATCGTCAGCGGCGAGGCGACTCCCGCGGTCACGGCCAGGAACCCGAAGCCGAAGAAGAAGCTCATCGCCGGGCCGATGTTGGCCATGGTCGCTGCGGCGATGTCGACCATGCCCAGTGTGCCGCCGCGAAGGCGTTGCCCGCTGGCGGGTCTTTCGGAGGTTATGGTCTCGGACACGGCGGACTCCCAGGGAGGCGGATGGGTCGGAGGTCGTCCGAGAAAATAGTTCAAGGCGATCAGATATACAAGGGGGTTCGGCGCGAGAGGCGGGCCCGGACGCTCCGGACCCGCCTCTCACGCCGCCGTGACCTCCGCTACTGCTGCGCCGTCATCGCCTGGATCGACGCGTCGCTGGCGTACAGGTCGACCGGTCCGGAGCCCGCGGTGCGCACCTGGAGGTGCGTGTCCGCGGCGCCGGGCACCTCACCCTGGACGGTGAGCGTCTGGGGTGTGCTGCTCAGCTCGACCGTCTCGCTGACCAGGTCCTGCTGTCCGTTCCAGAAGTCGAGGTAGACGTCTCCCGTCCCCTGGAGTGTGATCGACCCCTGGTAGTACTGGCCGGCCGGCAGCTGGGACGCCGGATCGACCCAGATCCACGTGTTCGGATCCGCGTTCGTCTCGGTCCATTCGACGGCGCTCGCACCCGACGACGTGGTCGTCGCGGTGATGGTCCCGGGCACCGAGCCGACGCCGTTCTCCACCGGGCCCTGCCAGTTCAGCTGGCCGGTCGGGGTGTCGCCGAGCAGGTTCGCGCCGGTCGGCACGAGGATCGTCGGCTTGCGTCCCGGCGGGAAGGTGAGCGTCCCCGAGGAGTACGACGGCGGCGCGTCGGCCGCCGCGGCGCCCCAGGTCTCGTCCGCCGTGCCGGTCATCGCGTAGTCGAGCTGCATCGACGACGAGAGTCCGGAGAGCCAGACCTTCGAGTACTGCTTGCCGTTGACCGTGAGGCTGCTGACATACGTGCTTGTCGACGCGCCGGGTGCGTTCATGACGATCTGCCGGCCGCCGTCGAGGCTGATAACGGCCTTCGGGAAGATCGGCGCGCCGAGATCGAGCGCCGAGGTGCCGGGGGTCTCGGGGTACATGCCGAGCGCGGACCAGACGTACCAGGAGCTCATCGCACCGAGGTCGTCGTTTCCGGGCTCGCCGCCGGGCGTGTCCGAGTAGGCGGTGTCGAGCAGCTCGTGCACGGTCGACTCGGTCTTGTACGGCGCTCCCGCGTAGTCGTAGATCCACGGTGTGCCGAGCGAGGGCTCGTTGCCGGCCCAGTAGTACGGCGCGTTCGGGCCCGCGTTGGTCTGCTCGAAGAAGGTGTCCAGCCGCGAGACCGCCGCCGAGTCACCGCCCATCGCCGAGATCAGACCACTGACGTTCTGCGGGATCATCCACGTGTACTGCGCCGCGTCGCCCTCCTGGAAACCGGACTGGCCGAAGCTGCCCATGCCGTCGGTGGTCGGGCCGAACTCCGGGAACTGGCCAGAACCGTCGCGCGGCTGGATGTAGCCGGTGTCGGTGTTGAAGACGTTCGTCCAGTTCTGCGAGCGCGCCAGGTACGTCTGCGCCGTCGAGGACTGGCCGAGGTCGCCGGCGAGTTCCGAGATCGCGAAGTCGGCGGTCGCGTATTCGAGGGTCTCGGAGGCGCCGTTGTTCTCCGGGGACAGGTCGCTCTCCTGGGTGTTCGGCACGTAGCCGAGCGACTCGTAGTCGGACAGCTGCGGCCGTTCGACGTAGAAGCCCTGGCCGAGTTCGCTGCTCGTCGGCGCGGTCGAGGCGCCCTTGACCATCGCGGCGAGCGCCGCCTCGGTGTCGAAGTCCCGCGCGCCGAACGAGTACGCCTCGGCGATGATCTCGTCGGCCGCGTCGCCGTTCATGACCTGCGTGTAGTCGTTCGCGAATCCCCACTTCGGCAGCCAGCCGCCCTGCGACTCGTCGTTGAGCAGCGAGGTGACCATCTGGCTCGTCTGCGCGGGCGCAAGGAGCGCGAGCAGCTGCACTTCGGATCTATCGATGTCCCAGCCGGAGAAGTTCGCGTACTGGACCTGGCCGTGAGAGGTGCGATGTACCTTGTCGTCATAGCCGATGTAGTTGCCGTTTGTGTCCGAGAAGATGCTCGGTTCGATGAGCGCGTGGTAGAGCGCTGTGTAGAACTCTGTCTGCTGCGCGCTCGTGCCGCCGCCGATCAGTATCTTGCTCAGCATCTGGTTCCACTGCCTGTACGTGCTCTGAGCCACTTGGCTCTCGCTCCAGCCGCTGTCCTCGGCCTCGAGGTTGGCCTGGGCGTCAGCCTGGCTGACGTACGAGACGGCGACCTTCATCGTCACCTGGCTTTGCGTCGTCGTGTCGAAGCTGACATACGCGCCGGACTGCAGGCCCGAGGTGCTTGCCGGCGTCGAGGTGCCGGCCGTCGTCACGACGGATTCCTGGCGCAGTGAGACATTCGAGGCCACGAGGTTCACCGCGCCCTCGGAGGCGGTGCGCACCTGAACCTGCGGTGTGTTGATGCCGCCGGTCGGCACGGTCGAGGCGATGGTGAGCGTGACCGGGGTCGAGGTGAGGTTGACGGCCTTGCTCTCCACGTCCTGCTGGCCGTTGTAGAAGTCCAGGAAGACGTCGCCGCTGCCGGACAGCGTGACGCTCGCCTCGTAGGCGTCGCCCTGGGTTACGCCGCTGGGGGTGGCCTGGATCCAGCTGTTCGCGAGGGCGTCGGACTGCTGCCAGGACTCCGCGCTCGTGCCGTCCGACGTGGTCGTCGGGGCGAGCGTCGCGGTGCTGCCGCCGCTGCTGACCTCGTGGTAGCTCCACGGGAGGTCGCCGGTGGGCTGGGTGAACGAGTTCGCGCCAGTGGGCGCGTTCTGCCAGGTGCCGTAGTGCGCGAAGGACCGGTCGAACTCGGCGACGAAGTACAGCGGGTACGTGGTCGGCGATCCGCAGAACTGGCCCGCGGTCTCGGTGCCGGCCACCTCGTGGTCGTTGAGCACGGAGACGCCGGCCGAGACGTTGCCCGACTCCGAGTCGCCCATCTTGAACAGCACGTTCGAGGACGTGCTCGCCGGATAGTCGAGTTGCGCGATGCCGGTCCGCTCGGTCGCGGCCAGATTCGCCTTGATCGCCGACGAGGTCGAGGGGTTGAGCGTGACGTTGTACGAACCCGGCTTCGCGCTCTCCGAGCCGTGCGAGATCGAGTCGGTCGTCGAGATCGGGTCGGCGCCGATGGAGCCGACGGTCGGCAGGATCGGGAAGTCGCCGAACGCGCCGCACCCGGGGCCCGACATGTGGGTCAGGCTGAACCCCAGCGTCGAGGAGTCGGCGTAGTCGTATCCGCCGCCGTCCGGCCGCGAGGGTGTGTCGGGGCTGAAGCTCAGCATGCCGAACGGCGCCGTCGCGCCGGGATACGTGTCGACCTGGCCGACGGTCGCACCGCCGGAACCGGTGCCGATCATGGGGTCGACCAGCGACGCGGGGTCGCCGACGAGGTTCGCGCTCGGCGCCTGCGCAGCCTGCGCCGGCGTGGCCGCGACGCCGAGCAGGCCGATACAGGTCGCTGCGATGAGTGTTCGGATTCGGGGACCCGTCGTGGGCTGACGCAACGCCGCCTCCAAATGACTACGTTGTCATGGCTTCCACTGCGTTGTATCTGACGATCGCTCGGGGCACAAGGCTCGGCTCAAGGAGCGGACACCCGGGACCGCCTCCCGCGACGGCCCGCTTCACGGTCCGTCGGCCTGATGATCCTGGCCCGCGCGATCCAGAGCCTCGGCGGCGGCCTGCTGCCGCCGTCCTTCGGTATCATCCGCGACGAGTTCCCGACCGCTCAGGTGAACTCGGCGATCGGCCTCGGCTCGGCCACCACGGCCACGGCACGGCACGGCACGGCAGCAGCGTCGCGGCGAGCGTGCCCGCCTCCGGCGTCTGCGCCGCGCTCCCGATCCCGAAGGATTCCCGTTACACGCACGTGTTCTGGATGCTCGCCGGCGCCTCGGTCTTCGCCACGCTTGCCGCGCGGCTGATCCCGACGGCAGGTCGCCGCTCGACCCCTGACGTCACGTCGACCCCGGCGCCGCTGACGGACGAGCGGACGGACGAGACGCCCGCGCCGACCTGATCCGGTCCGGCTCCGTCAAATCTCGGAACCGGCTGGCGCAGACGGCCCACCGCCGCAACAATCATGCAATGTGACCTCTGCACGTGAATCAGCAACGCTCATCGCTGCGGAGGTCTCCTCCCGCACCCTCGACGGCTTCGCGCTCATCGGGATCGACGGCATTGGAGGCTCGGGGAAGACCACTCTGGCGGAAGAGCTGGCGGCGGTGCTGCGCGGGCCGGCCGAGGCGACCGCGGTCACCGTCGTGCATGTCGACGACTTCTACCGCGAGATGCACCGCGGCGAGCGGCTGCGGCTGACCCCGGCGGAGGGCTACGAGCTCTACTACGACTGGGAGCGGCTGCGCGAGGAGGTCCTGGCGCCGCTGACGTCGGGGTCCTCCGCGGCGTACCGGCGCTACGACCGGCCGAGCGGGCGGATCGTGCCCGGCGAGCTGCATCGGGTGCCGCACGCCGGGATCGTCATCGTCGAGGGCGTCCAGTCCGTCCGACCGGAGCTCGAGGGCTACTACGACCTGACCGTGCTGGTGGACACGCCGTTCGACGTGAGCTTGTCCCGGATGGTCGCGCGCGGCCGCGAGCACGGTCAGGGCGACTTGGAGCAGCGCCGGCAAGCCTCTGACCGGTACTATTTCGCGACGACCGAGCCGTGGACCCGGGTCGATCTGATCGTCAAGGGGCTGTGACGGCGAGCCGTTCGGCGAGCCGGGTGAGCGCGCGGCCGAGCGGCACGTCGACGCGGACGGAGGCGTGCTCGTCGCCGCGCGTCTGGCCCTGGTTGATGATCGCGACCGGCTTGTACGCCTTCGCCGCGTGGCGGACGAAGCGCAGGCCGGACATGACCGTCAGCGAGGAGCCGAGGACGAGCAGCGCCCGGGAGCGGTCGATCAGGTCATAGCACTGCTGCACGCGCGGCCGCGGCACGTTCTCGCCGAAGAACACGACGTCCGGCTTCAGGATCCCGGTGCCGCAGTCGGTGCAGGAGGCGATCCGGAAGGTGGCGACGAGCGTGTCGTCGAGCTCCACGTCGCCGTCCGGGTTGATGTGCGTGCTCTCGGCGCGCTCCCGGAAGTCCGGGTTCGCCGCGTGCAGCCGCTCGTCCAACTGCTCGCGGGTGCTTTCCGCGCGGCAGCCTAGGCAGATGACGCGGTCGAGGCCGCCGTGCAGCTCGATCGCGTTCGGCGAGCCCGCGGCGCGGTGCAGTCCGTCGACGTTCTGCGTGATCACGCCGGAGACGTAGCCGGCGCGCTCCAGGTCGGCGACCGCGTAGTGCCCGACGTTCGGGCGCGCGCCGACGATCGTGCGCCAGCCGAGGAAGCTGCGGGCCCAGTAGCGCTGGCGCCCGGCAGCGCTGGCGACGAAGTCCTGGTAGGTCATCGGCGTGTGCCGGCGCAGGCTGCCGGTCGCGCCCCGGTAGTCGGGGATGCCGGACTCGGTGGACAGGCCTGCGCCGGTCAGCACGGCCACGTCGCGCCGTGCCAGGATCTGCTCGATGTCCATGAGCTCGTCCTCGGGACCGGCCTGCCGGGCGACCTGCTCGACTCGCTGGTCGGGGGCGTGCCGATCCGCCTCGGCGGGCGGCACGAGCATCGGGCGAACGCGCATGCCTTCAAGGATACGTCGTTCGCGCCGACGCTCGGCGGCCCTTACCGAGGTGTACGGCTGCGGATCGGTCAGCCGGTCACGGCCACCCCGTCCGGCACGTCGCCCGCGGTCACCGCGCTGCCGACTGCGCCGGTGGCCACGGTGATCGGCACGACGTCGTTGACGTTCGAGTCGACGACCCAGGCCGTCGTCCCGTCCGGGCTGAACCCGACCGCGTACGCGCCGGCCCGGTCGCGATGAACGAGCCCGCAGTGAGGGTGCTCACATCGATCGGCGTGACGCCGCCGGCGCCGGAGTCCGCGACGTACCCCGTCTTCCCATCCGGGGAGATCTGCACGTACTGCGGGCCCGCCCCGACCGCGATCGTCGTGGTGACAGCGTCGGTCGAGGCGTTGACCACCGAGACGGAGGAACCGCCGCCGTTGGTGATGAACACCGATCAGTCCGCTGCGGCGAGTTCCAGCAGGCGGCGGCGCCATTCCAGCGCGTGCCGGATCCCGTCCTCGAGTTCGTACTTCGCGCGCCAGTCGAGCAGCTCGGCCGACCGGTCGCAGCGGGTGTGGGCGCCGACCACGTCGCCCGGGCGCGCGGGGGCGTCCTCGGTGCGCAGCGGGGTTCCGGTCACCGTGCCGAACGCCTCGGCGAGCTGGCGGACCGTCACCCCCTTGCCGGTGCCGAGGTTGATGACGACGTGCGCGGGCCGGTCGCCGGGTTCGCCGCTGCCGCGGCCGACCAGCCGGTCGAAGCGCGTCAGGGCCGCGACATGGGCCTCGGCGAGGTCCCAGACGTGGATGTAGTCGCGGATCCCGGTGCCGTCGCTCGTGGGCCAGTCGGTGCCGGTGATCCGGAAGACGTCGTGGTTCTCCCAGGCCTCGACCATCTTGCCGAGCGCGTGCGACGGGTTCAGCAGCTGAAGCCCGGTGCGCATCTTCGGATCGGCGCCGATCGGGTTGAAGTAGCGCAGGGAGACGGCGCGAAGGCCGCTGCCGCCGCGCACCGCGTCGGCCAGGATGCGGTCCACCATCGTCTTCGTGGCGGCGTACGGGCTGCTCGGATCGAGCTCGGACTCCTCGTCGACCGTGAAGTCGGCGCCGGCCTTGTACATCGACGCCGAGGAGCTGAACAGCACGCGGTGGCAGCCGTTGCGCTCAAGGTGCTGCAACAGCTCGATCGTCTTGCCGACGTTCTCGCGGTAGTAGCGCAGCGGCTCGCTCACCGAGTCAGGCACGACGATCAGCGCCGCGCAGTGCACGACGGCCTCGATCTCCGGGTGGTCGGCGAAGACGCGGTCGATCAACGCCCCGTCGGCCACGTCGCCGTGATAGAACTCACGGCCCTCGGTGAACGACTCACGGCCGGTGACGAGGCTGTCCAGAATGACCGGGACGCCGCCGTGGTCGAGCACGGCCGAGGCGATCGTGCTGCCGATGAAACCCGCGCCACCTGTGATGAGCACCTTCATGTCCGCATCGACGCGGCCTCCGGCGGATCCGGTTGCGTTTCGAAAACGCGCGATTCTCCGGGATTTCGGATATCGGCCGGAGGTTAGCCTTTCCTAAGGGAATTGCATTTAGGATTAAGAGCGATATTCCGATATCATGAAACCCATGGTGACCACGGCCTCCGAAAAGCACTCGCATACCCGCACCCCGGGTCCGCCGCCCGCCCACCACCACCGGGACGTGAGCGGCGGCTGGCTGCGCCCGGCCGTCTTCGGCGCGATGGACGGCCTGGTCACGAACGTTTCGCTGATCAGCGGCGTCGGCGCGAGCGGCGCCTCTCCGCACACCGTGGCGCTGACCGGCATCGCCGGACTGGTCGCCGGCGCCTTCTCGATGGCCACCGGCGAATACATCTCGGTCACCTCGCAGAACGAACTGGTCCAGGCCGAGGTCAACAAGGAGCGGCACGAACTGCGCCGCAATCCGGTCGGCGAGCAGATGGAGCTGGCCGCCGCGTTCGTCGCCCAGGGCGTGGACGAGGACCTGGCCGAGAAGGTGGCCGCGCAGGTCTCCGCGCAGCCCGACCAGGGCCTGCGGCTGCACGTGCGCGAGGAGCTCGGCGTCGACCCGCACGACCTGCCCTCGCCGTGGACGGCGGCCGGAGCCTCGTTCGGCGCGTTCACCGTCGGCGCGATCATCCCGCTGGCGCCCTACCTCTTCGGCGCGCACGCGCTCTGGCTGGCCCTGGTGCTCGCCGCGCTCGGCGCGCTGGCCGGCGGCGGCGCGGTCGGCAGGCTCACCTCGAAGCCGGTGTGGCGCAGCGCCCTGCGACAGCTCGCCCTGGCCGCGATCGCGGCCGGAGCGACCTTCGTGATCGGCCACCTGATCGGCCAGAGCGTCGGCTGACGCGGCGTCGGCGGCGTGGCCGGCCGGCCCGGCTAGCCCGGCTGCGCCGAGTCCGGCTCGCTGACCACGCCCTTGAGCACCGGGTGGACCTCGAGTCCCGAGCAGACCTGGGTGCCCGGGGAGATCGACAGGGTGCTGGTCTGCGTCGTGTTCGGCGGCGTGACCAGCAGGCTGACCGGGTTCTGCATCGCGCAGCCCGCGCCGGTCTGCACGTCGCTCCACTCCAGCACCGCCGAGGCGTCCCCGCCGGGCGCGAGCACGACGGTCGGGGGTTTGGCCAGGCCGACCGCGCCGCCGAGATGACCGGAGAGGGTGCGCTTCGCGTTCAGAGCGGCCGTGCCGGCCTGGCCGGTCAGCTCGGCGCCGGGGTAGTCGCGCAGGACGCAGGTGCTGCCGCCGGTGTTCTGGAAGACCAGCAGCAGCGAGACGTGCCCCATCGCCCCCTGGCCCGCCTGCTCGGTGACCTGGATGTCGCCGCTCTGGCAGTTCTGGCCGCCGCCGTTCCCGTTGCCGCTGCCGCCCTCTCCGGAATCCGGCGTCGCGCTCGCTCCCGCGCCCGGCACGGCCGCCGACCCGCTGCTCGCGGCGGTCGGCTGCCCGGCGGCGGACGCGCCGTTCGAGTTCGCGCTGTGCGTGCCCGAAGTGGCATACGCGAAATAGCCCGCCCCGCCCATGGTCACCAGGCCGAGAGCTGCCGTCAACAGGGCGAACTGTCCCTTGGTCATCACTTACCTCCAGGGGAACAGACGCGTGATCACGCTGAGCGGTTGAGCCGGATCTCCCGGTCCGGCGCCGTACCGCACGGCGTCGCGGGACCGGCGATCAGAGCGACCAGTCGATCGCCGGGTAGCCCAGTTCCTCGAGCGCCGAGTTGATCGCGGTGTAGGGGCGCGAGCCGTGGAAGCCCTTGCTCGCCGAGAGCGGCGAGGGATGGGTGCCCTCGAGCACGCGGTGGCGCTCGGTGTCGATCAGCGCCTTCTTGGTCTTCGCCGGACCGCCCCAGAGCACGAACACGACCGGCTGCTCGCGGCCGCTCACGGCGCGGATCACGGCGTCGGTGAAGGTCTCCCACCCCTGCTTCTTGTGCGAGTTCGCCTCGTGGGCGCGCACCGTAAGCACCGTGTTGAGCAGCAGCACGCCCTGCTTCGTCCACGGGCGCAGGTCGCCGTCCTTCGGGATCGGCAGGCCGAGGTCGGCGTTGAGCTCCTTGTACATGTTGCGCAGCGACGGGGGCACGCGCACACCGGGCCGCACCGAGAAGCAGAGCCCGTGCGCCTGGCCGTCGTCGTGGTACGGGTCCTGGCCGAGCAGCACCACGCGCACGTCCTCGTAGGCGGTGGCCTCGAGCGCCGCGAAGACCTCCTCGCGCGGCGGGAACACCTGGTGCGCGGCGCGCTCGGCGGCCACGTAGGCGTCCAGCTTCGCGAAGTACGGCTTCGCGATCTCCTCACCGAGGACCTTCCGCCACGACTCGGGCAGCGGGGGCAGGTGCAGATCGGCCGGCATCGTCAGCTCATCGGTAGTCACGCGGGCTACCGTAGCGGCCCGCGCCGACAACGCGTGCCGGATGCCGGTACGTGGGCTGATTCACTCGCATCGCCGCTGCTCCGCGTCCCATTCCGCGGCCCACGTCGCCGACCACCGGTTGAGCGGCTCGATCGCCTCCCCCAACGCGAGCCCGAGCGGCGTGAGCCGGTAGCGCTCGGACTCGTCCTGGCCCACCAGTCCGGCCTGCCGCAGATCCTTGAGACGCTGGTAGAGCACGCTCGGGGACATCGAGTCGCAGCGGGATCGCAGCTCGCGCGGGCCGAGCGGGCCGAGCCGCAGCTCCCAGAGGATCCGCAGCGTCCAGCGGCGGCCCAGCAGGTCGAGCGCGGCCATCAGCGGCCGGCCGGTCTGCGAGCCGCGCACCGGGATCCCGGGCCGCGGGGCGGTCATCGTTCCTCCTCGGGTGGCGCCTTGACGTTACGGATTCCGTAACCGTAGCCTACTCGCGTCAGCATGTTACGGAAATCGTAACGGGGAGGACCCATGTCGGCGTTCTACACGCCCGCCGAGCGGACGGCGGACGGGGCCGCGACGTTCGACTCCACCGTCGCGACCCAGGGCCCGTGGTCCGCCGAGATGCAGCACGGCGGCGCCCCCAGCGCGCTGGCCCTGCGCGAGCTGGAACGCCTCGCCCCGGCGGACGGCGGCCACATCGCGCGGCTGGCCTGCGATTTCCTCGCTCCGGTCCCGGTGGGCCCGCTCACCGTGCGGACCGAGGTCGTCAAGCCGGGCAAGCGCGCCCGACTGCTCGCCGCGACCGTCGTCGCCGACGGCCGCCCGGTGCTCACGGCCCGCGCCTGGTGGCGTCGTCAGCAGCCTGACCTGGTGCCCGACGTCCCGGACCCCGCCTCGGCCCATCCGTTCCCCGACCCGGAGACGCTCACGTCGCACGACGGCGACACCGACGAGCTGAGCCGGCATCTGAACCACGGCTGGATCGCGGCGATGGAGTTCCGCTACGTGGTCGGCGGCCCGGCGACGCCCGGCCCGTGCCGGGTCTGGGTGCGTCCCCGGCTGCCGCTGGTCGAGGGCGAGCCGACCACCCCGACGCAGATCGCCGTGCTGATCGCCGACGGGGCCAGCGGATTCAGCTCGGCGCTCGACTTCCGTACCCACCTGTTCAGCAACCTCGACCTGAATCTCAGCTTCCTGCGCTCCCCCGCCGGCGGCTGGATCTCGGTGGACGCGACCACGTCGCTCGACCCCTCCGGCGGCGGCACGACGAGCACCCGGCTCGGCGATCAGGGCGGCGTGTTCGGTTACTGCCTGCAAGCGCTGTACGTCGAACCGCATGGAGCCCGTGGTTGACGAGGGCCCGGAGCAGGTAGAGTGCCGTAAACGTTTTCGATCACCGGAGCGAGCGGTACGGGGGAAGCGATGACGGGGATCAAGGATCTGGCCCGGGAGTGCGGGGTCTCGGTGGCGACCGTCTCGCGGGCGCTCAACGGCCATCCGGAGGTCAGCGTCGAGACCCGGCGGCAGGTCCAGCAGGCCGCCGAGCGGCTCGGCTACCGTCCCAGCCAGTCCGCGCGGGCGCTCGTGCGCGGCCGCTCCGACGCCGTCGGCCTGCTGTGGGACAGCGGCTACGAGACCGCGGGGCGCAAGCACCCGTTCCTGCTCTCCCTGCTCGTCGGGCTCAAGCAGGCGCTCAACGACGTCGGCCGGCATCTGATCCTGCTCAACGTGGACGTGGACCGGCAGGGTCCGCGCGCCTACCTCGACACCGCCCGCCAGTTCCAGGTCGACGGCGTCATCGTGATGGGCGTCGACGACCACTGGCCCGCGCTGCGCGAGCTGTTCGAGTCCGGCCTCCCGTGCGTCGCCATCGACCACGACCTCGCCGGCCCGCGCGCGTGCTGCGTCACCTCCGACAACCGCGCCGGCGCCGTCGAGGCCGTACGCCACCTGCACGATCTCGGCCACCGCCGCATCGCCACCATCACCGGCCCGGTCGATCTGATGCCGGCCGTCCACCGGCTCAAGGGCTTCGAGCAGGCAGTCGGCGAGCTCGGCCTCGACCTGCCCGGCGAGTACGTGCAGAACGGCGACTTCTTCATGGACAGCGGCTACGC
>Ga0310811_10001976_pt1 | contig 25462 bp, 25 predicted proteins | sample YCmetagenome_FD_207642 | JGI IMG/M metagenome (GOLD analysis project Ga0310811, IMG submission 207642) | Soil microbial communities from experimental microcosm in Duke University, North Carolina, United States - YC | ecosystem: Engineered > Artificial ecosystem > Soil microcosm > Unclassified ... | reverse complement strand
CCACCATGCGGTTGCGGGTGCGGTAGGGGGCTGCATGGTCGGCCATCATCTCGCAAAGAAACATGCGCAGGAACAAGCCGCAGCGAAAGCACAAGCTACGGCAGCGGCCAATCACTGAGCTGGGCGTATAGCGCACAGCGAGGTCAATGCAGGGGCCACGAGCCTGGGCAGGCCCCACGCGAGTGGTCCCAGTCTCGTGGATTTTTTGCCAAACGCGAGCCATCGCGACGGGACCGTCTGCGGAATGTATTCACATTAGACCCATATCGTAATATCCTCTTGTAGCGAAAAAGTTTACTTTACAGCGGCTGATGCTGAGAGAAGTTTGCTCCTTAGGCATAAAAAAGGGACAGATTCTTATTGCACAGGAGGGTGATATGCCAGGTCAACACGTCTTCGGGAATCGCGTCGGCACGAACGCGAAGCAGCAAGGCTCCCAGAACTCGCACGCGTCCGGGCGGCAAGGACTGAGTAATTCGTATCTGTACCACACCGACTCGGCGCAACAGAGCGCTACGGGGGCGCTGTCCAATTCGAAGCTGATTTCCCGCTTGTTCGGCGGCAGCGTGGAAAAGGAAGTCGAAGACGCGCGCGTCAGAGCGATCAAGCTGATGGAAGAGGCGCACTCGATTCTGCAACGTGACGGCTCGGAATTCATTGCCTTCGTGATGAAGACCTTTTTCAACGACGATTCCCCAGGCAAACGGAAAGCCTGGATCAGGGACCTTGAAAAGGTGCTGTCGGTAGCGCGCGCTGCGGAGTTCCCCAGAAACCTCAGCTGGATGGACTCCACCGCGGTCGCCGAGCTGGACATGCGCGCGTATGTGGACTTTGCGAAGTATGCGCGAGCCAAAGAAAGGGATCCTAAAGAGGCAAAGAAAGACTACGCCGACGAACGCAAATCCCAATTTCTGAAGGTGACAAAAACACAATGGACGCGCAACAAAGCGTTCGGCGCGGACCATCTTGCGCAAACGATGATTCACGAGTTTTCGCATGCGGCACTGGATACACAGGACTATGTGTATGGAGACATTCGCAACGATGATCTAAGTCAGTTATATCAATTGGCTCAAGGCACGTTGGGGCCGGCTGGAGGCACGAAGCTGCTTCAATCCACGGTCCAGCAACTTAAGAACGGGAAAGGAGAGGCCTTCGACAGCAAGAGTGAAGGCGGCACACTGGCTTATCGGAATGCCGATTCGTTCGCTTATGCCACGGCGTACCTTGCGCACTCTGGAGCGAAGGGGGAGCGGCAGGCCCGTTTCCAGCGTTTAAAAGACCGCGTCGTCACATGAGCACGATATCGTGGTAGCGGGGAGTTGACGCGTCCGACGGGTCCGCCGAGTCCGCTCGTCACTTCAACCCATATCGACGACTGCAACGACGCCCGATGAGCGGAACCTTCGCACGCTAAACCGCGTGCCCGCGCACTGCCCACGGGAGCGACCAAGCGGCTTTGCACGCTACACGGGTACGCGATCGCATCCGTGGACCTGTTATGCTAAGCGCACGCTGGCTACTGCATCGGAGCCCGCTGCCTTGCCGGTGCATTCATTCGGCAGTTGTTCCAGGCGCCTTTACATAGGTCAAAGGAAACACGATCCGGCAGGTCATCGAGCGATCATGCAGCGTCAATTTGAAGATCTCCTTCTAGGCAGCATCGAGCTATTTTGTCTTGCGGCCGAATCGGAAAGCTTCACCGTCGCTGCGACCGCCGCCAGCGTCACGCCAGCCGCCGTCAGCCGTTCAGTCGCACGTCTCGAGAAGCGCCTCGGTGTGAGGCTGTTCGTGCGGACAACGAGGCAGATCAGGCTGACGGATGAAGGCAGGCGGTACTTCGAACACTGCCGACAAGCGCTGAATCAGCTTGCCGAAGCAGAGCGAGAAGCTACGGGGCAGCAGGCTTCACCGGCTGGCGTGCTGCGCATCAGCATGCCAACGCCATATGGTCACTACCGCGTTTTACCGCTGCTTGCAGACTTCCGCGAGCACTACCCCGGTGTCACCGTCGAAGCGCATCTAAGTAATCGCAATATCGACTTCGCGGACGAAGGCTTCGACCTCGCGATTCGGGGGCGCGCGCCGCAAGACTCCGGTCTGATCGCGCGAAAGCTCGAGGATGCGGAGTTGGTAGTCGTGGCGTCGCCCGCCTATCTGCGCCAAGGCGGGAAACTGGAAACGCCTGACGACTTGGTTCATCACGAGTGCATCCAATACGAATTGCCGAGTAGCGGCCGCCACCTCCCGTGGCTCTTCAAGCGTGATGGCGAATCGGTTGAAGCCTTGACGCGCGGAGGTTATGGGGCATCGGGCGACGTGCTTGCCGGCGTGACCTTGGCACGCCATGGAGCGGGCTTGTTTCAGACCTATCGATTCGTCGTCGAGAAAGATCTCGCGCAAGGAACGCTTCAGGAACTGCTCACCCCTTATGGCGGTTGTTCCCGGCCATTCGTGCTGCTCTATCCGCATGCGCGTCATGTGTCGTCGCGCGTACGCAGTTTTGTCGACTTCCTCGTGGAAAGACTGAAGCGCGAGCGCGTCGACCGTTAGCGCGCACGCGCAGCGTCGGCGGGCCGATTCATGGTGTCCTCAGTGCAGCAATCAGATCGACAATCAGCGCTAGCACCAACGAAGCGGCGCCGATCGCGAACAAGGTCCTGTAGTCGCCGCCGCTACGCGAGAACAGAAAAGACGAGCCGTAAGCCGCAACGGCTTGCATCACGGCAAAGCTGGTGGTGGCAGTGCGCCAGGCGCCTTTCTGTGCCGCAGGATGATCCGCCAGCAGTTCATTGACTCGGCCCAGTACCAGCGGCACGATGCCCGGGGTGAAGGCGCCGACCAGCACGCTTGAAACGATCAATCCAGCAGAGCCTGAATCGAACGCAAGAAGCGCAACGGCGACGATCTGCGTCAGATAGGCACCCCGCAGCGCTCGACCGAAACCGGCGCGGTCCGCGACGTGGCCGCTCAGCAGCGGACCGACGATGGCGCCCAGCCCGTACAGCACCCAATACTGTGCACCGGTCTCCACGCCCTTGCCGAGCCCCCGCGCCACGAAGTCGACCAGAAAAATCATGTGGGGGACGAGGCCGGCCGCGTTCAATGCATACTCGACATACAGCGCGCGCAGCTGCGGCGTTGGATGAGCCCGCGCACCCGCGGCAGCGGGCGAACGTGCGGACGCATGCGTCGCGGCGTTCTGACTCGGCCAACCGTTCCATGCCACGATCGTCAGCAGCAGCGAGACCAGGCCCAGTCCAAGCCATGTCTGTGTCAGTCCTTGGCGCAACAGCAGCGGTACGATCGTCCCTGACGCTGCAATGCCCACCCCGATGCCGGTGAAGATCGCGCCACTTGCGAATCCGCGCCGCGACGGCGTTACGTGCGCAAGAATCGTCGGCGCGGCCAGAACCATCAGCGCGCCACCCGACACCCCCGCCGCGAATCGCCATATAAAGAACCAGAGGAATGAAACGGGGAATGCGCATGCAACGAAGGCGATCGTTGCCAGCAACATCATCGCGCGTAATACGGTGGCGGCGTTTGCCAGCCGAGCCAGCGGGCCTGCCGCGAGCGCTCCTGCAAGATACCCGCCCAGGTTGGCTGCGCCGAGATACGCCGACGTCGATGCCGGAAACCAATGTGCACCGATGATCGCCGGCAGGAGCGGCGTATAGGCAAAACGCGCCAGTCCGATTCCTACGAGGCTTGCGCAGGCGCCTGCGACGGCGCCACGCCAGACATTGAACGTAGCCCCGTCCGATTTAATCAACTCTGCCTGTCGCACTCTGCCTCCGATTGATAGGCATCTTTAGGGCCCGTCTTCTACACACGCTGCAATGTGGCGACACGCCTTTCAGGTTCGTCATCGCTGGCCCGGATACGGACCCTATGATCGGATCCTACCATCCAGCGCACTTTTGATTTGTTCCCGCCACGCATTACTGTTGGTCCATGGTGGGTATTCGAACTCTGCAACAACGCGCCTACATTGATCTCCATCGGCGCAACCGCTCCGATCGGCGGCAAGCCGAGTCAAATTTCCGAGGGTCATCATGAGCACGTCGCAAAAGGTCATCATCGTCACGGGGGCATCGCAAGGCATTGGTGCCGAGCTAGTCAAGGCGTTCCGCAAACGCGGCCACCGCGTCGTCGCCACGGCACGAACCATCAGGCCGATCGACGACGCCGACATCGTCACGGTGGCAGGCGATATCTCGGACCCATCCACCGCCCGGCGCGTGATTTCCGAAGGCGTGGCGCGCTTCGGCCGCATCGACACGCTGGTCAACAACGCCGGCATCTTCATCGCCAAGCCACTTACTAGTTACACCGATAAGGATTACGAAGCGATTACGGCCGTGAACCTTGCCGGTTTCTTCCATATGACGCAGCTTGCAATCGCTGAAATGGAGAAGCATTCGAGCGGCCACGTTGTCAGCATCACGACCAGTATGGCCGACCACGCAATCGATGGAATGCCTTCGGTCCTGGCCTCGTTGACGAAGGGCGGTCTGAACGCAGCAACGAAATCCATCGCGATCGAATACGCGAAGCGCGGTATCCGCGCGAACGCTGTCGCGCCCGGTATCATCAAATCGCCAATGCACCCAGTGGAAACTCACGAGGCGCTCGGCGCGCTCCATCCTGTCGGTCACATGGGCGAAATGAGCGATATCGTGAATGCCGTACTGTACCTGGACTCGGCGCCATTCGTGACAGGCGCGATCCTTCACGTCGACGGCGGCCAGAGCGCGGGCCACTAAGCCCGCTCGGGCGCCGCTGCCCGGCGCCCCTTGTCTTCGATCACGCACGAGCTTCCCGGCAGGGCGCGCTCCCGCGATTGCCGGGCATTTAGTCGAACTGCTGCGACAAGTTAGCGCGCGGCGCATGCCTATTCATTGACAAAGTTTTTATATGTAGCACCCGATAATTTATTGAAGCCTTGATGCCGCATGTGCTGAAATAAAAGGGTGTAGAGACGATGTCGAATGAGGTGTTATGTTACGTGCGCAGGTTCCAGTCATTCATAGCCCCAAAGGCAACCAGTTCCCAATGCCGAACCAATGTGGGGCAGCAGCATCGAGCGCTGTCCGCATTGCCCATATCGGCCGAAGCAATTGTCAGGTGGAGCTAAGACGCTTCGACGCCGCGTGCGACTCATTCGAGGCATTGACCGAGATGCTGCATCGGTCTTTTGCACGATTGGGTTCAATGGGACTCAATTGCACTTGTGTGGATCAGTCGGTCGAGATCACCCGCGAGCGCGCGTTGCAGGGCACCTGCTACATAGCAGTATGCAACGCACGGATCGTTGGAACGATGACCCTGTACGCAGGCGACCCATATTCTTTTTGCGAGCTTTATTGCAGGGATGACGTCGCCAGCATTCGCCAGTTCGGCATCGACCCGGCGTATCAGACGCGGGGCATCGGAAAAGTGATGCTGGCTTTTGCGGATCACTGGGCCGCTACCCGTGGCTATGCGCAGTTGGCGCTCGACACGCCGCAGCCCGCGGCACATCTGATCGCGTTCTATCGCGGCCAGGGGTTCCGCATCGCGGAGTTCGTCAGACGCCCGGGAAAGCTTTATGACAGCGCGATCCTGAGCAAGCCATCGGTCGCCTACCGTGCGCTCGCCACGTGGTCGCGCCGTCTTCAACTGCACAATGCGGAAGTTCGCGCCGCATGAAGTGGTGGTTGCATCAACGCAGCGCCACCGATACGGCGGAGCCCGCTGCGTCGATGCGAACCATCAATCGGCGGTAGCCGTCAGAACTGAGTGCGAATGCCGAACGCCGCAGCGACCTGATTGTTCGTCGACGACGGAGACAGACCGCTGATATAAGCGGATGACAGCGGCATGCCTGCCGCGGCGCCGTACGCATGCTGGTAAATCGCCTCGACGTACACATCGGTCCGCTTGCTCAACGAGTAATCCGCCATCAACGTTACCTGATGCCATTTCGGGTCAGCCGAGCCCACCGGACCGCTATACGCAGCCTGCGTGAACGTGTACGCACCCGAGAGCATGACGACGGGAGTCAACTGGTAGTGCGCATTGATCTCGAAGTTGTCGAAATGCAGGTCGTTAAACATCAGGGTCCCCGGAGTCGCCGTCCCGCTGTCGAATGTCGCCGACGCGTTGGTGAACAACGTGTGAGTCCACACCGCGCCCAGCGTTGCCTTTCCGAAGGTATAGTTTCCGCCCGCGCCCATCACACGCTGGCTTTGGCCAGGAAAGCTCGGGCTGTCGTTGCTCGAGAGCGCCCCGGTCGTATTGTTGGCGAGAAATCCGCCTGCGCCGTTATTGATCTGCATGTACGCAGCGGCCAGGTTGACCGGGCCGTTGGCGTACGAGAGACCGAAGCTGTACGCGCGGTTGTTGGAGAACCCGCCGGCCTGATTGCTGAAGGCGTACAACGACTCGAACTGAAAACCGGCATATGTCGGGGTTTCGTACTTGACCGTGTTGTTGAGGTAGAACGAATCGTCGAGGTTGTCGTTATCGAACGGATGCGCCGCGATGTTGTTGCCCTCGCCATAGTTGGACAGTGCGATCGGCCCCAGAAAGTCGATCACCGAGTCGTACTGCCGGCCGAACGTCAACGTACCGTACTGGTTGTCTTGCAGACCGACATAGGCCTGGCGGCCGAAGATCGTGCTAGGGTAATAGGACTTGCCGTTGTTGATGTTGAAGCTGCTTTGCAAGTTGAAAAGCGCGCTCAGGCCGCCGCCCAGATCTTCAGTCCCCTTTAAGCCCCACAGCGAGTTAGTCGCAAAGTTGCTGGTTTGTTGCCATGCGCTGTGTCCGGTACCCGGTACACCGCTCGCGGACTGGCTGTTCGTATACGCGATACCCGTATCGATAATACCGTAGAGCGTCACACTGCTCTGCGCATGAGCCTCAACTGCGAATACGGCCAGAGCGGCCGCACCGATAATCTTTCTTTTCATCTTACAACACTCCAGGAAATCCAATTCCAATCAACGATCACCAGGCACGATCGCTGACGAAACGAAAACCCCCATCACATGGGCATTCATCACCGAACATGCTTATCAAGAGACGCTCGCGACATAACAACAATTACGCCGCCTCGTCGAATTCGCGCCGCGTCACTTTTGGTAACCGGCGATTCTATGATTCATTTCACCGCAGTTCACGAAAAAATTTCGCTTTGCGGCATAAAAATAACGTAAACAAAGCCAACCGATACAAGCCCGGAAATGAGTGGAAAAGCAGTGTGCATACGCTGGTATGTGGCCTATCCGCTGAGCCTGCGTCACATTGAAAAAATGGTCGCTGTGCGTGGCATTTGCTTTCGGGTGCAATGATCGGTCTGGCCCGCGTTTACACAAAATTTACGCTTTCCTCGCTACTCTTGCCACGGCCTTTACGGCGGTTCCGCTATTGTTCATCGCGTCCTAATGCGTTATGGGAGATTACAACAATGGACCTGATGTACCTTGCCGGCATCGTCGCCTTTTGGGCTCTCTGCATGGCCCTCACCCTCGGCTGCGACAAACTCCGCCGCGTTCCGGGAGGTCGTCCATGACTGTCTGGATGATGTGGCTGGCTGGAGCGTCGACGCTCCTTTTGTTCATCTACCTCGTGTACGCCCTGCTGCGTGCGGAGGACCTCGAATGAATGCGAATAACCTGTTCCAAAGCGGTCTGTTTATCGTCATCCTGATTGCGCTGGCGATTCCCCTGGGCCGCTATATCACTGCCGTGCTCGACGGCTCGTCCTGTGTGGTGCGCCGCATCGGACGCCCCATCGAGGCGGTACTGTACAAGATTGCCGGTATCGATCCGGATGTCGAAATGTCGTGGAAGCACTACGCGCTCGCCGTGCTCGGCTTCACGGCGTTCGGCACGCTGGTGCTGTACGGATTTCTGCGCTTGCAGCAGTGGCTGCCGATGAACCCGCAAGGGTTCGGGCCGATGACGGCCGACGGCGCGTTCAATACCGCGGTCAGCTTCGTGACCAACACGAACTGGCAGGACTACACCCCGGAGTCGACCGTCAGCTATTTGACGCAGATGGTGGGCCTCACGGTGCAGAACTTCCTCTCGGCCGCCGCCGGCATTGCCGTGGTGGTGGCGTTGATCCGCGGTTTCGCGCGTCATACCGCAAAAACCATCGGCAACTTCTGGGTGGACCTTACGCGCATCACGCTGTACATCTTGGCGCCGCTGTCGGTCGTGATCGCGCTGGTGTTTGTGAGCCAGGGCGAGATACAGAACTTCTCGTCGTACACGGACGTCCCGACGCTGCAGGTGACCACGTATCAGACGCCGAAGACCGATGCCCAGGGCAACCCGGTGAAGGATGCCAAGGGCAATCCGGTGATGCAGGACAACAAGGCTGCCAAGCAGACGATCGCAATGGGTCCGGTCGCTTCGCAAGAGGCGATCAAGATGCTCGGCACCAATGGCGGCGGCTTCTTCAACGCCAACTCCGCGCATCCCTATGAGAACCCGACGCCGTTCTCGAACTTCGTGCAGCTGATCGTGATGCTGGTGATTCCGGCTGCGCTGTGCGTGGTGTTCGGCCGGATGGTGGGCGACAAGCGCCAGGGGTATGCAATTCTCGCCACCATGACGATTGCATTCGCCGTCGCCTGCTGGGGGGAAATCGCCTCGGAGCAGGCGGGTAATCCGTTGTTCACCTCGCTACATGTGGATCAAACCGCCTCCGCGATGCAGCCGGGCGGCAACATGGAAGGCAAGGAAGCGCGTTTCGGCATTGCCCAGTCGGGGATTTTCACGGTGGCGACAACCGCCGCGTCGTGCGGTGCTGTCAACAACGCGCATGACACGCTCACGCCGATGGGCGGCTTCGTGCCGCTGCTGTTGATCCAATTGGGCGAAGTGATCTTCGGCGGGGTCGGGTCGGGCCTGTACGGGATGCTGGTGTTCGCATTGCTGGCGGTGTTCATCGCGGGGCTGATGATCGGCCGTACGCCCGAGTATGTCGGCAAGAAGATCGAGGCGTACGAGATGAAGATGGTAGCCATCGCGATTCTGCTCACGCCGCTGCTGGTGCTGCTCGGTGCATCGATCGGCGTGCTGACGACAGCGGGCACGGCGGGCATATCGAATCCTGGTCCGCATGGCTTCTCCGAGATTCTCTATGCCTATAGTTCGGCGGCGAACAATAACGGCAGCGCTTTTGCGGGGCTGACGGTGAGCACGCCGTTCTACAACATCACGTTGGCCATTGCGATGTGGTTCGGCCGCTTCGGTTCGATCATTCCAGTGTTGGCCATCGCTGGCGCGCTCGCCAACAAGAAACGCATTGCCGCCACGGTAGGTACCTTGCCGACGCACGGCCCGCTGTTCGTCGTGCTGTTGCTGGGCACCGTGGTGCTGCTGGGTGCGCTGACCTATGTGCCGGCGCTTGCGCTGGGTCCGATCGTCGAGCATCTGATGATGATTTCGGGCAAATAAGCGGTCACTGATTTAGAGGAATGTATGACTACAACTGTCAAACCGCCTGTCAATCTGCCGAATAAGGGACCTGAAAAGGATCCCCAGAAGGCACCTGAGAAGGCGCCTGAGTCGGGCAGCCATGCGCGCAAGGCGGCGCGCTCGATGTTCGATCCGGCGATCGTGAAACCGGCGCTCGTCGATTCGTTCAGGAAGCTCGCGCCGCGCACGCAGTTGCGCAACCCGGTGATGTTCTGCGTGTACGTCGGCAGCATCCTGACGACGGTGCTGTGGATCGCCGCGTTGATGGGGCAGGCCGAGGCGCCGTCGGGGTTCATCCTGGAAATTGCGCTGTGGCTGTGGTTCACCGTGCTCTTCGCGAACTTCGCCGAAGCGCTGGCCGAAGGCCGCTCCAAGGCCCAAGCAGCCTCGCTTCGCAGTGCGAAGCGAGACGTGATGGCGAAGAAACTCAATGAGCCGCATCCGAAAGCGCCGATCCGCCTCATGTCCGCCACCGATCTGCGCAAAGGGGACGTGGTGCTGGTGGAAACCGGCGACGTGATTCCTGCCGACGGCGAGGTGATCGACGGCGTGGCGTCGGTCGACGAATCGGCGATCACGGGCGAATCCGCACCGGTGATCCGCGAGTCGGGCGGGGATTTCTCCGCGGTCACGGGCGGCACGCGCGTGCTGTCGGATTGGATCGTGGTGCGTGTGAGCGTGAATCCGGGCGAGGCGTTCATCGATCGGATGATCGCGATGGTCGAAGGCGCCAAGCGTCAGAAGACACCGAACGAAATTGCCCTGACCATCCTGCTGGTGGCGCTTACGCTGGTGCTGCTGTTTGCCACCGCGTCGCTGCTGCCGTTCTCGGTGTTCGCCGTGGCGGCTGTGAAGATGGGCCATGTGGTGACGATCACCGCGTTGGTCGCGCTGCTGGTGTGTCTGATCCCGACGACGATCGGCGGCTTGCTGTCGGCGATCGGCGTGGCGGGCATGAGCCGCATGATGCAGGCGAACGTGATCGCGACGTCGGGCCGCGCGGTCGAAGCGGCGGGTGATGTCGACGTGCTGCTGCTCGACAAGACCGGCACGATCACGCTGGGCAATCGCCAGGCTTCGACCTTCGTCCCGGCGCCGGGTTTGACGGAGCAGGAGCTGGCGGACGCCGCACAGCTCGCGTCGCTGGCCGACGAAACGCCGGAAGGCCGCAGCATCGTGGTGCTGGCGAAGGATCGCTTCAACATTCGCCAACGCGATATGGGCGCGCTCCACGCAACGTTTCTCGCCTTCAGCGCGCAATCGCGGATGAGCGGCGTCGATCTGCCGGGCCGGGAGATCCGCAAGGGCGCGGCCAGCGCGGTGAAGAAGTACGTGGAGGACCATCGCGGGCGTTATCCGCAGGAAGTGCAGAGGGCGGTCGACGACGTGGCGCGGCGCGGCAGCACGCCGCTGGTGGTGGCCGACAAGCAGGGCGACACCGCGCGCGTGTTGGGCGTGATCGAACTGAAGGACATCGTCAAGGGCGGCATCAAGGAGCGTTTTGCCGAACTGCGCAAGATGGGCATCAAGACCGTGATGGTGACGGGCGACAACCGCTTGACCGCGGCGGCGATCGCAGCGGAAGCGGGTGTTGACGACTACCTTGCGGAAGCGACGCCGGAACAGAAGCTGACGACGATTCGCGCGCACCAGGCCGAAGGCCGGCTGGTGGCGATGACCGGCGACGGCACCAACGATGCGCCGGCGTTGGCGCAGGCCGATGTCGCGGTAGCGATGAACACCGGCACGCAAGCGGCGAAAGAGGCCGGCAACATGGTCGATCTCGATTCGAACCCGACCAAGCTGATCGAGATCGTCGAGATCGGCAAGCAGATGTTGATGACGCGCGGCTCGCTCACCACGTTCTCGATCGCGAACGACGTGGCGAAGTACTTCGCCATCATTCCGGCGGCGTTCGCCTCGACCTATCCGCAACTACGGGTACTCGACGTGATGCATCTGAGCTCGCCGTCGTCGGCGATCCTGTCGGCGGTGATTTTCAATGCGCTCATCATCGTGGTGCTGATTCCGTTGGCGCTGAAGGGCGTGAAGTACCGGCCGCTGGGTGCAGCCACGCTGTTGCGCCGCAATTTGCTGATCTATGGGTTGGGCGGGATCGTGCTGCCGTTCCCGTGCATCAAGCTGATCGACATGATCCTGACCACGTTCGGCTGGGTTTGAGCCGCGCGTCCTAGAGAGAGCAACCATCATGAAATTGATTCGCCCCGTAATCGTGTTGTTCGCCGCGATGACCGTGATCACGGGCGTCGTCTACCCGGTCGCCGTGACGGCCGTCGCCCATGCGGTGTTTCCGAGCCAGGCCGGCGGCAGCCTGATTCAGAAAGACGGCAAGACGGTCGGCTCCGAGCTGATCGGTCAGCAGTTCGACGCGCCGCAGTACTTTTGGGGCCGGCTATCGGCGACCTCGCCGATGCCCTATAACGCGCAGAGCTCGAGCGCGTCGAATCTCGGCCCGACCAACCCGGCGCTGTCCGACGAAGTAAAAGGGAGATTGAGCGCGCTGCATGACGCCGATCCGACCAACACCGCACCGGTGCCGGTTGACCTCGTGACATCGTCGGGCAGCGGGCTGGACCCGGAGATCAGCCCGGCCGCGGCCGCCTACCAGGCCGCACGCGTGGCCAAGGCGCGCGGCGTGCCGCTCGATCAGGTCAGCGACTTGATCGAGCGCAACACGCAGGGTCGGCAGTTCGGCATCCTGGGCGAGGCGCGCGTGAACGTGCTCAAGCTCAATCTCGCGCTCGATGATCTGAAGCCGACGCATTGATGGAGCGTCCCGATCCCGACCAACTTCTCGACAAGATTCAACGAGAAGAAGAGAAAAAACAGCGTGGCCGGCTGAAAATCTTTTTCGGCGCATCGGCCGGCGTGGGGAAGACATTCGCCATGCTGCAGGCGGCGCGCCGCCGCCGCGACGAAGGCGTCGACGTAGTGGTCGGGATCGTCGAGACGCACGGACGCAAGGAGACCATCGCGCTGCTAGAGGGTCTCGATGCAGTTCCGATGGCGCGCCACGAATACCGTGGCCGCTCGCTCGCCGAATTCGATCTCGACGCGGCGCTCGCGCGCAAGCCGCAACTGATTCTCGTCGATGAACTCGCGCACTCGAACGTGCAGGGTGCGAGGCATCTCAAACGCTGGCAAGACGTCTACGAACTGCTGGACGCCGGTACCGACGTCTACACGACGGTCAACGTTCAGCACCTCGAAAGCCTCAACGACATTGTTGGCCAGATCACCGGCATCCGTGTCTGGGAGACCGTGCCCGATCGCGTGTTCGATCGGGCCGACGAAGTGACGCTGGTCGACCTCCCTGCCGAAGAACTGCTCGACCGCCTGCGCGAAGGCAAGGTCTACATGCCGCAGCAGGCCGAGCGAGCGGTGCGCAACTTCTTTCGCAAGGGCAACCTGATCGCGCTGCGCGAACTGGCGCTGCGTCGCACCGCCGATCGAGTCGATGCGCAGATGCGCGAGTATCGCGCCGACCAGTCCATCGACCGGATTTGGCAGGCGCGCGAGCGGCTCATCGCGTGTGTCGGTCCCGGCCCCGAAAGCGCCACGTTGGTGCGCTGCGCGGCGCGCCTTGCCGCTGGATTGCGCGCGGACTGGCTCGCCGTCTATGTGGAGACGCCGAAGCTGCAGCGCCTGCCGGATGCCCAGCGCAAGCGCACGCTCGACGCGCTCAAGCTTGCCGCCGAACTCGGCGCCGAGACGGTCACGCTGGACGGCGCCGATGCCGCGCAAACGCTGGTCGCCTACGCGCGGATGCGCAACGTGTCGAAGCTTATCGCCGGCGGCTCGAGCACGCGCGGATGGCGGCGCGTCATCGCGCAGCCGGTCGGCGAACGGCTCGTGCGATGCGCGCGCGATATCGACGTTACCCTGATCGGCGCGGGCCCGACGCGCGAAGGGCAGAACGCGCGCAGCGGGCAACGGGGTATCCCGAGCTTTGCCGCTTCGCTGGGCGGCGGCGAGCGCTCGACGCTGAAAAGTTATCTTTACGCGCTGGCGATTTGCGCAGGCATTACCGCGCTCGCGACAAGCCTGATGCCTCACGTCGCTGTCGTAAACCTCGTCATGCTGTACCTGCTGGGTGTGATCTTTGGCGCAACCCGGCTCGGGCGCGGGCCGGGTGTGCTGCTGTCGTCTTTGGGCGTCGCCGCCTTCGATTTTTTCTTAGTGCCGCCCCGGCTGTCGTTCTCGGTGTCCGACACCCAGTACCTGCTGACCTTCGCCGTAATGCTGCTCACGTCGCTGACGATCAGTCACCTGACGTCGAGCCTGCAAAACCAGGCGCGCATCGCGACGCTGCGCGAGCGCCGCACCAGCGCGATGTACGCCATGGCGCGCGAGCTGGGCGCGGCCTTGATGACCGGACAGATCATCGAGATTGGCATGCGGCACGTGGGCGAGGTGTTCCAGGCGCGCGTCGCGATCCTCCTGCCCGACAGCGCGGACAAGATGCGACAGAAGGTCGAGGAGCCGAATCTTGCGGTGATGCTCGAAGCGCCGTCGCTCGACCTCGACATCGCGCAATGGGTGTACGACCAGCAAAAGCCGGCTGGGCGCGGCACCGACACTTTGCCCGCCGCGGATGCGCTGTACCTGCCGCTGAAGGCGCCGATGCGCACGCGCGGTGTGCTGGCCCTCGTGACGGAACGCTCGGCGGATCTCGCGGTGCCCGAGCAGCAACGGATGATCGACACGTTCGCCGCGCAGATCGCGCTGGCGCTCGAACGGGTCCACTACGTCGAGATCGCTCAAGACGCGGTGGTCAGTATGGAGTCCGAGCGGCTGCGCAACTCGCTGCTGTCGGCGATCTCGCATGATCTGCGCACGCCGCTGACGGCGATCGTCGGTTTCGCATCCATGTTGGCCGAGGAGCAGGAACAGCAGGAACAGCGCCAGGTCGGCGGGGCGGTGTCGACGTCGCGCGGTCTCGCCGAAGCGATCCATGAGGAAGCGCTGCGCATGACCGGACTGGTCACGAACCTGCTCGACATGGCGCGCCTGCAGGCCGGCGCGGTGCGCCTGAACCGGCAGTGGTCGATGCTCGAAGAGGTGGTCGGCGGCGCGCTAGCCGCATGCCGTCGCACGCTGGCGGCGCACCCATTGCAGGTGCATGTCCCGTCCGACCTGCCGCTCGTGCAACTCGACCCCTTGCTGATGGAGCACCTGTTCGCGAATCTGTTCGAAAACGCCGACAAGTACACCCCGCCGGGCTCGCCGCTTGCCATCGAAGCACGGCTGGTCCATGACGGCGCACGACACTATGTGAAGGTCTGTGTCGACGACAATGGGCCGGGACTGCCGCCGGGAATGGAAGCGCGCGTGTTCGACAAGTTTACGCGCGGCGAGAAGGAGTCGGCGAAGCCGGGAATCGGGCTCGGCCTGGCGATTTGCCGAGCGATTATCGATGCGCACGGCGGCAAGATCGGCGCCGAAAATCGCGTTGACGCGAGCGGTGTGGCGCTAGGCGCGCGCTTCTGGTTCATGCTGCCGGCCGACGAGGCGCCGCCGCTAGAGAGCCTGCCGTTAGGGGAGCCGCCAATGGGGGCGCCGTTGCTAGCGGAGCCGCCGCTAGAGGAATCGTCCATAGGGGAGCCGCCCCTAGAGGTGCCGCCGGCCGATGTTCGTGCTGAAGCGCCGGCGGCGCGAACCACCAACAATCCATGAGCGAACCGACTGTAACCATCGTATTGATCGAAGACGAGAAACAGATCTGCCGCTTCGTACGCGTGTCGCTCGAAGCCGAGGGGATGGCTGTCTTCGACGCGGAAACCGGTCAGCAGGGACTGCGCCAAGTGGCGACCCGCAGGCCCGATCTAGTGATCGTCGATCTCGGCTTGCCGGACACTGACGGACTCGACGTCATCCGCGAGATACGCGGCTGGACGGATCTGCCGGTGATCGTGCTGTCGGCGCGCAGCCACGAAAGCGACAAAGTCGCCGCACTGGATGTGGGGGCCGACGACTTTTTGACCAAGCCATTTGGCGTGCCCGAGCTGCTCGCGCGGATTCGCGCGCATCTGCGGCGACGTAACCGCGGCGGCCCGTCCGACTCCGCCCAGACGCGTTTCGGCACGATCACCGTGGACCTGTCCGCACGGCAAGTGACGCGCGATGGCCAAGCGGTGCATCTGACGCCAATCGAGTTCCGGCTGCTGGCGACACTGATCCGTCACGCCGGTCGCGTGTTGACGCATCGGCAACTGATGGGCGACGTATGGGGACCATCACATGCCGACAACACGCATTACCTGCGGATTTATATGGGACACCTCAGACACAAGCTCGAACGCGATCCGGCGCAACCCGAGTACATCGTCACCGAGACTGGCGTCGGGTATCGGCTGATCGGGGCGCAGTGATCCCGGGCTCCGGTTTCGAGTCCGGCGTCGCGCGGCTCACATGCAAGTCCTAAAGGTCATCATCGCGCCGTGCGCTACCGCAATGCATCGCGAATGCGGCGCGTGAGGACCTCGGGACATGCAGCGGCACATACGGCGCCGGGCGTTATGCGGTCGCCGAAGCAAGGTCGGCGCGCAAACGCCATAACTCGTCTCGCGCCGTGCGCAACCGCTCGATCAGTTGCGGCGAAGCGCACGTGATCGGCATCCGGGTCTCATTGGCGATAGGGTGGTCGAATGCCAGCATCGCCTTGATTGCGGACGGATTCGGCGCGGCGAATAGCAGCCGCAGCACCGGGACGAGACTCGCGAAACAGCTGCGCGCTTGCGCTTCCTGGCGCTGCCGAATCAGCTCTTGCACCTCGACCAACAAATCCGCGCAAACATGCGCGCTCGCCAGAATACCGCCCGATCCACCGGCGCAAAGACAGTCGAGGAACGCATCATCGTTGCCGCACAACACGCTGATCGGCAGGGCTTTGAGTTTGTCGAAGCTTTCCTTGACGCACGCCTTGATCGCCACAATGTTGCCGTGCTCCAGCAAGCGCGCGACCGTGTCGGGCGCGATCGGAACGCCGGTCCGATGGGGTACGTCATACAGCACAATGGGCCGGTGGGTTGCACGAGCAACCTGTTCGAAATGCCACTGCACGCCGACCTGATCCGGACAGACATAAGACGGGGCGGACACCAGATAGCCGGCGCAATCCCAGCGCTCATAGCGCCGCATTTCGCGCAGGACCTCGCGCGTATTCGCGCCGCCGACGCCGACCAGCACGGGCAGATTCGTGCCGATGACGTCGGTGAGTGCTTGCAACACGGTGACTCGCTCCACTTCCGACAACAGCGCCGCTTCCCCCGTGGTGCTCAGTGCGACGAACCCGCTAATCTCAGTGCGGCGCAAGTAATGATCGGCTAGACGCTGTAACGCGTCGACGTCGACTTTGCCGCTGCGCAGCGGCGTAACGATCGGCAACCAGATGCCCGAGAACATAATTAGCGCACCTTTGCTGTGGCGCCGCGTCGTTCGACCGGCCCGATGGTTGCTTTGGGCAGCGCAGCGATTAGCGTGTGAAGCGTGAAGGGGAGATCCTCCGGTGCAATGTCCAATTGCACGCGAATCTCGTTGCGAACGATCTCGGTACCCATCACGTAGATGCCGACGGGGGAGCGCAAGAGCAACCTGAGTTGCTCGCCCGAGGAGTCGTCCGACTCGCGAGGCAGCGTCACCGTCAACGTAACGCGCTTCGGGAATGGGATAACGTTATTGTGCAAGACCGGCTGCGCGCGACTCGGGTTAGCGACGAAGTCATCGAATTGTTGAGCAAGAGCCATGCTATTCGGGGCTAGCGACCCCGGGTGGTTAGGACGGTTTCAAGCATAGGCGAATCGACATAAATAAGGCGCAAAAATTCGGCGCTCAGTCGAAAAAACTGAGCACCCGCAGCCAGGGCCGGAACGGTGCCACACAGCGCGTCGATCAGCATGATCCCCTTGCGGTTTTCACAGTGTTCTCCCGTATGTGTGGACCGGCTGCAATCAGGACGCGAGAGGCGTCGTTGTGCGACCGAACGCGAAGCGGTCGGCGAGCCAGACCGCGACGAGTGTTGCCCCCATCAACGGGAACACCATGCCGAGCAGCAGCAGCGCGATCTTCCAGCTGCGCATCGGCGGTGCAGCACGTTCGCGCGACGGCGCGCCCAGCGTGCCTGAGGGACGGCGCTTCCACCACATCACGCAGCCGGTCACGGCCATCGCAGCGAGACCCAGGGAGATTACTGTGCACGCAATCTGGTTCGCGACTCCGTAGTAGCGGCCCATGTGCAGCGACGTGCCATACGAAATTGCCTTCGATACGGCGCCGTAATCGCGATAGCCTATGTCCTTCAGTATCGCGCCGCTGTACTGGTCAACGTAGAGCGTGCGTTCCTCCTTCGGGTTGGGAGGGAAGTACGACACGGCGTAGACGCCGGCCGGTGAGGTCGGGAGCGCGATGTCGTAACCACCCGACAGCCCGAGCGAGCGCGTCAGCGCAACGATTCGCTCGGGCGACCAGGCATCGGTTGGCGCCGTGGGGGCGTCAACCGAACGTGGCACGGGCACGGCGCCGACTGCCCATGGCACCTGTTGCAGCGGCAGGTCGTCCATGGTCATGCCCGGCATCGAATCCGTATTCGACGATGCCGCGCGATGACCTGTGGCAGCCGCGCGTGCGTCCTGTGCGGGTTGTTCCGCAGGTCTACCGGGCGGCGTCGAGTGCAGCGCAAGGCGACCCCACGACCCCGGCGGTGCGCCGAGCTTGACGCTGGTCGCGAGCGCCTTGAAGTGTTTGCCCCACGAGCCGGTCCATGGCAGCCCGGTCACAATAAACGCGAGCGCTCCCACCGCGAGCCAGACGCCCAGCGCCGCGTGCACGCTCTTCCACAGCGGTCGCCCCCGAGACGCCAGGCGCGGCAGCAGCACATCGCGCAGCGAGGCGCCGGCGCCCACAGTGCGACGCCGGTGCCGATCATCACGAGCGTCCAGCAGGCGACCAGTTCCATCAGCAGCTCGCCCGGTTTGCCTAGCAGCAGCTTGCGATGGATCATTCTGTCCACCTGCATGAAGCGATGATCGACGCTGAGCGTGCCAAGCACCGAGCCGTCGTACGGATTCAGATAGACGCTCTGTTTTTCGCCGTCTGCCAGCCGGAACATGAATTCCGCGCTGCGTTGCGGGTCGGGCGTGATGCGTGCGGTGATCGCCATCGAACCGGGCGGCATCGCCGCGCGTGCTTTCGCAAGCAGGGTGTCTTCGCTCAGGCGCGGGACGGCCTGCGGCGTCACGATCAGACGATGAGGGTAGAGCAGCGGTTCGATCTGCGGCTGGAAGCAGTAGAGCGTGCCTGTGACCGCGAGCACCACGAGAAATGGCATCACGAACAGGCCCGCATAGAAGTGCCAGCGCCAGAGCGTCCGGTAGCCAGGACTCGAGGTGAAGGCGGCCGACGTCGTTGGACGGGTATGTGCAGCAGTGGACATTGCATGCTCCTCGATTACATCCGAAGCCGGCCTTCGACACAGAAGGTGCGGCCCGGGTAGCGCGCCGCAAGCGTCACGGCCGAACGCTCGTTGATGTGGTACGTGGCGACGAGGTCCGCCCGTCATAGCGGAATCCGGTAGAAGTACATGCCGACGGTCGCCGGATTCTGCGCATTGGCGAGAATCTTGGACTGCGTATACGCCACGCTCGCCATCAGGTCGAGCCCACGCAGCACGACATCCTGCCCCTGACAGCTCGTCTCGACGCCATGCGAGCGAACCGATATAGCGGCTGACAGCAGCGATCAGGAAAAGAACGGAGGGTCCCGGGGTCGACCGGAAGGGAAGGCACCAAGCGGGGTGAAGCGGGTCGATAGCACGGTCGCAGCGGCAACCACGACCAGCAGCAGTACCGGAGCGGCGACAGGCGGTATCGACGGCATGGCCGCATGCGTCGCGAGCAGGTCACAGTAGCCGCAAGCGGCAAGTGGATCGCCTGCGTGAAGCGAGCCGTTGTCGGGCTGGGTAGTCGAGCATAGCGCGGCAACGGGCTCGTCCGCGCGAGCGGCAACGATCAATTGACTCACGACTGGCACGAACACGATGAGGCACATGGCGATGAGGCCAAGCCATGCGACAGTGTGTAGGCGAGCGCGCAGCGTCATGGTCGTGGAGAATTTTTTTAGGATTCTATCCATGGGATAGCGCGGCTGTACAGTATTTTCTGTATAGCTGTTGTCGACCGGAAAATCGCTAATTCGCCCGACTAGGCAAATTTTTCGGGTGCCCCAACGTTGCGATCCATTCGCGCCGGAGCAGCGGCGGCGCACTGCTCGACGAGGCCAGTAGAGGGTGATTGCTGCGAGATTAAGGTGCCGGTTCTAACGGCGAATGCGAGGCGCTACATCAGCACAATATCGTACTGCTCCTGACTAATATTCGATTCGACCTGCAAGGACACCGGCTTGCCGATAAAGTCACACAGCATCGCGAGATGCTGCGACTCCTCTTCCAGAAACAAGTCGATGACCTGCTGCGAAGCGACGACGCGGAATTCCTTCGGATTGAACTGCCGCGACTCACGCAGAATTTCGCGTAGGATGTCGTAGCATACCGTGCGCGGCGTCTTCACCTGACCCTTGCCCGCACATACCGGACATGGCTCGCATAGCACATGCGCGAGCGATTCGCGCGTGCGCTTGCGCGTCATCTCGACCAGGCCGAGTTGCGAAAAACCATTGACGGTCACGCGCGTGCGGTCGCGACTGAGCGCCTTCTTCAGTTCGATGAGGACCTGCTCACGGTGCTCGACGTTCTCCATGTCGATGAAGTCCATGATGATGATCCCGCCGAGGTTGCGCAGCCGCAATTGCCGCGCAATCGTATGTGCGGCTTCGAGATTGGTCTTGAAGATGGTGTCGTCGAAGTTGCGCGCGCCGACATAGCCACCGGTGTTCACGTCGATGGTCGTCATCGCTTCGGTCTGGTCGATCATCAGATAGCCGCCTGATTTCAAATCGACGCGTCGCGACAAGGCGCGCTGGATCTCGGTCTCGATGTTGTACAGGTCGAACAGCGGACGCTCGCCCGTGTAGTGATGCAGTTTCGCACTGACCGCCGGCGTGAACTCGTTGGCGAATTCGACCAGCATCTGATAGGTCTCCCGCGAATCGACCTGAATCCGCGTCGATTCGTCGTTCACGAAGTCACGTAAAACGCGTTGCGCGAGGTTCAGATCCTGGTACAGCACACTCGTCGCCGGCACGCGGGTTGCCTGCGCCTGGATCGTTGCCCATGCCTTGCGCAGATACATGACGTCGTTTGCCAGCGCTTCGCTCGATGCGTCTTCGGCGATCGTTCGCACGATATAACCGCCTTTCTCGTCCACCGGCAACACGGAAGTGAGTCGCGCGCGCACCGCCTCGCGCTCGGCTTCATTCTCGATCTTTTGCGAAATGCCGATATGCGGTTCCTGCGGCAGATACACGAGCATGCGCCCGGCGATGCTGATCTGCGTGGACAAGCGCGCGCCCTTGGTGCCGATCGGGTCCTTGACCACCTGAACCATCAGCGTTTGGCCTTCGAACACGGTTTTTTCGATCGGCTGGTGTGCCACCGGCGTCGTGTGGTCACCATTCTGACGCGGGTGCCAGATATCGGCGACATGCAGGAACGCCGCACGCTCCAAACCGATGTCGATGAAGGCCGACTGCATGCCGGGCAGGACGCGAACCACCTTGCCCAGACAGATGTTGCCGACACGGCCGCGAGACAGTGTGCGTTCGACGTGAAGTTCCTGCACTGCGCCTTGTTGGATGATCGCGACGCGCGTTTCCTGGGGGGTGACGTTGATCAGGATTTCTTCATTCATGGTTTTGTCAGAACGCCACGCGCGCCGAGCGGAGCAGGGAGGCTGTTTCGAAAAGCGGTAAGCCCATGATACCCGAATAAGACCCCTCGATATGCTCGATAAACTCCGCCGCTCGGCCCTGGATTCCATAGGCGCCGGCTTTGCCGAGCGGTTCGCCAGAGGCGGCGTAGCGGGCCAGCGCAGCGGCGCCGGGGTCGGCGAAACGTACCGTCGAGACAGACAGCGCGGTCAATAACCCCGTGCCGCACGCGTGGCTCTCCACGTCGCCGCAAGCGGCGCGCTTGGCAAGCGACGACCCTGCCGGCAGCACGGCGGGGTGCGGGGCTTGCCCGTCCGGCGCCGTGAGCGCGGCGCAGTGGGCAGGAACTACCGCGATTGCCGTCAGCACTCGGTGCGATTGCCCGGCAAGGCGGCGCAGCATGTGCTCGGCGTCCCGCGCGTCGCGCGGTTTGCCGAGAATCGTTGGCCCCAGCGCGACGGTCGTGTCGGCGACCAGGATCGGCGCGGCCTCGCCGCCGTTCGTCGCCAGCACTACAGCGAGGCGTCGCGCGGCGGCGTCGGCCTTGGCGCGTGTCACTCGAACTACATACTGATCGGGTGTCTCGCCGGGCAATTCTTCCTCAAGCGCTTCGGCGTCCTCGTCCGGTCCGGCGAGCAACAGTTTAAAGCGCACGCCCATCTGTGCGAGCAATTCCTGTCGGCGTGGACTTTGCGACGAAAGGTAGATGAAAGAATGAAGTGCCGGTTCAGGCGAAAGGGGCATATTGACGGAATGATGGTGAAATAATCTGCTGTCGCAACGGCGCGCCGCGCCAGGGCAGGGCAGGGCACGCCGCGCGTGCTTCGCGCGAAGCCGTCAAGCGCGATGATACGGGTGATTTTGCGTGATGCTCCATGCGCGGTAAAGCTGCTCCGCGAGCAGCACGCGCACCATCCCGTGCGGCAGCGTGAGGCTCGACAGGCGCAGCAGCGTGTCCGCCCGGGCCTTGATGGCCGGGTCGAGGCCGTCCGCGCCGCCTATCACGAACGCGACGTCGCGGCCCTCCTGCTGCCAGTGCGGGAAAGCATCGGCCAGCTGTTTCGTGGTCCAGTCGCGGCCGTGTTCGTCCAGCGCGATAAGCCGCGCGCCTTTCGGCAGCGCGGCTTCGATGCGTAGGCGTTCCGCGGCCATCACGCTTTGCGCGGTTCGGCCGGCAGAGCGCTGCTCCGGCTTCAGTTCCCGCAACTCGATGCGCAGTTCAGGCGGCATCCGCTTCGCGTATTCTTCGAAGCCGATGCTGATCCAGTCAGGCATCTTATGGCCCACGGCGATGATGTGAAGTTTCATCGATCGGCGCCACAGTGTGGCCGCGCGTAGGCCGCAGCGGCTGAAGGATCGCGATCAGCGGCGCTGGACATGTCGCCGGGAAGGACGTTTGCCGGCACGAACCGGCTCACGTCAGGACGCGCGGCCGCGGGCGACCTTGCGTGCCGGTTTCGCGGGCGGCGCGTCGTCGGCGCTTTCGTCGTCGTCAAAGTCGATCGGTTCGCCGGGCCGGGCGATGCCAAAGCTCGACGGCGTGCCGAGTTTTACGCGAACCTGCTTCCCGCCCCAGATCTCCTCCAGGTTGTAGTACTGGCGCAGCGCCGGCTGCAAGATGTGCACGACGGCGTCGCCACAATCCACCAGCACCCATTCGCCGGTTTCTTCCCCTTCCGTACTCACCACGTCGCCGCCCGCTTCCTTCACTTTATCGCGGACGTTGCTGGCGAGCGCCTTGGTTTGTCGGTTCGATGTGCCGCTCGCGACGATCACGCGGTCGAACAGTTCGGTTAGGTGTTGCGTGTTGAAGACACGGATATCCTGTGCCTTGACGTCTTCGAGCGCGTCGACGATGACGCGCTGCAGTTTGCGAATTTCCATGTCGCCGCGTTTCCCAATCAGTTTCGGTACAGATGATGTTGCTGGATGTATTGCCAGACCGGCTTGGGCAGATGCTCGGCCTCGGCGTCCAGGCCTTGAATGCGCTCGCGCAGATGCTTGCGGATCTCGGTGGCGGAGACCTCGATGGCCAGTTCGGTGTCGATCAGTACGTGGCCGGCAGGCGTCGCGCGAAGTGTCGCCACCTCGGCGCTGCGCCGGACGATCTCCGTGGCGACTTCGGGCGCGATGTCGGCCAGCGCGAAACCCGGTCGCGTCGCAATGCACAAGTGGGCGAAGTCGAACAGTTCGCGCCAGTTGTGCCATGTATGAAGCCGCACCAACTGGTCGGCGCCGATCAAATAAGCGAGCGACGCTTGCATGCCTTCCCTGCCGCGCCACGCCGCAAGCGTGTCGACGGTATAGGTAGGGCGATCCTGCTCGATTTCATCGGTCGCGACCGCCACCGTGGCGCCGTCGAAGTCGAGCGTCCGCGCGGCCAGTCGCGTCATTTCCAGCCGATGCGCCGCCGCGGAGATATGGTTTTTCTGCCATGGCTGGCCGGCAGGCAGCAGCAGCAGTTCGGTGAGTCCGAGCAGCGTCGAGAACCGGCGCGCGAGCGCCAGGTGCCCGTTGTGAATCGGGTCGAATGTGCCGCCTAGCATGCCTACGCGGCGCCCAAGGGGCGGCGTGGCGGATGTCGATTGGCTCAGTTCGGTGCCCCCTGCCCAGTTCACCGCATCCGTGCGGGCGGTGCGTTCGGTACTCAAATCCAGTCACGCGCCACGAGAAAATCCGTATAGAGACGCGCCTCGGGCGTGCCCGGTTCAGGATGCCAATCGTAACGCCAATTCGCGACCGGCGGCATCGACATCAGAATCGATTCGGTACGACCGCCGCTTTGCAGCCCAAAAAGCGTACCGCGGTCGAACACCAAATTGAACTCGACGTAGCGTGCGCGCCGGTACGCCTGAAACGCCCGTTCGCGTTCGCCATATTCCAGCGCGCGGCGTGCCTCGATGATCGGCAGGTAAGCGTCCAAAAACGCGTCGCCGACGCTGCGCATCATGTCGAAACCGCGCTCGAAGCCGAGTTCCGCGAAGTCGTCGTAGAAGATTCCACCAATCCCGCGCGGCTCTTGGCGGTGCTTCAGGAAAAAGTACTCGTCGCACCAATGTTTGAAACGCGGATACAGGTCCGCGCCAAACGGCGCGAGCGCATCGCGGCAGACGCGATGAAAGTGCCGTGCGTCTTCTTCGAAGCCGTAGTAGGGCGTCAAATCCATGCCGCCGCCAAACCAGAATACCGGCGCCTCATTAGGATGCGTCGCTACGAACAGTCGCACGTTCATATGCACGGTGGGACAGTACGGGTTGCGCGGGTGCAACACCAGCGACACGCCCATCGCCTCAAAGCCGCGCCCCGCCAGTTGCGGCCGCGCCGCCGTAGCGGAGGCCGGCAGCGTGGCGCCCTCGACATGCGAAAAACCGACGCCGCCGCGCTCGAAAAACTCGCCGCCTTCGAGAATCCGCGAGCAGCCGTCGCCGCGCAGTTTGCCGCCGGGCTCGCGTTGCCACGCGTCGGTGCCGAACGCACGACCGTCGAACGCACCGAGCGTGTCGGCCAGCCGCGCCTGCAGGCCGAGCAGGTAATCCCGCACCGGGCGGCGGTCGTACGCGCTGACAGGCGCGTCAGGTGAATCGGCGCGGTGCGTCGCGCCCATGGGCGGGTCAACAGGTTTCACGGGGGCTTGGCTCAATGCTTTCGGTTGACCGCGCGATCGCCGATATCGCGGCGGTATTGCATGCCGTCGAAATCGATCTGGTTGATCGTCTCATAGACGATCGACTGCGCGCCGCGCACAGAGTCGGCCAGACCGACCACGCAAAGCACCCGGCCGCCCGAGGTGACGAGCTTGTCGTCGGCCAGCGCGGTGCCCGCATGGAAGGTGACCGCCTGGTCCGTTTCGGCGGGTATGCCGCCGATCCGGTCGCCCTTGCGCGGGGTGTCGGGGTAGTGGTGCGCGGCCAACACGACACCGAGCGCGGTGCGACGGTCCCATTCGAGTTCGACCGTATCCAGCGTCCCAGCGATCGCCTGTTCGACGACCTTTGCAAAGTCGCCTTTCAGGCGTGCCATGATCGGTTGCGTCTCCGGATCGCCCATTCTGCAGTTGAATTCGAGCGTCTTCGGGTTGCCTTGCGCATCGATCATCAGCCCGGCATAGAGGAAGCCGGTATAGCGAATCCCTTCCTTTTCCA
>Ga0310811_10001974_pt1 | contig 25495 bp, 28 predicted proteins | sample YCmetagenome_FD_207642 | JGI IMG/M metagenome (GOLD analysis project Ga0310811, IMG submission 207642) | Soil microbial communities from experimental microcosm in Duke University, North Carolina, United States - YC | ecosystem: Engineered > Artificial ecosystem > Soil microcosm > Unclassified ... | reverse complement strand
CACTGCCCTCGATATAGGGTTCTGCGCGAACTTCGAAACCAAACGACACTTGGAATCAATAATTGCTAGTGTCCTTCGTTCGTTTCCGAAATTCGCCGGAGGCCGATATAGAGATCATGCGAATTTCGGAAACGGGACACTAGCCGCAAGATGAAGACGTTGGACAAGCCGCTTGCTCCCGGCGGCACGGTTGGAATCATCGGTGGCGGACAATTGGGCCGGATGCTGGCGATGGCGGCCGCACGGCTGGGCCTGAAGACCTGCATCTACAATGACGCTGCCGACGCGCCCGCTTTTCAGGTGACGCCCAACGCCATCGTCGCGCCCTATGACGATCTGGAGCAATTGGGAAATTTTGCCGATGCCTGCGATGTGGTGACGTTCGAGTTCGAAAATCTTCCCGCCCATGCCATCGCCCATTTGGGTGAGCATGTGCCGGTGCGGCCCGGCGCCCATGCCCTGGCGATGACCCAGGACCGGCTGACGGAAAAAACCTTTGTCGAAAAATTGGGATTGAAGACCGCGCCGTTTTTCGAAGTGTCATCGGCGGAGCAGGCCCGAGACGCTTTCGGCAAGCTGAATGGACGCGGCATTCTGAAGACCCGGCGTTTCGGCTATGACGGCAAGGGCCAGGCGAAAGTCATGAGCGCTGACGACGCCGAGAAAGCCTTTGCCAGCTTCAAGGGCGCGCCCGCCATTCTGGAAGGTTTTGTCGATTTCTCTTTCGAGGCGTCGGTTGTGGCGGCCCATGGCGCGAACGGCCAGTTCGCCGCTTACGATCCGCCGGAGAATGACCACGAAAATCATATCCTGCGCCGCTCTACGGTACCGTCACGGTTGACCGCAGCGCAGGTGAAGGAAGCCAAGGCGATCGCCAAGGCGATTGGCGATGCCCTGGATTATGCCGGCGTCTTTGCGGTCGAATTGTTCGTCGGCAAAAGCGGCGAATTGCTGGTCAATGAGATCGCGCCGCGGGTCCACAATACGGGCCATTGGACCATCGAAGCCTGCCAGTGTTCCCAGTTTGAACAGCACATCCGCGCCGTGGCGGGCTGGCCGTTGGGCGATCCTGCCCGCCATGCCGATGCGGTGATGGAGAACATCATCGGGGCCGAGGCCGATGCCTGGGAAACCCTGGCAAAAAGCGGCGCGCTGCATCTCTACGGCAAGACCGAGGCCCGGCCGGGGCGCAAAATGGGCCATCTGACGCGGTTAAAGCCGTTGACGAAGCTCTGATCGCCCCATAGGTTCCGCGCCGATGAACGCGACCACCAAAAAGACGACCACCAAGACCAAGACCCCCAAGACTTTTGGTGGGCCTGGAACTGTCGCGCGCGCTTAAAGACAAGCCAAACCGACGAGACCCAGGCCCCGCCGAAATCCGGACGGGGCTTTTTCATTTTGGAGAATTGAGATGAAAAACAAGAATGTAGCGATTGTTGGTGCGACGGGCGCCGTGGGCCGCGAATTTGTGGGCTGCATCGAAAGCCGCGGGCTGCCGCTGGCGTCGCTGAAATTGCTGGCGTCGGCAAAGTCGGCGGGCAAGACCCAGACCTTCCGTGGCCAGCAACTGACCATCCAGAAACTGACCGAAGATGCCTTCCAGGGCGTCGATATCGCGCTGTTCTCGGCAGGCAGCGGCATCTCCAAGCAGTTTGCGCCCGCCGCCGTGAAAGCCGGTGCGGTGGTGGTGGACAATTCGTCCGCCTTCCGCAGCGACCCCGCCATCCCGCTGGTGGTGCCGGAGATCAACGCCCGCCGCATTGCGGACCACAAGGGCATCATCGCCAATCCGAATTGCGCGGCCATCACCACGCTTGTGCCGCTGTGGCCGGTGCACCAGGTCAATCCCGTCAAGCGGCTGATCATCTCCACCTATCAGGCGGCGTCGGGCGGCGGTGCGGCCCTGATGGAGGAGCTGGAGCTTTCCACCCGCGCCTATCTGGACGGTAAGGAGTATCCGCCCAAGGTGGTGAAGTACCCTTATGCCTTCAATCTCTTCAGCCACAACACCGCCATCGACATGGCGACCGGCTATAACGACGAAGAGAGCAAGGTCATCAAGGAAACCAAGAAGATTTTCGAGGATGACAAGATCGCGGTCTCGGCCACCTGCATCCGGGTGCCGGTGCTGCGCGCCCATTCCGTCTCCATGACGTTTGAATGCGAACGCCCGATCACGCCGGAAGAGGTGAAAGCCCTGCTGGCCAAGGCGCCGGGTGTGAAGCTGGTGGATGACTGGTCCAACAATTATTTCCCCATGCCCAAGGATGCGTCGGGCCAGGGCGATGTGCTGGCGGGCCGTATCCGCAAGGACCTGTCGGATCCGTCCGGCAAGTCGGTCAGCATGTTCGTTGCGGCGGATCAGCTTTTGAAGGGTGCCGCGCTGAACGCGGTCCAGATCGCCGAGCTACTCTAGGCGCGGTTCTTTTGCGTCGTGAGTTCGTCGCGCCATCGCTCGTGTACGTCTTGTACACGTCGCTCGGCGCTCCTGCTCACGCCGCAAAACTCCTCGCGCCTCTGATTAGGGCTTGGTTTTCGGTTTTGCCCAATCGGCGAAGGCGGGAAAGTTCGACAGCGCCTCCTTCGCCTTGGCCTTGAACTTCTCGAACTGCATCACATTCTCGATGCGGGCCGCCAGGAATTCGTCAGTGGCTTTTTCGTCCTCGCTGGTGTCGTTGAACCAGCGCACCGCGGTCGAGCCATAGACCCCGGCCAGGATCCCCCGCTTGGTGTAGAAGTTGAAGTCCGTGGAGGTGTCGCCGGCCGCCCGCCACATGGAATCCACCGTGTGATACATCAGCTTGGCGCCCAGGGCGGCGTGCACGGGCAGTGACAGAAAAGCGGCGGCACGGCGCGCGGCTTCCTTGTGCGGCTTCAGGATGGCCAGCCGCGTCTTCACCGCAGTGGCGATGCGCTCACGGATCTTCATCGCCTTCAGGTCCATCTCGCCCAGGCGCTTTTCCATCTGCACATCCGTGTGGGTGGAATAGAATTCCACCAGGCTTGTGGGGCCGTTCTCGAACAGCCGTGCCAACTCGGGTTTGGCAACACCGGCTTCCACGCCCGCATTCTGCAAGACGCTGTCGGTGAAACCGTCAAAAGCGGCGTGGGGCAGGGCGGCGGCAAGCACCGCTTCGCGCATCTGCTGATCGTCGCGCGGTGGCGTTTGGGTTTCAGCCTCGGGCGCCTCCGTTTTGAGAGCGGCTTTCTTGCGCGGTTTTTTGGGTGATGCTTCGGTCATGACGCCGCCGTCTGGAAATGGCGGATCTCGGACTCGAAAATCAGCCGGGAAAGATCGCCCATCCGCGAGACATAGAGCCGCCCCTCCAGATGGTCGCATTCATGCTGCACCACCCGGGCATGGAAGCCGCGCGCCACCCGTTCGATGGTTTCGCCATTGATGCCCAGCCCGCGGTAGCGGATATGGTCCGCCCGCTCGACCCAGCCGCGCAGGCCCGGCACCGACAGGCAGCCTTCCCAGCCGCCTTCCAGCCCGGTCCCCAGCACCTGAATCTCGGGATTGATCAGCACGGTCAGGGGGGCGGTGTGGTCGAAGCGTTCCGCCTCGCTCAACCCCGGGTCGGTGCGCCCTTCCGGGGCCTGGAACACCACAATTTGCAGCGGAACATGCACTTGGGGGGCGGCCAGGCCGGCCCCATTGGCGTCGATCATGGTTTCCACCATGTCATTGATCAGACGGCGGATTTCCGGGGCCCTGGGGTCGGAAACCGGCCTTGCCGGGGTGGCCAGGATGGGGTGGCCCATGCGGGCGATTTTCAAGATAGCCATGGTGGGGAAATATGACCCTGCGGGCCGGTCCGGCCAAGAGCCGTTTCGGGGGCCTGGCCGCCCCCGAAACCGGTTAATTTCAATAGGTAGACAGGCAAATGGCCTTCTGGTATCACCCCCGCCTCTTAATTTTCCGGTCAGGAGCGTTCCTTTGCAGATCATCGTCCGCGACAACAACATCGACCAGGCGCTCAAGGCGCTGAAGAAGAAGATGCAGCGTGAAGGCATCTTCCGGGAGATGAAGCTGCGCGGCGCCTATGAGAAGCCCAGCGAGAAGCGGGCCCGCGAGCGCGCCGAGGCCGTGCGCCGCTATCGCAAGCTGCAGCGCAAGCGCCTGCAGCGCGAAGGCCTGCTGCCGCGCTAAGCTGATTTACTGGATTTTGAAGAGGCCGCCTCTGATTGGGCGGCCTTTTTCTTTTGGCGGGTCTTGGCGACATAGTAAGTCGCCGCGGCTCCGACCGCCGCCGCGCCCAACAGCAAGAGCACGCCGGTCGGGCCGATGATGGCGGTCTTTTCGACCAGATCGCTGGTGGCGGTGGCGACTTCGTCCACCGCCTGCTCGACCTGCTGCTTTTTCTTTTTCCAGAATCTCATGTGCAATCGGCGCAGACCGCGACCTCAACCGTGACATGGGACAGATCGGGATAGCGGCGGCGCAGAGTGGCCTTCACGCTTTCCGCGCTGATCGCGTCGGGCGAGATCAGCGACACGATCAGGCCACGATGGCCCGGCCCCAGCCGCCACAGATGCAGGTCGGGAATGCGGGCCTTGAGCTCTTTTTGCAGAAAGTCGCGGATTTCATCCGACATGCCGGGATCGGCATCGGCATCCAAAAGCACCATGGCGCTGTCGCGGATCAGGCCGTAGGACCAGGAGGCAATGACGACGGCGCCTACCAGGCCGCAGAGCGGATCCAGAATTCCCAGACCGTAGTAATAGCCCGCGGCCAGGGCCACGATCGCCAGCACGCTGGTGGCGGCATCGGCCAGCACATGCACATAGGCCGCGCGCATATTGTTGTCATGGCCGTGGGAGTGGCCGTGATCGTGGGAATGACCGTCTTTCAGAATCAGGGCGCTGATCAGGTTCACGGCCAGCCCGATACAGGCGATCAGCAACGCATCGCCATACTGCACATTGACGGGTGAAACGATGCGTTGCACCGATTCCACCGCCACAGCTACCGCGGTGAGTCCCAGGATGATGGCGCTGGCAAAAGCGGCCAGGTCGCCAAACTTGCCGGAGCCGAAGGTGAAGCGCCCGCTGCCCGAATGGCGCCGCGCCAGCCAATAGGCGCCCGCCGCCAGGCCCAGCGCCCCGACATGGGTAGCCATGTGCGCACCGTCAGCCAACAGCGCCATGGAGTGGTAGAGCAGGCCGCAAACGATCTCCACGCCCATGAAAAGCGCCGTGATGATCGCAGCCCATTTGGCGCGCGATTCGGCTCGGGAATGGCCTTGTCCCAGAAAGACATGGTCGCGGGTCCAGATGCCGTGATCGTGAGCGCCGGGCTCATGCGCATGGTCATGCCCATGATCGTGATCATGGGAGTGCCCGTGGGCGTGGCCATGAGAATGCAACGTATGGTCGTGCGCCATGGACCGAGCTTAGCGCGTCGGTCCTAAAAAATCGCTAGTGTCCTGATTCCGAAATTCGCACGGTCCCTATATCGGATTCTGGGCGATTTTCGGAATCGGAGGACACTAGCAACTTATTGATTCCTAGTGTCGTTTTGATTTCGAAGTTCACCCAGAGCTTGATATCGACAGCTCGCGAACTTCGAAATCACGACACTAGGCGATTGAACCTAGGATGGGCAGCAGGGCTCCGGCCGCAAACAGCAGGCTGAGCACCAGGAAACGCGGTTTCTTGAGGGGGCGCCCGTAAATCATCATGGGCGGGGACATAAACCGCTTCGCCGCTTTTACAAGCCTGCCAAAAGGTCGCGCTTAAAGAATTATTGAGGTGCGCGGCAGGTGAAATTTTCAGCCCGGTTCATGTCGCCGCGGCCTGTATACCGTGCTTCCAGTGGAAACCGGCAGATGGGGCGGGTGGCAGTTACTTTCTTGGCGTCGTCTATATGCGCGCCGATGAACAGGGACGGCGCCTGGTTGCCGGTCACCCACAAATCCAGTGCCCGGACCATGTCATGATCGGCCGTATCCTTGACCGGCGCACCCGTCGCTCCGCCGATATGGGAAAAGCCCGGCCCGCCGCTGCAATGGCCCATGCCGGGAAGCGCGAAAAAGCGGAAGAAGTCGTCCGTCTTATCCTGGCCATAGCGGGCGACGACGCGATCGTAGAAATCCACATCCATCATGGGCGTGATGACGGAATCTGCCCAGCCCTGGAAGAAGATGAATTTTCCGCCACGCGCGCGGAAGCGATCGAAGTCGACCTTCTGGTCGTAAACCTCCGGCAGGGTGTATTGGCCCACTTTTGTCTTGAGCGCGCGTTCGGTGTCCTTGTCGAAATCGAAATTCACGTTTCTGAAATCGGGATCCTGAAACACCGCCTGACGCCAGAAGTCCCAGCTGCTGCCGCCCGGCGTTGCTCCGCCGCTTTGGGTAAACCAACCCGCTTCGCTGCCGCGCACCTGCCCAGGCATCAACACGGTGCCATCGGATTTTTTCGCGCCCGCATAAATATGGCGTGCCGCTTCCACCTGCAGCGGCGCCAGGCATTCGCCTTTGTTGGTCTCGCCGCATTGAAACTGAACGGGGTCCACCGTGCAGCGGCGCGGATCGGCAATGATGCCATCTTCCAATCCGTCGAGCTTGTCGCAGGCCTTGATCATGCCACGGTTCAGGATTGCCACGCTCTGTGCAGTCAGGGCGCTCTGGTCTTTCATCGCCGGCATGCTGTTCCAGGTATGACCCAGCATCAGCGCCGTCCATTTCCATGGCGCCGCGCCGCCGACCATGCCGTCATAGTCGGACGGAAAGCGTGTGGCTTCCATGATGGCGTGGTGGCTGCCGGCCGAACAGGAAATGAAATAATTCTTCGAAGACGGCTTGCCGTAAAAAACCGTGACGGTTTTCTTGCCGGCGATGGTGGACAGGTGCAGTGCCCGCCAGGCCCAGTCGATCATCTTTTCCGGATGTTTGTAGGCCCAACTGAGGCCATAGCCACCGCCCTGACCGTCCAGATGGCCATTGTCGGTGGACATGGTGGCATAGCCCATCGCCAATGCATCGCGCATGGGTCCTGGCGAGATTGCACCCGCGCTGCCGCCGGAGCCTTCGCCCCGGAACTTGCCGTTCCAGCTTGAAGCGGGCGGCAGCCAGACTTCGAAACCGATATGAGAATCGCTGGTCGGTGTGGCGACGCCGATGGCGCGGCAGAAGGGCGTGCTGATTTGAACGGTCCCGACCTTGCCACCCTCGGGCAGATATTCGGCCTGCTCGATCACGGTGTTGGGCGCGATCGTCTTTCCTGCCAGGGCGGCGCAACTGGCGGCGTCACCCTGGCCCGTGGCGGGCTTCGCCGCCTGGCTGCCAGCAACCAGCGCCGGCATCAGGGCCATAACGGAGGCAAATATCCGAAAAGTGCCCATGGGCGTCCCCCTTATCCGTCTATTTGCGGATTGGCGGGAACTGTCAGGCGGGACCCGGGCAACGTCAAGCGGCGGTCGAGGGCCGCCTGTTACGTATCCGCCATCTGATGAGAGCGCTAGGTAGGAGGAGGAGAGTGCATATAGCTCTGCACCAGCGATCCGGCGATCAGCCGCCAGCCATCCACCAGCACAAAGAAGATCAGCTTGAAGGGGAGGGAGATGATCACCGGCGGCAGCATCATCATACCCATGCTCATCAGGATCGAGGCCACGGCCATGTCGATGATCAGGAAGGGCACGAAGATCAGAAAGCCGATCTCGAAGGCGCGCTTCAATTCCGACAGCATGAAGGCCGGCGCCAGGGTGGTCACCGCGACCTGGGCGGGATCGATGGTGGGCTTCTGCTTGGCCATGTCGGAAAACAGTTTCAGGTCGGCGTCGCGCACATGCGCCAGCATGAACTTCTTCATCGGCAACAGCGCCTGGGTGAACCCCTGCTCGGTGGTGACCTGGTTGTTCATCATGGGCTGGATGCCCTGGCGGTAGGCGTCGGTCAGGGTCGGCGTCATTACGAACAGCGTGAGGAACATGGCCAGGGACACGATCACGCTGTTGGGCGGGGATTGTTGCAGACCCATCGCGGTTCGCAGCAACGACAGCACCACCACGATGCGCACAAAGCTGGTCATCATGATGATGATCGAGGGTGCGATCGACAGCACCGTGATCAGCGCCACGATCTGCAGCATGCGATCGGTGAACAGGCCGTTGCCGTTCAGATCGATGGAAAGCCCGCCATTGGCAGGGGTGTTGGTGGCGGCATTGGCCTGCGCCGCGACCGAAGTCGGAGAGTTGGGTTGCGTCATGCGCAGCGTCTGGGCAAACGCGGCATGCGGCAGGCAAAGGCCCAGGATCAGCAGGAAGGGCAGCAGGCGCTTGAGCAGGATCACGGCGCGCTCACCGATTTTGCGGGAATGCCGCTTTCGATCACCGATGCGCCTTCAGGGCCCGACAGGACCAGATGTTCGACATCGTCGCGGCGGAAGATGATCAGGCGCTGGCGCGGTCCCACCATCAGTGTTTCCACCACCTGCAGCCGCTTGATGCTGGCGGCCTTGGTGACACCGGGCACGCCAAAGCGCCGCGCCAAAAGACCGGCGCCGCCGACCATGGCGAGCACCAGCAGCAGGGCGCCGAAATAACGAAGGACGTCGATGAATTCCATGGGGGCATTAACGGCGATCAACCTTAATCGCGGGTTAAGCCGCGGCAGATAGTGCCCGGCAAAAATTGCGCGTCGTTAAGCCGTGCTTAAGCATGCGGGGCGCAGGGTCGCACTCGAATTCAAGGCTAACAAAAGGTTACCGCGATGGACGTGCACGATTTGCCGCTGCTTTCAATGCTGCGCGAACGCATGACCTGGCTCAATCAGCGCCAGGATGTGCTGTCGCAGAACGTCGCCAATGCCGACACGCCCCGTTATGTCGCGCGCGATCTCAAGGCGCTCGATTTCGACAAGATGGTGGGTGCAGCCTCGTCCGGCACCAAGATGATGACCACCAATGCGAAGCACATTGCGCTTTCGTCCGCGCATGGCGGCAAGTTCGAGGATCACGAAACGCCCGACCAGGAATCCGACCCCAACGGCAATGCCGTGTCGCTGGAAGTGGAAATGATCAAGGTGGCCGACACCCAGGCCCAGTATCAGGCCGCCGCCAATCTCTATTCCAAGGCCATCGCCATGATGCGGACGGCGATCGGTCATTGATGAACGCTACTAGAAACAGGAGAATGTGATGGACTTCTCGAAATCCATGTCAGTCGCCGCCTCCGGCATGCGCGCCCAGACCGAGCGCATGAAAACCATTTCGGAGAATATCGCCAACGCCAATTCCACCTCGCCCATCAAGGGCGCAGACCCCTATCGCCGCAAGATCGCGACCATCAAGCCGGATTTCGACCGCGAGCTGGACGCCACCATGGTCAAGGCCGGTAAGCCCATTCCCGACAAGAGCGATTTCCGCAGCCAGTACGACCCGGGCAATCCCAATGCCGACAAGCAGGGCTATGTGAAGCTGCCCAATGTCGACAGCCTGGTGGAAATCATGGACATGCGCGAGGCGCAGCGTTCCTACGAAGCCGATCTCTCGGTGATGGAATCGACCAAGCAGATGCTGGCGAAGACCGTCGATCTCCTCAACAAATAAGGAAAGGACGCTAGATGGCTATCCCTGCCGCAGCCGCCGCCGCCTACCGTGCCGCCGCCCAGATCGCGACGACACCAGGCGCCTCTTCCGCGATCACGCCGGCCAACGTTCCGGGCGGAAATTTCTCCGACTTCCTGTCGGGTGCGATCAAGGATTCCATCAACACCATGCGCCAGGGCGAGCATGCCGCCAGCCAGCAGGTGCAAGGCAAGGCCAATCTGGTGGATGTGGTCCAGTCGGTGAATGCCGCCGAACTGACCTTGGATACCGTGGTGGCGGTGCGCGACAAGGTCGTGCAGGCCTACCAGTCCATCATGAACATGCCGATTTAAAATATAGAGAGAGATATGGATCCCGCTTCCGCCATCGACTTCGCCCGCAGCTCCATCCTGGTCCTGCTGGAAATCATCGCCCCCTCCATGCTCACCGCCCTGGTGGTGGGTTTGGGTATCGGCCTGCTGCAGGCCGTGACCCAGATCCAGGAACAGACCCTGGTCTTCGTCCCCAAGATCGTCGCGGTTTTTGTGGTGGTGCTGCTGGCGCTGCCTTTCGCGGGCGCAGCCATGAGCGGGCTGATGATCGATATCGCCAACCGCATCGCCGCTTATTAAATGGAAAAACGGGCCTACCGCTCTCGCTACTTGAGGCCCGTTTTTCGTAACTGGTTGAGAGCTCGCGTTTTAACGGCATGACCATCCATCTCCCCGCGCTGTCTGGCCTCGTCCTCACTTACCTTCTGGTGTTCAGCCGGGTGGGTTCGATGGTGATGCTGTTGCCGGCGATCGCGGAAATGGGCGTGCCCAGTCGCGTGCGCCTGGTGCTGGCGCTGGCAATCTCCTTTGCCCTGACGCCGCAGGTCCAGAACAACTATCCCGCCGTCAATCCGGAAAGCACCATGGCGCTCCTGATCATGATCGCGCAGGAGGTCACCGCCGGCGTGCTGGTGGGGGCCATGGCCCGCATCATCATGAGCGCGCTGCAGGTGGCGGGCTTTCTGATCGCCACCCAGACCGGCCTGGCTTACGCCCAGACCATTGATCCCACCCAGAATACGCAAGGCGCGGTGCTGGGCAATTTCATGACCCTGTTGGGCACCACGCTTATTTTCCTGACGAATCTGCATCACCTTGCCATCGGCGCGATCGCCGGCAGCTATCGGATGCTGCCGCCGGGCGGTCACCTGCCCACCGGCGACATGGCACAGCTGGTAATCCAGCTGACCTCTTCCTCCTTTGCCCTGGGCTTCCAGCTCGCCGCGCCTTTCCTGGTGTTCGGCTTTGCCGTCTATGCCGGGCTGGGCGTGCTGGCGCGGCTGATGCCGCAATTGCAGATTTTCTTTGTCGCCGTGCCGATCAACATCCTGTGCGGCTTCATGATCCTTTTGGCCCTGATCGGCTCGCTGATGACGGTTTTCCTGACCTATTACACCAACTCCATGGCGATTTTTTTGTGATGCCTCAAATAGCGAAGCGATAGGCAATAAAAGAAGCCCATGGCGGAAGACCAGGACAAATCCCAACAGACCGAAGAGCCGACAGCCAAACGGCTCGAACAGGCGCGCGAGAGTGGCGACACCGTCAAATCCGCCGAACTCACTACCTTTATCCTTCTGGGCGCGGGCACGCTGGCCATTGCCATGTTCGGCAAGTATGCCGCCGTCAGCCTGGCGCGTTGCCTGACGCTGTTCCTGCAGCAGCCCGATGCGATGAGCGTGGATGGCGCGGGTCTTACCGCCATGATGCGGCTGCTGTTGCCCAAGGTCGCTTTTGCCGTGGCGCCTTTCTTCGCGGTGATGATCGCCGCCGGTATCGCCGGCCATGTGCTGCAAAGCCGCCCGAGTTTTTCCTTCGACAAGATCGCGCCGGATTTTTCCAAAGTCTCGCCCATGGCCGGGTTCAAGCGGCTGTTCGGCGTGGAAGGCTGGATGAACCTGGTGAAGGGCCTGGCCAAGATGGCGGTGGTCGGCGTGGCGATCTGGACCCAGCTCTGGCCGGAGCGCGTTGGCCTGGAAGCCATCCTCAACCAGTCCACCGCTGCGGTGGCCGCCGACATGACACGTCTTCTGTTCAAGGTGCTGATGGCGTCGCTCGTCACCCTGGGCGTGATCGCGGGCGGCGATTATTTCTGGCAGCGCATGCGGTTCATGGCCCGCAACCGCATGTCCAAGCAGGAGATCAAGGAAGAGTATCGCCAGAATGAAGGCGATCCCACCATCAAGGCCAAGATCCGCCAGCTGCGCCATGAACGCGCCAGGAAGCGCATGATGGCGGCGGTGCCGCAGGCAACCGTGGTGATCATGAACCCCACCCACTATGCGGTGGCGTTGAAGTATGAGAGCGGCAAGATGGCGGCGCCTGTCTGCGTCGCCAAGGGCATCGACGCGCTGGCGCTGCGCATTCGCGCCGTGGCGGAAGAGAATGATGTGCCGGTGGTGGAAAATCCGCCGCTCGCACGCGCGCTGCACGCAGCCATCGAGATCGACGATCCGGTCCCGCCGGAACATTTCAAGGCGGTGGCGCAGGTGATCGGATACGTATTGAGGCTGCAGGGCAAATTGCCAGCCCGAGCAAATTAGCGGTCTGATTCGGCCGTTAACTTTCCTGCATACATACGGCGCGAACAGCGTTCAAAAGTTCCCAAATTAACTAAGTATCCCAAGCATTTACCACCTGGAAAGGATTGGTTAACCGAATCTTGTATTGTTAAGGGATGAACACCGCAAAACCTATGTCAGCCACCGGCCTGGGTGTGCCGGCCGGACCCTGGCGCTGGGCCGCTTTGGGCTTTGTCCTTCTGGCTTTGGCAGCCGCCGGCCTGACGATTGCCGCTCCCCAGGTGGCGGGGCTTGCCGGTTATGCGCTGCTGATCGGAATAGCCCTGCTGGCCGGGCTGTTTCTTTATGCGGTGTGGCCGCGCAGCGGACGCGCTGCCGAAGACGCCGTGCGTGTCGCGGAAGCCGCCGCCAAGGCCAATATCGCCTGGGCCGTGACCGGAGAGGGCGGCGCGGTCCTGGACTGCAATCCCGTCTATCGCCGTATGGCGGGTGCCAGCGAGACGGAAGCGCCGCCGCCGCCCGAGCTGGCGCTTGCGGGCGAGCCCAGCGCCGCCGTGCTGTACCGCCTCTCCCGCGATGCCGCCGAAGGTCGCGCGCGCGAGGAATCCTTTGTGGTGATGCCGGGCCTGGAAATCGTCGCCGCCGTGCGTCCCTTGCCCGACAAGCAGACTGCCTGGTGGTTCACGCCCCGGCTTGCCGCCAGTTCTTCGGCGCCGCCACCGCCGCCGCCCGTGGCGGACGTGCGCCCGGCGGAACCGGACAAAGCCGTCGTTGCGCCTCCTGTCCCGACGGTGCCGCCCCAGACGGCGTCCGATCTGTTTCGTGATGCACCGATGGGGGTGGCTTTCGCGGAAGCCTCCGGCGTAATCAGCGACGCCAATCTGGCTCTGGCGAAATTCTTTGGCGCATCCCAGCCTCTGGGCGGCACCAATTTCGGCACCCTGGTGGATGCGGGCGAACGCGCGCAGGTGCTGGATCTGATCGCCCGCGCCGCCAAGGGCGAAACGGGATTGAAGGCGGTGGAACTGCGCGGCCTCAAATCCGGCACCGGCGAAGACCGCATGGCCGAACTCTTTGCCAGCCCCTATCGCAATGCCAAGGATGCCAAGGCCATCCTGTATCTGCTGGACGTTTCCGAGCAGAAGGCGCTGGAAACCAAATTCGCCCAGTCGCAGAAGATGCAGGCTGTGGGGCAACTCGCAGGCGGGGTGGCGCACGACTTCAACAACCTTCTCACCGTCATCATCGGCAATTGCGAATTCCTTTTGATGCGCCACCTGGCGGGCGATCCCTCGTTCAAGGAGATCAACGAGGTGCATCAGAATGCGCTGCGGGCCGCCGCCCTGGTGAGCCAGCTTCTCGCCTTCAGCCGCAAACAGACCATGCAGCCCAAGCTCCTGGCGCTGAATGATGTGATCGGGGAATTGGCACAGATGCTGCGCCGCCTGGTGGGCGAAGGCATCAGCCTGAATGTGGAGCGCGAACCGGAACTGTGGCCGGTGCATGCCGACGAGGCGCAGCTGGGCAACGCCATCATCAATCTGGTGGTGAATGCCCGCGATGCCATGCCGTCCGGCGGCGTGGTCAGCATCAAGACCGCCAACCAGACGGTGACGACCTCCACTGCGCTTGGCACCGCCATCATGCCGGCGGGCGACTATGTTCGCATCGAAGTGGCCGACACCGGCACCGGCATGTCCAAGGAGATCCAGAGCAAGATATTCGATCCCTTCTTCACCACCAAGCCGGTGGGCCAGGGCACCGGCCTGGGCCTGGCGACCGTCTATGGCATCGTCAAACAGTCCGGCGGATTCATCACGGTGGAAAGCGAAGTGGGCAAGGGCACCCACTTCTACATCTATCTGCCCCGTCGCAAGGTCGAGGCTGCCGATGTCCAGCCTGTCGAAGCCGCACCCGCCGTGGCGCGCGATGTCACCGGCCAGGACACCATCCTTCTGGTCGAAGACGAGGAAGCGGTGCGCAGCTTTGCGGCGCGGGCGCTGCGCATGCGCGGCTACAATGTGCTGGAAGCCGGCGGTGGCGAGGAAGCGCTGGAGATCGTCAAGCGTGACGGCGACAAGATCGATCTGGTCATCACCGATGTGGTGATGCCCAACATGGACGGTCCCACCATGGTCCGGCACGTCAAGGTGCTCAAGCCGGACCTGCAGGTGATCTTCATGTCCGGCTATGCCGAAGAGGCGTTTCGCCGCAACGACCAGACGTCAGAAAACATTCATTTCCTGCCCAAGCCCTTTGGCCTCAAGCAATTGGCGGCCAAAGTCAAAGAAGTGCTGGCGGGAGGTTGAAAAAACGCCACAATTGCAAGCTTGCAATGCGCCGCTTTGAATCTATGTTCGCGGCCCATGACAAAACACGTTGCCTTGATTTTCTGCCTCGTCCTGGCGGGTTGCACCGACTCTGACTGGGACCGCGCCCTCAACTATGTCAATCCGCCGCCGGATGATGCGGATCTCACATCCGATGCGTCGCCGCAACCGGCGGCCGCGATTGACAATACCGCGTCCATCCCCAATGGGCGAGCAACGGTGTCCCAGACACCGGCGTCCAATACCGCCTCCATCCCCAGTGCGCCGGAGCAACCGGCCAATGCCGATTTCTGCCGCGGGGTGGCGACACAGGATGCAACCAGCAGCGGCTTCGATCCCGCGACACAGCAGCGTATTTTTGCGCGCAGCTATGGGCAGTGCGTCGCGATCTATAGCCGTTAGGTTCGCGCCGACCTCCCACTCAACGTGTCAAGCAGTTGCTGACAACGAACATTGATAACTGAGGGTTCGTCCCAGTAGGGGCACCGAGACTGATGTATTCATCTGGTACTGCGCGTGCTGGTCGAGCCATTCGGCCGCTGAAATTCGAGGTGCCAAGATACGTGGAAGGATTATCCCAAAAAACCGGGCCTGACATAGACGCCAGTCAATCCGACTATCGCTGGCCATAAGTTCATATCGAAAGGCAAATGGGCCATACAATTCGATCAGGCCGTGGGCATTCTTGGGATCACGTTCGAAGCGACTGGTAAAGCATCCCGTCGCGAAAGTTCGATGCCACAATTCGCCCTCACCATCAGGCTCGAAAGTGACACTGATAGCCTGTGATCCGGTGGTCATGTCCAGGCCGATGGCGCGCAGCGCAAGCCGGGCCGGCCACGCGCCGATTTGCACCTCTGCCGTTCCCTGAGCACGGCGCAGTCTCGCTTCGCTGTGCAATGCACCAAGCGCGGGAGCCACGTTTAGGCCATCGGTGCATGCGCGATGCGGAGTAGTCGCGGCAGGTGTTGTCGCTTGCTTGCGCAGCTTGATCGCCGCAGACGCTTCCCGAATGCCGAAGACCAATACCCCGAGGCTGTAGATCGACATCAGCCATGACCATGCACCGCGATCAACTACCGCTAGACCTACTGGCTTTTGTGCCCAGAAAATCAGTTCAGGGAAGAGGAGCGCCAAGAATGCACCGTAGCTCAAAGTCAGGATCGTATGGAGAACACGCTCATTGACGCTCAACTTGCGAGTGCGGTCTTCTTCGACGAAGTCCCAGCAGGTGATACCGACTTCGCCGATAATGATTGCAGCGAACAGCCATGCCAACCAGCCATGCCATTCCAGCCACGCCATGGTCGGGAAAAGGATGCAATAGGCAGCTTCGCGCGCGGCATGAAGAGCCAACTCACCTCGTTGTCTCGATCGAAGTGGCAATCCTTCGCGAAACTCATGATTGCGGAAATTGTCGTACGCACCAAGAACCCCTTGAATGCTCAACACTGCCAATGCAGGGGTTATACTCATCTCGAAAATCCAATAGTGCGTGAAGGTTGGTACCGACCTTATGGAGCTACACTGAAGCGGTACTCCGTCACTTCGCTGTAGATGTCGTCACGGCGCAGGAAAGTGCTGGGGAAGCTGGGGATATTGGGCGAATTGGGAAAGCCTTGCGCTTCCAGCGCCACCGAACCGTGAATGGCATAGCCCTTTGCCGCTGCCACCGGGGCCGGCGGATAGTTGGCGCTATAGACCTGAAGCCCCGGTTGCGTGGTCCACTCTTCCAGCACGCGTCCGGATTTGGGATCTTCCAGCCGCGCCGCCAGCCGCAGGGTGCCGGGCTTGCCGCCCAGGGCATAGTTGTGATCGAAGCCGCCCGCCCGCTGGATGTACGGATCGGGATCCTTGATGTGGGTGCCGATCGGCGTGGCTTTTCGGAAATCGAACGCGGTCCCAGCGACGGCGCGCATTTCGCCGGTGGGGACATTCTTTTCGTCCACCGCCGTCATCATGTCGGCATTCACCGTCAACAACTGGTCCAGCACCGGGCCTGAGGCGTCGCCCGCCATGTTGAAATAGGCATGGTTGGTGAGGTTGAAGATGGTGTCCTTGTCGCTTCTGCCGCGATAGGCGATGCGCAGGATGTTGTTCCGGGTCAGGGTGTAAGTCACCGTCACCTTCACCGTGCCGGGAAAGCCCATGGTGCCGTTGCGGTCGGTCAGCGACAGGACCAGTTGCGGCTCGGCGCCGTCATGGGGGTCCGCAGACCAGACGCGCTCGTCATAGGGGCGGTTTTCGCTGGTGTTCAAAATATAGGCGTCGCGGCTGACGCGGTAACGCACATCGTTGATCTGGAAGCTGTTGTCTTTGATGCGATTGGCGAAGCGGCCGATCACCGCGCCATAGCGGCCCTTATAGTCGGGGCCGGTATAGTCGGCCAGGCTGTCGAAACCCTGGGTCACATTGGCCATTTTGCCGTCGCGCCCCGGCACCCGTATGGATGTGATTACAGCACCGTAATTTGTGATCTTGACCTCCATGCCCCTGGCATTGGTGAGGACGAACAGATCCACCCCCTCGCCGCGAACCCCGCCCCAGGCCTGAACTGCGATTTTTGCTTCTGCCGGCAACACCGTTGCGAGCAGACAGACCGCAGCAAAGATCGATTTCATGATGTCCCCTCTTTGCGAGCGGGCACCTTACAAAGCCATATTGCGGCGCGCCATCCTTCCCGTCCGACGCGGTTGGACGGGACGTGGAGGGGGACAAAAGAGTGCGAACGCGAAGCAAGCGCTTGCAGCCAATAAACCTGTCCAGCAATTGACCAATTGTTTGACCTGTGGGGTCCCGCCTGATTAGCTGCCGCCGGCACAAAAATCAGCCGCAATGGCGAACGGGGAGAGGGTTCTATGAAACGCTTGTTATTTTCAGCCGCCTTTGTCACGGCAGTAGGTCTGAGCACGGTCGCTGCGGTTTCGCAGCAGGCCGATCCTTATGCGAACAACGCCGCTGCCGGTACGTTGAAATTTCCGATGGCTGCCAAGGCCGGCGAAGACACCCATGCCATCGACAAGGCGCCGCCTGGCGCCGTCAACCAGGGCAAGTTCGACGACAAGACCTGGAAATTCGGTACGGTGTTTGACCCGCCCCCCGGCTCCAAGATCTGGAATCCGGTCAAGCTCAAGATGATGCGCGGCGAAAAGGTCACCGGCGGCACCGTGTTCTCCGCCACCGATCCGTCCACCTACTGCGCCATGGCCAATGCCGGCTATGACTTCATCTGGACCGAGCATCAGCACAGCCCCCGCGACTGGGAACAGACCGGGCGCATGTGGGCGGGCTGTCCGCATGCCAAGGCGGTGCCCGGTGTGCGCGTCGCCTATACCGACGAGCGCGAGGAACAGCATGCGCTGGATACCGGCGCGCTGGTCTTGGTGGTGCCGACCGTCCGTTCCTATGAAGAAGCGGTCCGGGCTCGCGACTGGGCATTTTTCCCGCCTTTGGGCCGGCGCAGCGCGGGCGGCGGCCAGGCCTTTGGCGCCAATTTCTGGGGTAATGTGCCGGGCGGTTATCGCCAGACCATCAACGACAATCTGGTGCTGATCCTGATGATCGAGACCCTTGCGGGCCTCAAGGATGCCGACCGCATCGCCAAAATCCCCGGTGTGACCGCGGTGTTCGCGGCCAGCGGCGATCTGGGCAATCACTCGGGCTACAAGCAGGGCGATCCCGACTATGAGCGCGAGATCAACATCGTCCACGATGCGGCCATCAAGGCTGGCGTGCGGCTGTGCGGGCCTTTGGCATGGCGCGACCGTCCGGACTTCACCTGCTTCCAGGCGGGCAGCGAAACGGCGGCTATCGCCGCCGGCGTGAAGGCCGATCTGGGTCCGCTGGCCAATACCCAGGCGGTGCCTGAAGTCGGTCCCTACGCGAAGAAGTGATCTGATGACCCCCTCCGGTTTCAGCTTTCGCTTGGCGGCTAGCGCCGCCTTCGCTCGCTGAAACCACCTCCCCCTTGGGCGTGCTCACGCACGCGAAGGGGGAGGCGGGCCGGTACAGACAAAAGACAGGGCGCCGCGGATCGCGGCGCCCTTTTTTTCGCAAGTGCAGCAGGATAATTCGTCGGGACTAGCCCCTTGTCTTGGCAGCGCTGCCAAGGCAATGATTATGGTCAGAAAAGATACGCCCCGGGGGAAATTTCATGCGCACTCTATCCAGTTTTGTTATCGCTATCGGAATTATGGCTGCACCCGCAGCCGGAGCTGAGCCGCTTACGCCGGGCAAACCCGCGGGCGTGCACAAGGCGCAGATGACCGGCACAGAATGGTTCGTGCTGGGCGGCCTTGCCGCTATGGGTATCGGTATCGCCATCGCGACATCAGGTGGCAGAAGCAGCGAGCCTGGTAGTCAGGCCATCAGCGTGCAGACCACCAGCGCCACCGCGCCGTAAATCAGGATACATTTCAAACCAGGCTGCGCAGCGTGAAGTGCTGCGCAGCCTTTGTCTTGATTACTTCGCCGTCGAGAAACGGAATTCCGTCACTTCATAGAAAATCTTTCCCGGCTTGAGTTCGGTGGTGGGAAAAGCCGGAATGTTGGGCGCGTTGGCGAAGTGCTGGGTTTCCAGGCAGAAGGCGCCGCGCTTGATGTATTGCGCGCCGCCCTTGCCTTGAATCGGCTTCTCGTTGTTGGGCAGATAAAGCTGGATGCCCGGCTGTGTCGTCCACACATCCATCACCCGTCCCGACTCCGGCTCTACCACATGGGCGGCGGGCCTGAGCTTGCCCATCTGTCCCCGCACGATGAAGTTGATGTCATAGCCGGGTGTGGCCACGATCGCGGGATCGGGCCCGTTGATGTCCTTGCCGATGGCTTTGAGACGGGTGAAATCAAAACCGGTGCCCGTCACTTTCATCACTTCGCCGGTCGCCATGTGGTTTGCGTCGGTCGGCGTCACCGCATCGGAGAAGACCTGCAGGCGGTGGTTCAGGACGTCGCCATTCCCGGCGCCTTTCAGGTTGAAATAGGAATGGTTGGTCGGATTGAGCACGGTGGGCTTGTCGGTGGTGGCGCGGTATTCGACCTTCAGCGTGTTGCTGGCGGTCAGTGTGTAGGTGACGGTGAAATCCAGGTTGCCGGGAAAGCCCTGATCGCCGTCGGCGCTGACCATGTGCAGGATCAAGGCCGGTGACGGCCCATTCAGGGGTGTCGCGCTATAGACGTGATAGGAAAAGCCGACCGGTCCGCCATGGATATTGTTGGGCCCGGCATTGGGTTTGAGCTTGTAGGTCTTGCCGTCCAGGGTGAATTGCGCCCCGCCGATGCGGTTGGCAAAACGCCCGATCACTGCGCCATAGGTGGTGCCGTGGGTGTACTCTTCAAGTTTGTCATAGCCCAGCACCACATTGGCCATTTTGCCCGTCTTGTCGGGGACATTCAGGTCGACCAGGAAGGCGCCGTAATTGGTGATGCGCGCGCTCATGCCGCGCGCATTGGTCAGGGTGTAGATGTCGACCTTCTGGTGATCGGCGGTTTCGCCCCAGGCTTCTTTCACGATCTTTGCTTGCGCGGGTGCGGCCAGGCACACAGCAGCGATGACGAGCGCGGTCTTTTTCATGGCGAAACCTCTTACGGTTTTTCTTATTGATATTCGCGGGCAAAGAGTCCGCCGATGGTGGCGCTGGTCAGCAAGTGACCTTTCGCCTGGGTCAGGAATTGATCGCGGGTAAGGCCGGCCGCCAGGTTGGGTTCCAGATCCGTCGCCATCACCGTGATCAGGTAGTGATGCGGCCCGTCGCCCTGTGGCGGGCAGGGACCGATATAATTGGGATTGTTGCGCGTGCCGGCGCCGCCGGTGAAGCCGACGCCCGCGGTGCCGTCGCCTTCCTTCAATTCGGTGGTGGTGGGCGCGATGTTGTAGGCGACCCAGTGCGACACGCCCGCGCCATACTGGCCGTCCACGTCATACATCAGGATGGCGAAGCTCCTGGTGCCTGCGGGCGCATTATGCCAGGCAAGCTGCGGCGAGACATTCTTGCCGGGGCAGGGGCAGATGGCGGGATTGCGGGGGCTGCAGGCGCGCTTCTGGTCGTCGCCGCCAAACCGTACCGGGATGCGTGCGCCATCCTTGATCGAGGTCGAGGTCAGGGTCATCCAGGATGCGGCATTCGCCATGGGGGCCACGGCCAGAGCCGCCGCCAGGCCCAGAGCCCAAGTCCTGATTCCGCCCATCACCGGTCCCCGAATTGTTGTTGGAACCGAATCTAGCGGCCAAGCGAAGGGCTTGGGAAGAGGCGCCACGGGCGGCGGCAGGCTATTGTCTGATCAGGCCAGACGCGTTGCGGAACGGATTCGCGCGGCCCCCGTTTTACCCCGCAAAGGTGGGGTAATTTTATGCACGACTACGAAATCCGCATTCTCAACCCGGACGGGTCAACGGCGATTATCACGGCCGAAATCCATCTGACCGATGCCTCCGCCATCCGCTCTGGCCGGGCCCTTGCCGGCGGGCTGCCATTCGAAATCTGGCGCGGGATGGACTGCATCTATGGAGCGCGCGCGACGGCGGCCAAGGTCCCGGCAGCGCCCGTGGGCATCGGGCAGGCCGGGTATCACCACTGACTAGCCCTCCTTGGCGTGCAGCCGCTCATAAGCCTGCATGATGGCTTCCATGTTTCCGGCCTTGTGCCGGTATTCGGCCGCGATGTTGGGCGAGATATCGACGTCTTTGCCGCCGATCCTTCCGGTCACCTTGCGGGCGCCCGACTCAAAGTCGACCGCCTGGGCGATGAGCCAGTCGATCTGGGCCTGGTAGGCAACAATCAGGGCGTGCAAGGAAGCTTTGGGCATGACCGCATGTTTAGCGCAGCCAGGGAACCTGCGAACTAACCAAAGTTAGGCGGCGAATCCCTCCGGCCGATTCGGGCCGCGGCGGGCATTTGGGCCCCAGATTTCAAACTGAGACACGACCCGACGGCGATTATATATTTGACTCAGCAATTCTCCTGATCTAGTATTTGGATCAAGGAGATAGTCATGTCTAAGTCATTGCTCGAAAACAAGATTTTCCACGACGCCACCAAGGCCCGCGCTTGGCTGGAAGCCCTGCTCTGGGCGGATGGCCGCGTATGCGGATATTGCGGGACCGTGGATGACAGCACCGAGCTTCCAGCCCGACCCGGCTTCTACCAGTGCAACTCCAAGGAGTGCCGCAAGCAGTTCACGGTCATGGTCGGGACCGTGTTTGAGCGTTCGCACATTCCACTCAACAAGTGGCTCTGCGCCGCTTTCCTTCTCAGCGCCTCCAAGAAGGGCATCAGCGCCCATCAGATGCACCGTATGCTCGGCATCACCTACAAAAGCGCTTGGTTCATGATGCACCGCCTGCGTGAGGCTACCACTCGCTTATCGCGACATGGTGCAAGCCAGCAGATCGGCTTAGTCGATTCCGACGGAAACTACTTTTCCTTTTGTGACCCGGCGCCTTTGAAGGCGACGCTGAGAGAACTCGACATGAACGCCGGTGGCGCGTTGGGCGCTGATGACACCGCGCTTTCGACTGGCGAAGGAAAAACTTACCTCGCACGCTCTTTGGCCGAAGAACCCTTCGCCAGCTCCTTCATTGAAGGAGCTGCGACTACTCGGCAAATCGCCAAGAAGCTTATTTTCGAAGGAAGGCGCCCTCGCACCAAAGACGAAAGGATGGTGCTCAACAACTATCGCGCCATGCAATTTATAAAGGCGCGAAAAGACGATCCGTTGACCATTCCAATGTTGCTGGAACTGCACAAGATCGTCACGGAAGAAACGATGGATAACCGCTAGGAAAGACTTGGAAGCGCTAGTAGATGCCGGCTGCTTGGAGAGAAGGCGTATTGGCAAAACCGTGCTCTACAGGCCAGTGAAGGATCTGATCAAAGTCCTCACGGCTTGATCGCTTTGTGCGGTTTCGGCCCCAGCTTGGCAGCTGACTTCACAAGTTTCTCGAATCGTGGCCAGGCCGCCGAATCGATCTCGACGCCCTCAAGATTCATGGGCTTTTGGCGCTTCCCAAATCGCCGCGGAATGGTTGGCTTTTTACTACCCACTACTAACCCTTGAATCTACGCGCTAAATTTTCGCATTGGCGAAACGCGCCTGTGGGTGACTGACCATTTGTCTTGCTTAGTCAGCATACAGAACATGGAGTCCGAGCCGTTGAGTCTTGAACCGGTCGCCCTCTTCCAAAGAAACGACCGGCCCAATCCACCGGGTACTCGGCTGGCGCACCCTTGAGGCCTTCCGCGAGATGCAAGCTCTCTTTCGGAAGGCCAAGTGCCCCGATACGATTTGTATCGGGTAATAAGTAAAACCCTATTACCCCGCCCGTCACGGCCAAAGTTTGCAACTTGCAAACATACTCACCGCAATAAAATTACGTACGTAAGTCTCTGACTTGATTCGCCCAATCTGCTTACTCAAGTATATAATCGCCGACCCGACGGGCGTAAGAACGTCTTAAGAACAATATCTAGTATTATGACTAAAAATCAGTGCCTTAGACTGTATCTTGCCAATAAGAACAAACCGTGTACTTTCTTTTTGTCCACCCGCCGCCGGATTCGCTTGGGGATCAGCGGGCGCTGTGGAATAACGAAAGGGATTTTCCATGTCACAGGCGGCTTTGCGGGTAGTGGCCAAGGAACAGAATAGCGATCGCAAGCGGGCGCTTGAGGCGGCCCTCAGCCAGATCGACCGGGCGTTCGGCAAGGGCTCGGTGATGAAGCTGGGCAGCCGGGACCTGGGCCTGGCGACCGATGCCGTCTCCACCGGCAGCCTGGGCCTGGACATCGCGCTCGGCATCGGCGGGTTGCCGCGCGGCCGGGTGGTCGAAGTCTACGGCCCGGAATCCTCGGGCAAGACCACCTTGGCCCTGCATGTGGTGGCTGAGATTCAGAAAAAGGGCGGCACCGCCGCCTATGTGGACGCCGAACATGCGCTCGACCCCGTCTATGCCAAGAAGCTGGGTGTCGACATTGACGAGATGCTGATCTCCCAGCCCGACACCGGCGAGCAGGCGCTGGAGATCACCGACACGCTGGTGCGTTCCGGCGGCGTGGACATCGTGGTGGTGGACTCGGTTGCCGCGCTGACCCCCAAGGCCGAACTGGAAGGCGAGATGGGCGACCAGCTCCCCGGCCTTCAGGCACGCCTGATGAGCCAGGCGCTGCGCAAGCTGACCGGCTCAATCTCCAAATCCAACACCATCGTGCTGTTCATCAACCAGATCCGCATGAAGATCGGCATCATGTTCGGCAATCCGGAAACCACCACCGGCGGCAATGCCCTGAAATTCTATGCCTCGGTGCGCCTGGATATCCGCCGCATCGGCGCCATCAAGGACCGCGACGAAGTGGTGGGCAACCAGACCCGCGTCAAAGTGGTCAAGAACAAGGTCGCCCCGCCCTTCAAGCAGGTCGAGTTCGACATCATGTATGGCGTGGGCATTTCCAAGGTCGGTGAACTGGTCGACCTGGGCGTCAAGGCCGGGATCGTGGAGAAATCGGGCTCCTGGTATTCCTATGACGGCAGCCGCATCGGCCAGGGCCGGGAAGCCGCCAAGGCCTTCCTCACCGAAAACACCGACATCGCCGACAAGATCGAACACGCCATCCGCGCCAATGCCGGCCAGATCGGCCAGAACCTGGTGCTGGACGCCTCCGAAAAGGCGGAGGCAGAAGAAGAATAGGCCGCAGGACGGCTGACCAAACGGTTGGATTTGTTTCGCAGCTAATCCAACTCCTCGGCAAAGGGCGCTCCCTGTGAATGGGGAGCGCCCTTTGTTTTTGAGGCTGTAACCAGAAATCTTCTACTCTCCATGGCCGGCCTCTGAGCCGGCCATCCAGAGTCATCGGCACGGTGTTTGTCGCCCTGGATGGGCCGGGGTCGTTAGCGACAGCGTAACGACGCCCGCCCATGGAGGGTGGAGAAATTCCGTTCAAAACGAGGCCCTGCCGTGCGGAATTGCCAGGATGACAGCCCATTTTAGAGCCGTTACAACCTGTTCCCATGAAAAGCCTTTCCGACGTCCGCAGCGGTTTTCTCGAATTTTTCGCCCAGCGCGGCCACACCGTGGTCCCGTCCTCGCCGCTGGTGCCCCGCAACGACCCCACCCTGCTGTTCACCAATGCGGGCATGGTCCAGTTCAAGAACCTGTTCACGGGGGCGGAAAAGCGGCCCTACAGCCGCGCCACCACGGTGCAGAAATGCGTCCGCGCCGGCGGCAAGCACAACGACCTGGACAATGTCGGCTATACGGCCCGTCACCACACCTTCTTTGAGATGCTGGGGAACTTCTCCTTCGGCGACTATTTCAAGGAAGAAGCGATCACCTTTGCCTGGGATTTCGTCTCCAAGGTGATCGGCCTGCCCAAGGATCGCCTGCTGGTCACCGTCTACAACACCGATGACCAGGCGCGGCAGCTTTGGAAAAAGATCGCCGGGCTCGAAGACGACAAGATCATCGGCCATCACTCCAATCTTTGGGCGATGGGCCCGACAGGCCCGTGCGGCTTCTGTTCGGAAATCTTCTACGACCAGGGGCCGTCGGTTGCGGGTGGTCCGCCTGGATCGCCGGACGAAGACGGCGACCGCTTCCTGGAATTCTGGAACCTGGTGTTCATGCAGTTCGAGCAGGTGGACGAGAACACCCGTCTCGATTTGCCCAAGCCGTCCATCGACACCGGCATGGGATTGGAGCGCATCGCCGCCATCCTGCAGGGTGTCACCAACAATTACGACGTGGACCTGTTCCGTCACCTGATTGCGGCTTCGGAATCGGCCAGCGGCGTGGACAGCAAGGGCGAGGCTACCTTCAGCCACCGCATCATCGCCGATCACCTGCGCGCCACCTCTTTCCTGATTGCCGACGGCGTGCTGCCGTCCAATGAAGGGCGTGGCTATGTGCTGCGCCGGATCATGCGCCGCGGTATGCGGCACGCGCATCTGCTGGGCACCAAGGAACCGTTGATGCACCGGCTGGTGCCGGCCTTGGTCGGGGAAATGGGCTCGGCCTATCCCGAACTTCAGCGCAACGAAGGCCTGATCGCCGAAACCTTGAAGCTGG
>Ga0310811_10001973_pt1 | contig 25497 bp, 20 predicted proteins | sample YCmetagenome_FD_207642 | JGI IMG/M metagenome (GOLD analysis project Ga0310811, IMG submission 207642) | Soil microbial communities from experimental microcosm in Duke University, North Carolina, United States - YC | ecosystem: Engineered > Artificial ecosystem > Soil microcosm > Unclassified ... | reverse complement strand
CGTCGGCCTGGCGGGGATGTACTGGCTGCTGATTCGCGAGTCGACCGAGCGCGTGGAGAGCGAGCAGTACCCGCTGCGGGTCAATGCGCCACCGCGTCTGCCCGCCGAGCCGCGGCTGCAGCAGTTCCCGCGCAACGAGCTGTACGACTTCCGCGTGAAAGAGGAGCAGCAGCTCCACAGCTACGGGTGGGTCGACAAGAATGCCGGCACCGTCCACATTCCGATCGATGACGCGATGCGCTTGGTGCTCGAACGCGGCGTGCTGACGTCGCGTCCGGCGGATACGTCACAGCCTGCGGAGCAGGTCGACGTGTTCCCCTCGGATTCGAGCTCCGGCCGCGTCATGGAAAAGAGAAGGCAATGAAGCTTCTGGCACTGGCGATCGTACTCGGCTGCGTCTGCAGCAGTCCCGCATTCGCGCAGGGCTCGTATTCGCAGGCCGAGCCCGGGTTTCCGCAACCGAGCTTCGACCTGATGGAGCCGGGCACTGTGGCCACCGCCCGCCTGCCGCAGCTCGACAACGTCTCCTTCAAGCAGAAGCTCAATGCGCAGCTTCCGCTGGCAACGCGCTTCAAGGACGAAAACGGCCGTGACGTGACGCTGGGACAGTACTTCGACGGGACGCGGCCGGTGGTGCTCGCCTTCGTCTATTACAGCTGCCCGATGCTCTGCACGCAGATCATGAACGGGGTTTCGCGCGCGCTCAAAGTGCTGCCGTTCACCCCGGGTCAGGATTTCGACGTGGTGTTCATCAGCTTCGATCCGCGTGACAAGCCGGAGACGGCCGCGGCGAAGAAGACGGCGCTGCTGAATTACTGGTCAACGCAGAAGCAGTCGGGCGCGTGGCACTTCCTCACCGGCGAAGAGCCGGAGATCAAGCGCGTGACCTCCGCCGCCGGCTTCTTTTACATGTGGGACGAGCGGTCGCAGCAGTACGCGCATCTGAGCGGCGTGCTGGTGTTGACGCCGGACGGACGCCTCGCACGGTACTTCTACGGCGTCGAGTACTCGCCGAAGGAGCTGCGGCTCGCGCTCGTCGAATCGGGACAGGGGCACGTGGGCTCGGTGGTCGACGAGCTGCTGCTCTACTGCTATCACTACGACCCATCGCAGGGCCGCTACGGCGTCATCGTCATGAACCTCGTGCGGCTCGGCGGTGTGCTGACAGTGCTGGCGATCGGCGGGTTCATTGTCATGATGCGGCGGCAGGAACAGCAGCGCATGGAGGGCCGCGCGTAAACGCTTCTATGTTTTCCGGATTCTCGCTCTTTCCCACGCAGGCGTCGACGCTCGCCCCCGAGGTCGACAACCTCTATCTCGGCGTCATCCTGATCACCGGGTTCTTCGCGGTCGTCGTGGTGGTGTGCGTCACCTACTTCGCCATCAAGTACCGCGACCGCACAGGGGAGAGGATCGGCGCGCCGATTACCGGCTCCGTACCGCTCGAGCTCGGGTGGTCGCTGATCCCGTTCTTCATTGCGATTGGCATCTTCGTCTGGGCATCGATCGTCTTCTTCCACATCGTCCGCGCTCCCGACCAGACACTCGAGATCTATTCGACGGGCAAGCGGTGGATGTGGCGCTTCCAGCACATCGACGGCCAGCGCGAAATCAACGAGCTCCACGTGCCTGTCGGCCGCCCGGTCCGGGTCGTTTTCACGTCCGAGGACGTCCTGCACGATCTCTTCATCCCCGCGTTCCGCGTGAAGGCGGATGCCGTGCCGGGTCGATACAGCGCCATCTGGTTCGAGCCGACCAGAATCGGCGAATACCACCTGTTCTGCGCTGAATACTGCGGAACGAGGCACTCCGGCATGATCGGCACCGTCTACGTAATGGCGGCGGCGGACTACCAGGCGTGGGCCAGCGGCGGCGGAGCGACCGAGGGTGGGACGCTGGCGCAGCGGGGCGAGGCGCTTTTCACGCAGCTCGCCTGCGTAACGTGTCACCTCCCCGACGGCAGCGGCCGGGGGCCTTCGCTCCTTGGCCTCTACGGATCGCAGGTGACGCTGGACAGCGGAGAGGTTGTGACCGCGGATGAAAGCTACCTGCGCGAATCCATCCTGATGTCGCAGGCCAAGACGGTGAAGGGATACGAGCACGTCATGCCGACCTTCCAGGGCCTCGTCAACGAGGAGGGGGTGGCGTCGCTGATCGAATACATAAAGTCGCTGCAGGCGGCAGGAAACCGCGTCGCGTCCGCGCAATAAGGACTCATATGGAAACCATCGTCGTCGAAGAGCCGACCACTTACATCAACCACCAGCACACCGTCGCCTCGTGGCTGCTGACGTATGACCACAAGCGGATCGGGATCCTGTACCTGATTGTCGTGACGTTCGCCTTTTTCCTCGGCGGCCTCTTCGCCACGCTGATCCGGTTGGAGCTGGCGACGCCAGCCGGCGATCTCTTCTCGGCCGACGTTTACAACCGCATGTTCACGATGCACGGCGTCACGATGGTGTTCTTCGTGCTCGTGCCCGCCGTGCCCGCGGTGCTGGGCAACTTCGCGATGCCGTTGATGATCGGCGCGAAGGACGTCGCCTTTCCGAAGCTCAATCTTCTGAGCTGGTACGTGTTCACGATCGGATTCATCTTCACCGTCGCGTCGATGGTCCTGGGCGGCGTCGACACCGGTTGGACGTTCTACACGCCGTACAGCACCCAGGGTTCGGAATCGAACGTCCTGCTTACTGGCATCGGCGTGTTCATCACCGGCTTCTCCTCGATCCTGACCGGTGTGAACTTCATGGTGACGATTCACCGCATGCGGGCGCCGGGCATGACGTGGTTCCGTCTGCCGCTGTTCATCTGGGCGCTCTATTCGACCGCCCTCGTCATGGTGCTCGGCACGCCCGTGATCGCGATCACGCTGCTGATGCTCGTCCTCGAGCGCGGCCTGCACCTCGGCATCTTCGATCCGCGGCTTGGCGGCGACCCGGTGCTCTTCCAGCACCTCTTCTGGTTTTATTCCCATCCAGCCGTCTACATCATGATCCTGCCGCCGATGGGCGTGATCAGCGAGGTGATTGCCTGCTTCTCTCGGAAGAACGTGTTCGGCTATTCGTTTGTCGCCTTCTCCAGCCTGGCGATTGCGGTGTTCGGCTTCCTCGTGTGGGCGCACCACCTGTTTGTCGCAGGTATCTCTCCGTACTCGGCGCTGATCTTCTCGTTCCTGTCGTTCGCGGTCGCGATTCCATCCGCGGTGAAGACCTTCAACTGGACGGCGACGCTCTATGAAGGCGCCATCTGGTGGAAGACGCCGATGTTCTTCGTGTTCGGCTTCCTGGGCCTGTTTCTGATCGGCGGCCTCACGGGGTTGTTCCTCGCCTCGCTTGGCCTCGATGTTCACCTCACCGACACCTACTTCGTCGTCGCGCACTTCCACTACATCATGGTTGGCGGCGCCATCATGGGCTACTTCGCGGGGCTCCATTACTGGTGGCCCAAGATGACGGGGCGCATGTACAACGACACTCTCGGTAAGTTTGCGGCGCTGCTGATCTTCGTCGGTTTCAACCTCACCTTTGGTCCGCAGTTCATCCTCGGCTATCTCGGCATGCCGCGGCGCTACCACGTCTATCCGCCCGAGTTCCAGGTGCTGAACGTGCTGTCGTCTGCGGGCGCGTCGATCCTGGCCGTCGGCTACGTGCTGCCCGCACTTTATTTTCTCTACTCACTGAAGTTCGGCGCGAAGGCGGGCGCGAATCCGTGGAAGGCCACGGGCCTCGAATGGACGACGCAGTCGCCGCCGCTGCCCGAGAACTTCCGAACGACGCCGGTGGTCACCGAGGGCGCTTATGCCTACTCGAAGCGGGAGATGAGAGTTGCCTAACGGAACAATCGCGGCGCACGACGAGCATCACGGCCAACATCATCCCGCGCTCCAGCATCACTTCCAGGATCTGGAGCAGCAGCACGAGGCCTCCACCCTCGGGATGTGGCTGTTCCTCGTGACCGAAGTGATGTTCTTCGGCGGCCTGATTCTCGCCTACACGCTTTACCGTGTGTGGTACCCGACGGCCTGGGCGCTCGGCAGCGAAGAGCTGAACATCTATCTCGGCGGCTTCAATACGATCGTGCTCATCGGAAGTAGCTTGACGATGGCGCTTGCTGTGCGCGCGGGCCAGACCGGTGCGCAGCGCGCGACTGTTGGCTGGCTGCTCTTCACCATGGCGCTCGGCCTCACATTCCTCGTCGTCAAGTTCTTCGAATATAAAGAGAAGTTCGAACGGTTCCATGTCCCCGGAGCGAACTTCAGGTTCGAGGGCCCCGAGTCGCCGCACGTCCAGATCTTCTTCTCGCTCTACTTCGCGCTGACCGGCGTGCACGCGCTGCACATGGTGATCGGGGTGGGGCTGATGACGGTCATCACCCTCATGGCGTACCGCCGGCGCTTTTCACCCGAGTGGTACACACCCTTGGAACTCGCTGGCCTCTACTGGCACTTCGTCGACATCGTCTGGATTTTCCTGTTCCCGCTGCTGTATCTGGTGGACCGTTCCCACCACATTGTGTAGGGCCATGGCAGGACATATTTCGCCGAAATCCACGTATCTCACGATCTTTGGCGCGCTGATGGCGTGCACGATCCTGACGGTTGTCGCCGCCTTCATCAACCTGGGCAACCTGAACTTCCCCGTGGCGCTGACGATCGCGATCTTCAAGGCGACGCTCGTCGTGCTGTTCTTCATGCACATCAAATACGGCAGCAGCCTGACGAAGCTGATTGTCGGCACTGCGTTCTTCTTCCTCGGGATCATGCTGACGCTGACGCTGTCCGACTATCTGTCGCGCGGATGGTTTACGGCAGCACGCGGGTCGACGTCGGCCGCGTCGATTCCCAGCATCACCGGCCCGCTGACGACCGGAGCGCGGCCGCTCGAACAGACACCGCAGAACAACCCGCCGAAGTAACTCGATCGCGAGTCGCAATCGTCTTCGCGATCCACTCGCGCAGCACTCGGCGCGCATGCCAGTCGTGTGCTTGCCACCGTCTTCTTTCTTGACACCTCTTCTTCGTTTGTGAATAAAATCACGCCGCAATCAAACGGGATCTCGGTCATCCCCTGCCAAAAATTCTATTGGGGGCGCGACGTGGGTCATCCTAGGTGTGTAGCGGACTCGCGGCCTGGATATCGGTCCTCCAGCGTCCGGGGGTCCTAGCCATTGGGTCAGATATTCCCCCGCTCGTGGAATAAGCTCCCGCTCATCGCCGCCATTGCGGTGGTCCTCGGTCCGACGCTCGCGACTGCTGGCGTCTGGTACTACTTTTCTCCGTGGTACACCGACGTCGGATACAGTCCCGTTCAGCCCGTCCCGTATAGCCACAGACTCCACGTCGGCGAGCTCGGTCTCGATTGCCGCTACTGTCACGCATCGGTCGAGACTTCCAACGTCGCCAACATTCCGCCGACGCAGACGTGCATGAACTGTCATCTGACCGTGAAAAAGGACAGTGCACTGCTCGCGCCGATCCGCGACAGCGCCCAGAGTGGCCGGCCCATGCATTGGATTCGCGTTCACAAGTTGCCCGACTACGCCTACTTCACGCACCGCGCGCACATTGCGGCCGGCATCGGCTGTGTGAGCTGCCACGGCCGCATAGACGAGATGGAAAGGGTCACGCAGGCAATGCCCCTCAGCATGGGCTGGTGCCTCGACTGCCATCGCAATCCCACGCCCAACAGACGTCCTGTCTCTGAGGTCACCAACATGCGATGGACCCCGCCGCGGGACGTACGCGTGCTCGCAGCGCAACTCGGCGGCCGCCCGGTCAACCCCCCTACTGATTGTTCGGGGTGCCACCGGTGAGCCGCGAGTACTGGCGCAGCCTCGGGCAGATCGAGGATTCACCGGAATACCGCGCGGCGGTCGAGCGCGAGTTTCCGGAAGGGGCGTCGGAGCTTCCCGAAGGGATGACCCGGCGCCAGATGATGATGCTCGTGGGCGCGTCGGTGTCGCTGGCGGGACTCACAGCATGCCGGCGGCCGGTCGAGGAGATTGTTCCGTATGTCGCTCCTCCCGAGGAGGTCGTCCCTGGGGTTCCGCGCTACTACGCGACGACGATGCCGTTCCGGCGGAGCGCGTACGGCCTGATCGTCGAGAGCCACGAAGGGCGGCCGACCAAGATCGAAGGAAACCCCGCGCACCCGTCGACGCTGGGGGGCTCGAGCGTGCGCGTGCAGGCATCGGTGGTCGGCCTCTACGATCCCGACCGCTCGCAATCGATCACGCAGAAGCGCGCGCGAAAATCCTGGAACGATTTCGTGATGGCCTGGGGGGAATTGTCGAAGGCGCATACCGCTGACGGCGGCGCCCGCCTTGCGGTCCTGTCCGACTCGTTCTCTTCGCCGACGCTGGCGCGCCTCACCTCCGAGGTTCGAACCCGCTTCCCCAGGATGCAATGGGCGACCTACGAAGCCGTCAGCGACGAGAATCGGCTGGCAGGTCTGCGCCAGGCCGCCGGGCGCGACGTCGACCTCATGCTGCGGCTCGATCAGGCGGCGGTGATTCTCTGCCTCGACGCCGATCCGCTTCTTACCGATCCTGAAACGATCCGTCACGCACGCGGCTTCGCTGACGGGAGGCGCGCAGGGGCCTCCGGCGGAACGATGAACCGCCTTTACTCCGTCGAAGGCGTCTACTCGCTGACGGGAGCGATGGCGGATCACCGGCTCCGTCTGGAGAGCCGACAGATCGCGGCGTTTGTCGCGGCGCTCGCGGCACGCCTTGGTGCGCCCGGGGCATCCGGCCAGACGGCAACGGGCGCAGGCGTCGACCAGCGCTGGATCGATGCGGTTGCGAAGGATCTCCTCGCAAATCGGGGCAAAGGGTTGATTATTGCCGGCGACCGTCAGCCCGCGGCCGTACACGCCGCGGTGTGCGCTTTGAACGCACATCTTGGCAACACAGGCAAGACGGTCACCTACTACGAGACCAAGGACGCGGCGCTTCCGAGCGTGAGCTCGTTGACGACGCTCGTGTCGGCGATGAAGGGAGGCGCCGTCGACACACTCGTGATCCTGGGCGGCAATCCCGTCTTCGATGCGCCCGCCGATCTCGACTTCGCGTCGGCAATGGCGAAGGTTCCTCACACCATCGCGCTCGGACATACGGTCGACGAAACGTCATTCAGTGCGGAGTGGCATATCCCCCGCGCGCACTATCTCGAGTCGTGGGGAGATGCGCGGGCGGTGGGAGGCACGCTCAGCGTCGTGCAGCCGCTGATCCTGCCGTTGTTCGGTGGACGCGGTCCGATTGACGTGCTCGGGGTCATGGTCACGGACAAGGATCGTCCGACCTACGACATCGTGCGCGACACCTGGAAACCAATCCTGGGCGACGCCGACTTCGACAAGAAGTGGAACCGGGTGTTGCATGACGGCCTCCTCGCTGGCAGCGCGCTCCCTGAAGTCGCTCCAACTGCCTCAGGGGCGGCGTTCGCAGAGCTCGCGTCCGCGACGGGATCCGCCAACGGTTTGGAAATCGTGTTCGCGCCGTCGGCGTCGCTTCACGACGGCCGATTTGCGAACGACGCATGGCTGCAGGAACTTCCCGATCCGCTGACGAAGATCACATGGGACAACCCGGCGCTGGTCAGCCCGAAGACAGCCGAGACGGCGGGTCTTGCGAACGGAGAGATGGTCCGGCTTCAGTACGCGGGGCGCTCGCTCGACCTTCCGATCTGGATTGTTCCCGGCATGGCGGACAACGTCGTCGCCGTCACGCTTGGCTACGGTCGTCAGCACGTGGGACGCATCGGATCTGGGGTCGGGTTCGATACGTTCAAAATTCGCGCGGCCAAGGCTCCTGGATTCGACAACGGCGTCATGCTCAGCAAGGTCGGAGGCACCTACCCGCTGTCGGCGACGCAGGACCACGGCAGCATGGAGGGGCGGCCCATCATCCGCGAGTCCACGGTGACCGAACTTCGATCGCCGAAAAAGGAAAAGGAGGAAGGGCGGATCACCAGTCTTGGCGTCTTCGAAGAGAAGTCGGAGCACTTCTCACTGTGGCAGCCGCCGCGTTCCTACGATCAGGGTCATCAGTGGGGGATGACGATCGACCTGAACACCTGTATCGGCTGCAACGCCTGCATGGTCGCCTGTCAAAGCGAGAACAACGTGCCGGTCGTCGGCAAGGATCAGATTGCTAGACACCGCGAGATGCATTGGCTGCGTGTCGACCGCTACTTCTCCGGCGAGCCCTCCGGCAATCCAGAGGTCGTGTTCCAGCCGGTGCCATGCATGCAGTGCGAGGATGCCCCCTGCGAGCAGGTCTGCCCCGTGGCCGCGACCGTTCACGATGCGGAAGGCCTCAACGTCATGGTCTACAACCGGTGCATCGGGACGCGCTACTGCTCGAACAACTGCCCCTATAAGGTGCGTCACTTCAATTTCTACAACTTCACCAAAGACACGCCCGACATTCTGAAGCTCGCCATGAACCCGGATGTCTCGGTTCGTGCGCGCGGCGTGATGGAGAAGTGTTCGTACTGCGTGCAGCGGATCAATCGGGCGAAGATCGACACCAAGCTCGCGGGCCGCGACCTTCGGGACGGCGATGTGCGCACCGCCTGCCAGCAGGCGTGTCCCGCGTCGGCGATCGAGTTCGGGGATATTCGCGACGCGTCCAGCCGCGTCGCGAAGGCGAAGGCCGACCCGCGCAACTACGCGCTGCTCGAGGAGTTGAACACCAAGCCCAGGACGACGTATCTGGCCAAGGTGCGCAACCCGAATCCGGATCTGGAAGAAAGGCCCGGGTCATGACCACGCGCAGGCGCGTGCTCGGTGCGCTCGCTCTTACGTCCGTGGTCGTCTGCAGCGGCTGCGCGCGCGGCTGCACGTCGAGCAGTCCTCCGATTCATTTGAACCCAAGCATGGACGACCAGCCGAAGGTCCTGACGCAGACAGCCAGCACCTTCTTCTTCAACGGTTCGTCCATGCGCGACCCCATTCCCGGAACGGTCGCGATCGACGGGCTGAAGGAAGACGCGCCCTTCTTTACGGGGAAGGGAGCGGACGGGCAATTCCTGGCGAAGATCCCCGTGACCAACGACGCCACGCTTCTCGAGCGCGGCCGCCAGCGCTACACGATCTATTGCCAGCCGTGCCACGACGCTCGAGGCGACGGTAAAGGCATCCTCTATCAGCGAGGCAACGTCCCCACCGCCAGCTTCCACGACGAGAAGATCCTGAAGTACCCGGACGGGCAGATCTTCGATGTCATGACAAACGGAATGGGACTGATGCCTTCGTACAAGTGGCCGATCCCGCCGGCGGACAGGTGGGCGATCATCGCCTACATCCGAGAGCTCGAGCAGAAGCGGCTGGCAAGCGCCGCAACCGCGCTGGCCGCCAACAAGTGAGGGAACCCAAGAAATGAAGGAGACAGCGTGACCAACGGGATGATGAACGGCAACGGCGGCACGCTCAACCGCAAAATGCTGTTCATTTTCGGTCCCGTCACCGGCGTGGTGATGTTCGCCGCCGTCATCTGGATGGCGTCGCAGCTGATGAACCGCGAGTACAAGGAGCCGTACCGGGCTCCTGCCTCGGCGGCCGACGCAACCCCGCGCGAGGCGGGAGTGAACGCCGAACGGGCGGCGGCGGAGACGAAGGCAAAGGCAACGCCTTACGCCGAAGTGGAGTACCGGGCGTTTCCGGTCGTCGGGAGCCGTGTTGCGATCTGGGCGGTCGCGGAGCTGCACCTGCTGTTTGCGGCATTCGTGCTTGCCGTCCCCATCTTCGCGTTCATCATCGAGGTGATCGGCTACAAGACCGGCGACATGCGATACGACCGGCTCGCGTACGAGTTCACCAAGCTCCTGTCGACGTCCTTTTCGCTCACCGCGACTTTCGGCGCGGCGCTCACGTTCATGCTCATCATCCTGTATCCGAAATTCACGAATTACCTGATGAGCGTGTTCTCCCCGACCTTTCTCCCGTATATCCTGCTCTTCTTCTTCGAGGCCTTCTTCCTCTACACCTATTACTACGGCTGGGGAAAGTTTCACCCGCTGGTTCATCTCGGTCTCGGGCTCGGCCTGAATCTGGTGGGCACGGGGATCATGATGATCGCCAATGCTTGGGTCACGTTCATGACGTCACCGGCGGGGATCTCGGATCAGGGGGCGGTCCTCTCCGTCTGGGACGCCATTTACAACTACACGTGGATGCCGATCAACATCCACCGGTTCATCGCGAACATCGCGTTCGGGGGATCGGTTGCCGGCGCTTACGCTGCCTTCAAATTCCTGCAGGCGGAAACCGACGAGGAGCGCGCGCATTACGACTGGATGGGATACATCGGCAACTTCGTCGCGATCAGCGCCTTCCTCCCGCTGCCCTTCGCCGGCTATTACCTCGCGAAGGAGATCTACGCCTTCTCGCAGACGCTCGGTCTGACGATGATGGGCGGCGCGTTCTCGTGGCTCTTCATCGTCCAGGCCGTGTTGATCGGAAACCTCTTCCTCGCCGCCAACTACTATCTCTGGCTCGGGATGGGCCGGGTCGAGGGCAGGCAGCCGCTGCAGAGGTTCATCAAGTATCTGTTGGCCGGAGTCACGATCTGCTTCATGGTCTGGGCGACACCGCGCTCGATCATCGCAACCGTCTCCGAACTACGGGCGATGGGAGGATCGACACACCCGATTCTCGGCTACTTCGGCGTTATGTCCGCGAAGAACACCGCCGTGAACATCCTGATCCTGACGACGTTCATGAGCTTCCTGCTGTATCGGCGAACGGGAAAGATCGCAGCGGTGACATGGGCGAAGAAGGGGCATGCGGCGCAGCTCCTGATCTTCGCGGCCGCCGCGATTATCGTCGTCTCCCTTGGCGTCTACGGGTACTTCGTCGAGGCGACTGTCCGGATCGGACTGTCGGTGCCGCAAGTCAGCTCGGTTCTCTTCGCCATGGTGTCCATCACGGCCATCGACATCTTCCTCTTCCGAGGGGCGAACAAGACGGGTGAAGTGCAGTGGGGAAAGATGCCCGCGGTCTCCCAGTACGTCCTGATCTTCATCGCGGTGACCTTCACCTGGCTTATGGGCCTCATGGGCTACATTCGCTCCGGGCTCCGCCAGCACTGGCACGTCTACGGTGTCATTCGCGACACGTCGGTCGATGCGTTCACGCCAACCATCGGCTTCGCGACCCGGGTTGTCTCTGTAACCGTTCTCCTGTTCTTCCTCCTGATCGGCTTCGTGTTCTGGCTCACGAGCCTGCACGACAAGCCCGATTTCGAGCGCCAGACCAACAAGCCCCGCCTTCGCCATGGCTCCGGCGAGGTCCCGCCCGAGCTCGCCGGGGAAACGGGGCGAGCGTAGGCGGACGTCATGACGATCCCGCATCCCCTGCGCGTCGCCGCTCTCGTCTTCGTCGCGACTGGGTTCTATACGTACGTCGGCCAGATGGTGCCGCAGAAGGAAGTGCTGCCTCCTCAGGAGACCGTGATCGCGGCCAACCTGACCACAGACGAGATGGTCAAGGTGGGCCAGGAGATCATGAACGGCAAGGGACTCTGCTTCACCTGCCACACGCTCGGCAAGACGGAGGGACCGTTCCGTTTCCCCGATCTCTCGGGAGTCGATACCCGCGCGAAGATGCGCAAGCCGGGCTATAGCGACGTCGACTACTTCGCTGAAACGATTTACGAACCCAACGCCTTCATCGTGCCGGGATTCAATCCGGGGATGCCCGTCATCAACAAGCCTCCGATCGGCCTCACCGATCAGGAAATCCTCTGCGTGATCGCCTACCTGCAGACACTCGGCGGCACGCCAACGGTCACCCTTCAGACGAGCACCAAGTACTACACTCCTGCGGGCGCGGCGCCGCCGGGCGCACCTGGTGCAGGGCCAGCTCCGGCCGCCGCTTCTGGCGCGGGAGCCGCTCCGACTGCTCCGCCCGCGGCAGGCGCGCCTGCGACGGCACCAGGGGGTACGCCTGCAGCCGCGCCGCCTAAGGCCGCACCGGGAACCACGCCGGCTGCAGCGCAGGCCGCTCCCGCGAAAGGGACACGATGAAGATCTGGGTCGTTCTCGCCGTGGTCTCGGTGTTCGTGTTCTTCCGGTTCCGTCGTGCCAACCTGCTCGCATGGGCGCTCGGCTGGTGGATAGGGATCTACGTCCTCCTCCGGTTCGGATTCATTGCGCCGATTCCCAGCTCCGTCATCTCGATCTACATGGGAATCGTGTCGATTGCGATCCTGTCGTATGTATCGTCGAGCCAGCAGAGGCGCGAGGATGTTTCCCGCCCGCTCGTCGGGTTCATGACGGAGAAGCGCTACACCGTGCCCCTTGCTGCAACGGTTGTCGCGATCCCGGCGCTGGCGGCCGCGAACGTGTACGTGCAGATGAGCGCTCCCATCCAGCCTCCGCTCTTCTCGCGGACGATCCATCCTGCGTCGCCTACCGAGATCACGGTTCATGACAAGAGGATCGATCTTGACAAGGGAGAGGATCCCTACTGGGCTCTCGAGAAGTCGAATCCGGATGAATTCCGCAAACACGTCGAGAACGGGCGGCAGGTCTATTACCGCAACTGCGTCTTCTGCCACGGCGATAACCTTGCCGGCACCGGCATGTTCATCCACGGACTCGATCCGATCCCGACCAATCTCCCCGAAACGATCCCGCTGCTGCGCGACACGTTTCTCTTCTGGCGGATTTCCAAGGGAGGGCCCGGGCTGCCCGAAGAAGGAGGGCCCTGGGACACAGCCATGCCCGCCTGGGAGAAGTTCCTGACTGAAGACCAGATCTGGGACGTGATCCTCTTTCTCTACGATCACACCGGCACGAGGCCGCGCGCGCGGGAGGAGGTCGCCACGAAATGACCTCCTGGAAGGTTGCCTGGCGCGCGTGTCTCGCCGGTTTCATCGCCTCGGTATGTATCGCGACCACGGGATCGGTGCGCGTGAAGGCTCAAGACGTTGGAACCCAGGCGCAGCGTGACGCGGGCAAGGCGCTCTATCTCAAGAACTGTTCGCAGTGCCATGGGGACAAAGGAGACGGCCAAGGGTACGCGGCCGTGCACTTGTACCCGGTGCCCCGCAACTTCACGACGGGCAAGTTCAAGGTGCGGACGACTCCCAACGGAGCGCTCCCGACGCATCAGGACCTGGTCAACATCATCAGACGCGGCATGCCGTACACGTCAATGCCCGCCTGGCCGACCCTCACCGATCAGGAAGTACAGAGTCTCGCCTACTTCATCACGACCTTCTCCGCAGACTTCTCGAACAAGGACAACGTTCCGAAGCCAGTGGACCTGCCGAGCGCTCCGAGCACGAGCAGCGCGTCGGTCGAGATGGGGAAGAAACTCTATGTCGACAACGGTTGCGTCAAGTGCCACGGCAACCTCGGTCGGGCCGACGGACCTTCGTCCGCGACGTTGACGGACGAACTGGGCCGTCCAATCCGCCCGGCGGACCTCTCACAGCCCTGGACCTTCAGGGGAGGACCAACCCGCGAGGACATCTTCAGGACGATGAGCACGGGGTTGAACGGCACGCCCATGCCGTCGTTCGCTGACGCCTTGACGCCCGACCAACGATGGGCGATCACCGACTTCATCCTCTCGCTTTCGGGAAACGACGGGCCGGCGTATACCAACCTCGTCGTCGCGAAGTACGCCCCGGATCCGATCGATCTGAAGAACGGAACCAAAAGTTTCGCATCCGCGCCTGTCGCGCGCTTTCCGATCATCGGCCAGATCACGGAGCCCGTCCGCGAGTTCCATCCTCCCGCCACCGCCGTGACTGTTCAGGCGATTTACGACGCCGAGTCGATCGCCTTCCTCGTTCGGTGGCACGACAGGAGCGCGGAGAAGGCGGGAAAGAACAGCCCATCGCTTGCCGTGCCACCGGAAGAGGAGGAGCAAGAAACGCCTGCGGCGGCGGCTGGTGGCGCCAGCGGGGGCGCGTCGCCAGACAACCCATTTGGCGACGCAGTCGCCGCAGCACCACCAGCAGGCGCCCCGCAGGATCCGTTTGCGGAAGCGCAACCGGCCGAAGCGCCGCCATCCGAGTTCTCCGACGCCGTGTCGATCCAGATTCCGTCGGCCGTGCCAACAAGCGCGCGCAAGCCGTACTTCATCTTCGGCGACTCGCAGAACTCCGTGGATCTCTGGTTCTACGACCTGGCTCGCCCCGATCCCCTTCAGTTCACCGGCAAGGGAAGCGCGGATATCGCGCCGAATGACACAGGGGACGTCTCCGGTGTGGCGAGCTACAACGATGGAGAATGGTCGGTCATCTTCAAGCGGCCGCTTCGTCCGTCCGGCGCCGCTGCGTTTACGCCCGGAGAGTTCCTGCCGATCGCGTTCTCGGTCTGGGACGGCGCGTCGCGCGAGCGTGGCAACAGGCGGGGGCTGACGGTGTGGGAGTCGGTCTACATGGAGCCCGAGGTCGTCCCATCGGCGGCGGGGCCCATGATCAGGACGGCGGTCGTGCTCCTCGCCATCGAGTTGGCGATCATCGGTTGGGTGCGGCGGCGCCCTGGCTCCGGCGCCCGCACGGACCTCGGCAGCGAGCCGATGCAGCCGTCAACCACGAGAGCGTGAGCGGTCGGAAGCTATCTGGAGGATCCGGTGTACAAGAGCATCTACGTTCCCGTCGATAACTCGGACCATTCCAATCGCGCCGTTGCCTGCAGCGTCGCGTTGGGCAAGGCGTTCTCCGCGAAGCTGGTCGGCTGCCACGTGTATGCAGCAAAACTCCACGACTATCGCTTCCGGCAGATGGAGTACACGCTGCCCGAGGAATACATCGACGAGGTGGAACTCGAGCGCCAGCGCAAGATCCACGACAGCCTGATCACGATGGGCCTCAAGCTCATCTCCGACAGCTATCTCGATGCCATGTCGCGCCTCTGCGGCGAGTCGGGCCTCGATTTCGAGCCGCGCATGATGGACGGGAAGCATCACATCGAGATCCTCAAGGATCTGACCGGCTCAGCGCACGATCTCGTCGTCATTGGCGCGCTCGGAGTCGGCCGCGCGAAGGACAGCGTGATCGGCTCTGTCTGCGAGCGCGTCGCCCGCCAGTCCGATCGCGATGTCTGGGTGGTCAAACACGTACCCGAGGCCGGCGAGGCCGAGCGCGACACGATCCTGGTCGGCATCGACGGCAGCCCGCAGTCGTTCGGCGCGCTGATGACCGCCATCGAGCTGGCGCGCACGTTCGACAAGAAGATCGAAGCGATCGCCGTCTACGATCCCTATCTGCACTACTCCGTTTTCAACGGCATCGTCAACGTCCTCACGGAGCAGGCGGCGAAGGTCTTCCGCTTCGAGGAGCAGAATCAGCTGCACGAGGAGATCATCGACACCGGGCTCGCGCAGATCTATCAGTCGCATCTCGAGGTGGGCGAGCGGATGGCGAGCGAGGACGGCGTCACGATCAAGAAGACGCTTCTCGACGGCAAACCCTTCCAGAAGATCCTCGACCACGCGCGCAAGACCAATCCGTGGCTCATCGTGCTGGGACGCATCGGCGTCCACAGCCCGAGCGACGAGACCGGGCTCGGGAGCAACGCAGAGAACGTGCTCCGCGCCGCGAACTGCGACGTCCTCCTGTCCACGCGTCTGCAAGTGCCGCGGCTCGACGTGCGCGCCGAGGAGACCGTCCGATGGACGCCCGAGGCCGAGGAGCGAATGACGCACGTGCCCGAGCAGGTCAAGGGGATCGCCCGCACCGGTGTCCTTCGCCTGGCGCTCGAGAAGGGGCATTCGGTGATCACGAGCGCCGTGATCGACGAAGCCATGGATCGCTTCATGCCGAAAAGCGCGTCGGCGGCGACGAAGGCACTGGCCGAGGCCGTGGCGCTGGAGCGTGCGAAGTCCGGTCCCGTCTCGATGTGCAAATCGTGCGGCGTCGCCGCGACACAGAGCGGTGCGGTGAAGTGCACCGTGTGCGGCGGCACGGACTTCGAGGTGATATCACAGGAAATGATCGAGAGGATCGCCGCGGTCGAGGGAGGACTCGAAGAAGAGACCACCTACGATGGACGCAAGCTCCGGTGGTCCGAGGATGCACGCAAGGGCCTCTGGACGATGAAGAACGCCTATCAGCGGCGGCGCGTCAAGGCACGCGTCGAAAAGCGCGCCCGCATGATGAAGCTCGATGCGATAACGCTCGCCTTCGCTCGCAACGTCATCGAGGAGGAAACGGGGACGCCGCTCGATATCCAGAGTCACACGCCGCACATGCCTGAGGGCGCCAACGCCGCAGCGGGCGAAGCTCGTCTTGTAGCCCGCGACGACAAGAAGAACCCGCTGATCTCGACGTTCGACTGGACCGCCGATGCCGCCCAACGCGTCCTGCGCGTGCCGGCCGGCTTCATGCGAAACAAGACGCAGGAGCGGATCGAGGAGCTCGCGCGCGAACGCGCCGCCTCCACGATCGACCTCGCGCTCGTCGAGGAAGGCATCGAGATCGGCAAGAAGATGATGGCGGAGATGATTGCGAACTATCCGAAGAGTCCGTCATCAACTCCGGAGCGTCACAGTCTCAACGAAGTGAGCCCGATCACCGCGCGCAGCGCATCCGAAGGTTGAGTGCATATCGGTTCTGTCGTACCGACGACATCGGGCTCCTCGTCGATGCGCTGAACCGCTGCTGGGCGCCGCATTTTCCAGGCGAGCCGCCAGCAACAGCGGCTTCGTTCAAACGATCGATCCGCGACCTGCAGGTGTGGTGCAGCAGCTGCATGGTCGCGTTCTCCGGCGCCGATCCGATCGGCGTCCTGATCGGCGCCAAGCGTGCCTCCGGTACGCTTGTCCACAAGATCGCGGTCCATCCCGATCATCGGCGGCAGGGTCATGGCCGTCACCTGCTCGCTTCACTCGGGTCGAAGCTCGCGATTCTTGGTCCGCCGAGAATCGTCGCCGAGGTTCCGGAGACCCTCGCGCCTGCCTGCGCGCTGTTCCACGCAAGCGGCTATGTCGAGGAAGCGCTCCTGACAGACTATGTCCTGCAGCGTGACCAGCCAGACCGCGATCCAACGGCGTTTGTGATCCCTGTCACGGTGGGCGATCTCGCCGCCAACGATCTTCTTGGACAGACTGATCGGCAGGTTTGCTGGGCGCGTTCGGTCGAGACGCTCGTGGCAAGGAAGGACGACATCGCTGGCCTCGCCGTCGCGTCCGAGGAGCGCATCGAGGCCTACGTCCTGTATATCCAGCACGAAATCGACGAGACGGAGATTGTGTCGCTCCGGTCCTTCATCGACGATGGCGCAGATCGCCTGAAGACGCTCCTCTCTCAACTCCGGGCGCGCGACACGAGAAGGCTCCGATTCCCGAAAGTCCACGCGGCCGAGATCTCCAAGGAGTGGCTAAAGATACTGGGTTTCAGCGCCTCCGGCGGGCATCTCCTCTACGCAGCGAAAGCGCGGTCCAATTAGAGGCTCGCCAGACGGTAAGGAAGCTATACTCCCTTTCCGCTATCGGAGGGTTCCTCATATGTTTCGCGGTGTGATGACGTTTCTTATCGCTCTTTCGGTGGCTTCGCTCGCTGCCGCCCAAGGGCAGGCGATCAACGGCACGATCGAAGGCACGGTCACTGACGAATCGGGCGGTGTGCTGCCTGGTGTAATGGTGACGGTGACGAACATCGACACGGGCGACATGAGGTCAGTGATCACGAACGACCGCGGCGTGTATCGCGCACCGCTGCTGCCGCTCGGGGCCTACCGCATCGCCGCCGAGCTCCAGGGTTTCAAGAAGCACGATCAGGCTGGAATATCGCTGTCGGCCGGGCAGGTCGCCGTAGTCGACATCAAACTCACAGTGGGCGCCTTGACTGAGACCGTCTCGGTCAGTGCCGAGGCGCCGGTCGTCGACGCCGGCAAGATCGAACAGGGGCGCACGTTGACGACAGCCGAGATCAAGACGCTTCCACTCACCTCCAGGAATCCGTACAACTTCGCGCTGCTCCAGCCCGGCGTCGTCGGCTTCGAGACGCAGGAATTCGGCGTCCCGCGACTGACAGCCAACGGGGCGCTGCTGCGCGTGAACTATCAGATCGACGGCAACGACAATACGGAAAAGGATCGCGCTGGACTCAGACAGATGCCGATGTCCGAGGTCATGATCCGAGAGGTGAAAGTCGTCACCAGCGGTTACGCGCCCGAGTTCGGTCAGACGATGGGGCTCGTGTACAACGCGATCACCCCGTCGGGCAGCAACCGCCTGCAGGGCCAGGCAAGCTATCGCTTCCAGCGCAAGCCAATGGTGGACCTGCCGTTCTTCGCCACGACCGCCATCAAGCCGCCGACGAAGGTGAACATCTTCACCGCCGATACGGGTGGTCCAATCATCAAGGATCGGACGTTCTTCTTTGGCGGATTCGAGAAAACGCAGCGCGACCTGTCGGGCGCGCGGGTGGTGACGATCACGCCGGCGAATGCCGCGCGCCTGGGCCTCTCGGAGCCCACCTACATTCCTGCCGAAGCGCAGACGAAGTTCGCCATCGGCAAGATCGATCACAACCTCTCGACCAATAACCGGGTGAATGTCCGCTACATCTTCTTCAACAATTTCATTCCCAACAACATCGGCAGCACGTCGTCCGGCGTGCCGAATTCGATACAGCAGGGGACCGATTTCAAGGACCGCCAGCACTCCACCGCAGCGCAGCTGGTGTCAGTGTGGGGATCGGGCGTGCTGAACGAGCTTCGCGCGCAATACGCGACACGCAGCCAAGCGAGGGTCCCCGGCTCGCAGGCGGGGACAGGGCCGGGCATTCGCATCAACGGCGTGGCCAATTTCGGCGGCCCGGTTCAAGGCAACTCCGATTCGGGGTTTGGGTTCACCGAGGGAATTTTTCAACTCCTCGACAACGTGACGTATATCCGCGGCAATCACGACTACAAATTCGGGTTCAACGCGCAGACAGTGAGCGACTCGCGCACGCAGACCCTGATCCAGCTCTACACGTTCGCCAACATCGACGCCTATCTGGCTGCGCGCAGCGGCGCGAGTCCGTTCGGCTATACGTCATTCCAGCAATTCGTCGGCAATCCGACCTATGACTACGACACGCGGATGTACGGGGCCTTCGTGCAGGATGATTGGCGTCTCACCTCGGCCCTGAAGCTCCTCTACGGTGTCCGCTACGACACGTACACGCCGCCGGATGGTGTCGCGACCGCAGTGCTCGCGGCGTCGCACCAGTTTCCCAAGGACAAGAACAACGTGCAGCCGCGCGTCGGCTTCGTGTGGGCGCTTGGCGAGGACCGTCGAACCGTGCTGCGCGGCAACAGCGGCTTGATGTACGACCAGCCGATCAACGCCATCTACGAGCAGGCAATAGTCAACGACGGCACGCCGACGCGCGCGAGCTTTTCGCTGCAGGCGACGCAGGCCGGCGCGCCTGCTTTCCCGAACGTCCTCACGAGCGGGAACGCCGCCGCGAACAACCCGTCGATTGTCGATCCCGATTTCCAAATCGCCAGGATGTGGCAGAACAACGTGCAGCTCGAGCGGGAAATCGGGCGGCATTACACCGCGGATGTCGGCGTTGCCTATACCCGCGGCGACAACCTGCCGGTGGTATCGAACATCAATCTGCTCGCACCGGTCGGCTCCCTGCCGGACGGGCGTCCGATTTACTCCACCGCCATCAGCGCGGCCACGCGCGTGGACCCGCGCTTCAACGCGGTCTTCTCGTCGCAGGGGATTGGCGAGTCGTCGTACAAAGCGCTCACGTTGCAGTTCGCGCGGCGCCTGTACCGCGGCGTGCAGTGGGACCTGGCCTATACCCTGGCGAAAAGCGAGGACAACGCACCCATCACGAGCACGCTTTCCGTCCAGGGCGACACCGGCGGGCGCAGTGATCCGGCAAGCCTCGATACCGACCGAGGGCCGAATATTCTCGACCAGCGTCATACGTTCGTCGGCAGCATCGTGGCGCAGCCGGAAGTGAATGCGGCGGGCATCCCCGGGATCATCCTGAACAACAACCTGTTCGGAATTGCCCTGCAGTTTGCCAGCGGGATTCCCGTCACGCTGCGCAGCAGCCGCGAATTGAACAACGATGCGATTGGCGCCGACCGGCCGCTCGGCGTGACACGCAACTCGTACAACTTGCCAGCACGCTATAACGTCGACCTTCGATACTCACGACTGTTTCCGGTAAACAGCCGCGCGAAGCTGGAGTTCGTGGCGGAAGTGAAGAATCTCTTTAACACCGAGCAGTGGGCGGGCGCGACGATGACGGTGAATACGGATGCTCTCGGGAATCCGGTGACTGCGGCCGGATCGCCCCTGACGCTGCCGGCGCCAGGAGCTATCCACCGCGACGCGGTATTCTCGCCGACCGGCGGCTACGAACAGCGTCAACTGCAGTTGGGGTTCCGGATCACGTTCTGAAGGCGGGTCGCGTATTCCGAAGCGTTCAGGAGGAAGGAAATGAGCACCTCGTTTGCCCGTTGTGCCGCCGCCCTCGTGATAGTCGTGTTCGCATCAGCCAACGCGTTCGCCGATCCAATCCCGCCCGGTGGACAGGGCGACCGTCTGAAGGTGATCGGATTCTCGGGCCTGGGTGGTCACTACGGCGCTTTCAAGATGGCGCTCAACCATCCGGCCAACGGGCGCTGGTATCTCTACATGGGGCATTCCTTCGACCTCGGGTGGAGCATCCTCGATGTGACCAACCCGCAGGATCCGAAGTACGTCAAATTCATCCCGTACGACGGCCCGAAGGACTGGATCACGTCCCAGGTGACCGTGCATGACAACCTGATGATCACCTCACTCGATCGTCGCAACGCTCCCGGCCCGGACATGATCTTCTGGGACGTCAGCGACCCGATTAACCCGAAGGAGATCGCGCGCTGGGGCAACGGAACCGCCGGCGCACATCGCAACTCCTACCCCGGTGGAAAGTACGCGTACCTCTCCACCTCGTATCCTGGTTTCAGGGGCAAGATCCTGGTGATCGTGGACGTGAGCGATCCGGCACACCCGAAAGAGGTGGGAAAGTGGTGGCAGCCGGGTCAGAAGGATGGCGAGCCGCTGTCGGGTCCGCTGCCGGGATTTCACGGACCGGCCAACATCAGTCCCGATGGCAAGATGCTCTCGACCGGGTACACGCCCGACGTAGTCAATCTCGATATCACCGATCCCGCCCAGCCCAAGGTCATCGGCCGGCTTCAGATGACGCCACCGTTCGCAAGCGTCGGGACGCAATCCATCCACACGGTTCTGCCGCTGTGGGATCGGAAACTTCTATACGTGAGTTCCGAGGCGATGGCCGAGCGCTGTAAGGATAACGGCATGAACTTCGCCGGACTCATCGACAACAGCGATCCCGCCAAACCGCGACTGATCTCGATCTTCCCGACACCGCGGCCGCCGGCCAACGCGCCCTACAAGGACTTCTGCGACAAGGGCGGGCGTTTCGGACCGCACAATACGAATCAGGAATTTCACAATCCGGCGGTCGCCCAGCCGGGAGATCTAATGTTCATCACCTGGTTCAACGCGGGCCTGCGGGTATTCGACATCAGTCTGCCGACGCTCCCCACGGAGGTCGGCTATTTCATGCCGCCAGAGCGATCCGGCCTGCCGAGTCAGACAGGACCACACGATTCGCCGGTGAACTGGTCGGAAGAAGTCGCCGTCGACACACGCGGCAACATCTACCTCAATGACGACAAGTGGGGGACCTTCATCCTGCAGTACACGGGAAAGGTGAAGGTGCCGTCGAAGGAGGCGAGCAGAACCGCGACGAAGTGATCGACTGCGCGCGGCGCATGCCTCGATCAGTAATGCGCCCCGCGCCCATCGTCTGCGCCCGGTCGAGTCTGTCGCGCTCCGCCAATGTCCGGTCCGATGTCGGAATGACCCCGCGGCTTCCACGAGGTGAACCAGGTATGTCCGTGCGCTTTCCCGCGGCGGGCGTACCAGACGAAGTACGGAACCCACAGCGCAATGCAGAGCACGAGCGCGATTACGACAGCCGTCGTCCAGAAATCCATGGCTCAGCTCCTTTCAGCCACGATCTTTCAAGTGCAAGCGAAGGTCCCAGGAGCCGACCTCGTCCTCGGCGCCTCGGCGGTGTAAGCTATCGGCCCATCCGCACAATGAAGGGCTACCACGACATCGTCGGCGACGGCGGTTCCGGGATCCTCGACCAGGTCGCCGAGCTCCGCAGCCGCATCACAGATGGGCTCGCCGGGGTGCGTAATCTTGTGGCTGTCGGCTCCGGCAAAGGTGGGGTCGGCAAGAGCACGCTGACGCTGCATCTCGCGGGCGCCCTGCGCGCCCGGGGGCTCCGGATCGCGATTCTCGACGCCGATTTCAATGGCCCGTCACAGGCGCGGATGGGCGGTGTCCAGCAAGCCGTGTTCGTTCCCGGGACTCACAAGGTTTCCCTCCCGCGGACGAGCGACGGTATCGCGGTTTTCTCAATGGGCTCGGTCATCCCGGAGTCGGAGGCGCTCGATTTCGAGAGTGCCGCGCACGGCGAGTCCCACACGTGGCGTGCCACGAGAGAGTTCTCGCTCCTGGGTGAGATCCTCGCGTCCTTCGAGTGGGGCGAGATCGATCTGCTGCTGTTCGATCTGCCGCCTGGAGCCGAGCGGACCGTCCAGTATGCTGACTTTCTGGAGCCGCGGACGTCGTTCGTGCTCGTAACCATCCCTTCCGACGTTGCACGCGGCGTCGTTGCGCGCTCCGCCGCGGCGCTGTCGAAAGGGTCGCATCGCATCCTCGGTTACGTCGAGAACATGAGCGGCTATTACTGCCGCGACTGCAACGCCGTGAAGCCACTCTTTCTTTCATCCGATCCCGTCGCGCTCGATGTCCCGTGTCTCGGCACCATTCCTTTCGATCCGGAACTCGCGCGGCACTGCGATCTGGGAATCCCGTTCACCGCCTTGCGCGACACTCCTGTCGGCCGAGGTCTCGATCAGGTCGCGCAGCGACTTCTGGATGCCTTATGAAATTCCTCTGCGTCCCGTGCGATACCCCGATGAAGCTGCAAACGGTCGCCCCGCCAGAGCGCGGGTCGCTCTCGATCGTCTACGCATGTCCTGAGTGCGGCTACGAGATGGCAATGCTGACCAACGCGTACGAGACACAGGCCGTGCAGTCTCTCGGCGTCCGCATCGGTCCCGACAGCGACAGCACGACGACTGCTCCGTCCGGGAGCACGTGTCCGTTTTCCGCGATGATTCCGGGAACCGAAGACGCGCGCGGCGACGGTGCGGAACCGGCTCCAGTGCAGTGGACGGCTGCCGCGGAGGCGCGCCTCGCGAAGATTCCCGAGTTCGTTCGCCCGATGGCGCGAACGGGCATCGAGAGGTTTGCCCGGGACAAGGGGATCTTCGAAGTGGATGAGCAGATCCTCGACGAGGCCCGCGATTTCTTCGGCATGTGAGGCACGCCTCGTGTTCGATCGACCCTACGTTGTTTCCTGGAACCTCACCTACCGCTGCAACCTCGCGTGCGAGCACTGCTATCTCGACGCAGGCACGACTCCCCTGGTCGGTTCGCAGAACTTCGCCGATCGGAGCGAGCTCGGCACCGAGGAATGCTTCAGAGTCATCGACGAGATCGCCGCATTCGCTCCTGAATGCCTGACGATCCTAACGGGCGGCGAGCCGCTGCTGCGGCGCGATATCCTCGAGATCATCCGGCGCGCGGCGGAACGCGGATTGTGGGTGGTTGTCGGCACCAACGGCGTATGTATCACGGAGAATCTGGCGCGCCGTCTCGCGGATGCTGGAGCGCGGGGGCTTTCGCTCTCTCTCGACGCGCTCGATCCCGATCGACACGACCGCTTCAGAATGGTGCGCGGCGCCTGGCAGAACACGGTGGATGGCGCGCAGATCCTCAATCGGACCGGGCTTCCCTTCATCGTGCAGACGACCGCGGGCTCACACAACCTCGGAGAACTCGAAGCAATTGCCGACTTCGCCCACGATCGACTCGGTGCCAAGGTCTGGAACCTCTACTTCCTTGTGCCGACCGGGCGCGGGCAGTTCGTGTCGGACATCACCGCCGTACAGTACGACGACGTCCTGGCTTCGCTCTACCGGATTCAGCGGAAGTACGACCGCAGGATGCTCGTGAACGCGAAGTGCGCTCCGCATTTCATCAAGACCGTTCTCGAACATGCGGGCACCGATACCGATCCAAAGTTCAGGACGTATTCCGACGGCGCCGGCGGGTGTCCGGCTGGGACGCACTACATGGGAATCCGGCCGAACGGAGATGTCACGCCGTGCCCCTACCTGCCGGTCTTCGCGGGGAACCTTCGCCGCGCGGGCCTCACGGAGCTTTGGAACTCGTCGCAGCTGTTCAGTGACATTCGCCGGCGTGGCGCGCTCGGCGGGCGGTGCGGCGCATGCGAGATGAACACGCAGTGCGGGGGCTGTCGCGCGCGGGCCTACGGCATGACCGGCGATCTCATGGCCGAAGATCCGCTCTGCACTCACACGCCCGGGACCTTCGTGGGATCGCCGCTGCTCATGTTGGGTGGATCGAAGGGCGGCCTAAAGTACGGCGCCGATTCGCCGCCGACGATCGCGTGGGACGATGCGGCGTCGGCGCGGATGAAGAGGATCCCGGCCTTTGTGCGGGGGATGGTTGTGAGGGCCGTCGAGGATTCCTGCAGGAAGAACGGGATCAGCCGCGTGACGGCAGAGGAGCTCGAGCGCATTCGCGCGCGTATGCCGACACCGAAGATGTTCGGCTGACCGTCCGGTGGATTACTGCGCGAAGGGGTTCGCTCCCGCCGCGTCCAGCTCCTTGACCTTGGCCTCTTCGTCATCCATCCACTTCTGGAATTCCTCGGTGCTGAGGACGGTGACGAATCCGCGCATCCGGTAATGGCCCAGCCCGCAGAGCTGGGCGCAGGCGATTTCGTATTGGAAATTCGGGTTACCGGTTCGTGTCCGCATCTCGGCGGTCGTGACGTTCGGGATGAACCAGATCGGGATCGTCAGCCCGGGGATGGCGTCCTGTTTGACGCGGAACTCGGGCACGTTGAAGCTGTGAATGACGTCCTTGCTCCGCAGATTGACGATGATCGGCTTGTTTACCGGCAGATAGACTTGATTGACCGTCGTGATGTCATCCTTCGCCGCAGGATCGGTCCGGTCGAGTCCCAGAGGGTTTGACTGGAGGTCGATCAGCTTGATGTCGGTCCGGCCAAACACCCCATCAGGGCCGGCATAGCGGACGTTCCACGCGAACTGTTCGGGGGTCAGATTCACCTCGAGAGCCTGGTTCGCCGGCGGAATGCTGTCGACCCTCGCCGCCCACAGCGGGATGGCGAATCCGATCAGGAGAATCGCTTCGATCACGGCCACACCGATCTCGGCGTAGGTCGAATTTTTCGACGTGACCCCCTTATAGTCCGCCACTGGATTCCGCGATTTCCGGAAACGAGCGATGACGTACAGGAGGAATGCTCCCCATCCCACGAACAGGATGAGCATGAAGATGTGAATCCAGCCGATCAGGTTGTCGATCTGCGCGC
>Ga0310811_10001972_pt1 | contig 25497 bp, 23 predicted proteins | sample YCmetagenome_FD_207642 | JGI IMG/M metagenome (GOLD analysis project Ga0310811, IMG submission 207642) | Soil microbial communities from experimental microcosm in Duke University, North Carolina, United States - YC | ecosystem: Engineered > Artificial ecosystem > Soil microcosm > Unclassified ... | reverse complement strand
CTTTGATCTCTTTGACGACAGCCGAACGTCTCGCGACATTGTGCGTCAGACATTACGATTCTTGCGACAGCACTTGACGGCTGAAGTGTCGAACGCGTGGGAGTAGCGCGTGGACTTCATTGATGGCATTGGCGCTGTTATCGCCCGGGTTCGGAATGTGGATCGCCTCGACGAATGCTCGATTCGATTGGTTTTCGTACCTCGCGCTCGTACCCCTGGTCGCATTCTTCTCCTTCCTCGCCATCGGGTGGGCGCTTCTCATCGTGTCCGGGGGTGTGGGCTGGGCACTGTTTCGCTTCGCCCGCCAATGAGCTTGCTCATTCCCGGTTGAAGTCGTAAAACACACGCAGCTGATTGCCGTCCGGGTCCGCGACCCTGAACTCACGCAGGTTCCACGGTTTGTCTTCCACTCCCTCCACAATCGTCGCCCCGGTATCTTTCCAGCGCTCGAACAGTTCATTCACTTCCTCTTTGCTGTTGAGATTCAGCCAGACGATCACCGGCGCTTTCGACCCGTGGACGGCGCGGAACGGCGCGTTCGTCAGGAACATTCGGCAATGCCCCTGGGAGATGCCCCCAATCCCGCCGTCATCATTTCCCCAGTCAAAACTGAATCCGAGCACGTTCACGTAATACTCCGCGGCTTTGTCGACGTTGCTCACCGGAATCTCGGGAACGGCTTGTGGAAAGTGGGTCAGCATTGGACCTCTCGTGTCTTGAGAAATATCGCGACATGCTCCACCCGCACCGGACTATTTGTCGGGCTCCAGCCAGCTGCCAACGGAATCGTCGCATCGAAGGGGCGCAAAACGCTAAGAAATTGAACCCGTTCGTCCGTGAGTCCTGGCACCGCGATTGCCTCCACGTCCGGCATGGCCTCAACGACAAGACCAGGGACCGACGCCCTGACGGATTCGCTCGAACCCACGCGCGTGCTTCCGTGGCTGTTCATCAAAGGGACCAGGGCATTGACCTGCGAGATCCGCGTGAACGCAATCAGCTCACACGATGTCTGCGTCGTGCCACACTGGGACGTGTCGTCCGGGGTCGTGCAGCGATTCGATCGGGCGGCGCACGCGGTGTGGCGCCATGCCGAAATCGCGCGGCGCTTTCAGGACGATGGATGGACGCTCGTCCGGCAGCGCCCGGAATTTCCGCACGCAGGTTTCTGAGAGGGAAAAACCGTGTCTCGACACCGTGATGTATTGGATACGCAGCCGGGTTCGGTACCAGAAATCAGGGAGGACGTGGACGGGCTGACGTTCATAATGCACCTTAGCGGCGCGCTGAAGGGCAAGACGTTCGTCGTCCGGACCGACGATGCCGGAGACATCTGGATAGCGATCGCGGCCGAGTCCTCCACCGACGAAGGCGAATGAGACTTGTCGGGGCGGTGTCCCGACACTCCGCGCCTTACGTCCCTTGCGGCGTGAGGCAGCTCTGGTTACAAATCACTCGTATCGAATCGCCGTGATCGGGTCGACGCGCATCGCCCGGATGCCGGGAATCGCGCACGCCGCGACGGCGACGGCGAACAGCAGACCGGCAACGCCGGCCAGCGTGATCGGGTCGCGAGGCCCCACACCGTAAAGCAGCGACGCCATCCACGACGTGAGCCCCAGCGCCGCAATCACTCCGAGCGAGATTCCCGCGACCGCAATGCCGGCACCCTGGCGCAGCACGAGGCTGAGCACCCCCCGCCGCCCCGAGCCCAGTGCGAGGCGGATCCCGATCTCCCGGGTCCGCTCCGCGACCGCATAAGAGATCAATCCGTAGAGTCCAACGGCGGCCAGCACGCTCGAGAGCACCGCGAAGAGTCCCAAAAGGAACGAGCTGAACCTGGGCTCGACCATCCGGGACGAGAGGTACTGCTCAATCGTCTTTACGCGCGACACGGGAACTGCCGGGTCCACACCCGCCACGACGCGCCGGGCCTGCCGGGCAAAACCCTGAACATCGAACGCGGACTGGACGACGATGGTGCTGTTGCCAATCGACGGACACTGCGCGGCCGGTACCGAGACCTCCGCGGTTGCCGGACTTCGTAAGTCGCTCGATCGCACGTCCTGCACGACGCCCACGATTTCCCGGAGCGGCTCTGACGGATAACCGTTCCCAATGCCGGGTCGAACGTGGCGGCCGAGGACGAGCCCGTCAGGAAAATAGCGGTGCGCGAATGCCTCGTTCACGATCGCCACGGCGTTCGAGTCGAGGTCGTCGTGCGCCGTGAAGTCGCGGCCGGCAACGAGCCGGATACCAAGTGACTGGAAAAAACCCGGCTGGACGCTGTTGAACCTGGCGCGGTCGTGGGTCCCGGGCGCGGTTCGGCCCTCGACTTCAGTCCCTGTCTCGAAACCGGTGCCGCCGAGCGGAACCGAGTAGCCCGCGCTCGCGGCACGCACACCGGGCATCGCGCGAAGGCGGTTCAACACCTGGTCGTAGAACGCCCGCTCGCGGGCAGGCGAATACGCGTCGGGCAGATCGACGCGAAATGTGATCAGATGCGTTGTGGAAAAACCGGGGTCGACCCGCTGGAGGCCGACGACCGTACGAGCGAGCAACGCCCCGCCGGTGAGCAGTACCGTGGCAATCGCGATCTGCGCGACCGCGAGCACCCGCCGGATCCGCCCCCCGGCCTCATCGTCACGCCCGCGGCTCGCGAGGTTCCAGATGCGCGATGGGTCCTCCCCGGAAGCGTGCAGTGCCGGCAGAAGGCCGAACATCAAGACCGCTGCGACCGACAGGGCTATGGCGAATACCACGACGCCGGGCTGCAGGCCTGCCTGTGCGAGCCGCGGGACATCGGGTGGTGCGAGCTCCTTCAGGAGCACGATGCACCAGTAAGCGAACACGAGACCGAGCAGCGCGCCGATCGCGCCCAGCACGGCATGCTCGGTCAGGAGCTGACCGACGATCCGTCCGCGCCTGGCGCCGAGCGCGAATCGGACCGCCAGCTCTTTCCGGCGCGATGCCGCACGGGCGAGCAGCATGTTGACAACGTTCGCGCAGGCGAGCAGGAGCAGGCACCCGGCCGCTGCGAACAGCAGGAGCCACTCGGATCGGACGTCCGCGACGAGCTCCGCCAGTTCCGGTCGCACCCGAATGCTGCGCGGCTCGCTCGATGGATCCCGCCGATTGAGCGAGTCGACGATCGTTCCGAGCTCCGCCTGGGACTGCTCGATTGAAGTCCCGGGCGCGAGCCGCGCGATCCCTTCCAGGAAGTGCACGCCGCGCTGGGACGCCATCGACGCATCAGCCACCGCCACCGGCGTCCAGAACTCAGAACGCTCGGGCGCGATCGGGAATTCGAAGCCCGCCGGCATGACGCCAATGACGAGCGCCGCGCGGTGATCGAGTTCAATCGTGCGTCCGACGAGGCTCGGATCCGCGCCGAAGCGATCGCGCCACAGCGAATCGCTCAGGACGACGGTCATCGCCGCCCCGTCCGCGCCATCCGCCGCCAGGAACGTACGGCCGACGCTCGCTCTCGCGCCCAGGACGGTAAAGACGTCCGTGCTCACGACCGCACCGCGTACCTGGCTCATCGCCTCGGGACCGCGCAGGGCGAAGCTCTGCGGCGTATAGACAGCCATGCTCTCGACCGCGCGGCTGCGCGAGCGCCAGTCGAGAAAGTCCGGATAGGAGATGCCACCCGCCCTCCCGTCGTGGAGCACCGAGACGAGGCGTACGAGTCGATCCGGCTCGCGGAACGGCAGCGGCCGAAGGAGCACCGCATCGACGATGCTGAACAGCGCCGACGTCGCACCGATGCCGAGTGCCAGCGTCATGGCGCACGCGGCGGTGAACGCGCGCTGCTTCCTGAATACACGCACCGCATACCGCAGGTCCTGCCAGACGTCGGCGAGCCTCCAGCCGCTGGACGCGCCCGCCGTGATCGGCGCGGCTTCGTTCGCCTGCTTCAACGGTGCCAGGTACCGCGCCAGCGTGCTGTCGTCCCGAAATGCGGCCAGCGCCAGTCGCGTCGCTTCCTCCTCGCACGCGCCGCCCGCGCGCAACTCCCGCCAGCGGTCCTCGAGATGCTGTGACAGCTCCTCGACAATCTCGCGCTCGCGCGTCGGCGACAGCCGAAGCGTCGACAGGCGCGAGCGGACGTGCTCGGTCCACTCAGGCATGTTCGCCTCCGGTCACACGCCTGACGGCCTCGACGAACGCTTCCCACGTCCGGCGCTGATCGGCCAGCACGCGGCGCCCTTCAGGCGTGAGTCTGTAGACGCGGCGACGGCGTTCGTCAGGCTTCTCCACCCAGGCACCCTTGATCCAGCCGCGTTCCTCCAGCCGGTACAACAGCGGATAGAGCGAATCGATATGGAATTTGAGCTGCCCGCCGGAGCGCGTCTCGATCAGCTTGCACAGGTCGTAGCCATGCCTCGGGCGCGCGTCGAGCAGCGAGAGGATCAGCAGTTCGGCCGATCCGCGTTTCAGCTCGCGGTCGAGCGCTCGGCTGTTGATGGCTGTCATGAGCAGATATTATGCAGGCAGATATGCTTGCGTCAAGCGGGCGGCCCACGGCCGCGGCAGCGCGCCCCGCTACTCGTGTCCGGCGGACGCCGAGGACAGGACCTGTTCGTAGAACGCGCGCGCTCGCCTGACGTCCTGCAGAACAGCCTCACGCTCGGCCGGTGTCCGGTAATCGGCGCTCTGTTCCGTCGCGGACTGGATGCGGTCGAGCCACTGCAGGAAGTACGCGGCGCTTTCGCGCGAGCGCCGGGGCTCGTTGCCGACGTCCACGTAGATCGGACTGGTCGTCGCCCACGGGTAGATGTCGAGCACTTCCGCTTGCGGCCCCTCGTTCCACGCGCGCAACAGCAGCCAGCCGCTGCGATCGACGTGCAGCGTGCCGCGGGCGTCCGCGGAGCGCCGCTCTTTGTCCGGTTCGAGCGTCGCGGCCACTTTGCCGTTCCAGACGATCTCCAGATGATCGACGGGAAAGTTCGCGCTGAGCATCGCGCGGTAGGCGAGCGCGTGCGCGCCCCGCGCGAGGCGAACGGTATCTCCCGGACCTGAATCTCCCACTTTCAAGGCCAGCCACGCGCCGTTGGTCGCGGTGCCGCGGCCATTCTTGGTTGCGGCCAGGAACGCTTCACGCGTGAGAGGGCCAGCGGCGGGCACGTAGACGCGATTCAATCCGACCGGACCGCGCAGGCTCGCGTAATTCGCCATGGCATCGGTCCCTGCGCCGGCAGGAAGCCGCAGCCCGCACTCGAGCAGCCGGTACCAAACGGCGTTGGTCGCCTTGTGATCGGAGAACCCGACCGCCTCGTAGTAGTCGATCTTCCCCAGCGCGGCATCGACCGGCAGTTCGTTGGTGAGCGGCGCGTCCTTCGCCGGATCGATATCCTCGTCGAACGGGTGTGCGTAGCCGACGAGGCCATGCTGCTCATGAGCCATCTCTGCGACCGCCGCATTGTGCGGGTACGGACTGGCCGCCGCGGTCAGCGGGTAGCCCGCGTAGCCCGGCAGAAGCAGATGCCCGGTCAGGTTCAACAGCGCAAGATGCCCCCAATAGCTGGTGTGAAATTCCTGGCCGTGCAGGATGAGAAGGGTGTCGGTGGACGATGGATCACGGTCCGTCCGGAAACTCGCGATATCCGGAAACCGCTGCTCCTTATTGACGATGAGGTTGTAGACGAGATTCAGGTCCTCGGCTCGCGCCTGCTCCGCCAGATGCGCCGAAGTGTTGCGGTAGAGACCGCCGTAGTTCATGTGGACGTGCAGGTCGCCGCTCCACCACGTCCCCGCGCCGGGCGGCATCGGCAACCGCTTCAAGGTCACGGTCCTCGTGCCGGACCAATCGCTCGCGCCGGCGTGCTCCTCCACGTGCGCCACTTCGTACGCGGGACCGTGGCTGACCGTAATTGCGAAGTCATCGAGAGGCAGCGCGATCCGGCTCTCGCCGGTCATGTGGAAGTACCGCGTCTCGACGGCCTGGCGCTCCGGCACGATCAAATCGTCGGCATGGATCCACGCGTCTTCCGGCGCATAGAACCGGGACTGGGCGTCCGTGATCGACACGCGCGCCGCGAGGCGATGCCCGGCATCGTCGATCACTCGGAGCGTGAAGTCGCGATGCGGCCGACGGTAGCGGCGCTCCCGCACCTGCACTGGCCGCTGCTCGCCTGAAAATGCGTTCACCAGCCAGAGCGCGGTGTTGCCGGATCGATTGGAAATGAACGCAATGGTCCGTCCATCCGGCGACCAGCGTGGACTGGTATTGTCGTAATCGCCGTACGTCAGCGGGAACGGATATCCGCCGGACACCGGAAGCAGCCAGAGCTGCTGCCACTGCCGGCCAAGATAGCTGCTGTAGACAATCCGGCTGCCGTCGGGCGAGGCATCAGGCCGCGCATGCCATGACGTTTCCTCGTGCTGGACGAGACGAGGCCCGCCCGACCCGTCGATCGCCATGCGGACGATGTCGCCCGTTCCGTGCGCGATCTCGCGGTTCGACAGGAAGATCAATTCCTTCCCGTCTTTCGTCCACGCCGGGTTGATCGAGTGATCGAACGCGCTGTAGTAGTAACGACCAACGGCGCTGCGGCGGTCGGGTGTGAGCGCCCGCGCCGAGACGATGCGGGCGTCGCGCACGTCGGCGACATGAAGGAGAAAGTGGCCCGTACCCTCCGTGGAGACATACGCGAGTTGTCGACCGTCGGGTGACCATCGCGGCTCGACGTTCACCGCGCCATTCGATGTGAGCGCGGACACCTTCCCGGACGGCAGATCGAGCAGCATCAGCTCCATCGAACGGCCGTCGTAGCGCACGAACACCACGGACTTGCCATCTGGAGAGCAGTCGGGCTGGTAATCGGCTCCAGGATCATCGGTCAGCTGCTGGGCAATGCCGCTCTCGAGTTTCTGGCGCCACAAGCTGCCCGCCATCGCATATACGAGGTCCTTGCCGTCGGGAGTCCACGAGACGCCGGACGGCCCGCTCGTGAGCTGTGGCAGGTACAGCTCGCGGTAGTAGTAGCTGTGCGGGAGGGCGATCTGACCGAGCACCGGCTGACGCGTCGGGCCAGGGAGGGCAGCCAGCGATGCCGACACCGCGACGATGGCGGTGACGAGCGCGGCGCGATAGACCTCACCCATTCCGCCGGACGCCGGTAACCTCATAGTGACCAACTCGCGCTCCGGCGGATGGTGGCATCGGCGGAAGTCTACAGCCTTTGGTGGATCACGCATAACACGGACGCGGTAGCAGTCGCGAGGATCCGCGGCTAGAATGTCCAGCGCATGAGGGACGCATGAACGCTTCGCGCGGGTTCGCCGTCATGGCCCGCATCGTCATCACCGCCGGCATCGTCCTCAGCGCCGGCGTCGCTGGCAGGTTTGGCACACAGATGCGAGCGGCGGCCGCCCGAGCTGACGAGCACGGTCAGCTGCTGGCCTTGTTCTCGGAGTGGAGGACGTTTCAGAAGCCGCCGCTCGTGAACGGGGTGCCGCAATACACGCTCGCGGCGATGAACGACCAATACACGAAACTGCCGGAGTTCCAGCGCCGCCTGGCGGCGCTCGACCCGCACGGCTGGATCGTGCCGGAGCAGATCGATTGGCATCTGCTGCGCGCCGAAATGAACGGGCTCGATTTCGATCAGCGCGTCCGGAAGCCGTGGGCCAATGACCCGGCATTCTACGTCACGTTCTATCCGTCTCGATCCGACCAGCCGCTGCGCGAAGGTCCGGTGCCGGAAGGCGCGATCGAGCTGTGGACCTACACGTTCCCGCTCTCGGCCGAGAGGGCGAACGCATTGGACGGCGCGATCCGAATCATTCCGCCGTTGCTCGAACAGGCTCGGACGAACCTCACCGGCAGCGGTAAGGACCTCTGGACATATGGCGCTCGACGCCTCCGGGAGCAAAGCGCCGATTTGGCGGCCCTCGCCACTCGAGTAGCTGATACGCCTGGTCCGCTGAAACAGGATGTGGAGCGAGCCAGGGCCGCGACTGACGACTTCGCCCGATGGGTCGAAGCGCAGGCGGCGTCGAAAACCGGAACCTCGGGCGTCGGAATCGACAACTATGACTGGTATCTGAAACACGTCCAGCTCGTGCCCTACACGTGGCGCGACGAAGTCGTTCTGATGCAACGGGAACTCGATCGAGCGAACGCGATGCTCGCGATGCTGGAGGAGCGCGACGCCAGACTGCCGGTCCTGCAGCCGATCACCGATGGTGCCGAGTACGAACGGCGTTTCACCGCAGCGGTCGACGGCTATCTGACGTTCCTCGACACCCACGGCCTGCTTCCGATGCGGCCGTACTTCAAGCCTGCGCTCATGGCTCGCATGGGGCGTCTCGATCCGGGCCCGCGCGAGTTCTTCAACGAGGTCAATTATCGCGATCCGGAGATCATGCTGACGCACGACTATCACTGGCTCGATCTGGCGCGTCTCGACCGCGAGCCGAATCCGAATCCCATTCGTCAGGGGCCGCTGCTCTACAACATCTTCAATACGCGGACGGAAGGCCACGCGACCGGCTGGGAAGAGCTGATGATGAACGCGGGCATGCTGGACGACCGGCCGCGATCGCAGGAGATGGTCTACATTCTCGTCGCCGAACGCGCCGCGCGCGCGCTGGGTGATCTGCGGATGCACGCGAATCAGATCACGCTCGAGCAGTCGGCGCAGGCCGCCGCCGCGGCCACGCCGCGCAACTGGCTGCGGCTCGACGCCCGGACCGTTCGCGAAGAGCAGGAGCTGTATCTCGAGCAGCCCGCGTACGGGACCAGCTACATCTCCGGCAAGATTCAATTCGAGGCGCTGCTGTCGGAGCAGAAGCGTCAGCTCGGGGACCGGTTCAACATGCGGGAGGTGATGGACCGATTTCACGCCGCGGGCCTCATCCCGACGTCGCTGATTCGCTGGGAGCTGTCCGGTCAGCTTCCACCCGACGTGAAGGCGATGCTGGACGATCACGAGGAGCGCGCGCTCTCCCGCCCGAAGTGAGTCACAATGCGCCGTGCCCTGGAATCCGCAGGAGGAATACCACGCGCGATTGACCGCCCGGCGCACAGCCCATGATCGGTTGACGAGGGTCGACGCTCGATGTGCCCACGCGCGCGTGGCCACGTTCTTTTCAGCGGTGTTGCTCGCGCTGCTGGCGTGGCGCTCAGGTTTCAGCCCCTGGCTGCTCATCTTCCCGGTTGTCGTCTTCGCGTGGCTGGTGTGGTATCACGCGCGCGTACTCCGGTCCCGCGAACTGGCCACTCGAGCGATCCGGTTCTACGAGCACGGCCTCGCGAGGCTGGACGATCGCTGGGTCGGCACCGGTGAAACCGGAGAGCGTTTCCGCAACGACGACCACGTCTACGCGAACGATCTGGATCTTTTCGGACATGGCTCGCTGTTCGAGCTGCTGTCGATCGCGCGGACTCGCACAGGCGAGGCGCATCTGGCGGAATGGCTCCTGGCTCCGGCAGACGCGCCGGAGATCCAGGAACGGCAGCACGCGGTCGAGGAGCTCGCCCCGGAGCTGGATCTTCGGGAGCAGCTTGCGCTCATCGGCGCCGACGTCGACCGCACGGTGCAGACGGATCGGCTGATCGATTGGGCCGGATCAGCGGTGCCTTCGGGGCGCACCCTGCGCCTCGTGACGCGAGTGGCGACGGCTTTCATGGTTTTCTCGTCGGCGTATCTCGTCTTCACGGGCGCCTGGCGGCCACTCTCTCTGGTGATTCTGTGTCAGACCCTGGCGCTCCGCATCTTCCGTGATGACATCGATGCCATGCTCTCGGCCCGCGAGCCGGGCGCCGCGGCGGGGTTCGTCGCGGACGTTCTGTCGCACCGATCGCGCGACCTCGAAGCGGTCGCGCAACTCCTGACACATATCGAGAGAGCCCGGTTTCAATCCAGCCGGCTGGTCCTGCTTCGAAGCCGCTTGAACGACGGGGGCGCCGCGTCGCACATCATCAGGCGGCTGTGCCGCCTGGCGGACGTGCACGAGTCACAGAAGAATGCTGCAGTGTTTCCGGCCGGACTGTTTCTGGCCGGGTTGTACTCCGGACAGGATTGGCTGCTCGCGCTCGGCGGAATCGTGACCGGGCTGCTGCTCCTCGTGCGCCCGCACCTCGCGCTTGCCGTCGAACGGTGGCGAAGGCAGCACGGCCCGCGCGTTCGCCTCTGGATCGATGCCGTCGCGCAGTTCGAGGCGCTCAATTCGCTTGCCTGTTATCGATATGAACGCGCTCTCGATCCATTCCCCGAGATCACGCCGGGACCCGATGGCACTGCGCTGTTCGATGCGGTGCAGCTCGTGCATCCACTGATGCCGCGTGCGACGGCCGTTCGGAACGACGTGCGGCTGGATGATCGAGTCAGGCTGATCGTCGTCAGCGGCTCGAACATGTCGGGAAAGAGCACGCTGCTGCGGACGGTCGGGACCAACGTGGTCCTGGCGCTGGCGGGCGGGCCGGTGCGCGCCGCCTCTCTGCGTCTCTCGCCGCTGGCGCTGGGAGCGACGCTGCGCATTCAGGATTCATTGCTGGAAGGGCGCTCGCGGTTTTACGCCGAGATCACCAGGATTCGAACGCTGGTGCGCATTGCCGACGGTCCGCTGCCGCTCCTGTTCCTGCTGGACGAGTTGTTCCACGGAACCAATTCGCACGACCGTTTGTCAGGCGCGCAGGGTGTGCTGCGCAGCCTGCTGGCCAGGCGCGCCGTTGGCTTGATCACCACGCATGACCTGGCCCTGACTGCCATAGCGGCGGAGCTGGCTCCTCACGCCGTGAACGTCCACTTCGAGGACTGGTTCGACGACGGGGCGATGAAGTTCGACTATCGGATGCGGCCGGGACCCGTGACTCGGAGCAATGCCCTCGCACTGATGCGCGCGGTGGGCCTCGAAGTCGAGAGCGGGCCGGAGGAAGCCCGCCGTTGACACGGTCAGCTGCATTCGGCGCCCGTCATCGTCCGTTCATCTTCGTCGCGGGAAGATGCGATCCATGAGACACGCGATGATCGTCCTCGCGCTGGCTGCGGCGGCCGTCACCTCGCAGTCCAGCACCTACCGCATCACTCACACGTACACCGTCGGCGGCGAAGGCGGCTGGGACTACATCGTCCCGGATCCGCCGCACCATCGGTTGTTCATCGGCCGGCAGAACCGCGTCATGGTCGTCGACGAAAACGACGGCAAATTGCTCGGCGAGGTCACGGGCATCGATGGCGCGCACGGCACGGCAATCGTCGCTGACGCGGGCCGCGGCTTTGCCACTTCCGGCAACGACGGGTCCGTCGTGATGTTCGATCTGAACACGTTCAAGGTCCTCGGCCGCATTCCGGCCGCAGAAGACGCAGACGCCGTGATCTTCGACCCGGCGTCGCACCGGGTGTTCACGTTCAATGGCGATGCGCACTCCTCCACCGTCATCGATCCCGCGGCGGGGACGCGCGTGAAGGACGTGCCGCTGCCGGGAAAACCCGAGTACGGCGCCTCAGACGGTGAGGGGCACGCATACGTGAACCTCACCGACATCAGCGAGGTCGCCGAAATCGATTCGAAAAACCTCGCGGTGACGCGACACTGGTCGACGGCGCCCTGCAGACAGCCCGTGGCGATGGCCATCGATACCTCGCACCACCGTCTGTTCAGCGGGTGCCGCAGCGGCGTCATGGCCGTTTCGGATTATTCAGCCCGAAAGATTGTGACGACCGTGCCGATCGGGCAAGGCGTCGACGGTGCCGGGTTCGATCCCTCGACCGGCGACGCGTTCGCTTCGGCGGCGGACGGTACGCTGACCGTCATCCACCAGGATTCTCCGGATTCCTACGAAGTCGTGCAGACGCTGCAAACCGCAGACGGCTCGCGGAACATGGGGCTCGATTCCACGACGCATCGCATATTCGTGGTCTCGGCAAAGTTCGGAGCGGCGGCGCCGACGACTCCCGGCGGCCGGGTGCGGCGTCCCATTCTGCCGGGTACGTTCAGCCTCATGGTGATCGAACGTTCCGGACAGCAGCGCTGATGCGATCAAACGCCGGCGACTTGTGTGGCCGGCACGAGCGACAGCCGCCACGCGGCGCCGTCGGCTTCCAGGTCCCAGTTGACGAAATCGAGCGCCAGCCGGAGAACGCGATCCAGACTGATGCCGACACCGAGGAGCCGGGTGTTACGGCCGTCGCCGCCTGCGACCTCCGCATCGAACATCGTTGCCGCGCAGGCGCCGGCCCATTGATCGTCAAGGCAGTACACGCGGTACTCGGACCTCGGGTTCCAAAGCGATCCGAGCCGCAGCCGGCATGATCCGGGCCGCGCGTCGCAAGCCTCGAGCAGCGCGGATTGTTCGATCGGGCCGAGCGGTGCCCATCCTTTCGGAAGCACCGGCAGCAGGTATGGTTCCGGATATACAGAGACGCGGCCCGAGGCCTCGGCGACATGGACCGTTCGGATCCGCCGCAGACGGACCGGACGATTCGCGTTCACGGTCGTGACCTCTTGTCGAGCTGGCGCTCGTACAAGTGAACCCACATCTCGGCGGATCGTTTCAGATCGTCGCAGCGCCCGCGCACGTCGGACAGGTCGGCCGCGAGCTTCGCGTTCTCGATCCGCAGTCGCTGGATTTCGCGCCGGCAGGCGGCGTGCTCGTCGGATGCGTGGAGACTCGAGACCTGACGTGACCCGGGTCTTTCAAGAGGAGCGGCGACTCGGCGTAATTGGCTGACGTCCATGCCCTGTATAACGCCCGCACCGGTCCGGGCGAACACGGGCCTCAGTCGAACGCCGGGTTGATCACGGATTCGATTTTCCCCCGCCGCCGCGGAGCCCAATGTGCGCCTCTCGGCCGCGGCCCGGCGCCCGCCGCGTACAAAACCGTCTCCCCGACGCCGTCAAGGCCGAGGTCCCGCTCGATCGCCTGGTCCGAGAGCCCCATGAGGCAGAACGGCGCCAGGCCGAGCCAGGTCGCCGACAGGCAGAACGTCTGGCAGACGTGCCCTGCTTCCGCCATCACGGCGCGATACGCGCGCGCATAAGGGTAACGCCAGAGTTCACGATGGAGGACGGCCGTCAGGAAAACGATGAAGGCCGCGCGGGAAAAAGACGTGCTGTGCGGCATCCACACACGCACGCGTTTCGTGAAGTCGCCGCGCCGCAGCCTTTCGAGCACGTGCAGGTCCGACGCGTAGTGATAGAGACCCGGGGCAAGATCAGACACGCGCCGCACGTAAACGTAGCCCTCGATGGGATGCCGTGCGCCGCCCGACGGCGACGTTTTCAGCGGCAGCCGGCCCGCAGCGGCTGGCACCCAGCGCTGCACGCCGAGCGCAAGGCCGAGGATCGTCGCGAGATGCTCGATCGAAACGGGACCGGGTCCGAACCGGCGCCACGTCCGCCGCGCGAGCAGCACCTGCGGGAACTCCCCTGCCGTTTCGGGATCGGGCAGTCCGATTCGTGGCGCACCGCGGATCCGTTTGGCCGGCGGCGGCATCGGCGCCTCACGGGCACGCCGATGCATGAACCGCGCTGCCGCGGCCGGGGACAGGAACTCCACACGCCTCGAGACGTCGTGAAACAGCCCGGCGGCGGGATTCCACGGATCCAGCGCGCGCATTCGCGCGTGCGCGGCGTTCTCCGGACGATCCGATCGCTCGAGCAGGCCCCGCGCGGTCAGGGCGCGGATCAACCGGCTGGCGATCGTCCGATGCACGCCGAGGCACGCGCCGACGTCATCAACGGTGCGCCACTCGCCGCAGAAATCCAGCGCCGTGCAGATCTCAGGCGTTGCAGGCGTCAGCGTACCGGCTGCGTAGTCGTGGACGACGAGGCCGCCGCGATTCCAGTACAGCACCAGATGCTCCGCACGCCGCACCGCGACCTGCGGCGCTGCGCTTCCTGGGAGACGCCTGGACGAACCTGGTCGAACGACCGGCGCGCGCGGCACGCGGCTCAAACGGACGGCGGATTCGGCTCGGCGGGAATGTCCATCGTCGGCCCGCAGATGCGCTCGAACTCGGAGCGATGCTGCTGGAGCCGCTCGATGGCGAACCTCACGCGATCGGACTGCGGCAGCTTCATGAGTTGATCGATCGTTCGTCCGAGCTGCAGGTAGAGCGGCTTCAACTGGACGCGTTTGCCGCGCGTGGAGGACGCGCGTTTGCGCTTCGCAGGTCTCGATGACAGGCGGGCAGACTTCCGCGCCCTGGCGGGGCTTTTCGTCTTTGACACGTAGTGCTCCTGTTGAGGTGAGTCTATCTCAGCGTAAACCGATGCGCGAACGCAGTTGAGTGAAGGCCGGCTCCCGCCGAATCGGATCGAGCCGGGGATCGACGTCGATCCACAACAGCGATGGATCGCGTTCCGACGCAGCGCGGTCAAGGATGCGCAAGGCAGCCTCGCGTTCGCCGACCGCGAGCCTGAAATACGCTTCGTGCGGACTCGCCGCCAGGTACTCGGCAGCGGGACTGTTCGCGAGCGCCGCGAAACCCAGGCGCGCGCCCGCAACATCGCCTGACAGCGCCTGAAGGCTCAGGGCCTGCACCTGCCACCCGACCGCCGCACTGCTGCCGGCTGTCGCCAGTCGTGTCTCGCGCAGCGCCCCTGTCAGGTCGCCGGCAGCTTCCAGAATTCTTCCCTCGAGAAAATGCGTCGTCGACAGTCCCCTGTCGAGTGTTTCCGCATGCTTCGCCGAGGCCAGGGCGGCGGAAAAATTGCGCGAGTAGTACAGGACCAGCGCGCGTGTCAATTCCGCGGGCGCAGACAGCGGGTCGCGCGCGACGCTCTCGTCCGCCAGCGCCTGCGCCTCCGGAAGACGCTTCATCGCGGCCAGGAACTGCGCATACTGCGACGCGGCGAGCGACGCGCTGGGATCGAGATCGAGCGCGGCTTTATATTCGCGCTCGGCGCCATCGAAGTCCCAATCGTACTGGAATTTCAGGTCGGCCAGCGTCGCATGCGCCTCCGCGAGGTCCGGCTGGAGTTCGATCGCCTTGGTGACCTCCGCGAGCGCGGATGCACGGGCATCCGGCTGTGGAATTCGCCGGTCGAACCCGAGCGCGACGTAGGCGCGCGCCGCGCCTGCGCGCGCAGGAGCAAACTCGGGGTCCGTGGCGATCGCGCGCTGAAACGCCTCGAGCGCCTCCGAGGCACGCGCGGCGAACTGCGCGAGGTGCGCGCGCCCATCCAGATACGCCTGCTCCGCCACGGCGTTCGTTGCGCGAGGCGTCTGCAGCCGGCCCGCCTCCTCCCGCGTCAACGCCGCATGCACGCTGCTCGTGACCGCCCGTGCGATTTCAGCCTCGATGGCGACGAGATTCCCGAGGGGCCGATCGAAACTGTTCGACCAGAGCTGAACGTCGCTGCCGGCGCGGATGAGGCGCAAATTGACGTGGACGCGCGGATCCGGCGTGGACCGATCCACGCCGACGGACCCTTCGAGCACCGAGCCCACGTGGAGCAGCGAGGCAATCTCGGACACCGGTCGTGAGGTGGACGCAAACTGGCGGACCGACGTGTGCGCCGTCACCCGCAGCGACTTCACCTGCCCGAGTTTCGTGATGAGTTCGTCGGTGAGCCCCTCGGCGACGAGGGGCGCCTGAGCGGCGCCTGATTCGTACGCGAGCGGCAGGACCGCAATGGCGGTGGCAGGCGCGACGCCAGCCTGCGCGGCCGATCCCTTGTTGATCACGGTACTCACGAGGCCCCCGACCGATGCCGCGGTCAGCAGGACGAGGCTCCACGCCCGCCACGTGATCCTGGCGGCCGCCGATCGATCGACGAACCCCCGAAGCGCCTCCTGCATTTCGCCGGCAGTCGCGAAGCGCTTCGCAGGATTCGGATCGAGCGCCCGCTCGACGATGCGGGCGAACCGGGCGGGAATGGAAGGAGCAAGGTCCGTCAGGACGGCACGCGCATGCGCCCGGTGCGCGGCGACGAGTGACTCGATCGAACCGCCCTCGACGGGATATCGGCGGGTGACGAGAAAGAACAGGAGCACGCCGATGCTGTAAATGTCGCTCGCTACGCTCGCGGGCCCTCCCGAGAGGATTTCAGGCGCGAGGTAAATCGGCGTCCCTGCGACAGCCGGGAGTGAGCCGATTTCGGTGCCCGCGCCAAAATCCATCAGCACGATCCGGCCGCTGTCGTCCCGCACGACGTTCTGCGCCTTGACGTCGCGGTGCAGAAAGCCCGCCGCGTGCACCGCCGCGACCGCCGCACAGATGTCCACACCAGCCGATCCGGCGGCCAATGCCGGCCAGGGGCCATCCGCCTGAACGATGTCCGCCAGCGTGCGGCCGCGGATCAGTTCCATCCACAGGCCCACCCGCCCTTCGTGACGCTCCACGCCGTAGACGTGCACGATGTGCGGATGCCGCACTCGCGCGATCCGCCGCGCCTCGCGCAACATGCGGGCGTTCGCCGCCTCGTCCGCGGCGATCCCATCGTCCACGAGCAGCTTCAGCGCGACTTCGCGCTGCAGATCGGCGTCCCACGCACGGAACACGTCGGACGAAGCACCGCGGCCGATGCGATCGAGCAGTACCAGCCGGCCCCAGCGCGGCCCCGCCGGATCCGGCGCCGCCGGCTGTTCATTGTCGCTGTAAGGATCGCTGCCCGGCAGCGAACGGTACACCTGCGAGACGGCGTCGACGATCCGGAGGTGCGAAATCAGGCGGCGCTCCCGATCGGGCAAGCCGGCACTGCTCCGCTCCCAATCGACGTCGCCGCCGTCGGCGACCGACGACGCAACGCTGTCGATCGCGCGTGCCGGGTCAGACGCCACGGTCCATTTCCTCGGCCAGGCGGACGAGCGCGCGGGAAACGGCCATGCGCGCGGCGTCGGCGCTGGGTTTGTGCTGGCTGGCCGCGATCTGCTGGTACGTCATGCCGAATTCCACGCGGGCGATGATCGCCTCACGGTCCTCGGCACGCAGTCGCTGCAGCGCCGCTTCGTACCGGGCGAGCGCCTCGCTGCCGACCGCTTCTTCCAGCGGTGACGCGGCGCTATCCGGATGGCGGCTGTCGATTTCCGAAGCGACCCCGCGGCGATTCGTTCGGCGGACTTCGTCGCGGATGCGGTTGACGATCGCCTGACGCAGGTACGCCTGCAGTGCGCCGTCGTGCCGCGGCTGGAATTCGCCGATGTGCTTCAGGCTCTGCACGAGGGTTTCCTGGACCAGATCGTCGGTGTCGCGAAGATCGCGCGTCCACAGTGGCAGGCGACCGCGTGCCCAGCGGCGGAGGGACGGGAGATAGCGACCGAAGAGTTCGTTGAGCGCCTCGGCGTCGCCAAGGCGCGAGCGCTCCAGCAGGTGGGCCGTCGTGGCGACACCGCCGCCTGCCGGGCCGTCCTCCGGATGGTCGGGGGGCTGCCGCATGGACGAGAGATCGCGATCATAGTCCGACTCGTCTTCGGTATAAACGAGCCGGAGACCGAAAGCGAACGCGGCAACCGGGAGTATCAGGGTTGTTTGAGTTCAGCGCGCCAATCGTACTCGTACGTGTACGTCCTGCCGCCGATCGTCGTCGTTCGTGTTTCTGTTCCCGTAAGCGTCCTGCCATCCGGAGAGAACAACCCGTGAAACGAGGCGGGGATGCCATCGGTCGCCCCGGAGCCCGCAGGCGGCGTTCCGGTACAGAGATCCCGGCCGTAATAGTGGCCCGTTGCGGAGACGGCGCTCGCGCTCAACGTGCCCTTGTAGTCAGCCGAGTGATCGGTCGGCGAGTTGTGCGGATCCAGCACGAGCATCACCGAGTCTGCGGAGCGGTCGACGCCCAGTTGGTACTGCGTGGTCTGACCCACATGCACGGCGGCGCACTGCGCCAGCGCGGTGCCTCCCGTCAAGTGGATGATCACGTTCCAGCCATTCACGCCCTGGGCGCCATTGAACGGACTGGGTCCGGTCGAGATGAAGACAACCGTTCCGTCGCACCCGGCAACGAGACAGAGTGGAAGGAGGAGCGTCCAGGGAAACCGTACTCGCATGATCGCCTCCTCGCCGAACGAGGGCCGTAAGGGCGAATCTACGTCCGGGCTACCGGGGGCGCAATGGCAAATTCGGCACGCTGGACGGACCGGGCTGTTGCCGCCGCTCAGCTTGAATCAGGTGGATGACTTCAGTTGATTGATGAGGACTTCCAGCGCGTGGGAGTAGGCCGCGTCTGCGGCGGCGAAGGCCTTGTCGTAATCGGCCTCGCTCATCTTGGCCTTTTTCCACTCGCCGTCGAAGCTAAAGGCCTTACCGCCCATCTCACAATTGTCGGCGCCCTGACTGCCGGCCGGACGGGCGACCAGACCATCGGCGTTCAGATCCATGACCAGCATCTTGGATCCGGGCACCGACGCCGAATTGAGATCGATGTAGACCTCGCGATACTCCTTGTTGCCGATTTTTTCGTTCAACAGCGGAGGCGCCGCGTACTTGGCCGAGACGACAAGCAGTTCGCTGCCGGGGAAATAAAGGGCCGCGACATAGGTTCCGAGGTTCTGCGAATCGCCGCCAGCAATGCTGTCGAGCTTCTTCGCATCCATCAACTGCGCCAGCTGCCTGGCGAGATCGCCTGATTTGCTGCTCTCCTGCGCGCCGGCGATGCCCGGACTGCAGGTCAGTGTGGCGGCGAGAGCCAGGACACAACGGCGGAACATAGTCCCCTCCTGTACGCGCGGAGTTTACTTCATGCGGTGCTATCCGATGAACAGGGGGTCCTCTTCCTCCACACGGCCGGCTGGTCGGCGAAGATCGCGCAGCCCCCGAAGCGCCGCCATTCCCGCCTTCAGCCCCGCAAACACCGCCAGCGTTTCGCGGGCAGGCGTCACGACAGCCTCCTGCACGACTGCAGAGGTTTCCTCGACACGGCGCGCGAGGTCGGTGACGAGGTTATCGATCTTCTGCGCCTGTACCGTGGCGAGGGCCGCCGTCTTCGAGGCTTCCTCGGCGACGCTGCTGGCGCGCGCGAGCAGCGGCCGAACGTCGTCCTGCAGGGTCGTCAGCATCTGCTGCATGCGGCGCGAGAGCCGCGCAGCGAAGATGACCGCCCCCACCTGGATCACTGCCATGACGAACGTCGCCGCGGCAATGACACCCAGAAAGAGGTCACTTTGTGGCGTCACACACCCTCCGCGCCCGGTCCTCCGGACGGCTGCGCGCCCCGCGCCTGCTGGTACGCCTCGCGGCCGCGCTCCATCGCGCTCGCAAACGTGTCCCGTTGGCGGTTCCAGAGGTCCCGTCCCTGATCGGCCATCTCGCGGGCCCGGCCGGCGCCGTCGCGCGCTTTCTCGCCAAGGATTCGCCGCGTTTCCTCGCCCGAGGCCGGAGCGGTCAGCAGCGCCACGGCCGCGCCTGCCACCGCGCCAAGCACGAATGCGAGAATGATCGTTCCTGCGCCGCTATCGTCGCGAGCCATACGCTTACACTCCCAACGCTAATCAGAAGATGCTGACTTTGACGTTCAGGTACTTTTTCGGATCCTTGCGGATGTCCGCGATCAGGCTCTTGAGCTCGTTCGCGGCCCCGTTCATATTGTCATACAACTGCTTGTCGTGCAGGAGCTGGCCGGCAGTGCCCTGCCCGTGATTGAGGTTCGCGGTCAGTTCGTCGAGACGGTTCGAGACGCTGTTCAACCGGTCATACAGCTCTTTGTCGGTCAGGAGCTTGCCAGCCGTGCCTTCGCCCTTGTTCAGGCGATCCGAGATCTGCTCGAAGTTGCCAGACGTCGCGGACAGCGATTTCGCCATCCGGTCGTCCTGCAGCAGCTGCCCGAGGCTCCCCTGGCCGGCATTGATTCGGCCGGTGATCTGCTGGAGGTTGTCGAGCGCCGCCGTCAGCTGGTTGTACGCCTTGGGATCGCGCGAGAGCAGGCCGAGCGTCCCGTTGCCATGCGCGATCGTGCTCGCAACGGCATTGGCGGAATTCAGCAGATCGGCAAACTCCTTGTAGACCTGCTCGTCGGTGAACAGCTTGCCCATGGTGCCCTTCCCGCCGCGGATATCCGTCAGCAGCGCGTTGACCTGATCGAGCGTCTGCGTCGCGCTCGTCGCGACATCGGAGATCTGGCCGGGGTTCTTCCCCGCCTGCACGTAGTCCCCCTCCTGCAGCGGCCGTCCGGTGGACGCGGGCGTGATGTCGATGATCGGCTCGCCGAGCAGGCTCAGCGATCCGATTGACGCACGCGAGTCGGTGGTGACGCGCGGCTGCATTTCCTTGCGGAGCGACAACTTGACTTCCACGGCGGCGCCCGCGAACTCGACATCGGTGACCTTGCCGACTTCGACGCCGGCGACGCGCACGATCGCACCGCTCTTCAGCCCCTGCACGTTGTCGAATTTCGTCTTCAGGCCGTAGCGCTGCCATGAGAATCCGGTCTCGCCGCCAACGGCGACGATCAGAATGGCGGCGAGCGCAAGCGCCATGACGGCGAGGAGTCCGATTTTCAGCTCCGACCAGGCCAGTGAACGTGTGCGCGGCATAACTCCCTCTGCTCAGGACAGGAACGACTGAATGTAAGGGTCGCGGCGGGCGATGGCCCGGAGTTCCGGCGCCGTTCCCTCGAACGCGATGCGGCCCTCTCTCAACATGATGAATTCGGCCTCCGCGGTCTTGCGTGCGTCGGCCTTGTGGAAGACGAGCCGCCCGTCTTCGCGCACGGCGGTATTCTCCGCGACGAAGAAGGCATCGCGCAGCTGGTGCGTCACGACGACGGAACTGACGCCCTCGAGGTCGCGCAGCTTGATGACTTCCTCGTCCACCGTCAGCGCCGTGATGGGATCGAGGCCCGTCGTCGCTTCGTCGTACAGCAGAATCCTTGGTTTCGCCGCCATCGCCCGGGCTATGGCGACGCGTCGGCGCTGGCCGCCCGAAAGTTCCGACGGCATCCGGTGGATGTAATCACCGAGTCCGATGAAGCCCAGGACCTCGGCGACGCGCGCGTTCGCGCGGTCCGGCGGCCAGTTCAGCTCCTCGAACAGCTTGTATCCCACGTTCTCGCGGACGGTGAGCGAATCGAACAGCGCGCCTTCCTGGAACACCATCCCGAGATCGGCGCGGACGCGCATCAGCTCCGACTCCGACAGGTGCTCGATCTCTTCACCATTGACGAAAATGCGGCCGCTATCGGGCTTCAGCAGCCCCAGCATGAGCCGAAGAATCGTCGACTTCCCGGCGCCGCTGGCCCCCAGGATGATCTTCGTGTGGCCCGTCAGCAGCGTGAAGCTGACCTCACGCAGGATCACTTTCTCGTCGAACGCGAGGTTCACCTTGTCGAAGACCACGATCGGGCCGCCGGGGCCGAGCGCTTCCTCGAGCAGCGCCGAACGCGTGGAGTCGTGCGATCTCGCCATGCTCAGTACATCAGGACGATGAGGACCTTCGTCACCATGAAGTCGACGGCGATCACCGCGACGGAACTGGCGACGACAGCGAGCTTCGTGGCGTTGCCGACACCCTGCGTGCCGCCCGTCGTCCGCATCCCGACGTGACAGCCGATCGTGACGATCGTGAAGCCGAGGAAGAACGGTTTGATGAGGCCCATCCAGACGTCCTGCACGTAGAGGCCCTGCGTGACGCTCGACCAGTAAATCGTGCTCGCCACGTGGAACTGCAGCACCGTGACGATCCAGCCGCCCACCATCCCGATGCCGCTCGCCAGCACGGTGAGAATCGGGACCATGATCAATCCGGCCAGCACCCGCGGGACGATCAGCTTGCGGATCGGATCGGTGCCGAGCGCGCGAAGCGCGGCGATCTGATCCGTGACCAGCATCGATCCGAGTTCCGCCGCGATCCCCGAGCCCACGCGCCCTGAAACCATGAGGCCCGTCAACACGGGTCCGAGCTCCTTGACCATCGAGGCGCTGATCAGCCGTCCTACCATCGACCGCGCGCCGAACTGATCGAGCGTGTATCCGGAGTTCAGCGCGAGCACCATCCCGGTGAACAGGCCGGCCAGCAGCACGACGGTCAGCGAGCCGACGCCGATCGAATCAAACTGCCCGATGATGTCGCGATAATAAATCGGAGGCGTGAAGGTGGCCGACGCCACCCGGCCGACCATTCGCACGTACTCCTGGACCTCGAGCACGGCGCTCTTGAACCAGGCCTGGAGCCGACCTGCCACTAGCGACGGCTCCTGGCCAACCCAAGCTCCTGGTCCTTCAGCTCCTTGATCCGGTCGCGCAGCGCCGCGGCCTTCTCGAACTCGAGATTCGCGGCGGCGGCCTTCATCTGCGTGCGGAGCTCCGCGACGTGGGCCTCGAGTTCCGCATGGGTGCGGAACCGCCCCTCGCCGTCGGCCGACGTCCCGACGGTCACGTAGTCGCGCTCGTAGATGCTCGTCATCACCTCGTCGATACTCTTGACGATGGATTGCGGTGTGATCCCGTGCTCCTGGTTGTACGCCTCCTGGATCAGCCGGCGACGCTCGGTCTCGCTGATGGCATGCCGCATCGAATCCGTCACCCTGTCAGCGTACATGATGGCCGTGCCGTTCACGTTTCGAGCCGCCCGGCCCACCGTCTGGATGAGCGACCCGCCCGAACGAAGGAAGCCTTCTTTATCGGCGTCCAGGATGGCCACCAGCGACACCTCCGGAAGGTCGAGGCCCTCGCGAAGCAGGTTGATCCCGACGAGGACGTCGAATGACCCGCGGCGCAGGTCGCGCAGGATCTCGATGCGCTCGAGCGTGTCGATGTCCGAGTGCAGATACCGGACTTTGACACCCAGCTCCTGGTAGTACTGGGTCAGGTCTTCGGCCATCCGCTTGGTCAGCGTCGTGACGAGCACCCGTTCGTTGCGGGACGCCCGCTCCCGTATCTCGCCGAGCAGATCGTCGACCTGCCCCCGGACGGGCCGTACGTCGATGACCGGATCCAGCAGTCCCGTCGGCCGGATGATCTGTTCCACGACGACGCCGCCCGCGCGGTTCAACTCGTACGGTCCAGGCGTCGCGGAGACGAACAGCAGCTGGGTGACCCGCTTTTCCCATTCCTCGAAATTGAGGGGCCGGTTGTCGAGCGCCGACGGCAGCCGGAAACCGTAGGCCACCAGCACTTCCTTGCGCGAGCGATCGCCGTGATACATCCCGCGGATCTGCGGAACGGTCTGGTGGCTCTCGTCGACGATCGTCAGCGCATCGGCGGGGAGATAGTCGAGCAGCGTGGGCGGCGGCTCACCTGGCTGGCGCCCGGTCAGGTGCCGCGCGTAGTTCTCGATGCCGTGGCAGTAGCCGATCTCCCGGATCATCTCGAGATCGAACATTGTCCGCTGGTGCAGCCGATGGGCCTCGAGGACCTTGCCCTCCGATTCCAGCTGGCCGCGGTACCACTCCAGTTCCGCCTTGATGCTCTCGACCGCCTGCTTCGTGCGCTGCCGTGACGTCACGAAATGCGTCTTCGGATAGATGGCGACCTTGTCGTGGCGGCGGATCGTCTTGCCCGTGAGCGGATCGAACGTGACGAGCTCGTCGACTTCGTCGCCGAACAGCTCGATGCGGAGCGCGTTGTCCTCGTACGACGGGTGCACTTCGACGATGTCGCCTCGAACGCGGAACGCGCCGCGCGCGAACTCGTGATCGTTCCGCTCGTACTGAATCTCGACCAGCTTGCGCAGGATTTGTTCGCGGTCGATTCGCTGGCCGCGCTCGAGCGGCAGCATCATGCCGTAGTACGCTTCGGGCGAACCAAGGCCGTAGATGCAGGACACGCTCGCGACGATGATGACGTCGCGACGTTCGAAGAGCGAGCGCGTGGCCGACAGGCGCATGCGATCGATCTCGTCGTTGATCGTCGCTTCCTTCTCGATGTACGAGTCGGTCGTCGGAACGTACGCCTCCGGCTGGTAGTAGTCGTAGTAGCTGACGAAGTACTCGACGGCGTTGTCAGGGAAGAACCGCCGGAATTCCTGATAAAGCTGTGCGGCCAGCGTCTTGTTGTGCGCCATCACCAGCGTCGGGCGGTTCACGCGCGCGATGCACTGCGCCATCGTGAACGTCTTGCCGGACCCGGTCACTCCGAGCAGCACCTGGGACGTGTCGCCGCGGTTCAGGCCGTCGACGAGCTCGTCGATCGCACGGGCCTGGTCGCCGCGCAGCTCGAAATCGGTAACGAGATTGAATCGGTCGTATTTGGACGCCATGCGAGGCTGGTCGCGCCTTATGTCAACCCTTGATCGTACCACATGGCGCGCACAGAGCCGGTAGTCAGTTTCCAGTTCCCGGTTCGAGGTTCCGTTCCGGTTGCCAGCGAGCCCGGCGATTTGCGGGCAACCGGGACGGGGAACTGGCAACCGGGATCTGGAACTGGCTCGTGCCTACTGGGTTTTGTAAGGCGCGTAGTATCCGCTGCGAGTGCGAAGGTGCGCCCCCTTCAGATCCTTCCGCAGCAGCTTGATCTGAACGTTGCGCCAGGCGCCGTTGGCGGTGGGGTCGGAGGAGACGTATCCGATCGAATAGCGGGCCGAGATTTCCTTGCGAATGCTGTCGAAGGCTTTCTCCACGTCCTTGGCTTCGGTCGGGAAGAACGCGAGGCCGCCGGTAAGCCTCGCGAAGCGATCGAGGTCGGCGCGCTGCTGTCCCGACGCGCTGCCCTGATGCTGCATGTAGCCGATCGCGTAAACGGTGACGTCGGACGCCTTCAGCATGTCCAGCGCGTCCTGCAGCGTCAGCGAACTCGTCGTGTCGCCGCCGTCGGTGTACACCAGCAGGACTTTTTGTCCGTCGAGCGTCTGCACTCCCTGCAGATAGACGCCCATGGCGTCGTACAGCGCGGTCATGCCGTCGGCTCGGCGTCCGCGGATCCGCTCCACGAGACGCGCGTAGTTCTCCGGCATGAAGCGCGCGACGCGCACCTCGGTATCGAAGTCGACCAGCGTCACGTCGGCAACCGGCGTGACATCGCGGACGAATTCGAGCGCGGCGGTTCGCGCGTCCTTGAGATCGTCAGCCATGCTGCCGCTGGTGTCGAGGAGGAGCCCGAGGTGAAGGGGCGGCGCCGCCTCGAGTTCTCCAGCGGCAAAGAAGCGGACGGACTGCTTCGCCCCGTTTTCGATGACCTCGAAGTCATCGCGCGTGAGACCGCCAATCGGTTGCCCCTGTTTGTCGACGACGGAGACACCGAACTGAACGAGATCGATACCGGCCCGGAACGTCGTCTGCTGCGCGAGGAGCGGCGATGCCAGGGCGCCGCACGCGGTCAGGATCACCAGGGCTTTCACGAGGACCTCCCGTGCTCTTGCCGGATGATAACTCCGCGCCGCCGAAATGGCGCCCCCAAAAACGAGCCGTTCAGAACACTTTGTACGCCGTGATACGGACCACCTGGGTCCCGCGGCCGCCAGTGGTGTCGCGCCCCTGCAGTCCATACGCCCATTCGAGCGCCGCCAGCGTGTGCCCGGGCGCCGGCAACTCGACGGCGCCGCCGACACCGTTGTAGTTCCGCAGCCCGCGCCCGAAATCCGGATCGTGGACCTCCGCGGCATCCGCAAAACCGTCGAGCCTGACGCCGTGACCAGCCGACCAGGCGACGGCCGTCCGCACGACAACACCACGGTC
>Ga0310811_10001971_pt1 | contig 25497 bp, 27 predicted proteins | sample YCmetagenome_FD_207642 | JGI IMG/M metagenome (GOLD analysis project Ga0310811, IMG submission 207642) | Soil microbial communities from experimental microcosm in Duke University, North Carolina, United States - YC | ecosystem: Engineered > Artificial ecosystem > Soil microcosm > Unclassified ... | reverse complement strand
TGCAGCCTGTGCCGCAGGTGACAGGGCACCTAGCCCAGGAACAACCTGGAAGCTTCCTCTAACCCTTTGAAAATGCTGGCGGACCCGGCGCGATTCGAACGCGCGACCTTTGCCTTCGGAGGGCAACTGTAAGCCATTTACGGGGGTTTATTGGCGTTGCCTCTAATCCTATTTTATTGATTTTGCTTGTTTTTGTGTTTCTGGTCATATATCTCATTTTACCCGATTTAGCACTCACTGACGCCTATATGACACCTACAAATCGACGCCAGCTTGGTAGGACTTTATGAAGCATACGATAAAACTAACTAAGGCAGACGTTGAGGGAATGGCGGTTGGTGGGTTACTGCACTGCGCTTCGACGCCTGGGTTTGGGGTACGACGGCAAGGCCCTTTGGCGCCTGTGTTTTTCCTGGAATACCGTACCGCAGATGGCGCACGCCGCCGGTTCACAATCGGCCGCTTCGGGCAGCCCTGGACTCTGGACGGTGCCCGTAAGGAGGCATCACGGCTCCTGCACGAAATAAAAGTGAAGGGTGTCGATGTTCAAGCCGACAAGCGCGCCCGGCGCGAAGCACCTACCATGATGGAGTTGTGCGATGAATATCTCGCAGCCGTGGAGAAGGGCGCCGTCCTAAAACGGGGCGGCAAGGCCAAGAAGGCATCGACAATCGCCACCGACCGCAGCCGGATCGAGGCGCACATAAAACCCATCCTGGGCAAGACGAAGGTGGCCGCCGTCGCCACGAAGGACGTGGAGAAATTCATGGCGTCGGTGGCGGACGGCAAAACCGCAAAGCGCGTCAAGCTGGATAAGCCTCGCGCACTAAGCAATCGCCGCGGCGGCAAAGGCGCAGCCAGTCGGACCGTGGGCTTGCTGGGGGCAATTTTTACCTATGCCGTGAAGGAAGGCTTCCGGCAGGACAATCCGGTACGTGGCGTCATCCGCCCAGCGGATGGTAAACGCGAGAGGCGCCTCTCGGATGAAGAGTACAAGGCTCTTGGCGACGCCATCACTGCCCTGGGGACGGGGGAAGATGCTATGTGGTCCGCCGCCCTCGCCGCGATCAAGTTCCTGGCCCTCACCGGATGGCGCTCGGGCGAGGTTGTCGAACTCACCCGCGGCAAGGTCGATCAGGCGAAGCGCCTGGCCATTATCGAGACGAAAACCGATACGAGTATCCGCCCGTTATCGAAGGAAGCGATGGACATACTGCGCGCCCAAGGCACCGGGGCAGCGGATACCCTTCTCTTTCCGCCCACGCGCGGTAAGGGGGTGATGTCTGGCTTCCCATCGTTCTTCGACCGCGCCCGGAAAGAGGCAGGGTTAGACGAGAGTGTGACTCCCCATGTCCTGCGGCATACCTTCATCAGCGTGGCGGCGGACTTGGAATATAGCGAGTCCACAATTGGCATTCTTGTGGGGCACAAGCAGCACTCAATCACCAGTCGGTACACCCATCGCGCCGACGCCGTGCTGCTCGCGGCGGCCGATACCGTGGCGCTGGAGATCTCGCGCCGCATGAAATTGCCCCGCCAGGAAAGTGAAGAACGCAAGGTGGTTAACTTTCCTGGGGTAGAGCGCAGCGCATGATTACCTCGTTCCCCTTCTGGAGTGTCCAATCCGGAAACTGGAGTCTTGAGCAGGCGATTTGTTACCTGGCCTTCGGCAAGGCGGACATCCCCCTTGTGCCGGAACGGTCCCCGGAAATCACACTGGGGGACTGGCTGAACATCAGAAGCGACCGTACAAGCTTGGCCAAAGACTCCGTGGGGCACTTAGTCGACGCCCTCAATAAGAGGGAAATTCAGGCACTGGGCTGTGAGTTGCCCGTTGGATTTTGGTCCACGCCAAGAATACAGGCCACGGGCCTCAGTCCAGAGGATAGTGCCTCGATCGAACGTACAGTGCGGGCCAAGGGCAAAGGATCTCGGTTCCGACTCAGCATCGATCTGACTGCGTGCTACAGCGATGGAGGAATCGCTTTGGCGCTGAAGAACGATGCGGCGGGTCTTTTGGACATAGTTAAGCTTTACGTCATGGTGGAACTGGAAGCGGCGAAAGTCCGCCAGCTGAAACGGCGGCTGGAATTCGAGCGGACCCAAAAGGCCGAGGGACCGGAACGGAAGCGACGGCCAGGACGGCCAGGGATACCGGGGCGAATTATGGAGATTCATCTCGAACGGGAAAACGCAGGACAAGCCCTTCCTAAGGCAATCCAGGAAGCTCAAATTTGCTGTGAGGTGTATCGGAAAGAAGGGAATGTTGAGGAAGTACAACCCGATACTGTGGCGCGAAAGATCGGAGAGCTACGGCGCAAAAAGACGGCGGATCCCCGGACGCAGTCGACAGGGTAATATATACGGATAATTTATCCGGTTAGTTTTTCCGTTTTTCGTGTGACTATTGGGAGGCTCCTCCATCAAGCAAGGAGCCTCCGATGTCGACCAACTTTCCCTCTCGTCGTCTGAACCGCCGCGAGGCAGCCAAATTCTCCACGGAGAACGGCTTCAAAATTGCCGCGTCCACGCTTGCCGTTATGGCGTGCCGTGGCGACGGGCCGCCTTTCGTTAAGTTCGGCCAAACTCCCCTTTATGATCCCAACGACCTTCTGGCGTGGGCCCAGAAGCGCTTGTCAAAGAAAGTTTGCTCCACTGCTGAGCTCTCCGCTTTCGGCGTGGCCAGCCCTTCGACCTCCGCTGACTGCCCCTAAAACCCCGCCCCGGGTTTCCAAACGGAGCCGAGTGACGGTTTCGCTCAAAAATTTCAGATCACTGGCCACAAAATTGGAAATTTTCGAGGTCCTATCCGAGGTCAAAATGGACCAACTTTACACTAAGCCTGTCGAATACGACGCCGCGTATGCGGCTGGTGGGGCGGTGGTCGCGGCGCTCAACAGCCTCGTCCGCGAGCGTCCCGATCTGGCTATAGAGATTGCCTTGATCATTTCCCGCAACATCTATCTCGCTGGGGCCGCCCACGGCCTGCAGCTGCCTGATGTTAAGCTGTCCGTGGTGCCGTCGTGAGCAAGCGCATCCCCGAGCGTCGCTGGATTAAGTTTTTCCCGGCTGAATACGAAACCGCTCCCGAGCTGCGTATGTGCAGTCTGGCGGCGCAGGGGCTCTGGATGCGGTTGCTCTGCCGCATGCATGATGGGGTCCCCTCGGGGCACCTGACGATCAAGGGACGCGCCCCCACGATTGCTGAAATCGGGGCTATCATCGGCCATGATCAAGACGTAGTGGAGCCGCTGATCGAAGAGCTCCGGGTGAACGGCGTCTTCAGCGAGACGTCCGCTGGGGTCATTTTTTCACGTCGTTTGGTGCGCGATGCCAAGGCGTACGCTGCCGCCGTCAGGAGAGGTCGCAAGGGAGGAAATCCCAAAATCATCAAAGAAACACCGTCAAAGAACAAAAACAACGGGGTTAAGGGGAGGGTTAACGGTACCCTTAGCTCCCCCGTTAACCCTGCCCTTAACTTAGAAGTAGAATCAGAAACAGAATCTTATCTTTCCGTTCAAAGCGCGGCTTGTGTCGCTGGCGCCAATAAACGCGGCACTCGTCTGCCTAACAATTGGCGCCCCAGCGATGCCGACCGCGAGTATGCGGCAGCGCTCGGCCTCGACGTACCGCGCGTGACAGACGATTTTCGGAGCTATTGGCTGGCAAAGGCGGGCAAAGACGCCGTCAAGGTGGACTGGTCCCTCACTTGGCAAGGCTGGTGCCGCCGCGCGGCGGACTGGCGTGGCCCGCAGCAAAAGCCCGAAGAGAAAAAAACGGGGTTCCTGCTGTGAGCCGCTTCGACACCATGGCGGAGCTGCTGGCCGACGCCGGCGTCCGTATCAAGCGCATCCCGCAACCGGGGCAGAGCCTGAAGACGCTGTGCCCAAAGTGCGGCGGCGGCAAGACACGTGAGCAATCGCTAAGCCTTACAATTGACGCAGACGGGCAAGGCGCGACTTGGTTATGCCACCGCGGGCATTGCGGGTACACCGACGGCGCACGCCTCTCTATGGCATCTCATGCTCCACGCCAGGCCATATCGTATCAGGAGCCTCCTCCGCATGAGCCCACCGGCAACGATCTGCCGGACGCCTTGTACGAATTTTTCGACGGCCGCGGGATAAGCGCTGACACGGTGGATCACTTCGGCCTCTACATCGCTGAACGTCCTTTCCGCATTGGTGATGGCTGGGTGCGCAAGTCGTGCATCGTGTTCCCCTATGTGTTCAATGGAAAGGTGGTGAACCGGAAATACCGCGCTCTGGCCGACAAGGGGTTGATGGCGCAGGAAAAGGAGCCGCAGCCCACACTCTGGAATATCGATGCGGTGACGGACGATGACGTGCTGATCTGGGTCGAGGGCGAACCTGACGTGATGGCGCTGCATGAGGCAGGCTATCGCCAAGTTATTACACTCAAGGATGGTGCTCCGGACAAACTGCGCGCCGAGGACGATCCGGCCCGCGAGACCGACAAGCGTTTTGCCGCGCTCTCCACACACGCCGACAAGCTTGCCGGCATCAAAAAGATCATTCTCGCCGGCGATGACGACGAACCAGGGCGCATCCTGCGCGAAGAACTGGCTCGTCGCTTGGGGAGGCATCGGTGCTGGATCTCTGAGTGGTATCCGGGGTGCAAAGACGCCGGCGATACACTGCGCGACTACGGCCCGGCGGCGGTGCAGCACTGCATCGAGGCGGCCCGCCCCTGGCCGGTGGAGGGGGTGCAGGAAGTGACCGCCGACGCATTGGACGCGCACCTGTCGGCGCCCCCCCCGCCGGTGCTCACTACCGGGATCCCATCGGTGGACTCCGTCCTCCGCGTGCCCGGTGAGGGGCGCGTGATCGTGGTCACGGGCTATCCTAACAACGGCAAATCGAAGTGGACCATGAACGTGATGGTCAACATGATGCGCCTGCATCAACGGCGCTGGCTGGTGTTCTCCCCGGAGATGCAGCCCACCATGGAGTTCGCGGTTGAATGCGCCCAGGTGCTCACCGGTAAACCGGCGCGCAGGGTAAACACTCGCGCCGATCTTGAGCCGATGACCCAGAATGATCGCCGCGGCGCCGGCGAATGGTTGCGCGGGCGGTTGTCCTTCTTGGCTACAGACGCTGAGGACAGGCCGCCGTCCCTGGATTGGATTCTTGAACGGGCGCGGGACTGTGTGTTGCGCCTGGGGGTCACGGACCTGCTGATCGACCCGTTTAACGAGATTGAGCAGGAGGACAGCGAGCGCGAGAGCGAAACAAAATTCATCGGCCGCGCGCTTCAACGCTTCCGTGCCTTCGCGCTGCGGCACGGCTGCAACGTCTGGATTGTCGCGCACCCGGCTAAACCCGTGAAGAACCGGGACGGCAGCATCCCCAAGATTCCGACTGGCTATGACATAAACGGGTCAGCTCACTGGGCGAACAAGGCCGATCTGGGTCTCTCAGTGTCGTGGGGGGACGACGGTACTACCGTGTTTTTGTGGAAGTCGCGCTTTTCCCGCTGGGGCCAGAAGAACACCCAGGCGAGGATGCGCTACGACATCGAAACCTCCCGCTACCACTCCGCATGAGCAGACATAATGTCCGCCGCATTCCACCTCTTCAAAAGCTTCTGATGGCGTACCGCTTTCAGCAGCACGCACGGGCTCCTCCGAACATCTCACGCCATTCTTCTTCCCTGAAACAAAAGCTTTTCATTGAGCTACTAGATATTAAGGACTTCGAACTGATGAACATTCAGTCTCTTCCCGTCATTACAAATCACGGCGGTCGTGCCATTACCACCAGCCGCGATGTTGCGGCGTTCTTCGGCAAGCGCCATTCTGACGTCTTCCGTGCCATCAAGAAGCTGGTCTCTGAGACTGGCACCTGCGGTCGCCACCATTACGGCAAATCGCTCTGGATATCTCCCGACCGCCGCGCGTTCTGGCAGTACGAACTCGACCGGGACGGGTTCATGCTGCTCGCGGCCAGCTTCACCGGCCCCGGCGCCGTTAACCTGAAGGCGACCTATCTGACCGCCTTTGGCCAGATCGAGGAGGCCATGAGGTCCACCGCCGCGGCGAACCGCGTCTATAGCCCGCCTGGCACCGTCGAGTATCTTTGCGGCACCGAGGGGGGCATCTGGCTCAGCCAGACAGCTCATGTTTTCAGCGTCAAGGAAAGCCGCCTCATCAAGGTGTTGCGCTATGGTGGCTGGATATATCGCTGCGGTAAGGGGTTCGCCGCCAAGAAGCCAAAGTGTGATTCCGGCTTGTTGAAAAGGGATTTTTTCACTCACGCCAATGATGAGTACGGCCAGGAACTGTGGGAGCAGCTGGTTTTGGTTACGCCGAAGGGTCTGGAGCAGTTAGCTTACTTCTTCGACCTGAAGGTCGCAGCTTAGCCAAACCACGGGCAACCGTCATGGGGTGAATGTGACGTGCCCACCATGAGACACGGCGAGGGCGCTTTCGTCCTCGCCGTCGTCATTTTTGCTACTCGTGATGATGGTCGTGACGGCTCTTTGACCTCACCGGCCGCCGCTGGAGCGGCCTTTTCGTGAGGTCCCGATGCCGTCCGAGTTCGACAAACTGATCCGGGAATTAGAGCGCGTCGCCGCTGCCAATTCCTTCGACAAGGCACTGTGGCCTTTGATGCAGGACACGGCGAATGCTGTCGCCGCGGCAAAGCGCATCTTCGACATGGCACGTTGCGCCCTGACCCGGATCCGTCGGCAGGTGGCCCAGGTCGACGCTGAGACGGCGGGCGACGCTCTGGTGGAAAAGGCCATGCTGCTTGACGCCACGCTCGTTGCAACCCTCACGGCACTGGACGAGACCTACCGTCTCACCGGGCACAGGGGACTCCTGATCTGGGACCCGTCGCCGGCGATGTGTAAGGCGCTCTGGTTGCTCGCCTCCCAGCTCGACCAGCGTTGAGGCGGCGCCATGGCCGGGTTGCCTGATCTGTTCGCCTGCGCACGCCATAACATGCGCCTCACCGCCACCGGATGCGCACGCATGTGGTTGACGACGCGGGATCTGCAGAATGCCCCTAAGCCGTGGGAAGGGCGCTCCGGCTGCACCACCTGCCCAGTGGGGGCGACCCATGCGGGGCAGGCGCTCTCGCCGGTAGCTGCCTATGCCCTGGCTGTGCGGAAAATTTGCCCGCGGTGCAGGCGCGTTGCTGAGCGGTTGGTCCACGGACGCCTCTGTATTTCCTGCTACAATCGTGACCGTGAGGCCAAGTTAGGTGTCCCCGCCAACAGCTTAACGCTCTCCGACCGGCAGACTGTCAGCGCCACGGACACCGAAGTCACTGCCACGCTTTCTAACGGCAAACGCTATGCCTGCACCGTGAATGGCGGCGGTTTGCTCGCCATGGGCATCATCAATCCCCCGACCTGTACCCCTGCACAATAAAGACAGTGCCCCCCGAGCGTCGCAAGACCAACCCGGACCATAAGGCCAGTTTTTCCTTTGGCATCTGCCTCTGCTCATGCGGTTGGTCGTTGTCGACATGGTCTGGGAAGGGCGCCAAGGGCAATGCCATGGCCGAGTGGTAGCCACCGCGCAAAGTGCGGGCGACCTGCGGTTGACGCTGCCGAAGCGGCGTAACCCTAACTACCTGGGCGAAGTTCGCTATGGTGTCCAAAAATTGGAGCTGGCAAAGGGCATGGCGGCAGATCTTTATGCCCGCGTGGCGTGTATGTCGAGCCAACCAATGGCCAATTGTAGATGCCGGGCTCGCAAGTTGTACCAGTCTAAAAATTCGGACATGGTATCAGCAAATGAACGCCATCCATCTGCCGGCAAATCGTGCCCAAACAGCCCGCTCATCTCGTCGGTAAAATTCTGATCCACAAAGATACCTTCACGTGAAGGGTTCGGCGCGCGAGTAGCGTAGTTCAGATATTGGTTGACGATCTGAAATTTCGTGTAACCGCAGGCCCGCAGTAGTGCGATGTCGTCCGCACTTGTCGCCTCGATGGATACGAAATCGGGCTTATAAGGTACTGCCAGAAGCTGTGCCGCAAAAATAGCATCGCCGCCTTCGAGGTCACATTTTATGTAATAGGGAAGCCCGTACAGCGCGAAGAGCCTTGAAAGCGTGATTGATTGCACCGCGATCTCAACCGCGTTGCCGTCGCCTTTCTCTGCCGCATTACGATCCAGACTACCCCAATCGTCCTTATTCGGGTTGACGAAGAAAGTGACAGACATGTCGCTTTTATTGTGTAGCGCCCGATTGACGATGGTGAGCTGGCCATTGGCAACCGCTTTTTCGTTTAAGGTGCGTGCGGTTTGGCACAGCTCCGGCACGGCCTCCAAGCCGATGACTCGAAACCCCTTGGCCAGATAGAAGATTGTATCGAACCCTTTGTGTAGCCCAAGATCGAAGATAAGCTTATTATCACTCATGGCTCAAATCCTTATAGGTCAAGGAAACTTCGAGCATTGCGCAAAACGGCTTCCCAGCTCGACAGAGAGATGTCATTGGCTTTGGTATGCGGCGCAAAGCGTTCAACAATCCCGTGTGCCATGCGATCGTGAACCAAGCGAACTGTGCCCGGTTGTTCAGATCCGTCAGTTGTGGTTACATAGAGGAGCGCGTTGCCGCCGCGTTTACCAATGACTTCAGATATAGCTCGCGCATCGTCGACAGATAGGCCAGAGCAGCGTTTGGCGACATAGATACGACCAGTGCCAGTGACGGTGCGGTCAAATTTGTCTCGCAAATAGTCGATTTTCCGTAATTCTTCAGCATGGATTACTCGACGTTCTTCGTCTGATGCCAAGAAATCCCAGCCTGTTTCAGTATTTTTGGCGTGCATGGAAGTATGAAAAGCGATTCCATGCGCGCGATCGCGAACCATTGTTCCCTCAGCAGCAGGCTCCAAATTTTCATATTTAAAAACCTCGGCGAAACTTGTTGAAATGCCAGCAATCGTAGCAGCCGTGCTGTCCAGAAAAGTCCAGCGAAGAAAGGAGCTGACTTCATGGCCAAGAGCGCGTTGTACAAAGCCGAATTCGCAGTTTTCGCCGATACTCTCGAATGGCTCAAGAAAATCCGTCATATTCCCTCTGATTAGCCTTGATTTGGCGCCCAATCGTAAGCGGCGAGCGGCGTAACCCATGGCAATGCATTGACCGAAACAGCCTGTGCAAACTGTGTTCCGGCACGCCGGCGCTTGAAATGCACGGTTCCCGGTACCGGGCAGTGATGGATGCCAGCTGCATAGGTCAGACAATTCCAATGCCAATCTTCGTGTCCAAATCCGCGTTTAAAATCAGTCTTGGCAAACGGGAATCGCAAAAGAATATCACGAGATGAAAATGACATAGCATTCCAGTAATTACTAAATCGCAAGAAGTCGGCGTTGAAGTTCTTAGCTCTCGAATCAGCGTGCATCCACAGTAATCTTTGTGCGCCAAAGATAATGTCAATTTGTGAGTGCACGACTACAGGCGTCGTCTGCTTGGTGCAAAATTCATAAGAATCGCGGAGCCAATTTGATGACCACAGATCGTCGCCATCAAGATAGGCAACATATTCTCCGCGAGCCTCTTGGGCACCGGCATTACGGGCCTGGCCGGGGTCGCCGAAATTACTTTCGATGATTCTGAGAACTGGAGCCATTGAGGTGGCTTGTGCCCGTGTCGCCGCGTCAGGGCGATCCAGAACGATGATTCCCTCAACCTCAAGATTAGCGGCGCGAGCTGTATCAATTGCACGCATGAAACTGTTCAATGACGGGCCGATGAGAATCCCTTCAGCGTGAGCATTCAAAACAGCCGTAATATCGGTCATAGTGGCGTCTCCTGGTCCAATAGACGAGCAATGGCGGTGTCATACGCGTCTGTGACATGGCGGGCGGCGGCGAGGTTTTGAAGCGCCTCAGCCCGATCGGCGGTACCGGCAGGATCTGCAAAAACGGCGCGCAACGCTGCGACGTAATCTTTGGCGCCGGCCTCCGGTGGGATCGGCCATCCGGTATCGTCCATAATCAATTCCGGAACGCCACCAACCGCGCTGGCCACCACAGCGACGCCGCGCATCGCCAGTTCGATAATGGTCGTCGGCATCCCCTCCCAGGAACTGGTAAACAGCCACGCTCCGGCTTGAGTGAGGGGCAAATCGTCGAAACTCTCGAAAGATCCCTCCATGACCATATTTGATGGAAGCTTGGTCAAATCCGGAGGAGTATCCAATAGAGCCGCCCCCCAGCACCTGAAAATGGTGTCTGGCATCAAGGAAGCGATTTCCTGAACAAGTTCAAACCTCTTTTGTCGGTCAAGTCGTCCTGCCCAGAGGACGCAAGATGGCAGAGGAGAACCAGATTCTGCGAGCTCGCGCGCGACCGCCTTGGAACGAAGGCGACTTTGTGCGGGAGTGCCGAGGGGCAAGATCTTCTCTTTGATCCCAGAAGAAAGCCTATATTGTGAGGTAAGCTCGGTCTTTAGATATTCAGTATCCGTCAGGAAAGCTGTCATATGCGCAGCTGTCTCTGCAAAGAACTCCGCCGGGTAGCCAACGCGCTGTCCAGATGGCGTCTGATCCCAGCAAAACAGATAGGCGTAATTGGCGTGTGTGGCTGCCATGTTTGCCTTATTGTCACGCATTACCGTCCAACATAGACGACTGTTAACATTGAACACGCGGCGCGCGTTTACCCCGCGGAAAAGAACACGCAACAAGGTTTGTGCCTCGTCCTCTGTCAGTCCCGCGCGTATGTCTGACATATCAACGCAATCTGCGGCCGATGGGATCCAATCGGCGCGCTCGAAATGCGGATTGTCCGTGCGCAAAATCAACACGCGCTCGTCAGGGCGTATGCGAAGCAGTGCGCCAGCCAGCAGGCCGGCAACAAGATCAGCTCCACCAGTACGGATCCAAGGCACGCAGATAACATTGTTGTATCGCATGGATGGCATGCGTGCTCGAAGCGCGTGATGCAAGGCCGTCATCGCAGAATGGTGAGGCGGCATCAGATGAGCTGTTATGTCTCTTGTGTGCCCGATCTCCGGTTCGATTTCCTGGAGGCTTTTAAAAGCATTCTCCAGCCAGGTAGAATTGAGCATATCAACGAGCCGATCCTCGTCGGCCGTGGTTATGCCAAAAAAGTCCTCAGATCCGCCAAAATCCTCAACGTGCCATGATTCATAGGCTTTAGGAAGTGGATCCCATGGGGCTGAAGGCGGCCTGTGCAGAATGATATTCCGAGCGTTTGGCACACGGCCTTCGTGGAAACCATGCTCGATATAATGCGCAAACCCCCAAACCTGGGCCCCTCTCAAATCAGCATTATTGGCAAGGTAGAACTCGTCATTAAATCTCTCCGTCGGCACGATTCGTGCCGGCACACCATGGCGCAACCAGTGCATAATGCTGCTTTCTCCCAGCTCTTGCGGGAGTAAGTTGGCGGCAGCAGCACGCTTCTGATACAGATCCGAATCGAACAGAGGTCCTGGCTTCTTGTCGGCGTCTACCCCTTCGCGCAAATAATCCAAAAACCCTTCGATTCCTGTCTTTTTATGCCAAGCCGGCACATAAAGCGCGACCAGCAGACGCAGCGCTTCTGATGAGATAGGCCGTTCAAAGTCAGCCGCCTTCATGAATGCGTCATATAAGGCGGGAGAAAACTGCGTCCCCGGAGCGACTTTATCAAGAACCTGAGCGGCGAACTGGCTAGGTGCATGGCCAGCTGCCACCCCCTCAATCAAATAATCGATGTGATCTCGCGAAACGCCATATTGAGCCTTATACCACGCCCCATCGAACCAGAGGCTATGGATTGAGCGAGGAGACTTTTTTGTCACGGCGACCTCGGCTTGGCGGCCGAGGCGGTCGATCTCACGGACATATCGGTCCATATCGAATATTTTATAAGCATATTCTTTGGTTGCTGATGCCAGGCGCAGTCTATGGGTCTCATCACAGGCTAAGCGGACGATGATATCTGCGGCCGCCGCACAGTCGAGATGTGGGACTACCAATTCAGCGGTTTCTGGGTTTTCCAAGAGAATCTCAGCGATGCCACTTGCATCGTGAAAACAGATAGTGGGGATGCCACGCATCGTTGCGTCGATCCCGACATTAGGGAGAGGATCGAGTCTGGATGCAAGCATGAACGTGTCAGTGATGGCATAAACAGATTCAAGATTTGCCATCGCATCCATGAACGTAAAATGATCGGATAGGCCGGATCGTTCCAACTGTTCTTTGAGGTAAAGCGAGTAGACAGGGTCCTCCTGAGGATTATATCCATCACCGACCCATACGAAATGAACAGGACGTTTTGGCGTCCGGCGTTGCACGCAGGCGGCCACCTCCAAAAATAGGTCAACCCCTTTACGCATCTGGACGGACCCGGCGCCAAGAACAACCATCGAACCGTCTGTGCGTAATGTCGCGAGCCTTTTGAGTGCGGTAGCCTCGGAAGCGATCGAAGTCTCGCCTGTACTGGGAATTTCTGACATTCCCTGAGGAATGATATGATATGTCCGAGAAGACAGGTCTTTGTCGTGCGAAAGCGATGATTTTTCTACGATTGCAGCAGGGAAGACAATTTCATTAGCTGTGCGATATGCCTTGATCAGTGTTTTGTCAGAAAAAACCGTAGAGGCGAATTCATGAACAAGGAGTACAATCGGGACTCCGGCACTGGCGCATGCTTGCAGAGTGATACTAGACCCCATGCTGTTGACAATCGCATATTTAAATTTCTGCTTTTCGAATAGCCGGCGAAGACCATATTCTACATCGATATCGGTAAGGGGGCCGTCAATGAATGGACCATAAACTTCTTGGCTAACAGCCGAAAACTCTCTAGCTAAGACGCCATCACCAATCGTTACAACAAAGACGTTGTACATAGAAGAGAGCCTTGAAGCAATGTTTAGCCCAAGGATCGGAGCTCCTGTGCGGGACATTTCGTGCACAACGACAATAATGTTTTCTGATTGTTTTTGCTCAGCCAACCCGCGGGTTACAGCAGGAGCACGGCGCGGAAGCGCACGACGCCCTTCGCCAGATCCGTGTCGCATATAGTGGATCAACGCGCTGCACCCGTAGCGGCAGAGGTCTTCGTTTGTTAACATGTAATATTTTGGATCGAAACGGCTTGACGGTGAGAACCCTAGTAGTTCACCAAATAATAGATAATGAATAGCTGCTTCATGCCAGCCAATCATCAAACCGACCCTTACCGCATAATCCTGTGCGTCAAACAATGGAGAGGTCTCAATCTCCCGTGCGATCTTAGTAAAACTAGAGTTTGATTGAATGATCGCCGTGACGATTTCGTGCAAACGTCTCATTGTCGTCGCGTCAAATCCGACACTCAGAGCAGACGTCAAAATAGAAGCCTGGTCTCCGGCAATACCGATCTCCCGGTAGTACCCAAGCATGGCATCTGAACTCAAAACAGGAACACGATCAAGTTGTGACTGGTTGTGGATTGCGGCCAGCCAGTCCACTAGGATTGTGGACACGTTTGATGGTGGAATATTAGTCTTTGCATACCGCAGAACACGCAGTCTGGCCCTAAATTGACGTGTTGTAATCAATCGAGCAACCTTTAAAGTTCGACGGATAAGCCGTGCGGCACGAGGTCTCCGCGTCAATGCATGGCGCAGCAATGCTGTGCTTCTCCATGTTGTGCTTGCCTCAATCTGCATAAGCCTAGCCATTGCCGCAGCTTGTTTGGCGGAAGCAACATGAGCCTGAGAGATGGCTTTGTCGGCACGATCTCTCTCGCCCAACAAAGCGGAGTCGAGATCTAACACGCGCGCCTTCGATCGTTGAAATTCGGATTGAACGACCTCATAGTGAGCGTCACGGGAGGCAAGTTCACTTTCCAAAGTCGATTCTAATGACGTGATATTTTTTCGTGCATCTCCAAGAATTTCTGTAAGTGCAGATACATCTTCTGTGAGCTCTGCCACACGCTCATGTGCTATTACCAGCTCTTCGCGAATCATCATTCGAGACGATTCACCAGCGCTACGATCGAGCATTTCGTTTTTTAGAGCAATCTCTAGCTCCGTTACACGCTCCTGCGTGTTGAGCAATTCTTCGCTAACCTTCCTATGTTCCGTGGCAGAGCTAACAGCGTTGCGCAGGCCAGATTCAAGGTGATTGACGTAGGATATAGTTGGCCGGACGGCTGTCAGGAAAGAATACGCCTCCTGTATAGCTGATTTTACCTCCGCTGAAGAAAGTGTGGTCTGGTCAGATGCGACCTTGCTTAAGGCCATGTAGAGAGACATGACGGCGGCCGGAGCACGTTGATCGAGCCTGAGGTCTAGTTCCGAGAATTTATTGTTTTGCAAAGATTCTTCAATAAATTCTTCAGCATAAAGAGATAGTTCAGAATCAAGATTCGTTAAATCAAGTGAAAGGGACTCAGCGATTCGAAGCAACTCGACACGGGGATTGGCGATCATCCGGTCATACTCAACGACGACAGTTGGATGATCTGCCATTTCGCTCAATGGCGGGATCATATGTTGTAGCCATAGGATATAGCTTTTTTCAAACGAAATGCCGTCTCGTTTTTGAAGTGAACGGGCGACGCTCATGGGATTTCGAAGGCAGAGGACAGACGCCAAGTCTTTTGCTGCAGCATGAAACAGGGGCAGCCAAAACCTCAGAAGGCGGCATGTGCGTGGATCTTTAAAACCCCATAGACCACCGCCTTGCATTAATTTCTTTTGCAGGATTTCGCTGGCGCGTACCCGCAATTCCTGAATACGAGAATCAGAACCGTTGATTTCGAAGCCAAGATCGAGTTGGTCATAGGATGATCCAAGTAGTGTCAGAAGCTCTTCGTTGATACCAAGGCAATCCTTATCCTCCCAAAACCCCTTCGGATTATCAATTCCGGCAGGATAAAGATCGTCACCAAGGGGAACGCCAAGCGCCATAAGGCCGCGTGTGATAGAGCTGGTTCCGCTGCGATGCATTCCAAGGACAATGATAATGCGAGACGAAGAAATCTTGCCGACTGGAAAATCCATTTATCTGTCACCGATTATATAATCTTGGTTGATCTATGATGCGAAGCTGTCGAAAATGAGAGCGACCTAATTTGTTGGCACAGCGCTCCTCTTTGTGGTCGACATGTTCTCCAATGGATAAAGCGTTGAGAAATGATTCCCGATTTCCAGATCACGCAGCGTCAAGGTCATGCCGTCTGAAAATGAAAGTGACGGCTCCCATGACAGCGTCTTTTGAGCAAGGCTTATGTCGAGGACGCTTACCGGCACATCGAAAGTGCGCTCAGACTCTCTTCGTACCGGCAATTGCCGACCAAGAATTCTTTCAAGTTCGATGATGATCTGGTTAAGGCTCGTACCTTGTCCGGAGGCGATATTAAATCTCCACGGACCGGACATATCCATTGACGCAAGAGCCAACGCCGCTAAGCCGGCTGCCGCGTCTGAAATGTGGATATAGTCTCGAATGATATTGCCGGTTCCCCAGATCGCAATCTCTTCCCTTTTCAAAGCCCTTGAGATGAACGTGGTGACGGCGCCCTGGCCACGACTCAAGCTCTGGCCGGCTCCATAAGGGTTCGCGACCCTGGCCACGACACAATCCAGGCCATGGACAGAACGATAATAGCCTAAATAATGCTCGACGGCCGCCTTGCTCGCTCCATAGGCTGTAATAGGGTCTAGCCCGTGATCCTCTGTGACCGGGATTTGTTGCAGCTTTCCGTAGACTGTGCCGCCAGAGGAAGAGAAAACAAGCCGCGGCGGAGTTTTAAGTAGGCGCATTTCCTCGAGTAACGCCACAGTTGCTCCAACATTCGCGGAAAGATCTGCGTAAGGGTCGTTGTTTGCTGAAGCAGGCACTGTCGACCAGGCATAATGATGCACGACGTCAATATCACTCAGCAACGCCCCCCAATCTGCTGTCGCCATATCGACTTGAATCCACGAGATTGAGCTTGCAACAGATCGAGGGAAAGAAACAGCAGGCGTCGATCGGCTTGCGATTGTGACTTTCAATCCCAGGCTTGCTAGATGCAAAGCGACGTGCCGGCCGACGAAGCCGTTTCCCCCCAGAATTAGGTGTGTGCCTGTATAGCTCATTCTAATCCGGCCAAGTGCGCATCGCGGATAAATTCCTAAACGGAACATAACTTATTGGCAATGGTATTGTGTTTGAAAAAATATATGCTTTGTCAGTTACATTATTAAACCATAGGTAGAAAGTTTGCGGAAAAGAAACGACTTTCTTTTGAATTTGTTAGTATATTTCTCCATCGTGATTCGACCTAAGATTGTTCAGAATTGTCTGATATGAAAACGGCATACTAATTTTTCCGCCAAAGCTCTTGCGTCTGACATTCGAGGAGGCCGTGCGCCTGCCCGCTGCCACCCCAGGTGGCAGAGCGAATGAAACCCTCGACTTGCCACGGCGATGTCGGGCAAGGATCGCCGGGGCGGTTAGGAGTTGGTGCAGTTCAACCGTATCGCGTCACTCAACTGCCGTAGCCTCCCTCCCTCCCGCCATGTTGACCACACTCAATGCTCAATAAAGCTTATTCCGATATTCCTCCTCGATTGATCGCTCCGACTCGATAACATCTGTTCCCGTAATCTGATCCGCCAAGATGCGCCCAAAAGAGGGGAAGCACGAACGCTCGATCATAGTTTCCGGCCGCCACAGCTGCGACCGGATCCCGCAGTGGACGAATACTTCCTCGATCTCCACGAACAGCCCTGCGACTGGGGCCTTGCCGTTAACAACGAGCCGTTTGAGCAAATCGTCCTCTACCGTAAAGTGGGCGTGTCTGGCCTGCTGCTGGTTTCGTTGACACCGAGATACGGTGTTTGAGGGAACTGGAGATTGGGAATGCAAAGAAGGAAGTTCAGCCGCGAGTTCAAGCTTGAGGCGGTGAGATTGATCAAGGATCGGGGCGTCGGGGTGGCCCAGGCTGCCCGCGACCTTGATGTCCACGAGAATGTGTTGCGTAAAGCCGGAGCAGCAGGAGATTGACCGGCTGCGCAAGGAAGTCGCGAAGCTGAAGGCGGAGCGCGATATCCTAAAAAAGGCCGCAGCCTACTTCGCGAGGAAAGTGACATGAGGTTCGCTTTCATCGCGAGGCACCGGAACATCTGGCCGGTGGCATGGCTGTGCGAGGCTCTGGATGTGTCCCGCTCAGGCTTCCATGCCTGGCTTAATCGCAGTCCCAGCGCTCGTTCCCGGCACGACGAGATCCTCGTGTCCAGGATCGACCGCAGCTTCAAGAGCAGCGACCGCACCTATGGCGCCAGGCGCGTCTGGCACGATGCTCTGGCTGAGGCCTCTCCTGCGGCCTGCATCGCATCGAGCGGCTCATGCGGGAGAATGGGCTACGTGCCCGGCCGCGCCGCCGTGGGCTGCCGAAGGACACCGGCGAGCGAGCGGCAGTGTCGGACAACATCCTCGATCGCGCTTTCGAGGCCGCGGCTCCGAACCAGAAGTGGGTCGCCGATTTCACTTACATCTGGACCGCCGAAGGTTGGCTCTACGTTGCCGCCGTCGTCGACCTGTTCTCCCGGCGTGTCGTCGGCTGGGCGATGAAGGCCGAGATGACGGCACAACTCGTCACCGACGCTCTCATCATGGCGATCTGGAGGAGAGGCAAGCCGGACAGCCTGCTGCACCACAGCGACCAGGGCAGCCAATACACGAGCGAACAGTTCCAGCGCCTGATGGCCGATCACGGCATCACTTGCTCGATGAGCCGGTCGGGCAACGTCTGGGACAGTGCTGCGATGGAGAGCTTCTTCTCGTCGCTGAAAACCGAGCGGGCAGCTCGCAAGGTCTACAGGACGAGGGAGGACGCCAGGGCCGATGTGTTCGATTACATTGAGCGCTTCTACAATCCCCGGCGACGGCACTCGACACTGGGCTATATGAGCCCCGTCGAGTTCGAGGAGAAAGCTATGTTAGCTTAACCTGGTGTCCGAAAAACCGGAAGCAGGCCAAGTAGTGGAAACTGGATCGGTGTTTTAGTTGTGCAAAACAACGGTTCGACTAGTCACCTCTCTCAGACGCAACTTCTCGACTACAAACTAATTTCCTTGGCCTGGAAGCTGATGCGACCGACGAAATGGTTCGCGAGGCGCTCGCCAAAGTGTGCGGTCAGATCATCCCCATGGCGAGACCGTGGAATTGCAGCCTGATCGCCATGGAGCAGGGGCTCGGAAAGCTGCGCGCTAGCGGACGAAACAAAAGTCTAAACCGCAAAAATTAACTTCTGGGCGCGATCCGCTTTTTGAGCAAATTCTTCTCCGGCGATGCCAGCTTTCTGGCAAGTCTGGAATCCGCCTGAGCGGCATATTCGACCATCGTCGAAACTCATACATTCATGAACGTCATTTAAGACGCGCCGCGCCTCGGCTCACGCGAGTAATTTCATGCGTTTTGGTAAAACCGGCTGGTTCCACTAAAACGCATATCGCTTTGAGCGCACATCGGAGCGGCGTCGCGGTGCGTCAGGAGCGGGCGAGGCGGCGGGCGGTGAGGACCAGCATGCGCCGATCCTCGGACGAAGAGGCGCGATACAGGCGCATCAACGCCAGTTCATCACCCGCGAGTGAACCAGTCTCACCGGAGACGAGATAGCCAAGAGAGGTGTTCAGCACCTTGGCGATTCGCTCCAAGTTGTCACGAACCTGGCCAGCACGGTCGGTTTCCCACTGCGCGATGGCGGAGCGGGAGACGTTCAGTTTGACCGCGAATTCGTCCTGCGTGAGCTTGGCCGCAAGCCGCAAAGCCCTAATCCGAGCGCCAACAGTTTCTGTCGGGAGTTGTTTTCTCGATGCCATGACAACTATTTAGCACGATAAGGCATAAGACGTTAGTTTTTATTGACTTTCCAGTCGCGTTACTCAACACGTTACGAAATTACAATTTGTCGTTGCGCCGTAGAAAAGCCTCGAAAAGGGGTCCTAGGCGTCGCTGTGAGCCGGTGGATGCAGGCAGGGGTATGAGACGTGTGGCGCGTGGCCGCACGCTGGGGTTGTCGTGAGCGCGACGGGTTGGACAAAACGGACATTAACGGGCCGCGGCGTCTGAAAAACTCCTGGTACCTGTATACGAAAACACGTTTTCGGAGGCGTCGATCCTGATAGTGGTAGGTCATAAGCTGCTCACGGAGGGGCATCCGCCATAATAATCATCCAATCGGAGGTTAAGAACAAAAACGTTTCGATTCGGGAGTATTTATTAACCGTGCATCAGGTCACGGAATGGTGATAGCGAAATTGTCGGTCAGTTACCCTCATGGTAACGCGAGCTGAATCGTCGCGGGTGTGGCGCGGCTGGCGATAACACCCCCAGCCGACGCACTGCGCCGTGCAATGCAGCATTTTTCTGGATCGCGATGACTCCTGAGAGCGTCATGTGCGGCGCCTCGTTGCAGGCAGGCGTAGGCGCATCCTTTAACGGGATGCCACCTGCTGCCTGGAAGCGAGTGGTCACTTTGTCCGGGCATGCGGTTTTCGAGCTTGGGTCTGATTTCGAGCAGTAGCCCGGTAAAACGGACGCTAACTTGGGTACGTACTTCACCATTTCACGGCCTGGGCAGCATTTGAACATCGCCGTGCCCTCCAAAGCCGATCGCTCATTCCCTATTTTGATCTAGGTCACGCACTCATAAACTGATTCCCCTGTTTTCCGGATTGTGATTCAAGCACCGCGGAGGTGTTTGATGTCGATTCGGCGTTATGAGCTTTCGGATTTTGAGTGGTCGATCATTGCGCCGCTTTTGCCGAACAAGCCGCGTGGTGTGGCGCGGGTTGATGACCGATGCCAATTACCTGGCGCTCGTGAAACTCGCCTCAGCACGAATTTGGATGCGTTTTATGAGTCGGTGACCTAGAGCGTGAGGAGCAAGCGTAGAGACTTCTAAATCGATGTCGGCCTAGAACCGCCGGCAGGCAAGCTGCAGACAACTTTGTTAAAGGAAAGAGTTGAATGACTCGTATATTGTTCGTCGGCCAAGCGCCAGAAACTGTAGACTTTTCTGATCCCGCGCTGCCGCCGGGTTTCAATGCGCAGAAGATCAAGGCCGGCATTGCCATCGCGGTCGCGAAGATCGAAGAACGCGGGTGGCAAGGCGATACTTGCATGATCACCCCCGATGAAGCCGGACGCACCATGCTCTAGAAAGCGTTGCAGAGCGCTGAATATGACTGCGTGGTGGCCGGCGGTGGCCTAAGGATTCCACCGAAAAGCTTGCCCCTGTTCGAGATGGTGATCAACGCCATCCATAAGGCAGCGCCGGACGCTACAATCGCGTTCAACACGCGGCCGGAGGACACTGACGAAGCTGCAGCCCGGCAACTCAATGTCGCCTAATCGGCCGCATAACGTCGGTGGGGAGCGCTACTCAGTGACCTCGTAGCGGCCGCCGTGGGTCCCCAGTCATCAAAACTGCCGAAGTCCGCTATCGAGAACAGCAACATTCATTTGTAGTGGCTGACATGGGCGCGAGCGGTAATTCCTGGTCGTTGCAAAAATCAAGATTCTGCAACGGCAGAATTCGCCCCTTCTCCGACAGGCAACTCGCTTGTCGGCTAAGCCGATGGAAGCCTGCGAAGTGATTAGACAGCTTTGAGATTGATTGCAGCAGCCTTGCCACGCTCCATCGCGATATCGAACGTGACCTTCTGGCCCTCGTCCAGACCGCGCAAACCCGCCGATTGCACGGCGGTGATGTGCACGAACACGTCCTTGCCGCCATCCTGGGGAACAATAAAGCCAAAACCTTTGGTGGTATTAAACCACTTAACTGTACCGGTAACCATCACGCGGCGTCACTCCTTATATTAGCACAAGCGCGCCTGTCGCGCGGATTATGGGCAACCGGGTTCTGGAAAGACTTGTGTGCGTCCGGTCGCCCACGTGCGACCTTCCCAAGGCAGCCCAAAGTCGATTACCACCAAAGCTCGCGCAGAAACATTTTAAGTTGTCAACAAATTCTTGGTTTTCGGCGTGTTTGCACCTGGGGGACACGCGGTTGCTTTTTATCGCGGCCCCATCGCGCCGGGGGCGAAGGCTCTGGTCTGCGTAATAGTGCTTTTTTCAATAGCTGCCTCCGGCAGCCAGATCCAGGCTTGGTCTGCCCCCTTAAATTGATCCAGTTTTAGCGCGAATTTTTGGGTATTTTCTCTGAATAAGAGGAGTACCCAGATGCCGAAGAAGCGATTTTCAGAAGAACAGATAGCGTTTGCCTTGAGGCAGGCTGAGTCCGGCACGCCGGTCGGTGAGATTTGCCGCAAGATGGGCGTGGCGGACGCCACGTTTTATCGCTGGAAGAAGGTTTATGCCGGGATGGGGGTATCGGAGATCCGCCGTCTCAAGCAGCTTGAGGAAGAGAACGCGAAGCTGAAGCGGCTGGTGGCCGACCTGACTTTGGACAAGTCGATGCTGCAGGACGCTCTGCGAAAAAAGTGGTGAAGCCCGCCGCTCGTCGCGAAGTTATCCGTCATTATCAGGATATCTTCGCATTGTCGGAACGGCGGGCCTGCGACGCAATGGGCTTTGGACGGGCTTCTCACCGCTACCGGTCGCGGCGCGATCCGGCGTTGGAACTGCGGATGCGGTTGAAGGATTTGGCGGAAAGCCGGGTTCGTTATGGATATCGCCGGCTCCATGTCTTGCTCCGGCGGGAGGGGTGGCCCGTGAACCACAAGCGGGTCTACCGGCTCTACAGCGAAGAAGGGTTGTCGATCCGTACGCGCAGCCTAAAGCGGCGGCGCGCGTGCCGTTACCGATCGGCGCGCTCAGAGCCCGGTACGATGAACGATGTCTGGGCGATGGACTTCATGTCGGAGAAGCTCTTTGACGACCAACCGTTCCGGATTTTGACGATTGTGGATTGCCATACGAGAGAGGCTCTCGCGACATCTGCGAGGGTAAACTTTCGGGCTTACCAGGTCATTGAAGAGCTTGACCGGATTGCCCGACTCAGAGGGAACCGCGGAGCATTCGCGTCGACAACGGCCCAGAATTCGCCGGCCGATTGCTGGACCAGTGGGCCTATCTCAACAAGGTCGAGTTGGACTTCTCCCGCCCGGGGAGACCCAGCGACAACGCCTATATTGAGGCGTTCAACAGCCGTGTCCGGCAGGAGTGCCTCAATGCTTCATGGTTCCTATCGATGGCCGACGCCCGGCAGCGGATCAATGACTGGAGCATCGACTACAACCAACATCGGCCGCATTCGGCCCTTGGCAACTTGACGCCAAGCGCGTTTGCGGAGCAATTTTATCCTACCCAAAAATTCGCATGAAACCCGGACCAAAAACGGGGTGAAGTCCACACGTGATACTGGCAAGTCACCCGCTCGCAACCCTATGCGCGCGGATCGCAACAGCACCTACCTGCAGCGTAGTGTCATCGCGCCTAAGCTGGCGTGCGTCCAAGTCAACCGGCTCGCAATGTCTACTTCGGAGCACTTCGCTATCCAGCCATTGGCCGGATAGATAAACTTGGTCCTCCAATCCGAACTGGCCTCCCCTTCGCCGGCCCGAAAGCCAAGACGGTGACCGACGCACCGGGATCAGGAACGAGCGGTGTCCGCTGGCCAGCGCAACTTTGAATTCGGCCAAGGCGATCCGCCGCACACGCCGTACAGCCTATACAGGGGCGCCCGAAGCTGCGCGGAAAATTTCATGAAGGGCTCGGCGGGGGCCGAAACCCGCCGCCGGATTTGACTGCTCTCGGCGTTACCGGCCCCAAGTGTGGCGACCTCCAGGGGAAACCTGGACCCGATGCCTTCCCGCCTCGTGGCGGTGAGTCGCTAGTGGCGGTCGATTATGAACATGTTTGGTCCTATTCGGCAAGGCCATTGCAGCAAGGGAGCGGTCGGATCACCATGCGCCCGAGCGGACCGGGCAGTGAAGGGTATGATTGCTTAGATAGACGATTGAGTCTCATCGAATAGGACCAACAGTCTCATAACCCGGTGATACTTCGTCGCTGTGAGACCGGCGGAAATCCACGTTTTGCACCACTGACGGTGATACTCTGGAGGCAAAATTAAGTCTCACCAGCGGCGGCCGCTTTGGCAGAGATTGGGGCGCTTGAAGCATGGGGGAATTCCAGATCAGCACCCCCAAATAGGAAGCCAACGAGGCGAATCCTATTTTCGAACGGAATACAGCGGGCCAACAAATGTTCCCAAATTGCACCGAGAACCGTTGGCGTGAGCATCTTATGCGTAGCCTGTGCCCAAATGGTTGGGCACATTACCAGATGAAAGAAACATCTCATGGCCAAGCACGATGATGACAATCGGGCAGATCAACTCAACCCGAATAACGATGCCTACTGGGAATCCAGAGGGTGGGATGAGCGGCCCGATGACTGAGACGAGCGGATCAACGAAGACGATCCCGACGCGCTTTTCCCCCGAGTGAACGGATAAACCACGCAGGCCGGGGATGTTCAGCGGCATCTCCGGCCACGTCTCTCAGGTTCCGCCGCCACCAGGACGCATATGCAATCGAGATCGCCTCGAAACTGGTTACGCTGCCAGGCCGTTTCCGGCGGATCGTACGGCTAGGAGGCTTCCCGTCCCGTGCAGTCAACAAGGAAAAAGTATTGGCCGCCAGATTTAGGGCATAAACATCGAAACCGATGCGTTCCCCCGGCTCGGGCTTTATCTGTGGTTTCAACACGCACAGCAGATTTTCGAAATGCTTTGCAGAAAGCACGTTATCCTTACGAAGCTGGTTTAGCTTCTCTTGGTCAGGCGGGGGATCTTTCCCGTCCCGAATGGCGCGGCTGCTTGAATTGGCTCTGCTTCTGCGACTCACCTCGCGCGAGATGCTTCGGAGCATGATAATCAAATTGGGGACCGGCAGCTTCACGCCTTGAGACGATTCTCTTGGGAGCAGCGGCAGGAACAATGGGAAATGCGCGGCCTGGCTCCCGCCGCCGATGAGAACGGCGAGGTCGAGCCGGCTTAGCCAAGAGAGGGTAGCGTTTAGCACGAGCGGGGCGGTGGCGCGCGTCAGTTGCTCCCAATTTTCGGCCGCGCGCAGAGTTTCGCGGTTGCGGAGCGGGTCTTCCTGTCCCGGATCGGGGACGGACCAATAGGCCTCGTCAAGCCAATTCGCGCCGAGGAATATATCCTTTGCGCGCTCAAGGTCATTGGCTTCAGCAGCAACGGTGAAGGCGGAGCCGAGCTGGTCGAGGTTGGTCGAAAAATCGAGCAGATGCTGCTCGGCGGCGTTGGAAGACAAAGAGGCATATCGAGCGGCTAGGGCAGCAAACGGTCCCGTCGCGGCCTTCAGGCGCCGGTAAACTTCCTCTCTCAGATCCGGTTCGTCGGGCATGATTTGTTCTAGATGGTCCCGAACTGAGCGGTGTATCGCTTCGGTCAGAGCTTTAATAGATTCCGGCTCTGGCTCCCGGCCATCTTGCCAGTACCGAATGTTGCGTCCGAAGGCTTCCTTGGCACTGGTTTTGTCTTCTCCGTCCAGTGAGGCGCCAATAGCCGCAGTTTCGGCCAGCTCTTCAACCACGGAGCCTTGCACCAAGCTTTCCAGCAGCAGCAAACCCAGGCCGGTGGGGATTAGAGGCTTGGGCTGGGCTGGGGCGGTCATGCGCTCTCCTTCGGGGATTATGCGGCCTTGCGCCGGCCGCGCGCGAGGGTGGAGGCGGCGGCGCGGAAGGCGCGGATGCGTTCCAGCAAGGCGCTGGCCGGTTCGTCGTTAGAGTCCTGCGGAACCAGCTCGCCCCTAAAAGCTTTGGCCAAGATGGCGGATTCCAGACGGTCCAGGAGTTTTCTGCTCCTTGCGGCTTCGGCTTCCAGGCGGTCGGCGCGGGCCAAACGAGCTTCGACGGCCTCAATTGTTTGTCGTTGTTCATCCACACTTAGTGCTGGAAATAGCAGGGATCTAATCGCTGATGCATTGATGTTTGGCTGAGTAACGGCCCGCTTTCCACCCATAGCCGTCCATCCGAGGGAAGCCGAGCCCATCGGCATTACGCCTGGGCAGCCAGGCCGCGCGCAACCCGTCAAATCCTCTGTGCAGGTGTAGCAGTGAGTGGCACACGAGTCGCGTCATCCCAGGCCGCAACTACGGCGTACGCGCCAAACGCAAGTGCGAGCAGGCGGAAGAGAATTTGCGCGTGACGCCTATACGACACCTACGGGAAGATTCTACTCAACAGCCTGCCGATAAGCCATTGAATTTATTGGCGGACCCGACGCGATTCGAACGCGTGACCTTTGCCTTCGGAGGGCAACGCTCTATCCAGCTGAGCTACGGGTCCGTGCGGTTCCCTTTAACCATAAACCTCGGCCACGGCAACGCCGGAAATGGGGCGTTGGCCGTGGGTTGCGGCCTCAGGCCACCCGCCCGTGGCAGTATTTGTACTTCTTGCCCGAGCCGCAGGGGCACGGGGCGTTGCGCGGGGTCGCGGCCCACGTCTCGGGGCGCGCCGGGTCTACCTGGGCCGCCTGCAGATGCTGGTCGGACGCGGCCGCCCGCACCACCGGCTC
>Ga0310811_10001970_pt1 | contig 25509 bp, 16 predicted proteins | sample YCmetagenome_FD_207642 | JGI IMG/M metagenome (GOLD analysis project Ga0310811, IMG submission 207642) | Soil microbial communities from experimental microcosm in Duke University, North Carolina, United States - YC | ecosystem: Engineered > Artificial ecosystem > Soil microcosm > Unclassified ... | reverse complement strand
TCCATGCCGAGACCGGCAAAGCCGGAGAGCGCGAGGGCCATCGCGACCATGGGAAGCGCGGTCGCTGGACGGGATCCGGGAGCCGGGATCCGGGATCCGCGTTGTAATTTGCGATTTGTGATTTGTGATTTCGAGGTCGTGGGCGCCGGCTTCAGCCGGCCCAGCGCGATTGCGCCAACACCGGCGATTGCGTTCAGTAGCACCGCAACGATCTGCGTCGCGAGCAAGCCAATCGAGGGAACGAGCGTGAAGTCGGTGAGGAAACACCCGGCCGCCGCGCCGGCGGTGTTTACTGCATATAGAACGGCGATGCGGCGCGACTGTGCTTCCACGTCCGCGCGCACCAGATAACGGATCAACAACGTCAGCGTGCCGCCCATCAGCAGCGTGATCGGCGTGAGCAGACCGGCGGCAATCGCCACACGGGCCGCGTATGAGGCGGCCGTGATTACGTACCAACCATTCGCATCACGTTGATAGGAGGTGACGAGCACCGAGAGGCGATCAAGGTGCGGGAGCGTCAACGCGATCGCCGCACCCATCGCGGCAATCACCAGCTCGAAGTACCCGTACAGACGCAGCGGCATCTCTGCGTCCACCGCGTATCGGCGATCCGCCCAGCGTCCGGCCAGGTAGCTGCCGACACCGAGCCCGAGCATGAACACAGCGACGACGAGCGACGCGGAATAGACGGTGTTGCCGAAAACGTTGCCGAAGACGCGCACCCACACGACCTGATAGATCAGGCCGCTGATGCCGGATAGGAAGAAGAGGAGATAGAGCAGGCTTTCAGGATAGCGCGGGGCGGGTCTGAAGACCCGCCCCTGCACTTCGAGGTAATTGGACTACTTCGTCCCGTAGGAAGGCGCGGGCAGCTTCGTCAGCAGGAACTCCTGCCGCGCGCCGGCGCGCGGCTTGAACTTCTGCACGCGGCCGCTATCGACTTCGGCGACATAGAAGTTGCCGTCGGAGTCGATGCTCAGGCCGTGCACGCCCCACATGCCGCCTGGAAAATCGCCCCAGGTGCCCCACGAGTACTGGAAGTTCCCGTCGCGATCCCACTTGATCATCTTCGAGGTGCCGCGATCGGCGCCCCAGATGTTGCGCGACCCGTCCATGATGATCAGATGCAGGTCCGACGGCGGCGCGCCGATGCTCCACATGCGCACGAACTTGCCGTTCTCGTCGAACACCTGAATGCGGCGGTTGTTGCGATCGTTGACGTAGACGAGATGCTCGATCGGATCGACGGCGATGCCGTGCACACTGTTGAAGTAGCCGGGACGCGTTTCAGGCTTCTGCGCCGTCCCTTCACCCTTCTCGCCCCACGCCATCACGTAGTTGTCGTTCTTGTCGTACTTGACCACGCGCGTGTTCGCGTAGCCGTCGGCAATGAAGTACGTGCCGTCGGGATCCCACCCGATGAACGTCGGCCGATAGAAGTGCTTCGCATCCGACGCGTGCACGTTCGGCTCACCCAGGGTCTTCAACAGCTGCTTGCCGTCGTGCGAGAAGATGAACACCGCGTGGCGGTAGTCATCGACCACGTAGACGCGCTTCTGCGGGTCCGTCGGGTTGACATAAATCGCGTGCGGACGCCGGAACATCTTGTCCCACTGCGTCCACGATTCGGTGATGTTGCCGTCCGCGTCGGCGACGTTGATGATGTGCGACCAGAGGAAGTCCTTCCCGGCCTCGCCCACATCGGAGTCGTCACCAATCTTGCCGTTGACCTCGAGCGCTCCGGGCGGCGATGCGGAGGTCGCGTCGCGCCACGGCAGACGCCCGATCGGGAACTCGATGTTCGGGCCGAGCTGCGGCAGCTTGATCGCCTTCGGCCGCGGGATGTTCGGCAGCAGACCGCGCTGGAGAATGAACACCCGGTTCGGTGTCTCGGCGAAGACGAATTCGCCGGCACCCCACGTCCAGTTCGCCAAGCCGGGCAGCTGGCTGATTGGCTTGGGCCAGTTCGACGCGATGTCGTACGGGCCAAATGGATCCTGGCCGCCCTTCTCGCTGGGAACCGCCGCAAAGCCGCCGGCTCTACCCTGCCCCTGTACCGGAATCGCCTGATAGCCGATGGCGATGCCGACCGCGAGGGCCACGGCGACGGCGCCGATTAACGAAAGACGCATCCGCATACGTACTCCTTGGAAGATGGTTCGTCGGTTCGACCCGAACCTTCGCACCACCTCGTTTCAGTTACCCGGCGAGTTGTAGCGTAGAATTCCCGGCCATGCAAGCGCTTACCCGCCTTTTTACCTCCCTCGCGCTCGCCGTGTTCGTCGTCACGCTCTCGGCGCAAACAGGCGGAGGCATGTGGTCGTCGAAGGCCTCTTTGGGCGTCGCTCGAACCGAGGTGGGCTCCGCGTTCGCCGGGCGCAAGCTCTACGTGGTCGGCGGCGGACTGGCGATGGCCGAGTCTTCGACTCTTGTCCAGGAGTACGACCCGGCCACGGATCGCTGGCGCGAGCGCGCGCCCCTGCCGATCGCGATGAGTCATGTCGGCGTGACCTCGCTCAACGGCAAGGTGTACGCCGTGGGCGGATTCCTGAAGAACGTGCATCTCTACGCACAGCCGTACGCGTTCGAGTACGACCCGACGAAGAACACGTGGCGTGCACTGCCGTGGATGAAAGCCGCGCGTGGGTCGGTTGGCGTCGTGGCGCTCAACGGCAGGGTGCACGCGATTGCGGGACGTGGCATCGATCGCGTCACGGTCGCCACGCACGAGGTCTACGACCCGGCGACCAATAAGTGGTCCGATGCTGCGCCGCTGCCGCAGCCGCGTGATCACGCGCCGACAGTCGTCGCCGACGGACGCATTCACGTGCTCGGCGGACGGTTCGATGCGACCACCGACAACACCGACGTGCACTCGGTCTACGATCCGTCAACCAACGCGTGGTCGTCGGCGCCTTTCCTGCCGGAACCGCGCAGCGGTGGATCGGCGGTCCTGTACCGCGATCACATCGTGCTGATGGGCGGCGAGTGCGACAGAGGCAAACCGTTCGCCCAGAACGAGGCGTATGACCCGAAGACGATGAAGTGGACGACGCTCGCGTCGATGCCGAGTGGGCGTCACGGTTTTTATCTGGTCACCGATGGGCAAGCCGTCTACGCACCGGGTGGGAGCCCGAATTGCGGCGGCGGATCGTCAGACACGCTGATGCTCTTCACGCTGCCGGCCAACGCAGCTACGCATTGACAGGAGGCTGATATGCGCACTCGTCGAGATTTCGTCAGGACGCTCGCGGCAGGGACCGCGGCGGCCTACATCGGCGGTCAATCCTGGAGCGAGCTGCTCGCGCAGAACGGCGCGCCGAAACGGCGCGAGGTCTCCATCGGCCGCAAGCGCATCAAGGTTATTGACTCGCACAATCACTTGAACATCGCCGATGTCGCCAGGGTTGTGAAGGGCACACCGTTCGAACGGCAGGCCACGACAACCGGCGACGGCATCATCGGGCCCGAGCGCCTCGCATGGATGGATCGCGACGGCATCGACGTGGCGCTGCTCACGCAGCAGGGCGCGTTCTGGTATGCCGTGCAGGATCGCGGCCTGGCGACGGAGATTGTCAAAGCACAGAACGAAGGGACCGCGGCGGTCGTCGCGAAGTATCCCGATCGCTTCATTGGAATGGCTTCGATGCCGCTGCAGTTCCCCGATCTCGCGGCGCAGGCGCTCGAGGATGGCATCAAGCGTCTGGGCTTCAAGGGCGGGGGCATTTCCGCCGGCTGGGCGGGAGCGAAGAACCTGAGCGATCCCGAGTACGACGTGTTCTGGTCGAAGGCGCAGGAGCTCGGCGCGTTCCTTTTCATGCATCCGGGCGGCACGAATGGCAACGGCGACCCGCACTTCGGCGGCAAGGGCGCGCTGCCGAACACGATCGGCAATCCCCTGGAAACCACGATCTTCTTCTCACGGTTGATCTACGAAGGAACGCTCGACAAATTCCCGGGACTGAAGATCTGCGGCGCGCACGGCGGCGGCTATCTCCCGTCGTACCTCGGTCGCACCGACGCGCAGTGCCGGCGCCAGGATGATGTGTGCACAGGGAAGAAGCGACCGGTCGAGGATTACTTCCACACGCAGCTGATGGCCGACATCATGGTGTTCCGCGAGGAAGGCCTGCGGCATCTCGTCTCCGAACTCGGTGTCGGACAGCTCGTCTACGGCACCGACATCCCGTTCGGCTGGCCGGTGACGCCGGACTTCATCCTGAACGCGAAATTCCTCAACGACGCGCAGAAGGAACAGATTCTGGGCGGCAATTTGATTAAGCTATTGAAGCTTTCGCCCGCAACGACCGCGTAAACCACGAAGAACAACGAAGGTCACGACGATGAAGAATCGAAGAGAGTTCTTGAAGACAATCAGCGGCGCCACGGCAGGCGCGTACATCGCCGGACGCGGTCTACCAGCACTCGCGCAGCGAGGTGGCGGCGGCGGTCGTGGCGGTGCACGCGGCGGTGGCGCCCCGGCGCCTCGTGGTCCCCGCAAGCAGATCTCGATCGGCGGCAAGCGCGTGACGGTCATCGATGTGCACTCGCACTGCACCGTTGACGGCGTCGCCGAGGTCGTCAAGGGGACGCCATTCGAGCGGCAGGCCGGCGGACGCGCGCTCGATGCCGATCGCATTGCGCTCATCGACAGCGAAGGGATCGACATCCAGGTGCTGACGATCAACGGCTACTGGTGGTGGGAAATCCAGGACCGCGGGCTCGCCGACCGCGTCGTGCGCGCGCAGAACGAGGGACTGGCGAAGTGGGTCTCCGATCACAAAGATCGGTTCGTCGCGCTGTCGTCGATCTCACTGCAGTTTCCAGACCTCGCCGCGCAGCAGCTCGATTACGGTGTGAAGCAGCTCGGACTGCGCGGTGCGACGATCGGCGGCCACGTCAACGGCGAGTCGCTGTCAGATCCGAAGTTCGATCCCTTCTGGGCGAAGGCCAACGAGCTCGGCGTGATCGTCTTCATGCATCCGGGCGGCGCGGACAACATCATCAAGGACACGGCGTGGAAGGCGCGCGGCGATATCGGCAACATTATCGGCAACCCGCTCGAGACGACGTATTTCCTGACGCGGCTCATCTTTGACGGCACGTTCGACAAGTTCCCGAACCTGAAGGTGTGCGGCGCGCACGGCGGCGGGTACCTGCCGTCGTACTTCCAGCGGACCGAGGTGGCGTGCGACGTGCGCGGCAACGCGATGTGCGCGAACAAGAAGCATCCGCGCGAGTACCTGAAGACGAACATCATGGCCGACACGATGGTGCTGACCGATGAAGGGCTGCGGCACCTGGTCGCTGAGATGGGCGTGAGCCAGGTGGTATACGGCACCGACAATCCGCTCAATTGGCCGGTGCCGGTTGAGATGATCGTCAACCATTCCACCCTGACCAACGACGAGAAGACTCAGATCCTGAGTGGCAACCTCATGAAGCTGCTGAAGATCACAACACCCGCGACCGCCTGAAGTTGCCGGCTGCTAGCCGCCGTAACCGCCGAGTTGTGACCGATAAGGGGGTCATCTCGTCTCTTACTCGGAAAGGGTGGGAATGGATGAATAGCAGATTTGGCCTTTTGGCGGCGAGTTTCGGGGCGCTTGCATTCGTCGCCACCGGGATGACCACCGACCTCCATGCCCAGCGTGGAGGTCCCGGTGCGGGCGGCGGACGACCGACGAACGCCGGGCCGGCGAACCCCGGCGGCGGACGTTCGGGCGGAGGCGGCGGCAATCCGAACGCGGGTGGCGGGAACCCGAACGCCGGCGGCGGCGGAGAACACGGCGGGGGCAATCCCAACGCTGGCGGCGGAAATGCCGGTGGCAACAAGGGTGGCAATCCCAACGCCGGTGGCGGAAATGCCGGCGGCAACAAGGGGGGCAACCCCAACCGTGGCGGCGGGAACGCGAGGGGCGGCGGCAAGCCTGACGGAGCGGGCGCACCTGACGGAGCCGGACGCGGACGCGGCCGCGGCAACGCGGGCAACAATCCGACCAATGGCGGCGGGCAAGGAAACGCCAACAACGGGCCGAAGGACGCCCAGGGCTTCAAGAACTACGGCCAGTACGTCGCCGCGCAACACGTGTCGCAGAATCTCAACATCGACTTCGATAAGCTGAAGGCGCTGATGACCGGGGACAATCCGAAGAGCCTCGGCCAGGCGATCCAAGACCTGCGGCCCGATGTCGACGCGAACGCTGAAGCCGCGAAGGCGGAGAACGAAGCCGCGACCGACACGAGCAAGAAGTAAGCGCACGAGAGAACGCGGAGGCGACATACGACATACGCCGGGTTTTCTCGGGTCGCGCTGATCTGTCTGACGGGCGTCGTGTCCCTTGCGGGGCCGGCGCCCGTTGCCGCGCAGGCAAACGGGCGGGGCGGGTGGACGCCGCCCGGGCTCGCGAAAAAGGGAGCGACAAGCTCCCGCTCTCCCACCTCGTCAACCACACCAGCCCCATCGACGACCTCCAGCGACAAACGTCTGCAAACGTTCGGGTCGTGGCTCGACACAGCATTTGTAAACGCTCCGGGAGAAACGTGGATGTGGGTATCGACCGCCTACTGGCGGTCGCCATCGCTGCGAGAGGTTGATGCGCCCGCGTTCGGCATCGGCGCCGGCGTTGCGCCACGCACCCAAATCGGCGTCAGCCTTCCGTACTATCACCTCACGGATCAATTCGGATCCACCTGGCACGGAGTGGGTTCCTCGTACCTGACGGCGAAATTCGGCGTCGTGCAGGACCACCGCGTCAACATGTCGGTCTCGCCGACGCTCGAGATTCTCAGCTGGAGCTCACCGCAAGTGGGACGCGTCAACGCGGTGCTCCCGATCAGTCTTCAAAGTTATGTCGGCCGGGCGCGCGTCTACGGAAGCACGGGATACTTCACGCGCGGATCTGTTTTCGGCAGCGGCGCAGCCGAGTGGCCGGCCAATCAGACGCTGACGTTGACGACCACGATCGCGAATAGCTACTCGGTCGTCTCGGATCCGATCAGCGACGCGCTTGGCATCTCCCGCCATCGCATCGACGCCAGCGGCGGTGTGTACGTGACGCTGCGGCCGGCTGTCGTCTTCTTCGCCAGCGTCGGCCGTACGCTGTCGCCCGTGACGAGCACGAGCGGGCGCTTGTCGCTGACCGGCGGCGTGACAATCAACATCGCCGGGCCGGCAGCGCACACGCCTCGCGTGCCGTGATATACAGTGCGCTCGGGAGCGGGCGCGTACGTCTCGGCCTTACAGGAAGCTTGCCGTCCTTCTGATCCTCGGGGTGCTGCTGACCGCGGCAGCGACCTACAGCTACGCCCAGTACGATGGTGGCTTCTTCAATCCATTCCGCGGCGGCCTGCGCGGCGAGCAGGGCGATCCCGCCGAGCTGCCGCCGGCGCAGATGCCCGACGGCAACTTCACCGCCTGCCACATCCTCTACACCAGCGTCCGCCGCGAGGCGAGCGGCGCCGGATGGCGCACCGACTATCCCTGGGGCGAGCGGCATCTGCTGATGCGGCTCGCGGAGCTGACGAAGACACGCGTCAGCGTGGCGACGGGCGGCAAGACGCCGCATTCATGGCTGGTGCGCCTGACCGACGATGCGCTCTTCGGATGCCCGTACCTGATGGCATCCGATGTCGGCACGATCGGCCTGAGCGAAGCCGAAGCCGTGCGCCTGCGGCTCTACCTGGAAAAGGGCGGCTTCATGTGGGTGGACGACTTCTGGGGCGACGCGGCGTGGGAACAGTGGTCGCGCGAATTCGCGAAGGTGATGCCGCCGCCCGATTACTCGATCGAGGACGTACCGCTCACCGATCCGATCCTCCATTCGATGTTCGAGGTCAAGCGTGTGCCGCAGGTGTCGAACATCCGTTTCTGGCGGGCGACCGGCGGCGCGAGCACCTCCGAGCGCGGCGCCGAATCCGCCACCGTCCACTTGCGCGCCGTCCGGGACAAACACCGCCGCATCGTCGCGCTGATGACGCACAACACGGACATCTCTGATTCGTGGGAACGGGAGGCCGACGACCCGCGGTTCTTCCAGCAGTTCTCGCCGGATGGCTATGCGTTAGGAATCGACGTGGTCCTCTACGCCCTTACGCATTGAGCCGGTGGTTCGTGGCTCGTGGTGCGGCGGTTCGCAAGCGAATCACGAACCGCCGAACCATCGAACCACCGACTAGCAACTAGAAGGTGACCCGGAACCCGAGCTGCGCCGTGCGGTTCTGGCCGCTGCCCGGCTTGTTGAAGTTCGCCGCGCTCTCCTGCGTTACCAGCGTGTAGTTCTCCATATTGAACGCATTGAACACTTCCGCGATCAGGTCAATGGAATTCCGGCCGCCCAGCGGAACGCGCTGCTGCAGACGGATGTCGGTCTTGTTCTGCTCTGGCTGGATGAAGCCATTGCGCGGAACGATGGTGCCGTTCGGGCGAAGGCGCGCCGAGCCGCCCTGGCCCACATTGCGCAGATCGCGCCCGTCGTTGGTGCTTGCTCGGATGCCGGCGCCGAAGTAGTGAATCGCGCTCAACTGCAGGCCGTGCGTGACTTCCCAGATGCCGTTGAACACGAAGCGGTGCCGCTGGTCGTCCTGGCCGTAGGTGAAGTTATTGCCGAGATCCGGCGCCACTTTGAACGGGACGATGTTCAGACCGCTGAAGGGTTGGTTCTCCGCGTCCCACAGCCATGACAGGGTATAGGTGGCCGACGCCTGCCAGTGCTGCGCCATGCGCTTCGTGAACGCGGTCTGCACCGCCTCATAGCGGGAGCGCGTGTTGTGCGGAATCATCGACATCGTGCCGTACTGGGGGTACGGCAGCAACGCACGACCGGGGCCGGACGCCGCGTACGGATAATTCACGCCCGTGGCCGGGTCGTAGGCGAGGTTGATGTTATCCAGCGTGTCCTTTTCGTGGTCGCCCTTGCGATAGATGTAGTCCGCCTGCACCTGCGTCACGGCGCCGAACTGGCGCTGGAAACCGATTGACGTCGTCCACGCACGCGCCATCTGCATGTACTGATCGGGCGCGGGCATCTCCTGCGTCGTCAGCAGCAGACACGGTGCGTTGCCCGCGTAGTTGCTGGCCGCCCACCGGTTGAAGTTCGCCGCCTGCGCCGGCGAGTGGCAGAACTGGTTCTGGGCCTGTTCGTAGGTCGGCAACGGCTGGCCGTTCAACGGGTTGGCCGTAAAGTCCGGCCGGCCATCGTTGCTGATCTGGAGTCGCGACAGCTGCGTGTTGTACTTCGGCCAGAATGCATCGACGGTCAGTGCATCGGCGAAGTAGACGCCGCTGCCGCCGCGGATCACCGTGCGGTCATTGAGCTGATACGCAAAGCCGATGCGCGGCTGCAGGTTGTTGGTGTCGTTCGGGCGTCCCGCATGATAGAACGGCTCGAAGCCGAGATCGTTCGCCCAGGCATTGATACTCAGGTCGTAGCGCAGGCCCAGGTTGAGCACCAGCTTGGTGGTCATGCGCCAGTCATCCTGCACCCATCCAGCGTACTTCGGCTGACCGTACTGATTCGGGAACTGGCCGATGCCGATCGTGTACAGCCTGGTGTAGGGCGACATGGCGGCGAAGTTCCACGTGTCCGCGTTGAACGGATCGGGGAAAAACGACTGCAGTAGATCCGCGGGAACAGTGCCGTTGCGGGCGTCGACATTGCCGCCGCACATCGCGCAGTTCTCGCTGTCCTCGAAGTGGCGGACAAACTCACCACCGAGTTTCAGGTCGTGATGGCCTCTGGCATCGTAGGAGGTCGTGAAGTCGTCGCGGATCTGCCAGACCTTCTGATCGCGATGACGCGGCGCGTTCTGGTTGGCGTTGACGGAGAAGCCCGTGAAGGCGAGACGCGGATAGCCGTTGGTGACGCGCGGCGCCTGCCAGTGCTTCGACCAGGTCACGAGCGTGTTGTTCGCGAACCCGTAGTGGCTGTAGCCGCCGCGAACCTCGTTGAGCATGCGATTGCTCAGCACCTGCGTGAACTGTCCGATGTACTCCTGGTTGCGTTCGTCGGTATCGATCGTCGACGCGGGATGGGTTGTAGACGACCCGTTGCCGAACGGGTCGTAGCTCTTCTGCCCCGATGCCTTGCCCATGATGCGCGTCTTGGACGAGAGCTGATAGTCGACGCGGATACCCTGCAGGTGGCGCGTGCTCTTGCCCGATAGTGAAATATTGAACGCCGGATATGGCGTGGTCCACACGCTCGTCAGCGGATGACGCTCGTACTCGAAGTTGCCGAAGAAGTGCAGCTTGTCCTTCACGATCGGTCCTCCGACCGCCGTGCTGTACTGCTGAATGCTGACCGGCACCACACGATGCGCGACCGGATCCTCCGCGTTGAAGCGGCTGCTCTGGAAATTGCTGCGGAAGAGACCGTTCAACTGGTTCGTGCCTGACTTGGTAATCGCGTTCACCTGCACACCGGTGGAGCGTCCCTGCGTCGCATCGAACTGATTCGTGATGAACTGAAACTCCGCGATCGAATCCTGGCTGAAGCGCGGCTGATTGCCGGCGCCAAGCTCCGACCCGATCTGCTGGCCGTCCAGGTTCAACTGGAACTCACGCTGCTCGCCGCCATTGCGATCCGGCAGCGGCGCGCTGGCGTTGGTCGAGGACGTGCGGCTTCCAGGCGCAAGCAGCGCCAGCGCCATCCAGTTGCGTCCCGCCGCGGGGAGCTCGCTCATCTGCTTCGGATCGATGTTGCCGCCAAGCTTCGACGTGGTGGTTTCGATGAGCGGCGCTTCGCCGGTTACCGTAACCGTTTCCTGCAGCGTCGAAGGCGCCATCTGCAGATTGATGGTCGCCGTCTGGCCGACGAGCAGGTTGACGCCCGTGCGGTTGACAGTGCTGAAGCCGGTCAGCGACGCGGTGATCCGGTACGTGCCGACACGCGCGGGTATGCGATACACGCCGCGGGCATCGGTCACCGACTCGAACTGGTTGCCTGAAGCTTCGTTGACGGCCACGACGGTCACGCCCGGCAGCACGCCGCCGGTCGAGTCCGTAATGGTGCCAGTCACCGTAGCTTCCTGCGCGAACGCCAGCGCGGGAAGTGCCAGCAGGGCACCGAGAAGGATCAACCGCCTGACTACACTCGACCTCATAAAACCTCCTCCCCAGAGGGGATGACGACCCTGAAGGAACCGACGTGCGGGATCCGACCAGCCGAGAAGACTAGCGAAGGGAACGGGATACGCCTGCAGATAGACAGGCTGGCCGATTCTAGGGCCCGGCTACTGAAGTGTCAAACAAGCGGGACGTTGGAAGGCGAACTATGACGTAACGGCGAAGTACACAAAAAGGGCCGGGAGAGATCCCCCGGCCCACTTCAAACTTACTTCACACTTCTAACTTCTCACTTCAAACTTCAGAAAGTCAGCCGGAAGCCGAGTTGCAGCGTGCGCGGCGCGTACGACAGGTTCGTCGAGGTCTGCGGCTGCAGGAACGTGCCGCTCGTCTCGGTCAGATCGTACGAACCGTAGTTCTTCCGGTTGAACAGGTTGAACACCTCGAGGCTGCCCGCCAGGTTGGCCTTGCCCCCGAGCGGAATGCGCTGCAGGAGACGCAGCTCCACACGGTGGATCGGATCGCCCACGAAGCTGTTGCGGGGGATGATGCTGCCCACCGGCCCGTGCGTGTCGCCGGCACCGCGCAGACGGTCGATGCTCGAGATCTGCAGGCCGCGTGCGTCGCAGCCGCACAGGATCTGGTCGCGCTGACCGGATCCGTAGAAGTAGATGCCGCTCACCTGGAAGCCGTGTCCCACGTCATAGATGCCGTTGAACACCGCACGGTGACGCTGATCGCTCGCCGCGAGCGACCGCTCACCACCCATGTCCACGGGCACGGAACCCGTGTAGGCATTCAGACCCGACAGCGGCGGCGCGTCCTTGTCGTACAGCCAGCCGAGCGTGTACGTGACGCTCGCCTGCCACCGGTTCGACATCCGTTTGGTCAGGCTGCTTTGCACGCCGTAGTAATCCGAGGAGCCCAGATGCGGAATGTTGCCGACCACGCCGAACATCGGATACGCACGGTGCGCCACGTCCGAGTACGGGTAGGGCACGCCGGTCGCAGGATTGAACGTGACGTTGATGTTGTCCTGGATCGACTTTTCGTTGCGGCTGTTGGTCTGCACGTAATCGACCTGCAGCGCCGTCGTCGTGCCGAACTGCTGCGCGACGCCGATCGAGCTCTGCCAGCTGTGCGTCACGTGCGAGTAGTCGGGTTTCGGCGCCATCTCCTGCAGGTCGCGCAGCAGACAGGGCGCCGGGCCCTGGAATCCGGAGGCCGCCCATGCGGTGTAGGCCGGGTTATCGGGCGCGCCGCCGCCGGCATTGCAGAACCGCGCGAGCGCCTGCTGATACGTCGGCAGCGGACCGTTGAACGGGTTGGCGACGAAGTCCGGACGCACGGGCACATTGTCAACGGCGATGACCGCGATGGTCAGCGGGCTCATCGGCCAGAGCACGTTCGTGTTCAGCTCGTCGTTGTAGTAAAGGCCCGCGCCGCCGCGCAGCACCGTGCGATCGGTAAGCGTGTAGGCGAAGCCGAGACGCGGCTGGAAGTTATTCGCGTCCTGCGGACGGTTCGGCAACTCGAACGGGAGGAACGTCACGTTCTGCGCAAACGCGTTCCAGATCAGGTCGTAGCGTAGGCCAAGGTTCAGCGTCAGCTTTTGCGTCGCCTTCCAGTCATCCTGCGCCCAGCCGGCGTACTTGTTCATGTGGACCGGCGTGAGGAAGTTCGACGAATCGGAGACACCGACCGAATACCGGGTCGCAATCGTGCCGAACGCCGGGTTGGCCAGCTGCCACGTGTCCGCGTTGAACGGATCCGGCAGCAGCGAGGTGATGTTCGCCGGAACGGGACCGTTGTTCACCGTCGCATTACCGCCGCACTGATTACAGTTGCGCGTGTTGTCGAGGAGGTGCAGCACCTCGGCGCCCGCGCGGAGGTCGTGGTGACCCTTTGCGTCGTACGAATACGTGAAGTCATCGTGGATCGTCCACGTGTTCTGGTTGCGGTAGCGCGGGATGTTGTTATTGCGGTTGCTGCGGAAGCCGCGGAACGTCAGGTTCGGACCGCCGTTGGTGATGCCGTTGGCGGCCTGCCAGTGGTTCGACCAGCTCGTGAGGCTCGACTGATTGATGCCATACGAGGCGTAGCCGGCGCGTGCGGTGTTGACCGCCCTGTTGCTCAGCACTGACGTGAATTCACCGACGACGTCGGTTGAGTGCTCTTCGTTCTTCGCCGTCGCCGCCGGGTAGTTCGAGTTGCCCGTGCCGAACGGGTCGAGCAGGCTCGAGTGATTCACCTTCCCCATGAGGCGCATCTTCGACGACAGTTCCTGGTCGAGACGAACGCCCGCCAGGTTGACGTGATGCGTGCCGTTGAGCGACACGTTGAATGCGGGATATGGCGTCGTCCAGATCGACGTCAGCGGCTGATGCTCGTACTCGTAGTTGCCGAAGTAGTGCAGCTTGTTGAGCACGATCGGACCGCCAATCGTGCCGCTGTACTGCTGGTTCTTGTACGGCAGCTTCTTGCCAAGCACCGGGTCGTCAGCGTTCCAGCGGCTGTCGCGGAAGTTGCCGACGAACGATCCGGCCAGCTGATTGCTGCCGGACTTGGTGATCGCGTTCACCTGCACGCCCGACGAACGGCCCTGCGTGGCGTCGAAGCGGTTGGAGATGAACTGGAACTCGGCGATCGCATCCTGCGAGTAGCGCGCCTGGTTGCCGGTGCCGAGGTTTGCAGTGACCTGCAGACCGTCGACGTTCAGCTGGAACTCACGCACGTCGCCGCGGTCCTGAACCGGCAGCGAGCCCTGCGCGTTGGTGCGGTTGCCGGGCGCGAGCAGCGCCAGCGACATCCAGTTGCGGCCCGCTGTCGGCAGATCCTGCACCTGACGCGGATCGATGTTGCCGCCGAGCTCGGACGACTGCGTTTCAATCAGCGGTGCCTCGCCAGTGACCGTCACTGTTTCCTGCAGCGTCGAGGGAGCCATCTGCAGATTGAGCGTGATCGTCTGTCCGACGAGCAGCTGCACTCCCGTTCGCATCACGTCGCCGAATCCGGCGAGGTTTGCGGTGACCTTGTACCCGCCGACACGGACGGGAATGCGATAAACACCGGCCGCATCCGTGACCGTTTCGTAATTGTTCCCGGTGGCTTCGTTAACGGCCGTGACCGTTACGCCGGGGAGAACCGCGCCTGTTGAATCGGTGATGGTGCCGGTCAGGACGGCGTCCTGAGCGAATGCGGTGGCTGGCAGCGCCAGAACAGCGCAGAGCAAAGCCAACCGCCGGACGAACGAACTCATACAACCTCCCTGGACTCACTCGTCTCCCGCCACGAGGCGAACGAACCCGCAATTCCCAATGAACAGCGAACACGAACCGAAGGTCTAACCCAGCTGGCCATCTTATGGGTCACAAACATGTCGCGTCAACCGCGCCTCTGCTCTATACTCCCGCCCACGTTTTTCCCGGCTTTGGGGGGTGAGATGCGACCACGGTCCCTCGACGAGTTCCTGAAGAAAAACCGGGTTCCCTATACGACGTTCCGCCACGCCCCGGCCTTTACGGCAATGCAGGCCGCTCAGCTGTCCCACACACCCGGGCGATCCTGGGCGAAGACCGTCGTGTGCTACGCCGACGATCAAGTGATCCTGGCGGTCGTCCCGGCACATTACAAAGTGGACTGCGACAAGCTGCGTGAGCTGGCGGGCGCGTCAGCGCTGCGGCTGGCGAGCGAGCACGAGATGTGCGAGCTCTATCCCGACTGCGAGCAGGGTGCGCTGCCGCCGTTCGGCGGCGCCTACGACCGTCGCGTGTTCGTCGAGAAATGCTTCGTCGGCGACCCGGAGATGGTGTTCTGCGCGGGGACGCATACCGATTGCATCCGCATGCATTACGGCGACTTCGCGGATCTCGCGAACCCGACCGTCGGATCGTTCAGCGCTCCGCGCCACGAATCGTAGCCGTAGGGCCGACCGTACGGTCGGCCCGTCCTAAGCCAATTTCGCGTCGAGCGTAATCTTCGTATTCAGCAGCCGCGAAATCGGACAGCCCGCCTTCGCGTTCTCCGCTGCCTCCTGAAACTTCGCGCGATCGGCGTTCGGAATGCGAACGGTCGTAACCAGGTGACTCGAGATCACCGTCGGTTTGCCGTCGACCGGCTCCATCGTTACGGTCGCCGTCGTTTCGATCGACTCCGCCGTCATCCCGGCGTTGCCGAGTTGTCCCGACAGCGCCATCGAAAAGCACGCCGCGTGGGCCGCCGCAATCATCTCTTCGGGGTTGGTACCTTTTTCGTCCTCGAATCGCATCCTGAAGTTGTAGGGGACATTCGAAAGCACGCCGCTCTCGGCTGACACCGTCCCGCGTCCATCCTTCAGACCACCTTTCCACACTGCGCTGGCGCTTCTTTTCATAGACTCAAGACGTTATCACGACACGCTTTTCTCTTAGAATTGATCGGGTTGAAGCGTCGCGCCACCGACAACATTGAATTGACAGGCGCCGCCCCCGCCGATTCACCGCAGCCTTCCGAGGATGATGAGAATGCGTGGGCGCAGCGCGTCCTCGCGTTCGTCGGCGAACTGCACCGCGAACTCTCCACCGCGGAGATGCACGAGCAGATCGCGAACGGGTTGCCGTCTGTCATCGATATCGAAGACCTCTGGATCGAAACCGTTTTCGATGGCAGGCGGAAGTTCGTGTCGTCGCGGAATGCGTCGGGCGCGCCCTCGGCGCACCCGTTGATGGAAGGACCCGGCGAATGGGCGACCTTCCCGATGCGCTCGGCGGGCGCGGTAGTCGGTGTCATCGGTGTCTCAATCGCCGGCAGGCCGCTCTCGCCGGGGGCGCGGGCGTCACTCACCGCGCTGGCACCCATCCTCGGAGACACACTGCAGACCGCGCACACGATTGCGCAGCTGCGGGAGCTCAGCACGATCGACTCGATGACCGGGTGCGCGAACAGGCCCGAGGGCCTGGAGCGCCTGCGTGCCGAGCTGAAACGGGCGCAGCGCTCCTCGCAGGAGGTCGCGATCCTGATGCTCGACCTCGATTATTTCAAGAGCATCAACGATCGCTACGGTCATCCCTGCGGCGACGCGGTGCTGGCCGCCATCGGCCACACGCTGATGCAGACGCTGCGTGTCAGCGATCTGCGCTGCCGCTGGGGTGGAGAAGAATTTCTCGTGGCGCTGCCGGAAAGCGGATTGGATCAGGCCAAGCGCGTGGCCGTGACGCTGGCGCGCCGCATCGCATCCACGGTCACGCAGTGCGAATCAGCGCGGATTCAGCTCACAGCGAGCATCGGCATTACGATCGCCGCACCGGGAGAAGAGGACGTCGAGGGGATACTTGCGCGCGCCGACGCGGCGCTTTACCGCGCGAAAGCCGACGGCCGCAACTGCATCCGCGTGGTGCTCGCGAACCCGCAGGAGGGATCGCCGACGCTGACGCCGGGACCGTCGCCTCTTCCGCTTCGCGATCGCCGCAATCCGGCGCAACCGGATCGGCGACAGTTCCGGGGGCCGGGACGCAGAGCCACGGACTTCGCCTTCCGGCGGCCGTGGGTCAAGACAGATATTTCAGGTGCTGACGAGGCGCGGGTCCGCGCCATCCCTGGCTGATCAGGTAGCCTTCCACGTCCATCCAGCGTCTGTTCAACGCCTCGGCACCGTTGAACCGCTCGACCTGGACGGCCGCGTCGGGCCGATCGATCAGGAGCTCGTAGCCGTCCCCATTGCCGGCTGGCCGCACTTCGCAGCGAATGAGGCCATCGGCACGGCTGAAGAAACACACCACGCTGTTCTTATCGGCAGGGGAAGGAAAGGCTGGAGGGGCCCCGCCCTTCCCGCCTCAGAGTTCGAACGGCAGATCGATTGCGAGCCGCGCGCCGGTCTCGGTTTTTGTGACCGACACCTGACCCTCGGGCACGCTCGCCGCCAGCCGCATGGCCGCGATCGCCACTTCCAACGCGGACACCGGCACCGGCACGGGCGACACCGCTGTTGCGGCATCGGTCGTCGCAGCAGCTTCGGACAGCGGACTTACCGGCCGCAGCAGCTCGCGCAACACCTCGGCGCGCTCGTCGTTGACGTGATGCACCAGACACGGTACGTCGCGCAGCCCCGCCGCGCGCGCAGCCGCCAGACGCTTCTGTCCGGTAATCGTCTTGTAGGTGCCATTGTTCCGCTGCACGACGAGCGGCTCGAGCACGCCGTTCCGCTTAATCGACTCAACGAGCGATGGCAGCGCATCGGCGGGCGCATCAGCGACATCGATCGCAGTCACGGCGATGAACTGCACCGTGACCGCCGGCGTCGCGCCATCAAGCTGTTCGACGTAATGCGCATCGGCGCGCATGCGGAACGCCGGGGGAAGCCCTTCTCGAAATCCGCGTGGTGTTTCCGAAGGAGTGTCTGCACCAGGGAAGGAAGCGAACTCGGACACGAATGACCCCACGAAGAAAGAGCGCGTTGTGTTGATCGAAACGGTGAGAGGCAGTGTAACCGAAGTTTGTTGTTGGTGGTTAGTAGTTCGTAGTTGTTGACGAAAATTTTTTCGACCACCACCAGCACAACATCTACCGGGTCGACGGCACGCGCGCGATGTCGCTCAAGGCCCAGGCGGTGAGCGTCGTACCCGAGGGAACGAGGATATGCTGTCGGCCGTCGAGCATGTACGTGATCGGTGAGGTGCCGTGTAGCGCGGACCCCATCTGGAAATGCCACAGCAGCTTGCCGGTGTGCGAATCGATCGCGAGCAGGTTGCCTTCCGCATCGCCGGTGAACGCCAGGCCTGATGCGGTCGTCAGCACACCAGAGGTCGACGGACTGATGTAAGGGAACTCCCACTTGCGTTCGCCGGTCGCGGGATCGATCGCACGCAGCGCGCCCCACGCGCGCATATCGGGACCGGTGGCGCGCTGCCCCGCGCCGCCCGTGTAGCGCTCGCCCGGCACATATTCCTGCTTCCACGCGTAGTAGGTCGCACACACCTCGCGCGCGTTGACGAAGAAGAGGCGCTGCGATGGATCGTAAGACGCCGGCCAGAAGTTCGTTGCACCGGTCACGTCGGGGCAGGTAAGCGAGCCCTTCTCGTCGGGCACATACCCGGGAAGGATCACGGGACGTCCGTCAGCACCGATCTCTTTCGCCCACGTCGTGACGACATACGGTTTGCCGACGATCAGTTTTCCGTTGCTACGGTCGAGCGTGTAGAAGAACCCGTTCCGATTCGCGAGCATCACGACCTTGCGCGGCTGCCCGGCAACCGTCAGATCCGCGAGGATCGGTACCTGCGTCGCATCCCAATCGTGGAGGTCGTGCGGCGTGAACTGGTAATGCCACCGAAGCTTTCCTGTGTCCGCGTCGAGCGCCACGAGCGAGTCGCTGTACAAGTTGTCTCCCTGGCGGCTCTCGCTGTGGTAGTCGGGGCCTGGATTGCCAATCCCGTAGTACAGGAGATTGAGTTCCGGATCGTACGCGCCGGTCACCCAGATGCTGGCGCCGCCGCGCTGCCAGGAATCTCCGGCCCACGTGTTGTTGCCGAGCTCGCCGGGACCGGGAATCGTGTAGAACCGCCACGCGCGGGCGCCGGTCTTCGCATCGTAGGCGTCGATGAAGCCGCGAATTCCGTACTCGCCGCCGGCGACGCCGACGATCACCTTGTCCTTGACGACGAGCGGCGCGATGGTCGCCGCGTAGCCTTTCGAATAGTCCTCGAGCGTCGCATCCCACACGACGGCGCCTGTCTTCATATTCAACGACAGCAGGTGCGCGTCGAGCGTCGTCATGAACAAACGATCGCCGAGGACGCCGAATCCGCGGTTCACGAGCCCGCAGCAGGCGGTGAGACCGCCCGTTGGCGGCAGCTCGCGTTTGTACTGCCAGATCTGACGGCCTGTTCGCGCGTCAATCGCCCACGCGACGTTCAGAGGTCCGGTGACATAGAGCACGTTGTCCCGCAGCAGCGGCGTCGTCTCGAACCGGCCCGCGGTGTCGGTCTGAAACACCCATTGCGGCACGAGCCGACTGACGTTCTCCGGCGTAATCTGCGTCAGCGGACTGTGCCGCTGGTTGGTGTAGCTGCCGCCGAACATCAGCCAGCGCGAGCCATCTGACGCGAGACCGTTCAGCAGTTCCTGTGTGGTGACGAGCGGCGGAGCGACGCTCTGGGCCACAAGCGTCGCCATGCATGCCGCCGCAGCGAAGATCACGACCGCGAGTCGCGCAGACGTTCGTCGAAACATAACGGCTCCTCAGCGGGCGCTGGATGGCGCCGCGTTTGTACCCTGCAGGTTTTCGAGGTACGCGAGCAGATCGTCGAGCTCCGCGTCCGACAGCTTGTCGGGGCCGAACACGGGCATCGCTGACTTCTTTTCGTCGCTCACCGAGCGCAGGTCGTCGCGTAGGTAGCCCTGGATGCGTTCGCGAGTGTCCATCACCTGCACCGAGAACAGATCTTCGTTCTTCTTGACGCCGCGAATCTCCTGTCCGTTCGGCGTCGTCAACGTGACCGGCTCGTAGCCGGTCCTGAAGCTCCCCATCGTGCCGCGAATCTGACGCGCCATCGCCGCGCGCGCACGTGCCGCGCCGATGCGGGAGAGGTCAGGACCGAGATTTCCCCCGCGATCGCCGACGCGATGACACGCGATGCAGTTGGTGGCGAATACATGCTCGCCCGTCGCAGCGTTGCCCGGGCCCGGCGCTGCGGCGGTGGCCGGCGAGATCGTCTTCAGGTAAGCGAGAATGCGCCAGATATCCAGGTCGGATGTTCGCGGAGCCGGATGCGCGGGCATCTCTGTGTTGGGGACGCCGTTTCGGATGGTTCGAAACAGCGCCGCGTCCGTACGCCCGCGAGCCCAGACCTGCGTGATGTCAGGCCCGCGGATGCCGCGCGCATCCATGCCGTGGCAATCCGCGCAGCGGACACGATAGGCGCCCATGCCTGCGCTAATCGCGTCGGAATTGCCTTCGAGCGGGTTCTTCGCCGGCGAATCGGCGGGAATCTTGAGGTAAACGTCCTGGGCGACCAGGTTCGCGGCGGCTACGACGACAACGATAAGTACGAAGTAGATCCACCTCATAGCGGCGCGGATTATAGCGCCGCTATGCGGTGGCCGGATCACTTAGTTCACGACGACGTCGCCGCTGATCTTCGGAGCAACAGGCGCTGGCGGCCGCGCTGCTGCTGTTGCTGCTGGTGCATGCGCGGCACCAGGCTTGCCGAGCCGCGCCTTCATCAACTCTTCGGCGCCAGCGAACAGTTGCTCCTTCGTGATTTTGCCCGCGTCGACTTCCGCGAGAATCGCCTTCTGCGCCTGATACTCGCGGTTGACGATGCCCGCCTTGCTCTGCAGCATGCGCCATGCCTTGCGCCGCTCCACGCAGAAGAGCACGAGCTGACGTGACAGCGCGCGGAATTCCACTTTGCCATCGGCGCCCTGCACCTTGATGTAGACGCCGAAGTCGGGCACGTAGGACCGATGATCCTTCACCAGGTAGCGCCGATAGACGACGTCCTGCTGCGTGATGCGCACGAGCATGTTCTCGAGCGAAATCATCTTGGCGGCGTCTTCCATCGTGATCTTCTTCAGATGGTTTCTGAACCGCGCCTCGGTGGCGCACCAGTGCGCCACGGTGTAGCGGTAGCTCTCGTTGATGCCCTTGAACTTGGTCTCGTACCAGTCCATGTCGATGGTCGGGTTGCCCTTGATGTCGAGCGCGTCGTGGTAGCTCTCGCCGAGACGCGGGTTGAAGACGAACTCGGGTGCGCCGCGTGAGTCGCGCACCCGCTGTGCCTGGATGAGCGCCATGTCGTCGGCTACGCCGTGCTCCGGCTGGCACGTGGTGAAGCACTGCAGGAACGCGGTGCCGCGGTACTCGATGCCGTCGAGAATCGACCGGTACAGCTTCGGCGCGTTCGCGATCGACACCTGTGCGACAAACGGCGAGCCATGGCCGGCGAGGAACGTCTCCGCGACGGTCTTCTTCTCGACGTTCTTCCCCTGCGTCGCGGTGCCGAACATATTCATGTCGTTACCGCCGAGCATCGGCGTCGAGTCGGAGTTCTGCCCGCCGGTGTTCGAGTAGACCTGCGTGTCGAGCATCACGGCCTTCACGTTCGGCCGGTTCTGCAGCATGACCTTCGACATGTTCTGGTAGCCGATGTCGCCCATGCCGCCGTCGCCGCCGACGACCCAGACCTTCGGCATCTCGAGGACTTCCTGGTCGGTCATCACGGCGTCGCTGAAGTGGACGTACTCGTAATACTCGCGCGGGTTGATGACGTCCTTCTCGCGGTGCATCAGCGCGTCGAGCAGGCGTTCCGGAATCACCGACCGGCGTCCGTGATCGACGATGAAGCTCTCGCCGAGGAGCCAGCCGACCGTGATGCCGTCCTGGAAGAGCGAGTTCATCCAGGGATACGGATGCGGGTTGTTGGGCGGCGTCGAGCCGTAGACCGTATTGCAGCCGGTGTGCGCGGCCATCGCCATCACGGACTGGCCGTTGGCGGCGCGGCCGTCAATCGGCTGCAGGTTCTTGTGGATGAACGCCTCCTGCCGCAGCACCGCGGTGATGGCGCCGATGACGTCCTTATCTGAGACCTCACCATGCGCTTTGATACGCGCCTTGGTGTCCTTGTCGTCCTCACCGCCAAGTCCCATCAGCAGGTGGGCAACCGCCTGCTTGAACATCTCGTATTCGTCCTGGCTGCGCGCCTTCAGCTCCGCCAGCTTCTGCTCGCCGACCTTCTCGAGCTCGTCGGCTTTGCGCCGGAAGCGGTCGGCCTTCGCGTGGAAGAGCGGACGCATGTAGGCCTCGGTGACCGCGGCCACGGAGCGCAGGATGCTCTTCTCGCCGCAGCCCGCGCACGCGCCGTCCCCCGACACGAGCGCGTCGTAGTTGCGTCGCACCATCAGCATGTTGCGCAGCGTGGCGGTCTTCGAGTCCTGCGGGCGGGTGTCATTGTAGAGGCCGAGATACTTCTGTGCGGTGTCAGGCAACAGGTTGAGGAATGCCGTGCCGCTCTCATGCTCGGCGTTCACCTCTTCCGTCTCCTGCACCATCTTCAGCGCCATGTGCTCGCCGCACGCGGTGACGCACGCCGCGCACCCTTTGCAGAGATCCGAGACGAAGATCGAGAAAATGCCGCCGCTGCCCGGGCTCTTCTTCTCGGGGGTCGCGAAGATGGCGTTCGTCTTCTGATACGCCATCGGCACCTTGTCGATGATGTTGAAGAACTCCTCCTTGGCCGCGGGCGAGAAGCCGTTCACCTCGTGCGTGACTTTGCGAATGAAGTCCTGCGGCTTCGGCGCTTCGTCTTTGGCCGAGATCGCGGCGCGCATCATCTCACGCGTTCTCTTGGTGATCTCCGGCAGCAAATTGAGCATCTTCTTCCGCTCGGCGGTGTCGCTCACGTAGTTGCTGACCGCCGTGTAGAGGACGACGTCAAGATCCTGTGAGCAGTTCGGCAGTGCCGTGTCGGGACAAACCGCGATGCACTCCATGCACTGCGTGCAGTTCTCCGGGATGTACAGCGGCGTCTCGCGGCGCGCCACGTACTTCGATGCCGTATCGCCGCTGCCTGCGGCCATGATGCCGAGCGCGGCATAGGCGTTGGCCGGCTGGTTGTAGCCGAGCTTCGCCCTGAACATCGCGTCGAATTCCTTGACGCGGGTCAGCGGCGGGCGCGCGACCTGCTCCGCCGGCGGTGGAATGGTGCGACAGCCGGTGCCGCAGCTTCCCTCGACGGCGGCAAGCGTCTCGGGCATCACCACGGGGAGCAACGCCTTGCCGCGCAGCGTCGATCGATCGGCCGCCTCGAGCGCGCCGATGTTGATCTCCCGCACCAGCTCGAATCCCTTCGTCATCACCTCCATATTGGAGCTGACGACCCCTTCACCGAGCTTGCCGAACTTCTTGACGTACTGCTTGTGCACGGCGTCGCGGAACTGCTCCGCCGTGATGCCGAAATCCTGCAGCATCGGCGACACGGAGAAGAACGCGCCGAGAAACGCGTTGCCCTGCATGCGCAGCTGCAGGTCGCCGCGGTCGGTCGCCTCGCGCGCAATCTTGAAGCCGGGCAGCGTGAAGACGCGAATCTTCTTGTCGATGATCTGCTTGCGCGCCCAGAGCGGCAGCCGCTCCCACGCGTCCGAGCCTTCTTCATCCGATTCCCACACGAGGCAGCCGCCTTGAGACATGCCGTCGAGCGGGTTGGTGTGGGTGAAGGCCTTCGGATCGCAGCAGAGGACGACGTTGACGTGGCGGAGATCGCAGTTGACGCGAATGCGTTCGGGCGCCGCGATCATGAAGTAGGAGGTCGGCGCGCCCTTCTTTTCCGATCCGTATTTCGGGTTCGCGCTGACGTGGATGATCTCCTTCGGGTTGCCGAACTCGTCGACCACCTTGTCGCGGTCGTAGAGGAGATCGTTGAGGTCGCCGATGATGGCGCCGAGGTTCTTGCCCGTCGTGATGGCGCCCCAGCCGCCGACGGAATGAAAGCGGACCGCAATCGCCTTATCCGGCAGCAATGATGGCGTGTCGTCCGACTTCACCTCATACGGATGGTCGATGCCGAGCACGATGAACGACGCGCCGTCCGAGCCGCGTTTGCCGTCCTTGCGCGCCCGCCTGCCGATGGCGTACTCGTAGGCGCCAATCGTGTGCTCGGGGCGGAAGTCGCGGGAGCCGAGGCCGTAGACGCCGCCGACCAACCGCGGCATCTGGTCGGCCGAGATCTTGGGGATCCCGTCGACACCCTGCAGCGCCTTGTTGAGCGCCGTGCGGATATCACGCCCCATCGGATTGTCGCCCGCCATCGGCTCGTCGGTACGCTCGAGGATGATGACGTTCTTCTTGCCCGCGAGCGCCTTCACCACCGCCGCTTCGGGGAACGGGCGGAACACGTTGATATGGATCGATCCGACGCTTGCCTTTTCCCGCTCGCGCAGGTAATCGACCGCTGCTTCGATGTTCTCCGCCGCTGACCCGAGCGAGACGAACACGGTTTCAGCGTCGTCGCATCGGTACTCGCTGACGAGGCCGTAATAGCGGCCCGTGAGCGCAGCAAAATCTTTGTAGGCCGCTTCGAAGAAGTCGAGGATTGGCTCGACGAAGTTGTCGCGCCGCGCCACCACACCCTGCATGTAGTGCTCCTGGTTCTGCACCGGGCCAAGCAGGACGGGGTTGGTGAGGTCGATCATCTTCGGCACGCGGCGGCGCGTCGGACCAAAGAGCTTGCGCTGGCTTTCCGTCGGGCACTCGATGATGTCTTCCGGGGCGCCCAGGTACTCGCGAATCAACTGTGCTTCGTGTTTGTAGAAGGTGCGCTCGAGGTGCGTCGTGAGGAAGCCGTCCATCACGTTCATCGCGGGCGTCAAACTGAGCTCGGTGACGCGGCGCACGATCAGCGACTGGTCGGCCGCCTGCTGCGCGTCCTTGCCGAACACGATGATCCATCCCGTGTCGAGCGCGCCGTACACATCGTCATGACCGCAGTGCACGTTCAGTGCGTGCTTGGTGAGTGCGCGCGCGCCAACCTCGAGCACCATGGTCGAACACTTGCCCGGCGCGTGGTAGTACTGCTCCACGCCGTAGACCACGCCCTGCCCTGACGTGTAGTTGACGACGCGCTTGCCGCAGACCGAGTGCGCGATGGCGCCGCCCTGCGCGGCGTGTTCGCCTTCGGCTTCGACGGCAATCGTGTTGCCGCCGAACACGTTCAGCTTGCCTTCAGCGAACGCCTGCTGATACAGCTCACCACCTTCGGTGGAAGGTGTAATCGGATAGAAGACACCAGCATCGGCAATGCGGGCTTCGGTGTGATAAGAAACGAGCTGGTTGCCGTTGGCGGTGACCCGGATGCCGGGGAACCGAGGTTTCTGCTTCATGGACGCCCTCCGCGCCCGCCTATACATAGGTGGCGTGGAAATTTTCGCCGCGTGAGTTAACGCCCCGTGGGTTCGGTAGTTACGTCTGGCGGATTCTAATCAATTATCGGTCGATTAGGACTCATTCAATTTCACTATCGATCGCATATTCGAGCGATATCCAACCTCAACGTGTTAAAAATCTCGACCCAAATGTGTTAAAACCCCGACCCATGTCCCCTCAGAAAATGGCTACGGCGATCGCGGTCTGCCTCGTGAACGTGTCGTGCAGCGGATTGTCGTCGACCTCAGGGACGCCAATCGCCGTTCAGCGTGTCGATGAAGGTGGAGGTGGCGGTGGCAGTAGTTGCTCGCCGGGCGTCGAATGCGCGGTGCTGACGTTAACGGCCGGGGATGTTTCTTATCCCTTCCAGTATTTACCGATTACACGTACTGCGAACCCACTCGTGTTTACCATCAGCGGGAACCTCGAGGCCTTTGGTGGCGTGTACGGACAATCCGACAACCTGAGTCCTGGGGGCCATTTCCCCACGGCGAGAATTCAAATGAATGTGGCGAACGGAATCGCCTCCGTGGAAATAACGCTCCAA